>ERZ761609.718-NODE-718-length-35834-cov-47.878420_pt1 | contig 35834 bp, 31 predicted proteins | sample MGYA00511163_ERZ761609 | MGnify/ENA primary metagenome ERZ761609 (study PRJEB28899, sample SAMN02445070) | bioreactor sludge metagenome | biome: EBPR sludge | place: Australia: Brisbane, Thorneside Wastewater Treatment Plant | collected 2011-12-16 ...
AGGCTAATGGGTAAGATTTCAAGCAATACTTTTTGTTTCACGCAAAGGCGCAAAGACGCAAAGAAAATAGTGAGGGTATTTGTTTGTACTTGGCTACCGTATAACATTCAAACTTATGGCGTATTTGCAGGCTAATGGGTAAGATTTCAAGCAATACTTTTTGTTTCACGCAAAGGCGCAAAGGCGCAAAGAAAAAAGTGAGGGTATTTGTATGTACTTGGCTACCGTGTAACATTCAAATTTATGGCGTATTTGCAGGCTAATGGGTAGCATTTTACACAAAGAACGCAATGTCATTGCCACCTTTGTGCTAACCTTTGTGTTTTTTGTGGTTAAAATAAGGAGTTTAGTTAAGACCAATACAAATGATGAGTGGTTGCAGAGCAGCTATACCCGATGTTGCCAAACATTTAATAGGTGTGCATTAAGCCAAACTCCCATAACCCAAACAAAAAAACCCTCGGTATCTTGATACATACCGAGGGCTGCTTGCTTTATGAAAAAAAATTACTACTATATAGCAAAACAGTACTTCATAGTCGTTTATTGCGGGTATTACCCTACTTACTCAAACTCCTGCCTACATAAGGAATTAAAAAGGCAAGAACCAAACCGGTAACAGCGCCGGTTAATATCTCGTCAAACATTGCTTCAATTGTACCACCCTGGCTAAAACCAAGAAGTATGAAAAATAAAGCGCCTACTAATGCGCCCAAAAGGTAAAAATTGAGTTTTAACCTTTGTGTGCTGGCAAAACCTATTAATGCACCCAAAATAATGGGTATGATGATATAACCGTATAACGAGCCGCCACCAAAGGCAAAAAACTCAATAATGCCTAAAATAAGACCCGCCACAGCGCCAATAACAATTGAATTGTTCATAATAAAAGAATTTGAAGGTGTGTAAAAATGTAGTTGCTTATCATTCAGACACAAATGTCATATTTTGGTCACAACTTTTCACCTATTTTTCCTTAAACTACTTTAGCTCCCCAAATTCAATAAAACCAAGTTTCCCGATGTGCCAAAACAAACCAAGCCTGCGCGGGTGTAGTACAGTCGGTCATGCGCGGTTAAATTGGGGCAGGGCAGGGTTTGCAGCGGGGCAAAATCTTCGGCACGGCGCACCAAAAGGTGGTCGTCTTGCGGTTGAAACAGTATGCCGGGCGTTTTATTGGCGCCGGGTTTATAGGCGGTATGGGTAAAATGGGCTAAGGGCTGCTGTGGGTGGGTTATCAGTTGCAAGTTTCTAATACTTACCCACTCGGTAAGTAAGGTTTTACTTGTTCCGCCGGCTGCACTTTGCCGGTGTGTTACCATGCCCAAATTTCCATGTAAAAATAACTGCTGTACTGCCAAGGGGCAATAAACCGATGATAAAGTATTGCCCGAATGGTAAAACACCACCCACTTACCACCTACAAGTTGCCACAATCCGGTTTCGGATACCCGAAAACCTGCTCCAAAAACCGGTGTTTGTGTGTAGTGCATATTGCCGGCAGTTATTTGTTGCAAATGAGCAATTTTAAGACTATCGGGTTCTACTATGGCAAGCAGGTTCTGAAACTGCACCCATCGGGCATCGGGGCTGAGCAAGATGTTTTTAATGGTTATAGCATCACCATTGGCATCGGGATACCAAAAAACACCGGCTTTGAGGGCTATGGTATGCTGTTCGGCAGCAAAAAAAGTATCGGCAGTTTGTCGTTCAAACTGAAACAGGAGCTTTGCGGCACGCGGTTGTGCTACATCATACACCAACCATTTTTGGTTAGTACCCACCACCAACCGGCTTTGGGAGCAAGATACATCGGTAATGGTTTCGTTCTGTTGGGGCAGGTAAATGGTTTTTACGGTTATTGCCCCTGCGCCGGTTACCGTATTGTGAACCGGCAGGGCTGCATTTGCAGCAGTAGTGGTTAATTGAGCCGAAGTTTGGTCAAGCTCAAGGGCAAACCGCCCCGATAGCTTAAATATATCCACAAACTGTTTTTGCAAACCCGCATCGGTAATAGGTTGGTAACATTTAGGCACGGTAAGGTTAGTATCGGCATCAAAAACCGGTATGCGTTGTATCATGCGCTCGCGCAAGGTGGGATAAATTCGGTGTATGCCCTTGTAAGGGTGCAGGTAGGTAAACAACTGAAATACCAAAACAGCAAAGGCAAAATAATCGCTCTCCTTGCTCACCAAGCCGCCGTAGTAATAATCGCGTATTTCGTCGAGCAGTATGCCCGAGTGTTTTTGAGCTTTGGTTTCGTAGGCATCGGTATCTATTAGCCGGATACTGCCTTTATGCGGGTGAACCATGATGTTTAGCCCGCTCAAATCGCCCAATACAATTTGCTGCCGGTGGGCGCTTACCATAGCTTCGTGTATTTGTAGGGCAATGTGCCGTTTAGCTCTATCGTTAAAACCGTGTTTACGGCAAAAAGGCTCGCTAAAAAAGGCAGTGAGCGGCACATATTCTTTGGGCAGCAGGGGCATGGTAAAACCAAGCGCCTTACGGGTAGTGGCTTCCAGTACCAACTCGGCAGGTTTTACAAAATACTGGTCGTTTAAGGTTTGCAGCGCTTGGAGTTGCGCTTTTGAAATCACCTTATTAGGGTCAAAACTGAGTTTGGCTACCATAGCGGGCAGTTCGGGAAGAAGCAAAATGCGCCCCTCTCCGCCCCTGTTTATTTCCTGCCGGTCGTTTATGGTTATGTTTTTACCGCTTTGGGTAATTGCTTGCATAGTGGGGTTTGAGTTTTGTAATTACTGCCAACAACCTGTAAGCCAAGCATTTTGCGCTGTTAACCGCTAATTTACAGGCATTGCCCACAAAGATAACAAAGCCTTAGCTTTTTTGTAAAATCCTTTGCTCCATAACAGTAAAGAAACAAAAACAAAACGCATTAAGCCGATAAACACCGGTAAAAGTGATTACCACCAATTTTCTTGGTTCACAATATCCATTAGCTCTTGCAGGTTTTCTTCGGTAAGTGAAACGCCCGGGTTTCCGGGTCCAATAATTTCTAATTTCACTTTAGCTACACCTGTGCCCACAAGTCCTATTTTTTTAGCTGCGGCATAAGAAAGGTCAATAATGCGGTTTTTTACAAACGGACCTCTATCATTAATGCGCACTACTACGGCGCGTCCGTTGTCTAACCGAGATACTTTTATACGCGTACCTATGGGGAGAGTTCGGTGGGCGGCGGTAAGTTTTTCTTTTTCATATACCTCGCCCGATGCGGTTTTTTTGCCATGAAAAACATCGGAGTAGTAGGTGGCAATGCCTACGCTTGCATGGTCGGCAGCGGGGTGGGTAAAACTAAACCCGATAGCCATTGCTATTATTAGCCCGAAAGTTAAGAGTGCGGTGTGGTGTTTCATGTTAGTAACAAAGTTTAGTGTAAAAAAACTTATTGCAGCAAAATAAACTGCAATTTCATTATAACTACCCTTACCAATAGCTGCGGCTATGATATAGGGCTGCTTATAATGAGGGGTCAAAAATAACGATTTTTGAGCCTAACACCACCTAATAAAGCTAACTTTTACAATATAGTGAAAAACCATGCCCCACCCCTACCCTGTTTTAAAGGGCTCAATAAATGCCAACATAGGGCAAGTTTACCCCAAAAAAGGAATTTGGGCATGGGTAATTTCTGCTTTAAGGCTGCCTTGCACTTCCCAATCGCCGTTGGTGGCATCGGTCCAGCGTTCCGAAAAGGTAAGATGTCCGTGGTTAAGGGCAATATCGGTATGGTTAAAATCCCAAACCTTAAAACCCACTAAGGTATCGCGGTTTAACAGGGAGCGAAGGTTTTGTATTATGTTTTGACTGCCTACTACGGCGCGCAAAATAACTTGTTCTGTGCCCGATGACATAGCCTCTACGCTTCGTCTGAAATAGGCTCTAATGGAGGTTTCGAGGTTATAGACATCTACTTGTCGGGGGTCAAATTCGTTGATAGATTTTTCTATGGCTGCCAGTATAAATTGGCTCAGCTTAATTCTTCCGGCTTCTATGCCGCCGTAGCTTACACTGCCTTGTTTGAGCAATACGCCTACCACGCCAATAATGCCCGGAAAATCGGTTTCAAAGTAGGGCAGTCGCAAGGGTACCAGGTTGGTAGTCCACTGCCCTACTTCGGGCGGAATGTTTACCGTTGCTCCGGCTTCTACCTTTGCCACTTTTAGGTTATTATGGCTGCCCTTTGAAAAATGCACTGCTGCTTGCCCTGCAAGTTTAAAGTTATCGGCAACTACTATGCCCTCGGCATCAACTTTAAAAAAGATGCACCACATATAGGGTTTTGCCCCGCCGGCGCTGCGTTTGCCCGGGTGGTGGCACAGCAATTTATTGAATGATACGTTGATACGATAGGTAAACATGGTTAATTGTTAATCAGATTTTTGTCTTTTAGGCAATGTTAATTTGTTCTTCCCCGGCACTATTTCAACGCGAGGTTGGAGTTATCGGCATGTTCAAAGGCTTTCAAACGGGTGGGGAGGTATATTTTGGTGCGCTGCACCTTTGCAAAATAAGTGCGCCAATTTATAGGGCTTGGTGAGTAACGCACAAGGGGCAGCGCCCCCTAAATCTTGGTAGGACAAATACATACCGTGTTATTAAAAAGTGCAGCGCACTGTAATCTGTTGCCGGTTTTAAGATAGGACAATGCAAATCTTATGCAGACTTTATCTCTATTGCGGGCGTTCATTTTAATTCCACCCTCCTGTTATTTCAAAAAAGAGTGCGTTTAGGTGTTGTTATTTTTAAGATTTTTTGGCGGGGGAAACAACTGTCTGTTAAAATTTAGGAAACCGGCTTGGTTCTGCTTCGTGCATTATGGCATATACTTTTTCAAACACATCGTTTGCGCTGGGTTTGCAAAAGTAGTCGCCATCAGAGCCGTAGGCGCCGCGGTTGGGTTGGGCTGTAAGGGTGGTAGGGGGCGAATCGAGGTAGTAGTAAGCGGCTTGGTTTTCTACTATTTGCTGTAAAATATAAGCCGATGCGCCGCCGGGTACGTCTTCGTCTATTACCATGAGCCGGTTGGTTTTTTTTACCGATTGCAGTATGGCATGGTGTAAATCGAAGGGCAGCAGGGTTTGTACGTCAATTACCTCGCAGCTTATGCCTGCCTCTTGGAGCCATGCGGCGGCTTCCATTACTATGCGGCAGCAGGAGCCGTAGGTAACTAAGGTAATATCGGTTCCTTGTTGGAGCACATCGGGTATGCCTAATGGCACGGTAAATTGGGCTAAATTATCGGGCATGGTTTCTTTAAGTCGGTATCCGTTTAAACATTCAATAATAATAGCCGGCTCATCGCTTAGGAGCATGGTATTGTACATGCCTGCTGCCTGCACCATGTTGCGGGGTGTAAGTAGGTAAATGCCTCGTACTGCGTGGAGAATCATGCCTATGGGCGAGCCGGTATGCCATATGCCTTCTAGGCGGTGCCCTCGGGTGCGGATAATGAGGGGCGCTTTTTGTTTGCCGGCGGTGCGGTATTGGAGGGTGGCAAGGTCATCGGTAATGGGTTGTAAGCCGTAAATAAAGTAATCGAGGTATTGAATTTCGGCAATTGGGCGAAGCCCTCGCATAGCCAAGCCTATTCCTTGCCCTATGATGGTGGCTTCTCTGATGCCGGTATCAAACACGCGCTCTGTGCCGTATTTGGCTTGTAAGCCTGAGAAACCTTGGTTTACATCGCCTATTTTACCTACGTCTTCGCCAAAAGCCATTACGCGTGGGTCGCGTTGCAGCATAGCGTCAAAGCAGGCGTTGAGTACTTCAAAACCGTTTACTACAGGCGAGTTTTGGCTGTAAACCGGTGGCACGGGCTGTACCAGCAGGGCGTTTTGTTTAGATTGGCTGTGCAGGTGTGAGGTATAGGTTTGGTGGTGCTGGCGCTGGTAATCGTTTTTCCAGCGGCGCAGGTTTTGGGTAGTGGCGGGGTTTTGGTGGCGCAAATCGGCAAGTAGTTTTCGGGCGTTGTGTGCTACATCTCGGCGGGTGGGGTTTAGGGTGGCAAGCAGGGCATTTTTAGCATCGGTTACCACTTGTGGTGTGGTTACTGTGGCGGCTAATTGGTTGTAGAGGGCGGTTAGTTGGGCAATATCGGCTTGTATGGGGGCATTAAATTGTTTCCATGCAGTGCGTTGGGCGTTTCGGGCGGTGTTTCGGGCTTCTTCGTCTAAGGCGTTTAGGGTTTGTTCATCGGCTAACCCTGTTTCCAAAATCCAGTTTCTGAATAGGATTAGGCAGTCTTTTTCTATTTCCCATTGCAGTCGCTCCTTTGATTTGTATCGCTCATGCGAGCCGCTGGTAGAGTGCCCCTGTGGTTGGGTAACTTCTAAAACATGAATAAGCGCTGGGGTATGTGTTTTTCGGGTTTTTTCGGCGGCGGTTCGGTAGGTTTGGAGCAGGGCAGGGTAATCCCAAGCATAAACGGTGTAAATATCCATACCTCTGCCTTGTTTATCGGTTTTAAAGCCGCTCATGAGTTCAGAAATAGAGCCTTTGGTGGTTTGGAGTTCAATGGGTACGGATATGCCGTAGCCGTCGTCCCAAACAGAAACTACCATGGGGATTTTTTGTACGCCGGCGGCGTTCATGGCTTCCCAAAAATGTCCTTCGGAGGTGCTGGCATCGCCTATGGTTACAAAGGTAATTTCGTTGCCTTGGTTAGAAAATTGGTTAAATATGTGCAGGGCGGGTATTTCTCTGTATTTTTTAGAGGCAAGGGCTAATCCTACTGCGCGGGGCATTTGGGCGGCGGTGCTTGAAATATCGGCGGCGGTGTTTTTAATTTGCATGAGGTTGTTCCACTCGCCCTGTTCGTTAAGGCTGTGGGTAGCAAAGTGGGCGTTCATTTGTCTGCCTGCTGAGTGGGGTTCTTCTTGCAGATTGGGGTGGGCGTAGAGCTGGGTAAATAATTGCTCAACGGTTACATTACCCAGCGCCAGCATAAGGGTTTGGTCGCGGTAGTAACCTGAGCGAAAATCGCCATAGTCAAATACTTTGCTTAATGCAATTTGGGGTAGTTCTTTACCATCGCCCAGTATGCCAAATTTTGCTTTGCCGCTCAGCACTTCTTTTCTGCCCAGCAAACTTGCTTCGCGGCTTAGCCTGCCCAGTTTGTAATCGGCAAGTACTTCTTGGGTAAATTGTTGTATGGTTTGTTTTTTACCGCTTATTTTTACTATTTCTTTTTCGGAAAGTTGCGTTAGTGTTTCAGACGACATATTGTTGTTCATTTTTGTTGATGAGTAGTGGTTAATGGTTGCAGGTTAGCTCACTTTATTTAACAAGCCCAAAGATACGCAAAAAACCGATGCCGTTAAAACAAAAACCGGTAATCTCTTATTTCTGTTGTGCAAAGTGTTTTGGGTGTTGCTGTGGGGGTAAGTAGGTATTTTTGAAAAAATTTTTGTATCCAAATACAATAAATGATGCAATTAGGTAGTTTTGCAAACCAAAATCTATTGATTCCTTAACTTTTAATTTTTACCGTTATGCCTTACCAAAATTTATCGGTACAACTTACGCCCCAAGAACTTGCAGACATTATTGCAGCCTTAGATGCTATTGATACCTTTTTACAAGGTAAAGTAATTAACCTAAGCATGGAAGAACGACAAAGCTTGTATAAAATGCGCAATATGCGCTATAACTTTGCCGTGCGAACCATGAACCTTGCCAGCTCATATTCCGAATTTATTCCGAGTTTTGCAAATTATCCCGATGCGCAGCGCGATTTTGCCTACTACCAGCAACTGGCTGTTATTACCCAACGTACCAACCGCCTTGCCGAAAAAATTGACGATACGCTTATGGCTGCCGGTTCTGAACTGCTCAAGTTTTGCTTGGTATATTACAACAACGTTAAAATGGCGCTTTCAGCTAATGTGCCAGGCGCTGATTCTGTGTTTAACGAACTTAACCCGTTTTTTGACCTGCCCCCGCGCCCCCAAGACGATACCGACACACCTACCGAATAGATTTTAATGGTTCTGACTCGTGAACACACAAAGACAACCCGCCTTATGGCGGGTTTTTTTTGCTCTGTGGCGTGGGCGCTTGCGGGTTTATGGCGCTGCCGTTTCATTATTGGGGGTAGTTTGTATGGCAGGCGGCACATAGGCTTGGCGTTTGGGCAAACTATTTTCTGGCTGCCCTTTACCCTTTTTGAAGGCGGGCATCATTTCTTGCAAGTCGGCTACTATGCTATCTATGCCCGGCACATTGTGCTGCGATGCTTTTTTTGCCGATTTGTAAAACCCTAATGCTGATTCTAAACACGATTGTTTTACGGCTATTATGGTATGTGCCAAGTCGTTTTCTAACACTTTTACCAATAAATGCAATTGTTCTAAGCGCTCATAGGTAGCCCAGTCATTTTCAAACTGGGCTAAGGGCAGGTAGGGCACTGCCAAAAGGGGGTTTTGGCGGTAGTGCATAATGGCTTTGGTAATAAATGCCAGCTCGGTTTTACCCAAATTGAGGTGGGCTGTTCGCTGTTTTGCGGTTAAATTGATTAAAAAGGGCAAGCGCTGGCGGCAATTGGTTATGTCTGCCTGTGCAAGGGTGAGGGTGGCAGCATCAAAAACGGGGTGAAATGCTACATAAGGCATGGTAATAGGTATTTAAATGGTGCTGTAAGGTGGCTTTTTGTACCTGTTTAGGGCTACTAACGGCTGTTTTATTTCATTTATTGGGTTGGGAGCATTAAAAACGATGTTTTTACCTTAATAGTTTGCAAAACGTTTGCAAAAATTTGCAAAATGTTTGCGGACATTTGCAAAACCGTTGCAAAAATTTGCAAAACCGCTGCAAAAATTTGCAAAACTTTTGCAAAAATTTGCAAAACCTCTGCAAAAATTTGCAAAATCTTTGCAAACGTTTGCAAAATCTTTGCAAATATTTGCAAAACTTTTTCAAACGTTTGAAAAACTTTTGCAAACGTTAGCAAGTTGTTAGTAAAAATTTGCAAAAGTTTTGCAAACTATCAAGGTTATAACTTCGCCTTTCAAGTTCGGAACTTCGTTTTAGGATATAAACACTAAAAATACCTATTTAGATGCACCCAAAACGGCATATCGGGCAAAAAAAATAAAGGGCGGAGGTAAATCTCCGCCCTTATTGGCACGTTGGTTTAGCGTAAGGTTAGAATTAAAATGAACGCCCGATAGGGGGTAAAACCTGTGGGTGGTTTAGAGGCGCTTGATAAACCGGGCAACAAGATTACGGTGCGCTGCACCTTTGAACAATATGGTTTGTTGCTGTTCTACCAAGATTACGGGGCGCTGCCCCTTGTGTGTTACCAACATAAATTGCGCTTTTGGGGTTATGCAAAGGTGCAGCGCACCATAATATTGGTAGCTACCACGTTAAATGCCCCATTAACAAGGTGCAGCGCACCGTAATATTGGTAGCTACCACGTTAAATGCCCCATTAACAAGGTGCAGCGCACCGTAATATTGGTAGCTACCACGTTAAATGCCCCATTAACAAGGTGCAGCGCACCAAAATATTGGTAGTAACCATGTTAAATGCCCCATTAACAAGGTGCAGCGCACCGTAATATAGGTAGCTACCTGTCTGAAATCCTTTTGCGGTAAACCTTTGAGTGTGCTGATAACTCCAACCTCATGTTGTTTTATTAAAAAAGGAAAGCCAATTGCGTGTGGCAATTGGCTTTTGGATAAATTAACCCGAAAGATGGAGTAAAAAAGGCGGCGGGTGGTTTATAAGACCGGCAAAAATGTGTTTGTGGGTGCGGCAGCACACTAAGCAAGTACAACGCCCCTGCTCTAAAAAGAATATGCGCCCGCTTATGCTACCGGCTACCCGTACCATATTTCATCGGGAGCAAAAAGTTCGGGTTTAAGTTGGGTATCCATTTGGCGTTCGTTTTTTGGTTTCAGCATTTGGGTAGCCAGTTGTTTAATTTTGGTTTGGTAGGCGGGCAAAGTCCACTTGCCAAAAATGGTGTGTGCGCCTTCGTATAACTGTGCTCTATACTCTTGTGTGGTGGTAATGTAGCCATGATACCCATTGGCAAACGATGCAGGAATAACGTGTTTTATGCCTCTGTGTTTTAGTATGCGCAGGGCAGTATCGGCAATGCGTTTACCGGCAATGGTGGTAATTTCGGCGGCTATACCTATTAGCGCCAGCTCTCCAATAATAATAATTTGGAGGGGCACAATGCGGGGCATCCAGGGGGTTCGGGCAAAATAACCTTCGCGGTCTATTTGTTTCATGCGGTTGATGGTTTCATCTAAGGCGCCGGGTATAATGAGTTTTTGTATGTAATAAGTACCCAAAATTTTACCTATGCTGGATTCTATGGTAATTTGCTTGCGCCCGTGGGCTCTGTATTTTAGCTGTATATCTTCAATATCTTTTTGGGTTCTGAACAGTTTAAGCACCGAGTTTTCGTAGGCTCTGATGAGTTTAGGCAAAGTAGGTCCACCCAAACCGAGCAAAAAATTACTCACCACGTCAAGCGCCGGTCGGTCATTAGCGCCTAATAGCATGTGGAGCCCCACTGCGGCGGGGGCGGTGCGCAGGCCGGTTCTGCCCAGTACAAACTCACTGTCAACGGCTATGTTTGCCATGTTTATGTACAGGAGTTCATAGTCAATATCGCCGGTTAGGGGTTGGGCATCGGGCGCTGTTTCAAAAAGTTGGCTTGCTTTTTCAAACTGGTATTGCCCATTTTTTTTTGCCGATTGGTACTCTTGGTTTACCGGCACTGCGGGTTCATACTGGTGGTTTGGCGATACATCGCCGCCGGTATCTTGGGCAAAGGCAGCCACAAAATGGTCATTAGCGGTATTGGTTTGCATTTTTTCTTCCATAAACTGGGCGGCATATCCTTTGTTATCAAAACAAATGCGGTGGTGGGTATTGCCCACGCTGGTAGTATGCACGCCAAACCAGTTAAAAGCGCCTATGGCAGCTCCGCCTGCTGCATCAAAGCGCAGGAGTTTCATATTGCGGTCTATGGCTAAGTGGTGGTCTTTTTTCAGGAGGGGTTTACCCACTTCGGGGTTGTTGTTATAGGCTTTAATGGAGCGGTTAAATGCCACCGGAACATCGGGGTCAAAAGCGCCGGTTTGGTAAAACAGTTGGGCATCTTGCAGGTTTTGGGTAGCTTTTACAATGGCTTTAACTGTTCCGTTTACTATGGCATCAAATACCTTTGGCTGAAATCCGGGTATTGCCACGTTATACAATACGTAGTGCGAGTAGCCGCCGGGTGCGCTGTGGGTATGCTGTGCGCTTAGGAGCACATTGGCATCGGTGTAACCCATTTGCGGGTATTCTTGCTGTAATTTTTTAACAACGGCATCTTTAACGGCTATGGTATAAAAACAAATTTCGGCATTTACCAGCGCCACTGTTTTGCCGGTGTTTTTATGGCGTATTACAAAAGCCCTTACATGTATAGGCGTTTCAACGTCTGTTACTATATGGGTAGGCACGGCATAGCCCATCATGCCTTTTCCGTAAACAAAAGCGGTAATGTCTTCTTTGGCAACGCCAACCTGATACATGGTTAAAATTTAGAAGTGAAAGAAGAAGAAAAAAGCCTTCCCGATGTGCCCAAACACATCGGGAAGGCGGGTGTTAGGTTAAAACGAATAAGTGAAGCGAACATTGTAGCTTCGTGGCGGGTCTATTAAACCCGGTCGAAGGGCATACTCCAAGTTGGTAAGGTTTTTACAAATAAAAGCTATGGTGGCAGCGTCAGAAACTTTGTAGTTTAGCCTGCCATCTATAATAAGTGTGCCACCGTTGTGTTCTTCTCTAAAATCCTGAATACCGGGCAGCAGGCGGTTAAAGGCTTCATCTATGGCTTCCATAAAACTGTAGTACTGCATATTACCGCCTATGGTTAGGTTTTTCCAAACGTTTGCATCAAGGTCGGCTTTAACGGTGTGGCGGAATCGGTATTTTAGTATGTTTTCGTCTGATGAAGAAAGCACATTTTGGAGTTCGTTAAAATCTTGGAAAGTGGGGTTAATCCAAGTATAACCGAGCAGGGCATTTATGGGTAAGCCCAAAATTTTACCTGTACCGGCAAGGCTCATATCTAAACCCCAAATGCGGGTATCGCCAATGTTGATAGATTGAAAACCGGTGCCGGCATTGCCGGTAAGGGTTACGGGTGGATTGGGCAGGGCGGCATATTCGTCCCAAATATCAAAAGCGCCTAACAAAGGACGGAGCGCTTCGTTTACGCCAAAGGTAAACTCCATCATGTTATTATACTCGTTAATAAAGCCCGAAACATCAAAGAACCCTTTCCAGTCTCCTATTTTAAGACCTTGTTTAAAGCCTATTTCGCCGCTCCAGCCTGTTTCTGATTTTAGGGTTTCGTTGGGAAAAATACCAAAGGGTACTTGAATGGGTAAACCGGCAACCGATATATTACCCAAATTGGTAGAAACATATTTTTCGGCAATGGTAGGAAAGCGGTAGGCTTGCCCAAATGAGGCGCGGAAATAGGTATATTTAGCAGCCTGGTAGTTAGCACCGGCTCTAAACACCGGTTTGGCTTCTACGTCGTCTTCTATACGGTTGCGTTCATATCGGGCTCCAAAAGAGAGGTTGAGTTTGTCAAAAAACTTTTTGTCTAATTGCAGGTAAGTAGCAATGTTAGAAGAGGAGAATTTAGCGCCACCGCCATACAACTCTGCATCAACATTGGCAAGGTTACCTACTACTCCGCCGGTAATGGTAAAGGCTATATCTTCAAAACGTTTTTGCACCTGTACTTCGCTATAATAAAAATCGGAGTTAGTACTTTGGTTGGTATCGTTTCGGTTATCATTTTTATAGTACCTGCTTTGGAATTTTACCTTAAACCCCGATGCGGTAAAATACTCCACAAACGGGTCTATGGTAGCTTTAAAGCCTCGTTTGTTAATGGGCGGCAGGGCTTTATACAATAGGTAAGTACCCTCAGCAGCCGAAGCGCCGTCGTTTCTGTCCCAAATTAGGAAACTGGCGCTGGTGCCGCGTTGAATGTTGGTATTTAGCCCTATGGATAACCCGGGCACATTAGCAAACCGATAACGCATATTAGCGTTAATACGCCCAAACCTGCCGTAATCGGGGCGGCGCCAGCCTGTTTCGTTCAGGAAATAACCGCCTGTAACAAGGTCAAACTGGTTAAATTTTTTCCGATAGGCAAAAGAGCCGCCCGTTTCAATAGGGTAAGCGCCCCCCCACCACGATTTATTAACCGTATCAACGGGTGCGCCATCGGCATTGTAGCGGATAACCTCGTTATTGCGAGGGTTTTGGTAAATGCCGTTAAAGAAGGTAATTTTTCCTTCGGGTTTTGATTTAGGGTAAGCGGTACGCATATTTATAATGCCGTTCATAGCCGATGAACCATACAAGGCAGAAGAAGCGCCTTTAATAATTTCTACCTGCTCCAGGTTTTCAATGGGCAAGAAATCCCAGTTAGGAAAACCGGCATCGGCAGTAAGCACCGGCATGTCGTCCATAAGCAGCATTACCCGGCTGCCGGCGCCGTAAGAATAACCGCTACCGCCGCGTATATTAGCCTGCCCATCTACCACATCAACGCCAGGAATGCGCTGAATGGTTTGGTCAATGGCTGTACTATTGGTATTTTCTACCAACGAGGGTTTTATAACCTCCAGCGAAACGGTTTGCTCGCCCAATTTTTGCTCAAATTTACCCGCTGTTACCACCAACTGCTCCAGCAGTTCGGTTTTTTGGCTTATGGCTATGTTAAGCGTAATTACATCGCCTGCCAGCAACTTTTGGGTAATTTTTCGTTCGGCATAACCCACATAACTAAATGTAAGCACATGCGTACCGGCAGGCAGTTTAAGGGTATAATTACCATCGTAGTCGGTTTGAGCGCCGCGGGTTTCACCATTTACAATGGCAGATACGTTTACAAATCCCAGCGGTTCACTGGTGTCGGCATCGGTTACCGCACCTTTTAGGGTAGCTTCTTGCTGCGCCCATAACACAGCCGGAAAAAGCGCTAAAAAAAGAACTTGCAATACGTGTTGAAATTGCTTCATAAATAAATTTTGTAGTTTAGAAAGGAGTAAATTATTTGCGTTGATTTTGTTAGTGGCAAAGTTAGTTTAGCTTGGTTAAATGTTGAGAGGTACAACAAAAAATAAGTACCACAATTGGGTCATTTTTTGGAAATAGCGCTTTTAAGGCAGCAAAAAGTGTAATTTTTACTCCCGAAAGCCACTTTTTAAGACCAATAAGACAACCTGCCGGCAATTTGCCCTATCTTTAACACAGATTAACCAATCATAAACCTTTATTTACAGCCGTTAATGGAGGTAAAGTAGTATTTTTGCACCCGATTTATCTTCAACACTTTCATCTTTTAATACCTAACCTTATGAAACAATTAGTCCTTATTGCCATTATGGCAGTTGCTGTCTTAGCATCATCGGGCAGCAGCATGGCGCAAAATACGGCTCCTGCCTGCCACAGCGCACAAAGTAATCAGGCACACATGGGCGTTTACCTTGCCCAAGCCGAAAACGGCGTTTTAATTGAAGATGTAGCCTCCGATGCCCCTGCCCAAAAGGCGGGTCTTGCCGGCGGCGATGTCATTACGCAAATAAACGACGTAGCCGTAAGCTCGCCCGATGCCCTAAAAGAACAACTTGCTACCCTAAAACCCGGCGATAAAGCTACCATTTCTTACCTCCGAAACGGACAAGCCGCCAACGCCACCGTTTTGCTGGGCGCTAAACCTGCACAGCAAAACAACATGCACATGATGCAACAACATGTTGAAAAAACTACTTGCAATGCCAATGCCAACCGCGGTTTTATGGGCGTAGTGCTAAACGTGAACAAACAAGAAACACAAGAAAACGGCAAGGTTTTTCAAAAAACCACCATTACCATTGAGGAAGTGGTAAAAGGCAGCCCCGCCGAAAAAGCCGGTTTGCAAGCCAACGACATCATTACCGCCGTAAATGGCACCCTCGTTAGCGCCGATGCCGATGTGCTGAGCAAAGTACTGGAAAAAAGCAAACCCGGCGATGTAGTACGCTTGGGTTACACCCGAAACGGCGCAGCCGCCACCGCATCTATTACCTTAGATAAAGCCCCCGAAACGTCCACAACTGCAAAATCGGGCGCTTCTTGTGGCAGCAACGCCGAAAAAGCCGACAGTAAAAAAGCATTTTTAGGCGTAATAGGAGAAACCCTTACCCCTGCCATGGCACAAGCCAATAACGCCAAAAAAGCCAAAGGTGTGCTCATAAGCGAAGTAACTAAAGGTAGCGCCGCCGAAAAAGCCGGATTGCAAGCAGGCGATATTATTACCTACCTCAACAAAGAAGACATGGAAACTATGGAAGAACTCCAAAACACCTTGGCTTCTATGATAGTAGGCGATAAAGTAACCATAAAATACCTGCGCAACGGCAAAAACAAAAAAGCCGCAACCACCCTACTTGCCAAATCATCTGCCGATGCCGGTTGCTGCTCTAAAAACCAGAAAAGCTCTTGCGGCGAAAAAAAGGGCAAAGAATAGTGGTTAGTTTTGGTAGATAGTATCGGGTAGAGTAGGTATTCGGTACTAAGAAATAACCCCTAATTTGCGCCTTTGCGAGAAATAAAATCGGAATGGTAGTAGGTATTTGGCGCTAACCACTAATAACTAACCACTTTTCACTTTTCACTAAAAAAAACTCCGCCCGTGTAAAAACCGGCGGAGTTTTTTTATCTTTGTTTAGGCAAAAACAACAACCGTATTTTACCCGATGTGTGCAGCAAAGGCGATACTTTTGGCACAAGGGTAAAATAACTGCCCCATTAGAGGAGTTTTGTTGCATTATGAGCCAACCAGAGCCTTATCCACGCATTTTTTCATTTACCAATTGCCTTAACCATGAAAACACTACACCTGCTGTTATTAAGTGTATGGCTGCTATTTGGATTACTCCAAAGTGCAAACAGCCAATCATGCATACAAGAAGGTCAAAATTACTACACCTGCGGCATACCCACTACCGAGTTTGAGTTTATGCGCGCCCAATTGGTAAATGCCGGCACACAGGCGCAAAGCAACTGGTGCTGGGCAGCTTGTATTCAAATGCTGCTCAAATACCATGGCATACAAACCAACCAAATAGATATTGTTACCAAAATATACGGCTCGCCCTATATAAACCTGCCGGCAAACGAGCACCAAATTTTATATGCCCTTAATGGCTGGGTTCCTAATGCCGGCGGCGGTTATGCGGTGGTGTATGCCTACGGGGGCTATACCTCCATAAACGAGGTGGTAGGCGCGCTATCATCAAAAAATCCGCTCATAGTGGGGTTAATTAACCCACAAACCAACTCGGGACATGCTTATGTACTTACTGCCATATCATACTATGCACAATACGATTATTGGGGCAACCTCATTGGCTTATATCCCGATAAAGTAGTGCTGCGCGACCCCTGGCCCGGCAACCCCTCTCGGCAAGAATGGAGCTGGCAGGAATTTCAAAACCGGTGTATGATGGCGGTAAAAGTGTGGGTAGTGAAAAGTGATTAGTGGGTAGTTTTGGTAGATAGTTGCCAGTAACTCATAATAGGTAGTTAGCACAACTATTCACTTTTCTCTTTTTAGGGCATAAGAGTGTATCGAGAATTACCTATTTCAATCACCTCAATTTGTTGTTTAAAATTAAGGTAAACCATTAATTTACCCGGCTTGCCTTTTAGGTTAACTTCAATAACAGATTTTACCCCCGGATAACCCTGTAAATTATAGGCGTATGTATTGGCATCTTTAATATCAAAAGTGCCGCGTGGCGTAGTAACCGATTTATCGGTAAAAGAAAACGACACATTATCGGGTTGTTTAATTCGGGTAGGCTGGTCAGTTTTAGTAGCATCTTCAATAACAGCATAAGGATAAATGGTTTTATCAATCAGGTTATTGTAAGAGCGCACAAAGTAGTGGTTTTTACCGGTAAAATAGGCTTTTTCGGCGGCAAGTTCGGTTTCCTTTTTTTGGGCAAGGTAAAAAGTATGCTCGCCCGATGATTTAGAGTATAAATAAACCAAATCAACATAGTTATCTTGGTTTACCACCACTTTAAGGCGGGCAGATTGCCCTTTAATATCCATAAGTTCGTAAATATAACCCACTTTATCGGGATACTTTGATACTATCTGAAAATTGCCTAAATCTTGCACGCCGGTTATGCTAATACTTGAAGTAAAGATACTTACCCGCATTTGACCAGGGTTTAACCCTTTTATTTCGCCCTGCCCCTGTTGGTACATAGAGGGTGTAAACGTTTCGCCATCTAACTCGTGTATTACGTTATATTTGCGGTCAGAAACATAAGTAAACTCGGCCACTTCAGCTTTGTCATCGGGTGCAAAAGCGTTGGTTTGCGCAAATAAGGGGGCTGCAAAAAAAGTGGTAGCTAATAAAAGGGTAAAAATGTGGTTTTGCATAAGTTTTTAAGGTAAGAAATTGGGTAAGGTTTAATTAATCAATTTACAAGCAATTATAACGTTGGTTTAGGAGCAATTATTGTGCCGTTTGCCATAAAAATACAGCAATTTAACCTATTTGCCCACTTCCGTCAAAATGCAGAAGCGGGCAAAAGGGTAAATAAAAATTTAACTTGGGAAGGGAGTAAGGGGAGGAATAAACTTTAGCCACTCATTGGTTAATAGGGTGATGTTCATTCCTGATAGTTAAAATTAGTTGGGTTGGGTGGGATAGCCTTTTGCTGAAAGGGGTAAACGGTTTTGCCGTTTGGTTTCGGTTTTAAGACGTGCAACTAATTAAAAGTAACGCTGAAGATGAAAAAAATGTCCGAAAACAGGTTTTTGTTACTTTTGCAGCTTTGGTTAATCAATTTTACCTCTTCAACATGCGAAAAACACCCAACAGTGAGCTGGTGCGACAAACCGAATCGGGTTTTATCACGGCTGCCAAACTCCCCATAGTAATTGTATTAGATAATGTGCGCAGCGCACACAATGTAGGTTCGGTTTTCAGAACCGCCGATGCTTTTTTGCTTGCCGGCGTTTACCTATGCGGCATTACCGCCACTCCACCCAATAAAGAAATTTTTAAAACTGCCCTTGGCGCTTCGGACTGGGTAAGCTGGCAGTATGCTGCCAATACTACCGATGCGGTGCAACATCTTAAATCCGAAGGTTATACCATAATAGCCATAGAGCAAGCCGATGCAAGTGTGCCTCTACACCGGTTTATGCCCGATACAACCCAACAGCGTTATGCCCTTGTGTTTGGGCACGAGGTAGAGGGCGTAAGCGAGGCGGTAATGGCTCTTGCCGATGAGTGCGTAGAAATACCGCAATTGGGGGTTAAACACTCGCTCAATATAGCCGTGAGTGTGGGGGTGGTATTGTGGGAGTTTGTGCGCGGCAATATGCCCTAACGCGCCGGTTGTTACTCGTCAAAATGGGCAAAGGTACGCCACAGCTGCTCTCGGTCGTTTACGTAGGCGTAAAGGGTAACGGGTTGGCTATTGTGTGGATGCACAAAACTGAGGGTACGCAAATGCACAAAAACAATTTTAGCTGCGGCAGTTTTGGTATCGCCGTATTTTTTGTCGCCACGTGCGGGGCAACCAATACGGGCAAGCTGAGCGCGTACTTGCTGGGGAATGTTGGTATGGGAGTTAATGACCAACAAATTGCTATTGCCCAAGGCGGCAAGCAGTTCATAGCGCAACGTTGCTTTTTGGGTGCCGGGTTGGTTGTTGGTAAAAACTTGCATGGCATCTTGGGCGTAAGCATAGCGCAGGTAGTGTACCAAATTACCCTGTTCTAATTTAGGGCGGCTGGCGGTAAGAGCCCAAAATTGAAAGTTAAAGGAGCGTTTTTCTAAGCCCGTTTTCAAAAATCGGGCAGCGGAGGTAGTTTTGGCAAACAAGGCTACGCCGGAGGTTTCGGTATCGGGGTAGGTAATAGCCGAAAGGTAAATGGCATCTGCATTGGGCAGTTTATAGCGCTTGGCAAGGTATTTTTTTACCTCGTCTTCTAAGGTTACGGGTTTAGGCGCTTTGGCGGCTTCTTTGGGCGGGGGTGGCGGAGCCACCGGCATTAAACCCGCCGGTTTGTTAATGGCAATAAGGTAGTCGTCGTCTTGAATAATGTCTAACATGGGCAGTTATTGGCTGATAGGGCATGATTGTTTAGTACATGCCTTCCGGTACAGTAAAAGCATTAAACCTTATGAGCATGGTAAAAGGTTGGTTAAAAGCCAAACAAAATGCGCTTGGTGTTTTTATCTATGCGGTTTTCTTGGTAAACGATATTAAAATTGTACTTTACCGTGCCCAATGTGCGCTGAATATGGCTGAAGATATTGGCATTATCGCGCGATACAACGGAGCAAACATCGGCATTCATTTGGCGTTGTTTTTCAACAAATTTTTCGTACAGCCCTATAAAGTCGTTAATTTCGAGCAGAATTAGCTCATATTCATTAAGGTAAAACTTTACTTGCTCCACATAAAACTGCACATTATCATCTTGGTCGGTTTCAAAATTGGTAATGCCTATTTTGTCCACATTGGTAAGCAGGGAGTTAAAGTAGCGTTGTCGTTGCTGCTGCATAAAATCAAAAGAAAGGGTGTTTCGGTCTCTGATGTACTTTTCGTAACCGCCGGCATATTCAATGGCTTCCAAATACTCGGAAAAGAAATTTCGGGAAGCATCTCTGAAAGCATCAAGGCGGGCATTGAGGTTGCGCAAACCCGATGCTACAATCTGGTAATCGGTTTTTACCTGATTAGTATAATCTAAAATACAGGTAAGCCGGTTAAAGTTATCGGTACGCATGCGCTCCTTTTTATGGTAACTTGCCAAAAAGAAAGAAACCATTGAAAAACTGGTAGAAATAATGGGGTTTGCCATAACCGGGGTAAGCTGTTTTAGCTCATCAATATTAAACAGACTGGTAAACATACCTAATTTGCGCTCGCCCAGGGTTTCTATGGCTTGGTTTACGGAGCGGTTAAAATCGGCATAGTTAGTAGGGTCGGCAAGGTTTGCAAACTCATTTTGCAGCAGCAACTGGCTAAACGAAAGGTTAAACTGGTTGGTTTCTTTAATAATGTGGTTAATAACCTGCTCGCCGGCTCTGTATCTGTTAGAAAGATTATTTACCGATGACCGGTATTTTTCCTTATTGGCATTGCTGAGTATAGTAGTTATGTCGTTTCGGTTAATGGCATCGCGTTCCAGCGTTGAAAGCCTTTCGGAAAGTTTTCTGTTTTCCTGCAAAATTTCGTTCGATATTTTTTCTATGTTGTTTTTATTAAAGACTTCCACCCTAAACGTATCGGGTCGGGCAGATACGAGCATGTCGGTTTGGGCATGGCTGTTTAAAAGGCTAAACACTAACAGGCTCAACAAAGCAAAACAGTAGGTTATTTTCATTGGATAAAGGATAAGGTTTTTAGTGTTTAAATAGGGTAAATAAAAAAGTGTATTATTTTTGTTTAATGAAAAACTCAAAACTGCCCCGAAAAACAAATTTGCCTACTAACGTTTACATAGGGGTAAAAATTACCCAACTCACCTTCAAACGAACAAATCGAGATAAATACAAAAACATCGGATAGCCAACCTTGGTATCCGATGTTTTACAGTAAGGGCATAAATTGGGTTACACAAACCGGTAATATCTGCCGGGGAAGTAGGCGCTATTGCCCAGTTCTTCTTCTATGCGCAGGAGTTGGTTGTATTTGGCAATACGGTCGGAGCGTGAGGCGGAGCCGGTTTTAATTTGACCGGTGTTGAGCGCTACGGCAATATCGGCAATGGTGGTATCTTCGGTTTCGCCAGAGCGGTGGCTGATGATGCTGTTGTAACCGTATCGGGTAGCGGTGCGCACACAGTTAAAGGTTTCGGTAAGCGAGCCTATTTGGTTTACCTTTATCAAAATGGCGTTGGCAATTTCTTTGCTGATGCCTTCGCTCAGTCGGTTTATATTGGTTACAAAAAGGTCATCACCTACCAATTGCACTTTATCGCCAATGGCTTCGGTAAGTTTAGCCCAGCCGTCCCAGTCGTCTTCTGCCATGCCGTCTTCTATAGAAACGATGGGATATTTTTGGCACCATTCAGCCCAGTATTGCACCATTTCGTGCGGGGTAAGTTTGTCGCCGGTTGATTTTTTAAATACATACAAGCCACTTTCTTCTTCGTATAGTTCAGACACGGCGGGGTCAAGTGCAATGGCAATATCTTCGCCGGGTCGGTAGCCGGCTTTTTCTATTGCTTGCAACACAATTTCAATGGCTTCGGTGTTTGATTGGATATTGGGTGCAAAACCGCCCTCATCGCCCACGTTGGTAGAGTAGCCTTTTTTGTGCAGCAGTTTTTTAAGGTGGTGAAACACCTCTACGCCCATTTGCAAGGCATCGGAGAAAAACTCGGCATTGAGGGGCACAATCATAAACTCCTGAAAATCAATGCTGTTATCGGCATGAGCGCCGCCATTAAGTATGTTCATGAGCGGAATGGGCAGTGTGCAGGCATTTACCCCGCCCAAGTAGCGATACAGGGGTTGTTTGGTTTCTTGTGCGGCGGCTTTTGCTACTGCCATAGATACGGCTAAAATGGCATTGGCTCCCATTTTACTTTTGTTTTCGGTGCCGTCTGTTTCGCACATTACCTCATCTATGTAAGCTTGGTCAAAAACGCTCACCCCTTCCAGCTCGTTAAACAAGATGTTTACATTTTCAACGGCGGTAAGTACACCCTTGCCCAAAAAGGCTTCGGGGTCGTTGTCGCGCAGTTCTACAGCTTCGTGCTTACCGGTAGATGCGCCGCTTGGCACGGCGGCTCTACCAATGATGCCGTTTTCGGTAATAACGTCCACCTCTACGGTAGGATTACCGCGTGAGTCTAAAATTTGTCGGGCTTTAATGTCAATAATAATGCTCATGATATAGTAAAAAAGGTGGTAAAAAAAGAGTTTTGAGTTGTGAGTTTTGAGTTTTGAGTTGTGAGTTAGGAGTTTTGAGTTTTGAGTTTACCAATTACCGACAAACCACTAACCACTACCATTCTGCAATTGGGCATAGTTTTTAAAAAAACTTTGCCATTTCATTTTAATCACGCCAAGGGCAGCTTCCTTAAAAATGCTGCTGCTCATTTTAGAAACGCCGTACATTCTGTCGGCAAAGGTAATGGGTATTTCTTTGAGTTTAAAACCCAATTTCCACGAGGCAAATTTCATTTCTATCTGAAAGCCGTAACCTATGGAACGAATTTTACTAAGGTTAAGCGTTTCTAATACTTTTCGGCGGTAGCATACAAAACCGGCGGTGGTATCATATACAGGCATCCAGGTAATGAGCCGCACATATAAAGAAGCAAACCACGATAACAAAATGCGGTCGAGCGGCCAGTTGGCTACGCTGCCTCCTTTTACATATCTTGAACCAATGGCAATATCGGCGTTTTGGTGTGCGCAGGTGTGGTAAAGGCGCATCAAGTCATCGGGATTATGCGAAAAATCGGCATCCATTTCAAAAATATATTCGTACTGTCTTGCCAGCGCCCATTTAAAACCATGAATATAAGCCGTACCCAAGCCTAATTTACCTTGTCGCTCCTCCAGAAAAAGTTTACTCTCGTATTTTTCTGCAATGAGTTGTTTTACAATACCGGCAGTACCATCGGGAGAATTGTCGTCTATTACCAAAAGATGAAATTCTTTGGCAAGCGAAAACACTTTTTCTACCATAGCGGCAATGTTTTCTTTTTCGTTGTAGGTGGGTATGAGTACAATGCTATCAGACACGAGAGCGTAAGTGGGTTCGGGGGAGAAAAGTGAGTAATGCTATAACAAAAAATGTACGAGATTGGTAATAGTTGTGGTTAGTTTCTTACAAAATAGGAGCATCAGTGGGGGCTTTGCCAATGCTGCCTTACTTACCCGATTTAGCTTTTAAGGCATCTTTAATTTCTTTGACCTTTTGCTTGGTATCTTGCAAAAAGTCGCTTTTCATAATCCAGTCGTAGTATTGCGGCTCGTCTTTAAAAACGTCTTCCACCGATTTTCCTTTGTGTTTACCAAAGTTAAATTTAATGGTTCCGTTATCATTAATAAGCCTTCTGCCCGAATCAACAAAAGACTGGTCAGACGAAAACTCGTGCAGATGGTCTATATTAGGGTGTAATGAATCTTTATAGAGCTGTAATTGCCCAATGAGAATTTCGTAGGTAGCTCTTACATCGGCTTGTGCGCTGTGGGCATTTTCCAGTTCTTTGTTGCAGTAAAATTTATAGGCGGCGGCTAAATCGCGGCGTTCCATTTTCTGAAAAATCCTAAAAACGTCCACAAATTTTCGGTTTGGGTTTCTAAAATCGATGTTCACGCGCAAAAATTCTTCCATTAAAATAGGCACATCAAACTGGTTAGAGTTGTACCCGGCAATGTCGGCATCATGCAGCAGGTTAAAAATTTCGTGTGCCACTTGGGCAAAGGTGGGTTCGTTTTTCACATCTTCGTCATAAATGTGATGAATTTCTGATGCCTGCGCGGGTATAGGTATAGTAGGATTTACCCGATAGGTTTTTTCTATCTTAGAGCCATCGGGCAAAATTTTTAAGATGCTTATTTCCACAATACGGTCGGTAGCTAAATTTACGCCGGTAGTTTCAATGTCGAAAAAAGCCAATGGTTTAGATAGGATAAGCATACGCAATTGTTTAAAGAATGGTGAATGATGCCAAAAACCCGATGGCACAAAATTCCGAAGATAAAATGCTAAGAAGTTGCAAAATTAGCAATCTTATTGAGGTTTATACCGCCAAAATTGCCCGAACTCATTAAAAGTAGGTTGGTTTGGTTATAAGACTGATTAAGCAAGTAGTTTTCTAAGTGTGTAGGTTGGGTAAAAACGGTTAGGTTGGGGTGGTTAAAACTGTGTTCAATATCTTGTTTGCTTACCGGAGGCAGTTTTTTTATAGCAAGGGCTTGTGGGTCATAAAAAACAAGCGCTTCGTCTGCCTCATTGAGTGTATGGGCATATTGGTTTAAAAAATGAGCGCTTAAACTACTATAAGTATGCAGTTCTAAACAGGCAATCAGTTTATGTGCCGGATACATTTGTTTAAGGGCGCGGGTAGTAGCAAGGGCTTTTGACGGGGCATGGGCAAAATCTTTGTAAACCGAGCAATTGGCAGATTTTGCCAACAGTTCTAACCTTCGGGCAGCGCCGGTAAACAGTTGAATGGCTTGCATAAACTGCTCATCGGGTATGCCTAATTGGTTGCAAACTAATTTTGCGCCCATGAGGTTTTGAAGGTTATGCTCCCCAAAAATTTGGAGCGGATATAATTGGTTGTGCTGCCGTAAACGCCATGTGTGGTTTACCACCTCATAATTGGGCGTTTGATAGGGTAGCAGAGTTACCCCTGCACAAGTGGCAGCAATTTGACTGAGCAAGCCATCTCCTGCATAATACACTAACGAGCCGCCGGGTTGTATGGTGGCAACAAACTGCTCAAATTGCTGCACGTATTCATTAAACGTTGGGAAAACATTGATGTGGTCCCATGCAATGCCGCTCAACAATGCTATATGTGGTTTGTAGTACAAAAATTTAGGTAGAGGGTGAATAGGAGATGCTAAATACTCATCGCCCTCTATTACAATGATTGGTGCATAAGCAGTTAGGGCAACTGATTGGTTAAAACCCGATACGGCAGCGCCTACCAAATAGTCAAACGCATACCCGCAGTGCCGCAGTACGTGCATAACCATAGCCGTAATGGTAGTTTTACCATGACTACCGGCTATAACCACTCTTTTTTTAGCAGCAGTGTGTTGGTAAATAAACTCCGGATAAGGTAACACCGGCACCCCCAATTGCTGTGCCCTAAGCAGTTCGGGGTTGTCTTTTCGGGCATGCATACCCAGTATAACTGCATCGGTTTGGGCGGTAATTTTGTTGGGAAACCAACCAAATTCATCGGGAAGCAAACCTTCATTAAACAAATTGGTTCGGGCAGGGTCAAATATAGCGTCATCAGAACCACTCACTGCTACACCTTGTTGGTGCATGGCAATAGCAAGTTGGTGCATAACACTGCCCCCGATAGCAATGAAATGGAGGTTTTGGTACATGTATGGTGCTTTTAGGGTGCAAAGTAAGCTAAAAAATACCTTTTTACCCGTTTTTTATCCAACTTAACCCATTATTTGGGTGTTTTACATAATAGAGAACCCAAATTACTCGTTACTTAAACAGATTTTTAACCATCAATATCTTCAGCAAAATGAAACAGTCTTTTGTAAAGCAATTTGTACTTATTGCGTTTACCCTTGTTTTTGTAGGTGGCATGTTCACTTCTTGCCATCGTGGTGCCGGTTGTCCGGGTAAAATTACTGTGGTAGAACAGCCTTATTCAGCAGAACAAGATTGTTAAACATAAACAATGTTTTAACAACATTGCAAAACGGCAGCCCTTTTTTTGGGGGTTGCCGTTTTTTTTGTGCATGTTTTAAGTTTACCCAAAACTGATGCTTTAATAAATAACTAACCTGCTCTTTGGGGCTTTAATTGTCATTGCTCAAAATTTCCCGATAAAGCCGGTAAGTGTGCTGCGCCGTATTTTGTTTAGAAAACTGCTGTATATGCTCTACCCCTGCCCTACTGAGTTGGGTGGCAAGTTGGGGCTGATGTAAAAGGCTCAATACCAATTGGGCAAGTTGGGCGCTGTTGCCAACAGGCGCTACCAAACCCGTTTTTTGGTGCACTACCATTTCGGTTACGCCGCCCGATTGGGTGGCTACTACCGGAATGCCACATGCCATAGCCGCCGCTACCGATGTGCCCAACCCCTCAGCAACAGAGGTGCTGAGGAACAAGTCAAAATTAGGCAATATATCGGGTATATCGGTGCGAAAGCCGGTAAAAATCACCTTTCCCGACAGTCCTTTTTCATTAGCATACCGTTTCAACTCTTTTTCCTGCTCTCCCTGCCCAATGATGAAAAAACGGGCTTTTACCCCCGCATCTAACAGTTGCCGGGCAGTATTTAAAAAGGTATAGTAGTCTTTTTGCGGACTTAATGCGCCGGTGTTGCCAATGATAATTTCATCGGGACTAAGGTTAAACTCGCTGCGCAAAATGCCGCCGGTTTTTTGCGGGTGGTAGCGTTCTAAATCAATACCGCTGTAAATGCGTACCAACTTATTGGGATTTTTCACTACCGACAGCATTACCTGTTTTACCGCCTCCGATACGCAAACAATGCGCTCAATAAGGGGGTGGTTGTACTTGTATAGGGTATATGCGTTGTTTTTTATGGGGTAATCTACCCGCCTTGCAAGAACCATGGGCGTTTTATTGCCAAAAACATCGGCAGCCAATACGCCAAACTGATGGGCGTGGGGGTCGTGCAAGTGTAGCAGGTTGGCTTTAAATTGACAACAAGTTTTTTTGAGTTGGTATGCAAACCAAAGGTTAAAACTAAACCCTTTGCGCAGCGCAACATGGGGGAGTTTTTGCTCTAAACAATAGCGGTGCATAGCCGAGTGGCGGGTGCATACAATACACTGCTCTACCTGCTCATACCGGCTCAACTCGCCGGCAAGGTAGGCTACTTGCTGCTCACCGCCACGCCAGGTGCGTGCAGTAGCAAGGTGTATGATGCGAAGGCTCATGGGGTTTTGTGCCACAGTTCTTTTAGTTTGGCGTACCGCAAAAAAACAGCATAAGCCGAGTTAAGGCTGATGACAAAACCGTAATACCCGTCTAAAAACCCCAGTTTGAGCAAATACGATTTGATAAAACTGACCATCGGTTTCAGGTAAAGGTGATAAAAGCCGGGCTTTACCCCTCTTTTGTACATATCCTCTGCCCTAATACCGGTAAATTTGTTTATCTGCCCAATGTGTCGGGCTATAGAGGTTACGGTGTAGTGGAGCAAATCACCATGTAGTTTACCGGTTTTTACTCCTGCTTGCAATATTACCTTGTCGTGTGGGTTATTGCCGCCCCATTTGCCTATTTGTCTGTTCCAAATGCGTATTTTGCGGTCGGGATACCAAGCGCCGTGGCGTATCCACTTGCCGCAGTAGTTATTGAGGCGGTTGCAGTAGTAGGCATCGTATTGTTTATGTTGTTTTACCGCCAAAATGCTCTGTCTCAGCTCTTCCGATAGCTGCTCATCGGCATCTACCGACAGGATAAAATGGTGTTTTGCCTGCCAAAGGGCGAAGTTTTTTTGTTCTACGTAGCCTTCAAAGGGGTGTTGTATAAACCTCACCTGCATTTGCCGGCAAATATCGGGTGTGGCATCGGTAGAAAAGGAATCCACTACCACTATTTCATCGGCAATGCCTTGTAAGGAGGTTATACATGCTCCAATATGGTTTGCTTCGTTATAGGTGATAATGACCGCCGATAAGGGTGTATAATCCATAAAACGTACTAAACGTATTGCCCGATAGTGGGTTTATGGATAAAATTTTTCGCCCTGTGCGGCGTATTCCAATAAAATGGGTGCGGGGGTAAAGCGGTCGCCGTGTTCGGCTTGGAGTTTTTGCATTACTTTTACCACATTATCCACGCCAAAGCTATCCGTAAAGCGGAACGGACCGCCGCGGAAAGGCGGAAAACCCAGCCCGAAAACAGCGCCTACATCGCCATCAAGGGGCGACTCTACAATGCCTTCTTGCAAGCACAAGGCGGCTTCGTTTACCATAGCCATTGCCATGCGTTGTTGTATATCGGCAGGTTTAAACGGACGGCGGGTTTGAGTGCCGCCAAAATAGTCATAAACGGCGGTGTTTATCTTACCTTTTACTTTGCGTCCGGTTTTGGGGTCGTAGAGGTAAAATCCTTTTCGGTTTTTGCGTCCGTGGTAGCCGTCTTTGTGCATAAACAGGAGCGCCTCGCTAATTTTAAGTCCTTTGCGCTGGCTGATAAAGGCTTTCATCAAATCGCCGCTCATAATATGTGCGCCTACATCTATGCCCACCTCGTCCATTAGGGCAACCGGACCAACGGGGTAGCCAAACTGTTTCATTTGGGAGTCTAACTGATCTATGGTAGCGCCTTCTTCAAGCAGGAGCAGTGCTTCGTTGAGGAAAGGGGCTAAAATGCGGGTGGTGTAAAAACCCGGTCCGTCTTTAACCACTATGCAGGTTTTACCTTGGTTGATGCCCACTTGGAGGCAGGTAGCCACTACCCAATCGGCAGTTTGCGGGGTTTTTACTATTTCTAACAAAGGCATTTTGGGCACGGGCGAAAAATAGTGCATTCCGATAACCAACTCGGGGCGTTTAGCGTTTTTGGCTATTTCCGAAATTGGGAGTGCAGAGGTATTACTGGCAAAAATGGTATCGGGTCGGGCGTTGGCTTCGCAGTCGGCAAGTATGCGTTGTTTGAGGTTAAGGTCTTCAAAAACAGCTTCAATGATTACATCGGCGCGGGTAAAATTGGTGTAGTCTAATTGCGGGGTAATTTTGTTGAGGGTTTGTATAGCCTCTACTTTGCTCATGGCACGGCGTTTTACCCTTTTGCTAAACGTTTCCCAAATACTTTTTTGGGCGGCGGCAAGGGTTTCGGGCTTTATGTCTTTGAGCAGTACGTTCATGTTGTTGGTAATGCTTACCTCAGCAATACCGGCACCCATAAAACCGGCGCCCAGCATGGCAATAGTATTTACCGGACGCACTAAGTCTGTCATCGGGTTTTTCTTTTTTTCCGACATCAGAAAAAAGATGTTGATGAGTTGCTTGCTTTCAGGGCTTAAAATGAGCTGTTCAAATCGTTCTACTTCGGCGGCATAACCGGCTTCCAAGCCTTGGCTCATGCCTATTTCTACACAGTTGATAATTTCAAACGGGGCTGGGTAGTTGCCTTGGGTAAGGCGTTGCACTGTTTTTCGGGCTTGGCTAAAAATGAGTTTTCTGCCAAGGGGGTTACCTTCAAGGGCTTTTTCGGTAAATGTGCGTTTGTCTTTGTGGTAAGTATGGGGTTTAGCTGCCAATTGCAGGGCAAGGTGGCAGGCGGCTTGGTGGAGTTTGTTTTTGTTTACTACGGCATCTGCCAAACCCATTTTAAGGGCTTGGTAGGGGTAAATATTTTTACCGGTTAGCATCATATCTAATGCTTTTTGTATGCCTATGAGGCGGGGTAAGCGCTGTGTACCGCCGCCTCCGGGCAGCAAGCCTAATTTTACTTCGGGCAGGGCGAGCTTAGTGCTGCGGTCATCAGAAACAATGCGGGCATGGCAAGCCAACGACATTTCAACCCCCAAACCGTAACAAGTGCCGCTAATGGCAGCCACTATGGGCTTGGGCGAGCGCTCTATGCGGTTCATAATTTCATGCCCCTTGCGCGAAATGGGCTGAAAATCGCCGGGTTTTTCGGCTTTAAAGGCTTTAATGTCGGCGCCGGCAATAAAATCTTTTTTCCGACTGGTAATGACTACTGCCTTTACCTCATCATCAGCAGCCAGCTCTGCAAACACCAAATCGAACAACCCGATGAGTTCGGGCGAGATAATGTTTTGTTTGTCGTCTTTTTTATCTAACCAAATGGTGGCTACTCCGTTTTGTTTTTCTATGCTGATATAATTGTTGCGATCCATGCTGTTTTTTGTGCTTAGGGTTAATGGTATGAAAGAAAAGGGTGAAGAAATTTTCTAAAAATTTAGCGTTTTTTGCCTATTAGTGGAAATTTCATTCGATATTCTGCATTGGTTTCGCCCTTGCTGATGCGTTCCAAACGTTTTTTGATGAGTTGTTTTTTGAGGGGCGAGAGGTGGTCTGTAAAGAGGATGCCTTCTATGTGGTCATACTCGTGCAAAATAACGCGTGCGGTAAGACCGGTAAAGGTATCGGTATGGGTGTTAAACTGCTCATCGGTGTAGGAGAGGGTAACGGTTTCAGTTCGTTTCACTTGTTCTCGTATGCCGGGAATACTTAGGCAACCTTCGGAATAAGGTATTTGTTTGCCGTTTTTTTCAGTAATTCGGGCATTTAAAAACACCTTTTTCATGGGTTGGTTATTTTTAATTTCGTCGTCATCGGCATCGTCGTAATCTTCATCGGGTTCGTTTACTAATTGCAGGGTATCGATAATAAACAAGCGAATGGGCAAACCTATCTGGGGTGCAGCCAACCCTACGCCGCGGGCATTGTACATGGTTTCAAACATGTTGTTAATGAGGTTTTGCAAATCGGGATAATCGAGCGCAATATCGGTACAGGTTTGGCGCAGTACCGGGTCGCCGTAGGCAACAATGGGTAAAATCATAATTTATGGTAGAGTGAATGATTGAAATGGGTAAAAGTTACAAAAATTCCGAAAAAGGGAACGAAAGCAAACATAACAACTGCTGCCCGAAAAAAAGTTTGCCCGATGTGGGAAACAAGGTGCAAAAATAGCAAATTTGGTTAGGATTTTGGTAATGCTACGGACTACCAAATGCCCTTCCTATACAAATAAGATTGCAGAATAATGGTTGCGCTGATTTTATCGAGCAGTTTTTTGTCTTGTTTTTTCTTTTTGCTTACACCCAGTGTGTGCAGGGTTTGCATAGCCATTTTGGAGGTGTAGGTTTCGTCTTCGCGCTCAATGGGTATGTGGGGAAATTTTTTTTGCAGTTGCAGCACAAACTCGTTGGCGGGCTGGGTTATGTGGGTAGGGTTGCCATCGGCATGGGTGGCTTCGCCTACTACTATGGTGTCAACGGTTTCTTGGCTGAGGTATTTTTCTAAAAAAGGGATAACTTCCTCTGTATAGAGGGTAGTAAGTCCGTTTGCGGTTATTTTTAGGATGTCGGTAGCGGCTATTCCGGTGCGTTTAAGCCCAAAATCTATGGCTATAATTCTTCCCACAGGCTGGTTGCTATTTATGATAGTGGATAATTAGCAGTTGGTTACAATAAAATTAAATTCTTGCGTATGCAAGGTCAAATCAATAGGCTCAGTTTTTTAATTTTACCCGGTTGCGCCCAGTTCATGGTGCCCTGCATTTTTTGCGAAAGCAGGTACTGCTCTATTTTTTTGTTGGTTAACTGATGCAAAACCGAAAGGGCATCGGGTTCAGATTGCACCGGTATATAGGCTTGCAGGGCTTGATTTGCCTGCCAACTGCCAATAAACAGTTTTGGCTTAAAAGTAGTTTTGCCGTATGCCTGCCAAACAATTTTGTAGGGGTAAAAATTATATGCCCCCACCCCCAGCAGCGCCCACCAGTAGCCTCGTTTGAGTAGGGCATTGAGCAGCACACCCTTTCGGTTTTGGAGTAGGTTTTTGTGCAGGTTTAGGTAGTTGTAGGCGGTTGGCAGGTCTTTGAGCTGTTGGGGGGTAAGGGGTTTACCATTTTGGCAGTAGGGCAAAAAAACCCACTTGGCAGGCTGCATATTGGGTTGAGAAAAATTAGCGCCGGTTATGAGCGGATATACTAAAGTATCGGGCAAAGTTACCTGCTTCTGAAACTTATTAGCCACTTTAACCAATCCGTTGCCCAAAGGCTCGCAAGAATCGAAGAAAAAAACATGGTTAGCTCCGCCGGTATTGATACCTTGACGCGGGCAGGATTCTTTTTTTAGGGTGATGAGCGGTCGAGAATCGGCAAAATTTTCTTCCCGATGTTCCAATATGCTTAAAGGATTTGAAGGGTGAAACAATGGCTGTGCAAGGTGTTTTGTAAAGTTGCCCGATTGCGCTATATAATAAGGTATGGGATAACGTGTTTTTTTGTTTCGGACAAACCAACAAAGGCAGTATCGGGTATGAATTCCGGTAAAAACAGGGGTATCGTTAAAATCGTAAACGGTTTCTAAGGCATAATTGCCATCATCTATGCTAAAAGTTCTAAAGTACCTGTTAGCCCCGTCATTGAGCAAAAGCGAAAGTGGCAAAAAAAAGACGGCTTCGCCGTTTGGTTGTAAAAAATCTTGCATTGCCCGTTGAACTATAAGGGCGGCAATATCTATGCGGCTATTACCCAGCAGCAGGTTATGAGCATTGGGCGCTAAATGATAGCGTAAAAAAAAAGGCTTTACTTTTTGCTTGTAAGATTGGGGCAAATCGGCAAAATTTTGCCAAGGCGGGTTGCCAAAAATGAGGTCAAACCGGTGGGCGGGCAGCGTTAGGAAATCGTGATTGGTAAAATTGGTTTCCATTTGCAAGCCGTATTGTTGGTTAAACTTGCAAAGCGCTTGGGTGTAGAATTGGGTGTTTAATTCGTTTCCAAAAAGACATCGGGTAGGCAGTTGGCACAGCTTTTTACCTTCATCTAAACCGGTTTCTATGAGGGCAGCCAGCAAATTACCTTCGCCCATAGTGGGGTCAAATATAGTAGCGCCGTTTAACCATTTTTGGTATAGCCCGGTTTGTTTAACAGCAAATTTTGCCCAAAGAAGCGGGGTAAAAACAGCGCCTATTTGAAGGTGTGCATCTGCCAAATTGATGGTGCAAGGTGAAAATGATAAAATGCCGATAACCCCACAAAAGCAGTAAACTGCCTGCCCGATAATATGATATGACTACAAAGATACGCAATTAGCCCGATATTATATTGTTTCTTGTAAAAACGCGCTTTAGGAGTAGGAGTTATGAATTGCGAATTACCGACTACCAGCCCGATTTTGTTTCTCGCAAAGGCGCAAATTGGTTGTTACTTTGCAGTACCCACTACCCGATACTATCTAATATAGACAAACTACTATCTACCAAAACTACCCACTTTTCACTCTTCACTTTTCACTAACCAAGCCACCCGGCTCATAATCCCGATGCTTTAATTAGTTTATCGGAGCCAAATTTATTTTTAACGGTATCAATAGCTTGGTAAAGGCTGTTGAGTTGTTGGGTAGGTTCAAAAAGGGTAAGTTGCTGCGGGGCATTATGGGTAAAATGGCTAAGTTTTACCCCTATTAAACGCACCGGTTGCAGAAACTCTGCCCTAAGCTGAGCATATAGTTTTAAGGCTGCCTGCGTAAGGGGTAGGTCAAAACAAGTGGCAGGCAGGGTGGTTTGGCGGGTGAGGGTGGTAAAATTGGGCAGGCGAAGTTTAATGGTAACACAAGTGGCAAGGAGGTTATCCTTGCGTATGGTAAATGCTAATTTTTCGGTCATGCGGATAATGGTTTTTTGCAAAAGAGCATCGTTGCTCACATCGGTTTCAAAGGTGTGCTCCTTAGAAACAGATTTGGCTTCCTCATCATAATCATCGGGTTTAATGGCTGTGTCATCTATGCCCTGAGCGCTTTGCCACAGCAGCAGCCCATGTTTATAACCCAACCACCGTTGCAAGTGTTCTACGGGGCAGTTTTGGAGTTGTTTAACCGTTTCTAAACCCATACTCCTAAGTTTGCGGCACGTAACCTCACCTGCCATAGGAATTTTTGCTATGCTGAGGGGGGCTAAAAATTCTTTTTCTTTACCCGGTTCAACGTATAACTGCCCGTTTGGTTTTGCTTCGCCGGTAGCCACTTTGGCAACCAATTTATTGCTTGCCAAACCAAAAGAAATGGGTAAACCGGTTTCTTGTATAATGCGTTGCCTAAGTCTGCCCAGACCATTGGTAACAGCCAAAAAAACGGTCTAAGCCGGTAAGGTCTAAATAAAACTCATCAATAGATGCCTGACGGTAAACCGGCGCTTCCGAGGCTATGATTTGAGCCACCATGAAGGAGTATTTGCTGTAAACCCCGCGTTCATGAGCTACCAGTATTAACTGCGGACATAACCGTTTTGCCATAGCTACCGGCATGGCAGCATGAATACCAAAACGCCGAGCCTCATAACTGCACGATGATACAATACTGCGGTTGCCCTCCTCGCCTACTGCTACCGGCTTGTTTTTTAACAACGGATTTAGCAAACATGCCACTGAAACATAAAATGAATCAAGGTCTAAATGTAATATGTGCCTGTTTTCGGGTTTCATGGCGCTAATTTCGGACTTTTTTTACAAAAAACTAAAAAAATTTGCAGAAAAGTTTGGTTGTTTGCAAAAAATGTTGGTACTTTGCATTGTAATCAAGTAATCACCAAAAAATTTTAGCCATGAGGACACCCCAACGCAGTTTATTGTACCTCAGAACGCAACAGTTTCAACTCACGCAAGCCGAATTTGCAGCGTTGCTGGGCGTAAAAAGAGCCGATATTGGTTCCTACGAAGAAGGCAGAACACAAATACCCAAATCTGTTTTGGAGAGCGTTGTACATGCCTACAACGCCACTTTTGAGCCAAAAATTACCTTAACCAATTTATTAACCATAATCCTGAACTAACCATGAAAATAGCAAATCTTAATTTAAAGTACATCAGAACCGAGAAGTTTAAGCTAAACCAAACCGAGTTTGGCAAAATGCTCGACGTGAAAAGAGGCACCATAGGCTCTTACGAAGAAATGCGCGCAGACGTGCCGCCAGAAACAATGCAAAAATTGGTAAAACTCTACAACGCCACTTTTAGCCCTAAAATTTCTGTGGATATTTTACTGGAACATGACCTACGGCAGGGCGACCTCTTTACCCCCGATGATACAACCACCCCTCCCGGCGCTGCCGATTTGCAGGGGAAAAACCTGCATGTACAACGCAACTTGGTTATTAGTACTGATGAGTCTAACCGCGAATTTATAGAATATGTGGACGCAGAATCTGCCCAAGCAAGCGCCGGTTACTTAGCAGGTTACGATAACCACGAGTTTATTGCCTCTTTGCCTAAGTTTAGACTGCCCTTTTTACCCGAAAATGCCACCTACCGCGCCTTTAAAATTAAGGGCGACTCTATGCTGCCCCTCCCTACCGGCTCTATTGTAGTGGCGGAGTACATTGATAACTGGGAAAACATAAAAAGCGGCGATACCTATATTGTTATTTCGCAGCACGAAGGTATTGTTTACAAACGTGTTACCAACTTACTTAAACAACGCGGCGTGTTGCTGCTTAGTTCCGATAACACCATTTATGAGCCTTATATTATTGGCGGACTCGAAATTAAGGAAGTTTGGAAAGCAAAAGCCTTTATCATTAACGATACTTATGTAGGAGACTCACTCTGGGAACGCCTGTTTGCCGAACTTGCCCACCTGCGGGCAGAGGTAAAAAGACTAAAAGGTAACCATGACGAACTGGTTAACTAAGTATAAGTTGGGGGTTATTTTGCCGGTTTTATTTACACAAAAACCCTACGTACTTACTAAAATTATACGGTTTAACCTGCAAGTCAACCAAAATCAACCCTTAAACAACTGCACATCAATCTATTTGAGTATCTGTTTTTGCAGTAGTCCCCCACCCTATCAGCCATTAAAACCTATCGGGCAAATATACTTAAACCGTATAACCCCAAAACCATTGCCCTTAACCAAAGCAAACGCCTGAACCCTTATTGTTTAACCCCTTATCAAGCCTTGTAACACCCTCTGTATGCTAAGTACGGGGGGTTATTTTTTGGGGTAAGGCGTTATCTATTTTTTACGCTGATTATTTGTAACTACTTACCCTGTGTTTTGGTCTTACTAATTAGCCTGCAAATACGCCATGAACTTGCAGGGTGAGCAGTAAATCAGTAGCTACTGTTTTTAAAAAATCGGTGCCAATCAGCCGCATCTGTGTTATCCGTGTGCTAATTTCTGCCGGAAATCTTACCAATTAGCCTGCAAATACGCCATGAACTTGCAGGGTGAGCAGTAAATCAGTAGTAGCTACTGTTTTTAAAAAATCGGTGCCAATCAGCCGCATCTGTGTTATCTGTGTGCTAATTTCTGCCGGAAATCTTACCAATTAGCCTGCAAATACGCCATGAAC
>ERZ761609.719-NODE-719-length-35820-cov-10.642500_pt1 | contig 35820 bp, 30 predicted proteins | sample MGYA00511163_ERZ761609 | MGnify/ENA primary metagenome ERZ761609 (study PRJEB28899, sample SAMN02445070) | bioreactor sludge metagenome | biome: EBPR sludge | place: Australia: Brisbane, Thorneside Wastewater Treatment Plant | collected 2011-12-16 ...
CCCGCTCCCACATGAATGACGAAACCAAAGACTTCATTGCAAAGCTGGGCAACACAGAAGTAGTCTCTGCCGGCAGCAGTTTGAAGTTTATGTTGTTAGCCGAAGGCAAAGCCGATATCTACCCCCGCTTCGGCCCTACGATGGAATGGGACACCGCAGCAGCGCACGGGATTTTGAAGGAGATTGGGATAGAGATAAAGAATGTGTCAACTGAAAGACCTTTGGTATACAATAAAATGTGGCTTATTAACCCACACTTTATTTGCCAAAAACCGCTATAAGGTTAAGAAAAGAAGGCTTTGGATCTAATATTGTTATATTTGTAGTTTGATTTTAGATTAGTTGGTATGAAACGTCTTCTTTGGCTGATCCTATTAGTGATCTCGTTATTTGGATCTTGTATATCTAATAAGAAATACCTCTACTTGCAAAATGATGACCTTAAAGTTGAAGCTTTAAGGGTCGATTCTGTTGAAAGAGTATATGATTTAAAGAAATCTGACTACAAAGTGCAGGCAAATGATATTTTATCACTCAAATACGAAAGTCTGACAGCTGAAAATTTCGATTTCATCACAAAAAGCTATGGTCAAGGAGCTCCTAATGTTAACCTCACACCATCCAATGCTCTCCTTATTGGAGAGTTGGTTGATGAAAGAGGAAATATTCAATTTCCAGTAATTGGTGATGTTAAAGTCGAGGGTTTAACTATTTTTGAAATTCAAAAAAAGCTTCAAACTTTAGCCAATCAGTTTTTAAATTACCCCATAGTTAAAGTAAGCCTGATCAATTTCCGATTCACAATCCTAGGTGAAGTAAAAAAAGAAGGAACTTTCGTGGTAACAAATAATAGAGTTTCAGTAATTGAAGCAATAGGATTGGCAGGTGGACTTGGAGATCTTGCGGATAAAACTAGGATAAAACTAATTAGACAGAGAGGGGACACTGCTGAAATTGTTTATCTTAATCTACTTGATGAAAGCCTATTGGAATCTCCATTTTACTTTACACATCAAAATGATATTCTTATTATCCCCCCTCTTAAACAAAGACCCTACCGTTTGTACTTTGGTCAAAATTTAAGTTTAATTCTTTCCTCATTGTCTGTTTTACTACTCATCATAACGATATCCAAGTGAATCAGGGCCGTTTCTCAAGCAATGTAAATGAAAGTGATTGGTTTGGCCAAGATAATTCTGGCTATTCTAGTTTTGATTACAAACGAGTCGTTGCCCGTTTAAGTGGATACTGGTATGTCGTGCTTCTTTCTATTTTGATTGGTTTAATTGTTGCTTACTTAACAAATCGTTACACTACCCGCATATACACTGTTAAAGCTTCCGTAATAATTAAAGGCAATGATGAAAGAATCGGAGCTGAATTTTTATATGGAAACCCACTTGTTAATTCTTATAGGAGTTATGACAACGAACTCTTCCTTTTGAAATCTTATCCCCTTTTGCAAAGCGTGATTGAGGATTTGAATTTCACAGCAGCTTTTTACAAAGAGGGCAACGTTAAAACATCTGAGATTTACGAGTACATACCAATAGAGGTTGTGTCAACTTCAAAATTTCCATACGGGGAGTCCTTTAAATTTAAACTTATCGATAAAAATGAATTTTTAATAGCAAATGTTTCTGGAGATGGAGGACAACAAAAATACAAATTAAATACAACTGTAAATGTAGAAGGATATCAATTGACATTTAAAATTAAGCCCGAGAATGGTTTGAACAGATACTTAAATGAAGAACTGATACTAACCTTTTTCGACCCACTGGAATTGGCCAAACTGTATGAAAGTAGATTAAACGCGTCTTGGGCTGGTGATGGTACTTCAGTTATTAATTTAGAAATTAATGGAGCCTCTCCAGAGAAGGAGGTTGATTTTTTAGAAGGACTAATTAAAAAATACTATAAGTATGATCTTGAAAAGAAAAGTTTTGCGGCAACGAAATCACTAGATTTCATTGACACTCAGTTGAAGGTCATTAGTGATAGCCTTCGGTTTTTTGAAAACCAACTTGAGAAATTCAAAAATAGGAATGCCTTACCTGATTTGGGTGGGCAGGGATTGAGATTATATGAGAAACTTGAAAAACTTGAAACAGGAAAAGCTGAATTAGTAATTCATGATAACTACTATAATTATCTTATGGGCTATCTGAGTAAAAATGAAGATCTCGATCAAGTAATACTTCCAAATACGATTGGTATTAATGATCCTGTACTTTCGGGTTTGGTGAATAAGATGATTGACATTCAGATGAACCTTCGAATGTTTTCTAAGTCAAAAGAAAACCCATTGTTCATTGAAGCTGAAAATAGAATTATCCGGATTAGGCAGGATATTCTTGAATCCTTAATGAATGTGAAACAAACGGATAAAATTAGATTGAATTATTTACAAAAAGAGATTAGTTTAATAGAATCTCAACTCGAGTACATACCTACTGCTGAGAGAGAGTTAGTCTCTATCAAGAGAAATTATGCCCTAAGTGAAAGTTTATATTTATTCCTAATGCAAAAGAGAGCGGAAGCGGGGATAACAAAAGCTTCAACTATTTCAGATATTTCTGTTGTGAATCCTGCAATGATGATAGGGGGCCCAATCTCTCCTAAGAGCTTAAGGAATTATGTGATTGGTTTTATTATTGGACTGATTTTTCCAATAGTTTTTTTTGCTGCGCTTGAGTATCTAAATGACAAGGTACAATCTAGGGAGGATATTGAGCAAGTTTGTGATATCCCATTTATAGGAGGGGTTGGACATAATAAAGCAAATAATAAATTGGTGGTTGTGAGCAGGCCGAAATCTGCAGTGGCAGAAGCGTTTAGAGCCATGCGTTCCAACCTTACCTTTTTTGCAAATGGAAAGGAAAAAAATGTTTTTATGGTGACGAGCTCGCTTAGTGGTGAAGGGAAAACTTTTACTACCATTAACTTGGCTGCGATTCTTGCATTATCGGGTAAAAAGACTGTTATAGTGGGTGCTGATATGAGGAAGCCAAGAATTTATGATGACTTTAACTTAACAAATGACATTGGGCTTAGTACCTACTTAATTGATGCTGCACCATTAAAGGAAGTTATTCAAAAGACGGATGTGGATAATTTATTTATTATTTCCGCTGGCCCCGTACCGCCTAATCCTAGTGAATTACTATTGAGGCCACAAGTTCAAAGGCTAATTGATGAAATATTTATTGACTTTGATTATATAGTGATCGATACCCCGCCTGTTGGATTGGTAACTGATGCTTTTGTGCTTTCTAAATTTGTGACTCATACTATTTTTGTAGTAAGGCAGGATTATACCCCTAAACATTTGCTCAGATCGATTAATGATTATTACAAAACAGGAAGGATATCAAACATCAGTATGATTCTAAATGATATTCACAGATCAGGTTATGGTTACGGTTATGGTTATGGTTATGGCTACGGTTATGGCTATGGTTACGAACATGCCAAAGGATATTATGATGAAGGATAATTCAGAATTTCTGATTTTAATTCTAAATTTTTTGCTTAACAACTTATGAAGCTCACTAAGCTCCCAATAATTATTTATAATAAGACGTTGGCTTTATTGCCCTCTAAGGTTACTAATAAATTAGTTTGTTCTATGAACAACCTTTGGACTGGTTATTTTCAGCGGGCCGAGCCTGCAATGGATGAGCAATGGGAGAAAGTGATTTGGCCAAAAATAGAAAAGTTCGATTTTGATGTGACTTTGGATCTAGCGCCTGGAGCTGGTAGAAATATAAGGAAGCTTTCAACGCTAGCGAAGACTATCTATGCGGTAGATTATAATGATTATGCACTCGAATTATGTAAAAAAAATATTGGTGAAAAATTGAATGGTTGTGAAGTTATTTATTGCAAAAATGATGGATCAAGTTTGGGTGACATTTCATCAAACGCTGTAACAGCAGTATATTGTTGGGATTCAGCTGTTCATTTTGATAAATCCATTCTTAGGGATTATATACGGGAATTTGAAAGAATTCTTAAGCCTGGAGCCTTCGGGTTTGTTCATCATTCGAACCTAGGGAACTTGGCAAAGGGTGATATTCGAAAGAATGAAGGATGGCGAAGCAATATGACAAAACAATTATTTAAAGAATATTGTGATGAGGTTGGATTAGAACTTATTTCGCAGGATGATCTTCAATGGGGTAAGGTGACAGATTGTATTTCTGTTTTTAAGAAAGTTGTAAATCGGGTAATTTGAAAGTATTGGCAATTATTCCAGCAAGAAGTGGCTCAAGGTCCATACCTGATAAGAATATCCAATCTTTGCATGGAAAACCATTGTTGGCGTATAGTATTGAACATGCATTGGAAAGTGACGAGGTAAATAGAATTATTCTTTCAACTGATTCTGAATATTATGCAAAAATTGCCCGCTCGTTTGGTGCCGAGGTACCTTTCTTAAGACCATCAGAAATCTCATCTGATGAGTCTAAAGATTATCAAGTGTTTACACACACCTTATCATGGTTGAAAGAAAATGAAAATTATCAACCTGACATAGTAGTTCATCTTCGGCCTACATCACCCTTTAGAAGGAAAGGTGATATTGATGCAATGGTGAGGATACTCAAAAATAACGTTGGATGGGATTGTATTCGGTCAGTCACAATGCATAAAGAATCGGCATTTAAAATGTGGTTTTTACGAGATGGACTATTATCCCCGGTGGTAAATTTTAAACCCAGCTTGGAATTATATAATGAGCCAAGACAAAAACTTGAACCTACCTACATTCAAAATGCTTGTATTGATGTTGTAAGGTATTCTACAATTGTTCAAAAAAGATCGATGACAGGAAATGTAATTGGTTCCTATGTTATGAATTACTTTGGGGATATTGATGAATGGAGAGATTTTAATAAAGCTAAAAGACTTGATTATTTGCTTTTAGTCAATAAGGTGTTTTGTATTGATATTGATGGTGTAATAGCTGCTCTCTCTCCAGGGAATGACTATAATCTGGCTATTCCTTTGGTGGAGAATATCAATAGAATAAATAAGTTGTTTGATAACGGAAATAAGATAATACTGTTTACAGCAAGAGGATCAATGACCCACATAGATTGGCGATCGGTTACAGAAAAACAACTTAAAAAATGGAATGTTAAATACCATCAGTTGAAATTTGAAAAACCTGCAGCAGACTATTATATAGATGACAGAATGCTGGATTTGAATGATATTAATTTTACCTAAGCACACTATGCATACTTTTGATGATCTATTTATTTTTGAGATGGCTAATAACCATCAGGGGGATGTGAATCACGGAATTGCCATAATTCAAAAAATGGCTGAGATTGCGAAAAAGCATAAGATTAAGGCAGGTGTGAAATTCCAATACAGAGACCTGAACACATTTATTCACCCTGGTTATCGCGAAGACACAACTCATAAGCATATTTCAAGATTTCTATCAACGGAACTTTCCGCTGATCAATTTCTTACTTTAGTTGAAACGTGTATTAAAAGTGAACTTATTCCTATATGTACGCCTTTTGATGAGAAATCAGTTGACTTGATTGTACAGCATAAAATTGATATTATTAAAGTGGCAAGTTGCAGTGCTGATGATTGGCCACTACTTGAAAAAATTGCCTCAACGGGAAAGCCAGTAATAGCGTCTACTGGCGGGCTTTCTTTGTCTATGATTGACAATCTGGTTACTTTCTTTAGAAATAAAGGAGTTAATTTTGCTATTCTCCATTGCGTAGGCATTTACCCTACACCTGACGAGGCGTTGAATATTTCATTCATTTCTAAATTAAGAAATCGGTATAAAGAAATTACAATTGGTTATTCCGGTCACGAGCAACCTGATAATTATAATGTAATTCAATTAGCATCAGCATTGGGCGCAAAAATTTTTGAGCGACATGTTGGATTACCAACTGATTTGATAAAATTAAACGGCTATTCAATGAATCCGGATCAGGTGGATATGTGGGTCACGTCTTGGACACAATCAAAAACTATATTAGGAAATAATTATAAAACTATATTAGATATTGAGTCGGATTCACTTGCATCCTTGAAGAGAGGGGTCTATGTAAAGCGAGCAATTAAAAAGGGGCAATTAATTAATAGAGGCGATGTTTATTTTGCTATGCCTCGTGTGGATGGTCAGCTCACTTCGGGGGAGTACGGTAGATTGAGGACTGTTTATACGGCAACAAAGGATTATAAAATTGATGAACCCATTCTCGAATCGCCAAATATTGATACTTATCTAGATGTTCGTGATATCATTCACCAGGCCAAAGGAATGCTGGACGAGGCTAATATTGTTTTAAACTCAAATGCCCAGATTGAGCTTTCACATCACTATGGTTTAGCTAAATTCTACAAGTTTGGCTGTTTGATCGTTAATTTAGTTAATAGGGAGTATTGTAAAAAAATTATTGTTGTATATCCCGGTCAATCACACCCTGAACAAAAGCATATTAAGAAAGAGGAGACGTTTCATGTTCTAAGCGGTCAATTACAACTTTCCTTGAACGGTATTAGTAGATTGATGAAGGTTGGGGATATTGTAACTATTGAACGAGGCGTTTTGCATGCGTTTTCCTCGACATCTGGCTGTGTTATTGAAGAGGTTTCAACTACCCATTTTCGAAATGATTCGTTTTATACTGACGAGACAATTGCACAACAAGATCCTATGCAGCGCAAAACTATAATTGAATCCTGGTAACTTGCTACAGACTCCATGAAAATTGGTATTCTAGCAAATTATTTGACAACGAGAAAAGACATCCTTAGATTTTGTGAAAACCTTGCAGAGAAAGAGGAAGTAGTTCTCTTTATTCGCAAAGGGGAAAAGTTAGTTGCTGAAAAAAATGCACGATTAGAGATTCGCTATTATGATCTTAAACCGACCTCAATTGTAATTCGAGCTTGGAATTTGATATGGTTTTACCTAAATATATTATTTGGAGTTAAACCAAAAAGCCTGAATAACTATATTATAACAGAGTCCTTTAAATTTTCTGAAATTGATAACTGGTTATATCGGAATTTCAGAATGTCTTTGCTCAATATGACTCGCTACACACCCCAGCTAATAAGCTACGACACCTATTTGAGATTTTTAAGAAGAGATGTTGCGGTGGACTTTACAGGCATAGATTGTTACTTGATCACTACAGAAGTGTATAATGACTATCTTTTTTATAAGATACTGCAACAAGATGCTCCCAAACTCATGTACGTGTATAGTTGGGATCATCCTTGTAAAATGATTCGCTTCTCAAAAAAGATAGATTATTATTTAGTTTGGAATGATGAATTGCGATCGGATTTACATCTGCTTCAGGCAATCCCTGTTGATAAAACTTATGTTTGGGGAGCAACCCAGTTTACCGACATTTATAATTATCTCAAATCTAAAGATTTACTAAACCTAGTATCCTATTCCGGGAAATACTTTTATTTTGTATGTGCGACTGGGAAAAGGAATCTTGTTGATGCGGAAATTGAATTGATAATCGAGCTGTCAAAGGTTATAAAATCGTTGGATCCATCTATAAAATTGGTTGTAAGAAGGTATCCATTTTGGAAAAACTCAAATGTTTACGATAGACTCAGTAAATCCCCTAACATCCAATTGGAGGAGGATTCATCAAATGGCTCCTACCAAAAATACCATAGTGCAGAAGGGGCTATGGCACTTTTTCATATTGGCACTACTCTTGGATTAGAAATTTGTTACTTCAATACACCTTCAATTTTGTTGGATATGTCGGGAAGAACAAATGTATTGTCGACTTTTGTTCACCAATATCAGAATGATAAATATTTGAACAAGGCCACCTTTCCAAATGTAGTTTCAAGTGAGGAACAATTAAAAAACGTGGTGCAGTATTGTATTTCTGGGCGAAACGCAGATGATTTATTAGCATATAATAAGGAGGTGGCTGGCTTAACTGATCTGAGATCAATGGAGGATTTAACAGAAGATTTTATTTCAATTACCTATAAATTGGTTAAAGCCTATTAACTAGAAAATGCGAATTGGAAGAAATCCATTTAAAGGTGCTGGGGGTGTAAATAAGGCTTATGTCCCCAAGAGGATCACGGTTGCTGTTCTTACATATATTCCGAATTTCGAAGGGTACTATCAAATGCGTTTTGAAACTTTAAAAATTTCAATAGCAAGTTTGATTAAAAATACTGAAGGTGAATTTGATTTGTTGATCTTTGACAACGGAAGCTGTCCTGAAGTGATAGAATATATTAAATCACTTTATGAGCAAGGTGTTGTAGATTATCTTTTTTTATCGGGGCACAACTTAGGTTACAATGGAGCCTTGAATTTTATTTATTCTGTGTCTCCAGGAGCTTTAGTCGCGTATGCAGATGATGATGTTTTTTATCATCCTGGTTGGTTACATGAATGTGTTACCATTCTAGAAACTTTTCCAAATGTAGGCTATGTGACAGGGTGTCCTGTTAAAAATAATTTTGGACATTACGACTCAGCAACATTGGCTTTTGCAAAAGGAGACACCGTAAATGTTAAAGAATCAAGTTGGGATCCGAAGTGGGATGAGATTCAGTGCAATAGTTTAGGCGCTGAGATTCAAGCGTGGAAGTTGAAATATGAAGCTATCGATGTTCCATTGCTGGAATACCGTGGCGTAGAAGCTTTGCCAGTATCCTCACATTTTCAATATGTATTTAAGAAAGAAGTTAGCGACACATTTCTACCCTTTGCATACGGTAACTTAATGTCTAGTGAGTTGAATAATCCAGAGTTTAATATGCTTATGCAACTTGATAAAAAACTGGATGATGCAGGTTTTTTGAAGCTGACAACAAATGGCATGTTTACTGAGCACTTAGGAAACGTAATTTCACCCCGATGCAAGGAACTGATTGAGCTGTATTCATTGGATATTGAATTACCTCGTAGCAAAAGTTATAATTGGTTTGCGAGACTTGTTTATGGGACGCTAAGTCTCCCATTTATAAAAAAAATATTTTATCTATTATATAGATTTTCCTTTAAAGTGGTGCATTGGAAGTTGATAAAAAAAATATAATCGAGTCTATGTTGAGGAAAACTTTGAGCTATGTGTACAGGCGAACCCCTGTTATTTTTAAAGAGGCCTACAATTCGTATGGCAGTGTATTAAAGGCATTGCAATTTACTTATTGGCATTTTTTGGTTAGAAACCACACACATGCCAGTATCCCGGATCTTTTATACCTCCAGCAATTCATTCGTCAACTCAATGATAAAAACATTTCAGGGACAATTGTCGAGTGCGGCTCCTGGAAGGGTGGATCTGCTGCCTTAATGCAAAAATGTGCTAGCAAGCTTGGGTGGAAAAATGAAATATATGTTTTTGATAGTTTTGAGGGGTTTCCTATGCCAGATAATCCTGATGTGGATGGACTGAAAGCTCAGGGTATTAAGGACGGAAAATATGATTGGATCAAAGCGGATGAAAGTGATGTAGTAAATGCTTTTAAACACCTGAGTATTTATGATACAAATGTAAAGATCGTAAAGGGATGGTTTAATGTAACTACTCCGAAGTCGCCAGCCAGGAATATTGTACTACTTCACTGCGATGGTGACCTATATGAATCTACCCAATCAACGCTAGAGAGTTTCTACCATAAAGTAGTATCTGGTGGATATATTGTGAGTAACGACTATGGGGAGATATGGATTGGAGCAAAAAAAGCTTTTGATGAATGGATAGCTTTGCATTGTCCTCAGGTTAGAATTGAAAAGGTACCAGGAGGGGGCGCTTTTTTTAGAAAACCATGATACAATGAATCTGAAAGATATTAAAAAATCAGCCTTTGATAAGTTAGTCACTGAGAAACCGGATACTGCTGCAATGCTTATGAAGAATTGGAAGAGGTATGAGGCTTGTATTCAATTTCTAAGTAGAACTGATGCTCTAAAAAAAGATAGGAGAATACTAGATTATGGATGTGGTCATCCAGTGTTTGCCTTCCTTCTCATAGAATTGGGATTTGAGGTAGTGCCGTATGAACCATTTGCTGAAAAAGATGAAATGAGGACCGCAGAGCTATTAGGAATACAGGATAAAGTTAGAACAACTTTAAATGCAGGAGAAGTATATGATCTCGTCTTAATGATAGATGTAATTGAGCATCTATCAATTATTAAACCTGTAATGATGGATGTGATGAGCAAAGTGGCCGTTAATGGTGATCTATTTATTTCTACTCCGAATGTACTTCGGGCGGAAATGTGGTTGTCGTTCGTGAGTCGTCAGACGGGCCACCCACAACTTTTGGAACATTTCCTGAATTCAGATAATAATTATACACACCACCAGCGTGAATTTACAATGAAGGAGCTCGTTAGGACAGCAACTCATTTTGGATTTAAGACTGTAAGCACTGCTTGCAAAGATACGCGCCCTGACCTGAAAGATTTAAATAAATTAAGGGAGGTGAAGGGGATGCCTCCAAAACCATTGCGCACAGGTTATGGGTTGATAAAGGGAGTCTTGCAACGTTTTTTAATCTTCCTATTTCCAGGAAGGATGAACAATAATTTATTGCTATTGGCTAAAAAATTGTGATGAAGTTGGCCTTAGATGAGAATCCCAAAAATTTTGCCGATCGTTTATTGAAAAAAATAAAGCGAGTATATAGAGACATCCTTAGAGCAGAGCTAAGAAAAAAAATGGTGGTACTCCCGCCCACCCAAGAGATGCGAAGAGAGAATTACTCCTATAGGATACACATGTTGGTGTGTAAGAGAGATTTATCAATGGCCCTATGTGCTTGCAAGTCTTTGGTGATGGCTTCAGGAAGCCCACAACCCTTTATATTTCATGACGATGGCTCTCTGGATGGGCATGATTGCACAGCCCTGACCTATCATTTTCCTGGAGCAAAAGTCATCAGATACACTGAAAGCCATGCACGAGCTATTGAACAATTGGGCTCCAAATCAAAATTGTATGGCTATAGAAATCTTGGAGTAATGATGCTGAAGTTATTGGATGTTAAATTATTTTCTGAGTCAGAAAAAGTTATTATAATGGACTCAGATATTCTTTTTTTTAATAATCCTGTTGAGTTATTTGATCTGGCAAAAGACAAACAGGCACCTAATTCCTTTAACAAGGACATAGCGCCTGCATATATGCTTGACTTGCACGTGCTCGAGGAGATCACCGGAAAACCATTGCTGTCGCAGATTAATGCAGGACTGTCTGTTGTACATGTAGAAGTTATTAACTTTGAAAAGATTGAAAGGTGGTTAAGTCAATTGGAGGGTAAGCCGATAATCATGCATAGAATTGAGCAATCTCTCATGGCGATGCTGGTAGCGGTAAGTAACCAAAAAGCCCAATACCTGCCACCACCATACGATGTGTCTTACACCAAGGATGTGACTACTGCAATTTGTAAGCACTACGTGGGCAGAATAAGGCATGGATTTGAGTTGGAGGGAATTAGGCATCTTTTGAAAAGAATTTAGTTGTTCACATTTAGCATATATGGATAAAAATTTCAAAAAGCATTTGAACTGGGAGGAAAAGGCCAAGATTAATCCCCTCTATGCAATAATGGCGTCAAATGAATTTGAGGCAGAAAACACAGAATTATCGAGTGAAAACTTAGAGATATTTTTTAGCAAAGGAGAGAGGATCTGGAATAACTTCTTCAATGGAGAATTGACCTTATTTAAAGAACCTGGAAATACTAGAATCTTAGAGTTTGGGTGTGGGATGGGAAGGTTAATCCAGATGCCTGCTAGAAAGGGATATAGATGTTACGGGGTGGATATAAGCGAAACACAGTTGGCTCTGGCAAAAACTCATCTTAATGACGATAAAATTGAACTTCTCAGTTTGCCAAATGGCGTGATCCCTTATGACAATGGGTACTTTGATTATGTATTTAGTTTTGCGGTTTTTCAACATATTAATAAACTTTCTGATTTTATTATTTCACTTGAGCAAGTGTGTAGGGTTGTTAAACCTGGTGGCATTCTTAAAATTCAATTACCAACAATTGAAGGAAACAAATATGCAAAAGGAAGAAGAAGATTTTTGTATTCGATTCCGTTTGAATCAAAAGCACTAGTATTTTATTGGGCCAAAAGACTTAAAGTTGTGCCGATGATTAGAATTGTTAAATATGATCACTGGGGAGGCGCTGCATATTACTATAGGCTAAATCAATTGCTCAAATTATTGAAATGTAATAAAATTGAAGTTACGTTAATTTCCTATAGTCCTTCTGGATTTGTATTGATAACCGGTGCAAAGGAATTGAGTTGAAAAGGCAAATATTAAAGAATTTTTTTAGTGCATGGTTTTCGAAGTTTATTAAACTTGGAACCTCCCTGCTTCTTGTTCCGATTTTTATTGATGAGCTTGGAAAGGATGGCTATGGAATTGTAATATTAGTTGGCTCTATAATATCCCTTTCAACTTTGTTTGAAATGGGTGTGAGAACCGGACTAGTTCGTTTCCTAGCAAAAAGTTATAGCAAAAAAGACTTCCAATTATTCAATGAATACTTAAATACCTCGATTGTGATATATCTTGGAATTTGGATGCTATTATCTATACTACTGATATACTTTTCCCCGCTCTTGGCAACTACTTTTAAAGTGCCAAATAATTACCATGATCTTGCTGTAATATTACTCCGCACATTTGGTGTGATCACGATATTTTGGTCTTTTACATCTCCAATTTTTAGTGCGATAACATCGGCATTCAATAGGTATGATGTAACCAACTACCGGCAATCTTTGATTAGTACAATTTCTATTATTTCAGTAATAGTTGCAGTTAAATACTTTAATGTTGGTATTGTTGGCTGGGCGGTTCTAACAGTCATTTTTGACGCGATTACTACTATTTCTATTGTGGTCATTGCTTTTCAAATGACACCTTTCATTGCAGTTTCAACAAAATTATTTAGGAAGGATAGACTCATAGAAATGTTAAAATTTGGGTTTATTGCCTTCATTGGAGGCTGGTCACGCAAAATGAAAATTGATGCGGATCCGTTAATTTTATCGAGTTTTTTAGGCCCCGCAGCTATACCAATCTATAGGGCGGGTGTTGCTATGCCCAGTCATGCACGCCCGCTCATTGGGGCGTTAACTGGTCAAATTCATACGGTTTCTACAGCCTACTACAGTACAGGCGACATTGTAAGGTTTCGCAAAGTATTTGAGTCGGGAACCAAATACACTCTGCTTATGGGTGTGCCACTACTGGTTGTTTTTTTGTTTTTTGCGGATGATATCCTGCAGCTATGGCTAGGTACAAGGCTAACAGCAAAAGAACTACACAATGCTGTTTTATGTATGCAAGGTATGGCTGTGATCGATTTTTGTTTTTATCTGGAAGGATCGTCCTACGCCATTCTTTATGGAATGAATAAATTAAAATTTATGACATTTACGGATATTTTCCTCGGTATAATTAATATTTCGGCCTCAATATTATTGGTGAAATATTCTGGATGGGGTATTCCCTCAGTATTGTTACCCACCATTATTTTGGAGGGGCTCGCTAGACCATGGTATTTATATTATACAGCCAAGGTTATGGGTTACGCTCAAAAATCTATTTTGCCAAATATTTATTTACCCGCATTCACTGTTTTGTTTCTTACTGTAGTGGCGGGTTGGGGTATCAATTTTCTGATAGTACCTAATTCACTTATCAGTTTGTTGGCGGCTGGAGCTTCCCTGGGGTGTATTTGGATGATCACCATGTGGTTTTTAGGATTAACGGATGCTGACAGAAAAGACTTGAAGCAAACTATTACGTTTAGATAATGTGGGTAAGTGTAGTTATTCCTCTTTATAATAAAGAAGACTATGTGGTGAGGTGTGTGAATTCTGTTCTTGAGCAGTCGTTTACTGATTTCGAATTAGTAATTGTTGATGATGGCTCAACGGATAATAGTGCCCATCTTGTATCACAATTTACTGATCCAAGAATTATTTTGGTGCATCAAGGGAATACAGGACCAGGTGCTGCACGCAATGCTGGTCTGTTACGGTCCAAAGGAAAATATGTTGCTTTCCTGGATGCCGATGATTATTGGAATAAAGATTTTTTGTACGTGGCAGTGAGCCGTTTGGAATCCGCCTCTCAATGTGATGTATTTATCTGCGGGTCAACATGGCAGCCTGGCGATCAGATTCGATGGCCACAACTAATAGAGGAAACCAACGTTTCTTCTGGTTATTGGGAAATTCCTGATCAAATCTCTCCAGTGCAGACCCAAAGGATTGTAGATTTATTTGTTTTAGGTGCTGTTGTGCTTAGACGGGAGGTTCCATTAAAGTACAATGGCTTTTTTGATATTTCCCATTGTACTTCTGGTGAAGATGCTTATTTGTGGATACAAGTCATGCTTAATCATGCGATTTTTAGAGAATTTGAAAGTCTGGTTACTATTAATATTCAGGGATCGAATCTGGGTATCGGGAGAGGTGAAATAAAACCTGTTCCTCCTTCTTTATTACACCCCGAGAAGCTGTACCAAACTTGCCCAAAGGATAAAACTGCGATTTTAAAGAGGCTGTTAGATCATACTGCTTTTCTTGCGATTAGAAGAGAGCTATATGCATTGCGAATGGTAAGTGCAATTAGGTTATATTTAAAATTCCCTGATTTGATAAAATATAGAACTAATGAGTTTCCACCATTTCCGAAGGCTCTCTTTGTAATACCACTCCGAAAACTTATTAAATTGATTTTAAGGGGAAAATGATGATGTCGAAATTGAAACTTGTAATAGTAGGAGGGGGAGCAATAACTGAAAGCGTATATATTCCAATTCTCTTAAATAATTCTGACTTTCAGCTCATGGCTGTTATAGAACAGAATGGCGAGCGGGGGAAGTATTTGAAAGAAAACTTTGAAGGACTAACCATTTATGATTCGCTTCACAAAGTTGATGAAGCATTTAATGCCGCAATTGTAGCAACACCCAATTACCTTCATAAAGAAGTATCAATTGCTCTTTTGAAAAAGGGGGTTCACGTTTTGGTTGAAAAACCAATGGCATTGAGTAGCGCTGATTGTGAAGAAATGCGATCGCAGGCCAATCAGAATGGAGTGAAGCTGATGGTAGGTATGGTAAGGAGGTACTATACCAATATGCAAATGGTTAAAGAAATTATAGAAGCGAAGACATTTGGAGAATTGGTATCTCTTTCGATTAAAGAGGGATATGTTTTTAATTGGCCCGTGACCTCAGATAGTTTAATAAATAAGCGAAAGTCTGGAGGGGGTGTTCTAATAGATATTGGTGTTCATGTCTTAGATCTATTGTTTTACTGGTTAGGTAGGCCCAACCTTGTAAACTACTACGATGATAGTTTTAATCAAATTGAAGCTGAGTGCCTTATAAGTTTAAGCTGGCCTACTGGAGTCGTTTCGAACGTCCAACTTAGTAGGCTACGAGAACTTCCTAATACAATTGAATTAACATTCGAGAAAGGAGTTGTAGTTGTTGATGTTAGGCCATCTGATAGGGTGGATATAAGTTTATCAAACAAATTGTTGATAAATGGTAAAGTCGCCAAACCGGTTACTGATAAAATGAAACCATTTAAGAAGCAACTACAAGAGTTTAGTGAATTAGTTTTGAAAGGCCGAGTAGCAAGAACATCCATACGTGATGCCGAAGAGGGAATTACCTTAATTCAAAATTGTTATGATCGGAGGAAAAACCTGTCAGAAATGTATCAATATTATTAAAATTGTGAAAGAGGTTTTAGAAAAGTTTAAGGGTAAGATTATTGTAGTAACTGGGGCCAATGGTTTTATCGGGTGTCGGTTAATAGAATTATTGTCAGCTACAAATTGCGAAATAAGAGCCTTGGTAAGAAATTTTGGTAGCTCAATTAGACTTGCAAGATTGCCAATTTCTATTGTTCAAGGTGATATTCTGGATAAGGAATCGATTCGAGAATATTTCAAAGGAGTGGATTATGTCTTCCATTGTGCTTATGGTAGTTCTGGGTCTTCTCAAATGAGGAGGAAAATTGATATTGATGGCACAAGAAATGTAATTGAATTATCCAAGGAATTTAACTGTAAAGGCCTACTTTTTTTAAGTACAATATCGGTGTATGGGTTGCATGGAGTTGGGGAAGTGACAGAAGAAACACCCTACTTGAAATCATCAGATGACTACGTACTTAATAAACGGGCAGTTGAACAGTTAGTTACTGAGCACTATTTGAGTTCTCAATTACCTGCAGTTATTCTTCAACCAACTGGAGTATATGGCCCTTGGGCTAAATCATATGGGTTAAAGCAGATAAAGTATTTTAAATTAAAATACTATGCCCTTGAAAAGGGAGTGGATGGAATTGCTAACCTTGTTTATGTTGATGACTTGGTTCAGGCCATGCTAAAATCTGTAGTTAATACGAATGCATACGGGAATAAATATATTATAAGTGGCCTGGAGCATATTGAGTGGAAAGAATTTTTTAGCGCATTCGAATCTATTACTGGAAATAGAAACTATGTTGAGTATTCTGGGGATGAATTAAGTAAGTTTTACAAAATGGATCAGAGAAGGCCATCATTTCTTAAAGCATTACTCGGGTCATTAACTGTAAAAAAGAAAGAGATAAAGAACCTCAGAAAATATGTAATTATTGATTTTGCAATAAATTTATTCTCTCGGTTTAGCTCCAAAAAATTAAAAAAGAACCTTCTTTCCCATTCTGTTGAGGAGCGGTCTAGCAATAGAAATCGCGTTTTCTTGGAGGGGGAAATTCGACAATTTTATACCACGCGATCAGCAGCCTTAAGCAGAAAGGCTACAAAGGACTTCGGTTATGACCCCAAATTTGGCTTTAAACAGGGCTTTGAAATTCTAAAAAACTGGTATTACTGGTTTTCTGGTCAGAATAGCGAACGATAGTTACAAATAACCATATTTACGTATTAATTTTGATCAAAGCTCTGCAATTATGAAAAAGGTCTATAATTATTCAATTGGGTTTATATTTTTTATAGTAACTCTTATTGAGGCATCACCAATATTGGTTGCTAAGCCATTTTCAGTCCCCACAGTCGGCCCATCAAACTTAGTGTTTTCTAATGTTGGGAACACTCAAATGACATTAACATGGACTAATGGAGATGGCGCAGCAAGGATTGTAGTACTTAGGACTGGCAGTGCAGTAACGGCAGATCCCGTGGATGGAGTTGATTACGTAAATTATCAGAGTTTGTCAGCTGGTCAGGTAGTAGTTTATAATGGATCGGGTAATACATTTGATTTAAGAAATGATGGCTTTGGACCCTTAGTCCCAGGAACTGATTATTATTTTGAAATATTTGAATTTAATGGTTCCGGAGGGGCAACTGAATTCCTTACCAGCTTAACCGTAAGCGGAAATCAGATTGCAACCAGTCCAATTGGGGAACCCACCACTGGTTCAAGTAATTTAACATTTCCCCTTGTTGAGGGTAATTCTATGGATTTAAGTTGGACTTCTGGGAATGGGGCAAATCGAATTATTGTAGCTAAAGAAGGTTCCGCTGTAAATGTCTCACCTATAGACGGGGCTACCTATGTCCAATACCAATCTTTAGGGGGTGGTAATGTTATAGTTTATAACGGCAATGGTAATTCCACAAATGTTAATTCTTTGGGTTTTGGAGTGCTTACTGTAAATACCACTTACCACTTTGCTGTTTTTGAGTATAATGGATCTGGTGGGCAGATTAATTATAATACAACACTTCCGTTAATTGGTTCTCAATCAACACTTCCCCTTGTTGATGAACCAACAGTAGCAGGCTCAAACCCAACGCTAGGTTTTAGAACTGATCAGCCTGAGCAGAGAATTGATGTGAGTTGGACAGGTGGAGACGGTTCAGGTACAATGGTGATCATGCGAGCAGGGTCGCCTCCAGATATGGGTGTCGTTCCAATGGATGGAACAGATTATCCACAGTGGGGAACGTTAGCTCCGGATCATTGGATATGTTATAAGGGTGCTGCAAATCAATTTGAATTGAAAAGTAACGGAATTGGAGACTTGGACCCAGAAACGACTTATTTCTTTAGATTTATTGAATTTAATGGTTCGGGAGGAACAATTAATTACTTGACATCAAGTACAGTTTCATTCAGTACAGTATCACTAGGAGCAACACCAACTCCACCTCCTTCAAATTTACAATTTGCCCCTGTTACAGGGACTAGTCAGACAGTTAGCTGGACAAACGGAGGTGGGACTGGTCGATTAGTGATTGCCAAACAGGGCTCTCCAGTAAACTATATACCTTATGACTTGCCAATGGATGGTACCACTTATGCACTTAACCAAAACCTTGGATCTGGAAATTTTGTTGTGTACAATGGATCATCCAACTCTTTCCTTTTTAGCAGTTTAAATGGAATTACACTAGCGAGAAATACAATCTATCATTTGGCAGTAATTGAGTACTCTGGGTCAGGGTCAACTATTAATTATTTAACAGAAAATGGAGGGGATGTACTCACGGGTAGCGTGTTAACTCCTGATTTTGCAAGTGAGCCTAATGTACCCGCAACTAATCTCATTTTCTCAAACGTCTCCAATTCAAGTATGACTCTTTCCTGGACTAATGGAAACGGAGCCAGGAGAATCGTTTTGGCTAGAAAGAATACACCTGTAGGTTCTGTGCCAACAGACGGAGTAACTTATTCACAATTTCAAACTGTTGGTGGAGCAGGAACGGTGGTATATGATGGAACAGGAAGTACTTTCTCGTTCACAAATGATGGTTCCGGGCCACTAACCGCAGGAGCAACTTATCATTTCAGAATTTTTGAGTACAACGGAACTGGAACAATTACCAATTATCTTACCTCTTCTTTTTTAAGTGGGAGTCAGATTGCGACATCAGGCACACCGGAACCAACAGTTGCCTCCTCTGCTTTGAATTTTACGAGTGTCCAAACAAATAAGATGACACTAAATTGGACCAATGGAGATGGAGCCAATAGGATTGTGGTTTTTAGACAAGGCTCTGCTGTGTCTGCCGTACCCATTGATGGCAATTCTTATTCTCAATACCAAAACCTGGCAGCAGGGCAAACGATAATTTATGTGGGAAATAGCAACTCATATCTTTTTGATTACACTGGGGTTGGTCCTTTATCACCTAATACCACTTATCATTTTGCTATTTATGAATTCAATGGAAGTGGAACTCTTACAAATTATCTTTTAGCGCCAAACCTAACAGGATTTCAAACAACACAGTCACTAGCTTCTGAACCTACCGTTGCAACATCAAATTTAACTTTTACTAATGTGTTAACTGATGAAATGACCCTGAATTGGGTAAATGGTGATGGAGCAAACCGATTGGTTATTTTTCGACAGGGTTCGCCTGTATCCGTTACTCCATCGGACGGTGTGACATATTCTCAATACCAAAGTTTATCAGCAGGTCAGGTGGTAATATATAACGGGTCTGGAACTTCATATCGATTCGCCAATACTGGACTAGGACCTTTGTCATCAGGCGCAACTTATCACTTTGCAATATTTGAATACAATGGATCTGGGCAATTAATAAACTATTTGCAAACACCGAACTTGACCGGAAGCCAATCAACAGCTACCGTTCCAACCGAACCAACAGTAGCAGCAAGTGGTCTATTCTTTACAGGCATACTGAATGACGAGATGACATTAAACTGGACATCTGGTGATGGTGCGAATCGATTAATTATTTTTAGGCAGGGTGCTGCAGTTACGGCTGTGCCTGTGGATGGCGTAACCTATTCACAATATCAAACAATATCAGCAGGCCAGGTTGTTATTTACAATAACAATGGTAGCTCATATCGCTTTAGAAATACCGGGAGTGGTCCTCTTAGCCCAGGAACAACTTATCACTATGCAATATATGAATACAACGGTACAGGAGGTGGCACAAATTATTTGACAAGCTCTTTTTTGAGCGGTTCCCAATCTACCACTGGCGGTGGAGGCGGAAGAGTTGGATCGACCTCCGCCCAATTGGAAGGTACCGCGATTGACCTATCGTTACCGATGGCTGAAAACCTGGGTGTTTATCCTAATCCAGCTACGAGCTTCGTAACTCTTGTATTTGATAAGAATGAAATAGATAGAATTAGAATTTTTTCAATGAATTCTCAACTTGTATACAGCATTAATGAATTGAGTAGCAACAGACTTGAAATTGATCTTACAAACTTCAAACATGGAGTTTATGTTGTTGTTTTCGAGGGTAAAACCAGTGTAAGGTATAAAAAAGTACTTGTTAAGTAAGAATGATTACTAGTGTTCTTCGGAAGATTTACGATTTTGGGACGCTAACTGAGGAACGAAGAGATTTTTATCAAAAGATTATCCGTGATGCTGAGTGGGATGCCATTCAGTCCTACGTACCTCATGGAGCAAGTTTCCTTGATGTTGGTTGCGGTGCTGGCTACAATTTAGTACTTGCCAAAGCTAAGAGCTGTGTTGTAACGGGAGTTGATCCAACTCCGTATAAGCATGGAGTTGGGAGGGTTGAGGTGTCCGCATCTAATCCTTTGCGGATTATTGAGGCCTCAGCTGAAAAATTACCATTTCCTGATAATGCATTTCATGTTGTGTTTAGCTCACATGTGTTAGAGCACATCCGCAACAAGGAGCTTGCTTTCAACGAATTAGAGAGAGTCATGGAGCGGGATGGTGTTATGATTCTGGGTATGCCAACGGCAACAATGGCGTGGATTAATTTGGTGTCACAGCTACTGTTCAATACCCACAAGAGATTTTTTCACATTTTTGGAGCTTGGATAAAAGGAAAAGTAAATAGTAGGTACATGCCTATCCATTTATTGATTCCCCGATCACATAGCTTTAAAGAGGGAACCGTTTTTCAGGATATAAAAACATACAAGATAGAGAAATGGAAAAGAGAGATTAGCGAGTATTTTGAGATATCAAAAATTGTCATGCCTGCATTGTACCCCTACCCGGATTTTGTTCAGCTGTTTAAACTAAGAAAATCTAGAAAATTCTCAAGCAGTGTTTTTTTTGTTTGTAGAAAAAAGGGAGATCAATGACAGTCCTGTTAACTTCTTACTATTATAAGCCTCACTTTGGGGGTATTGAGAACTCGTTATTTTACATGGCTAGAGAATTTAGAACGCGCGGCTGGAAAGTTTTTATTCTTGCAAGTGACGCTGATCTCACAAAAAAAAAACGGTTGCCTTCTACTGAGCTAATAGATGGAATTGAAGTGATTCGATTTAGACGGTTCATTCCCTACTTTAGAATGTTTGTATTTTTTGGATTTTTTTTTGACTCTGTTTCAATTTACTTACAGTCAAAAAAAATAAAAGAAAAGCATACATTGGACTTGATTATTTCGAGGCATTATCGAGTGGTTCCTTCACTCACTAAAGTTTTCAACGCAACACGTCATTATTATCTGGTTCCTGGTGTAGCAAAATACCAACAGCAAGTCAAGGTGAGTAGAGGTTTTCGTGGCTTTGTTCTTAAAAAGTATTCTAATCGGATATTACTTCCACTGAAAATTTGTTTTCAACGCAAAAGTTTGATGTCTACAACTACCCTTGTATTTAGCGAGCAGATGAGAAAACAACTGCATAGTGGATTTCGTAAATATTTTGATCAAATTCATAAAGTTTACCCTGGTGTTGATACTGATCGATTTCAAATGATCATTCCTAAACCTATAAATCCATTTACCTTTATCATGGTTTGCAGACTCATAGAGCATAAAGGGATTGAAAAGGCAATTGAAGCGTGCTCTTTGTTAAGCTCATATTCTTTCAAATTGATTATTGTTGGGGATGGCCCTTTATTGGATTATTTGAAGGGCTTGTGTACGCAGCTTGATGTAAATCATATGGTCGAGTTCTTAGGGTTTTCTATGACTCCTGAAGTTTTTTATAAAAAGTCACATTGTTTTTTAATGACATCAGTTCACGAGTCATTTGGGCAAACAATTATTGAGGCATATAGTTGTGGGCTTCCAGTTATCGCTTTCCGGTCTAAACAAGGATTGGTAGACACTGCTTCATCGGAAATTGTAAGAGATGGAATCAATGGTTATTTATGTGCTTATACTACGGAATCGCTAGCTAAAAAAATGATGAAGTGCATGGAGCTTCCAGAGAAGGATTATTTGCAGATTGGCCTTAATAACCGGAATGAAGCGGAGATAAAATATAATTGGGGTAAGTTGATTGATAAATTAATAACTGAAGATTATTGATTTATGACTTATTATTACGCGTCTTATCCACCAGCTGACCTTGAGCGCAATCCATTTATGGTGTTGCTTGGAAATGAACTTCGTAAGAAGGGATGGGATTCTAAAACGTTTACCTTTAAAATTGTCAATTTAGTAAAATATAGGAGGGAGGTATCAATATTGTATTTTCATTGGCCAGAATCAATATGGAGATCTAGTAGTATATTGATCACTTTGATAAAGGCCTTTGTTTTTTTGATAAGATTGGCAACGGCAAAATTGCTTGGTTATCGTATTGTCTGGTCTGCCCACAATTCATGGCCACATGAATTCTTACTTAAGGGGGTGGAGCAGATAATGAGAATTTTTCTTATTAAAAATTGTGATTTGGTGATTGGTCATTCGTTGAATTCAGCCGAGGAACTAAACGAATACTTTGGAGTTAAGCCTAAGAAATATCAATTGGCATTGCATGGTCATTACGACAACGTATATTTACCTGAAGGCAGGTTAACAAGAGAACTCCTTAATATTGATTCCGAAAAGAAAATATTTTTACTTCTCGCAAAAACAAGATCTCGCAATGAGGATGATTTTTTTATAAATGAATGGATGAATTGGGATTCCCATAAATCAATTTTAATTATATCAGGTACGCTTTCAGTTGGAAGCAAGGAAAAAGTTAAAAACTTAAAGAATATCTTTTTTATAGAAGGATTTAGGTCTAGAGGAGAAATGGCTGATCTTTTTGTTTTAGCTAATATTATTGTTTTGCCTTATAGAAAAATTACCACTTCCGGGATGTTTTTCATGGCAGTAACGTTTGGAAAGCCAATTTTAGCGCCTGACATCCCCTTTTTTAAATTACATATGGCTAAAAATGGAGGGGTGCTTTATCGTTTGAATCAGAATGACCTTCGGAATGAGTTTAATAAGGCATGCGATGTAAATTTCGATATTGGCGCTATCTTAAGACAAAAGGAAATATACTCATGGACTCATAGTGGAAGTGCAATAGGAAAGATATTCACTGGATTGTTGTGTTAAAATTTCAAAACCCTGCTTGTTACGTTTTAATTGCGTTATTTTTAGCACATTGCTTTAATGACTTATTGTCTACACCACTTATAGGAGGATTTCCAATTACTCCGGTCCAAATTGTTATTTTATTAAGCACACTGTATCTTATTATTAAGGGTGGTAAGCTGAATTCTAAACGCGTTAGTAAAATTTTTACGCCCGCCTATTTGTACCTTATAGTAATTGCCATTTCAACCATTCTTACATTTATTGAGCATGGTCAATTTGAAGTTTATGTGCTTACTTTTGGCTTTAACCTAATGCTTTTGCGCTTTTTAGCTCCTTTATTATCCAATGGATTGTCCGCTACTGATGTAAAAAATGTTGTTTTAATTTTTTGCTATTTAATTTTTCTATTATGTGTCATTCCGGGGTTAGTTGAGTTTATTACAAGGACAACCCTGCTGCCTACTCAGAAGGGAATCAGTTCAAATATTTTTTACATACGTGGCTTATTTACGGACAAGATTGAATTTGGGACAATACTTGGAGTTCTTATATTCATTCTGGTTTTAATTCTAGAGAGTCGTACCTCAACATTTGGGAAAATCATAATTATTTCATTAATTTTTATATCCACACTTCTAATTTTTTTTTCATTTTCCTCAACAGCAATTGTAGGAACAGTCTCTGGAATAGTCGTATTATTCATGTCAAGGGTTCGTGGTATTTTCTTTAAAGCATTTGCCAGTGTATTGCTTATTTTTGTACTCTATTCAATTATTGAGGATACACCATTGTTTGAAGAGCAAGTTAAAAGTTATGAATTAAAATATTCATTGAATGTTGATCGATATGATGAGAGAAATTTCAGGTACCTTAGTTTTGTAAAAGGTTTTGATAGTTTTTTTGAAAACCCGTTTTTCGGCAGTGGAGTAAGCCAATCTCAGGTCGTAATTCAACAGTTATTGGGTACGAGAAAACAGGTGAATCCCCATAATATATTAAGTACTGAATTAATTGACTACGGGCTTTTTGGGACTGTATTTATGGCAATTTTTTTGTATCGACTTTATAAACTAATGACTCTTGATTATATCGGTTGTAAAAATGAACCACATTTATTTTTTTTACATAGATTGGTTTTAGCGCTTGGTGTTTTATTGATGTTCCGTCTTACGCTGTATTACCATAGGTTTGATCAAACAATTTACTTTCTTTGGATTGCACTATTAATTGCTACTTATGGAACCGCAATTAGAGCGGCAAAGAATTGGCAGGCTAGTCATAAAACAGCATGAGAAAAAAGATTCTTATATTGGTTAGAAGACTTGATAAAGGTGGAGCTGAATTACTTGAGTGTAGACTGGCAGTACAACTTGCCTCATTGGGTTACGAAACTTACTTGGGAGCTCAGTATTCTTCTAAGCTTTTTTCTGGTAGGGAGAGGGCCAGATTGTGGATAGCAGCTGGAGTAAAAAGAGTATTTTTTTTAGATTCAGATCGATTTGTCGGAACTGTTCTTGCTGTTTTAAATTTGACAAGACTTCATCGGAGGTTTAAATTTGACGCAATTATTAGCACCAATATGGGGCTACAATCTTTAGTTTGTATTTCTAATTATTTCATTAGGACACGACATATTGCCGGCTTCCATGATTATTTAACAAATGAGCGTGAAAAAATCTTTAGAGTAAGAATCTGGAAGTGGCTCATTACAAAAATTGATGCGGGATATTCAATTACGGAGCATGTTAACTCTAATCTGACTTTAAGGATTCCTGCATTAAGAAAGAAACTTCAAGTTGTGTATAACTCGATTAATCTTAATTTGATTGATAAAGAAGGGAGTTTAACATTTGATATTCGTGAAGAGCTAAATCTAAACAAGAATGTAAAGTTAATTGCTTATGTCGGAAGACTAAATTATCGAAAGGGACTAGATATTCTAATTGATTGCTTAGGCAACAAGTTGGCTGAGATGAATGCTCACATAATTGTGATTGGGGATAACATTGCTGCATCAAATCTAGACTTTGGTAAATTTAACTATTCGGAGTTGCTTAAGTTCAATATTGAAAAACTTAGGATTAGTCATCGCGTTCATTTTTTAGGTTTTCGAAAGGATAGTATTGAAATAATGCGCCAATCCGATATATTAGTTCATTTGGCGCGTCATGAGGGTTTTGGACTTATTTTTATTGAAGCGTTTGCTGCGCGGTTACCAATTGTTGCCAGTAATGTGGGAGGGATTCCTGAGGTCTTAAGAGATACTTTGTACAATACTTTCGAGATTGAAGCAAAGGATGATGTAATAGACGAAGTGGCAAGAATATTATCAATGTCGGAACCTGAACGAGATAAAATGGTTTCGGTTGCAATTGAGCGTTTAGATTACTTTAAGGATGAAAGAAGGGCAAACGATATCCATCTTTTGATTTCAGGGCTTATGTAGCAATATTTTAATAATGTACTGAAGTGGCTTGTAGTAGAGTAATCTATAAAGTCGTGATCGAATTGATCTGATTCTTGAAAATGAGTATCCGATATTTTGTCGCCTAAATAAATTGAGCTCGATTTCAAAGTTGTTGCCATACTTTTTTATGTTCTCCTTGAATAGAGATTGAGCATATTTGTATAGTGCAATATCATTTTTATTGTTGTTCACAATGCATTTTAATATTTCCGGATTATCTAAAAAATCCAATTCGATGGACTCACCAATATTCTGTTTTTCATAAAATGGCTTAAATTTTACAGATTGTATTTGTTTTTTTAGCAGAATTAGGGATTCATCAAACTGATCCATTAACCCAATAAAAGCAATTCTATCAAGAGTTGCTTTGGCCTCATCTAGGTTATTTGATGGTGATAACCTTCGCGTCATGTAGTCGTTAAATCGATCCTCAGTAATGAATGATTGAATGCTCCAATCAATGCCCTTAGCAAATTTTTGATGCTTGAAATGACTTATGTATCTCGAAACAGGATCTCGTAGGAAAATGATAAATTTTACAGGTCTTTTCAGTGTGAGTTCGTATTTCGGCTCTGCCCTCAGGGGGTGACCACCAATGGCATCAGTGGCCAAGGTTAGTTTTAGAAGCCATTTTAATTCTAGGCTTGTTAGATAATTCTCATTCTCATTGGACCAATAATAGGCAGGACTGATTGTTAAGTAATTATTGAAATTATTGGATAGAATATGATGGAAGGTAGTTCCTGCCGCCTTTTCAATATGAAGAAAACAAATTAAGTCCTTTTTCAATGCAACGAAAAATATTAGTTAAACTTTTTTAAATTAAGGTATCTTTGTAAAGTTATATACATTTTGATAAAGATATTATTTGTAGGATCATTTAAGGTTGAGACAAAAGATAAAAGTGTTGGGGGACAGATGTATGCTTGTAAATCTCTGATCAATTCAGATTTAAGGAATAAATACCAATTTATTCTTGTTGATTCCACATCAAACAGTGTCCCTGCACCTCACTTACCTATCAGGCTGATAAATGCAGTTATTCGATTTTTTGAGTTTCTTATTAAACTGATTTTCCTAAAGCCTTCGATTATCTTAGTTTTTTCAAGTGCTGGATTTAGTTTGATCGAAAAAGGTTCGTATGTGTTATTAGGTAATCTATTCAGGAAAAGAACAATTTTTGCACCCAGAAGTGGGTTGATTTATGATCAAGTCCAACATTCATTCCTGTTCAATAGAATTGTTAGTTTAATTGTACGTACCTCGGACATCGTACTTTGTCAGGGTATTTTTTGGTCAAAATTTTATAAAAGTTTAGACAGAAGGTCTTTACCGGAAAAATTTCAAATCCAATATAATTGGATAAATACAAAACTATACGATATAAAAAAAAATGACCGACTATCTAAACAAGTTACGATACTTTATATTGGTTGGTTGGAGGAATATAAAGGTGTTCTAGATTTAATAAAGGTTGCTGATAAATTAAATCACAAAGGGGTTGATTTTGTGCTAAGAATTTGTGGTTCTGGATCTCAACGAAATGTTATGAAAAAACTTATTTTGAAGGCAAATTTGGAAGGAAAGGTTTTATTTGAAGGCTGGGTGGGCCACAGCAGAAAATTAGAACTACTCTCTGAATCTGATATTTTTGTTATTCCTTCATATAAGGAAGGGTTCCCTAATGTTATGCTTGAAGCTATGTCTTGCGGTCTTCCTGTGGTAACTACTAATATTGGAATTGTTCCTGAAATTATTCAAACTGGTATAAACGGCCTTGTTTTTACTCCTGGGGATGTGAATGCATTTTATGAGAACCTCACGATTTTACTGAAATCAAAAGAGATGAGATTTATAATTGGTAAGCAGGCTAAGGAAACAGTTCAGCAGTATTCTTTGGATGTAACCGTAAAAAATATGGATAAACTGTTTAGAGATCTTATTGTTAAGTGAGCAAATGAAACAACTCATTCAAAACCTAAAAACAGGAGCTACCACATTGGAAGAAATTCCCGCACCTGTGGTGCGTAAAGGATGCGTGTTGATCCGCACCATCCATTCGTTGGTCTCCTTAGGGACGGAAAAGATGCTGGTGGAGTTTGGACGAGCCAACCTGATTCAAAAAGCCAGACAGCAACCCGAGCGGGTGAAGATGGTGTTGGATAAAATGAAAACGGATGGGGTATTGCCTACCATAGAAGCAGTTTTTAATAAGTTGGATCAACCGTTGCCACTGGGCTATTGCAATGCGGGCGTGGTGGTGCAGGTGGGCGAGGGGGTGAATGGCATTAAAGTGGGGGATCGGGTGGCGAGCAATGGCACTCACGCAGAATATGTCTGTGTGCCTCAGAATCTGGTGGCGGTCATTCCTGATAATGTTTCCAATGAGGAAGGTGCTTTTACGGTCATCAGCGCCATTGGTTTGCAGGGCATTCGGTTGGCAAAACCTACGCTGGGAGAAACCGTGGTGGTGATAGGACTGGGCCTTATCGGGTTGATCACGGCCCAATTACTAAAAGCCAATGGATGTAAAGTAATAGGAGTGGACCTGGATGAAAACAAATTGACACTGGCCGCATCTTTTGGTGTTGATACGTATAATACGCAGTTGGGTGATGTGGTAAAATTTGTTACGGACGCTACCGCAGGGGTGGGTGCCGATGCAGTGTTGATCACAGCCTCATCGAAAAGCAACGAGATCATTTCCCAAGCGGCCCGCATGAGCAGAAAACGGGGCCGGATAATTTTGATTGGTGTCGTGGGACTGGAAATCAATCGGGCAGAATTTTATGAAAAGGAATTGCAGTTTCAGGTGAGCTGCTCTTATGGCCCTGGGCGGTACGATGATAACTATGAGCAGCAGGGCAATGACTATCCGTTGCCTTTCGTGCGCTGGACGGAGAAAAGAAATTTTGAAGCGGTACTCCAGGCAATGGCTGGAGGACAGTTGCAGGTAAAACAATTGATTACAGAACAAGTGCCGCTGGCGGAGTACCAGCAGATTTATGGAGACATGGGAAAATCCGCTTCCATAGCTTCTTTGCTGAAATATCCTCAGGAGGATACATCGGAAATAAAGCATACCATAAATTTGTCCCTACGGTCATTCACGAATCAAAAAGGTGTTGTTGGAATAATTGGTGCTGGCAATTTTACTAAAATGACGTTATTGCCGGCATTAAAGAATTTGGGTGCTGAATTAAAGAGTATCGCCAGTGCCAACGGGGTAAGTGGCACGGCATTGGCAAAGAAACATGCAATTGCCAACAGCACCAGCAGCTACAAAGATATTTTATCGGATGCGGACATTGATTTGGTCATCATTACCACACGGCACAACCTTCATGCCGGTCAGGTGATCGATTCACTGAAAGCCGGAAAGCATGTGTTTGTGGAGAAACCATTGGCACTCCATGAAGAGGAGTTGAAGGGTATTATTTCAGCGTATGAAAGTGCCAGCAAATGCTCTTTGAATGTAGGGTTCAACCGCAGGTTTTCCCCACACAGCGTAGGAGTAAAAAAAGCATTGAGTGGTGATCCGATCAACATGGTGATGACGATGAATGCAGGATTTATCCCCCCCGGCAGTTGGGTAAACGATATGAAAGTAGGTGGGGGAAGGATAATAGGAGAGGCCTGTCATTTTTTGGATTTGTGCACCTTCTTTGCGGATAGTCCCATTGCGGCTGTATGTATGAATGGACTGGGGCTGTCCCCGGATGAAAATACCGACAATGCCAGTATTCTGGTGAAACTTGCCAATGGCTCCAATGCGGTGATCAATTATTTTTCCAATGGCAGCAAGGCATATGCGAAGGAACGGATAGAGATTTTCTCTCAGGAGCGCACCTTTGTCATCGACAACTGGAAGGAAACTAAGGGTTATGGCGCCAATAATTTTAAAACCATCAAGTCGTCCATCGATAAGGGGCACAAAGCCCAGTTTCAAAAGTTAATGGATAATGTAAAACGGGGAGAGCCCTCACTGATACCCTTTGAATCCATCATCAACACCACCCGTGCGAGTTTTGCCTGTCTGCAAAGTTTGAAAGAGAACACATGGACAAAAGTAAAGTAGATCATGCGCATTGCTGAGTGGTTACAATTTTTCAAGCGCATGGGACTCCGTTACTTCCTTTTCAGACTTTGGTTTGAATTCAAAAAGCGAACTGGAATCCTAAGGAAGCAATTCCCAACGGATCCTCCGTTAAAAGAATGGATTTCTTTGGCAGATTGGCGCACCCATGCCGCACCTTTCTTTTTCAGGTCGCGGGAGGAAGTTGTTCCTGAAGGAGAAGCTTCAGAAGCGTTGCGCGATCAGGCATCGCGAATTTTCAAAGGGGAAATCAATTTCTTTCATGCGGAATGGAAGAAGCTGGAATTAAACGATTGGCTCAGTAATCCCAATACAGGATATGTGTACAACAATCAAAAGCACTGGACACAGATACCTGATTTTGATCCAACCTGTGGCGACATTAAATACACGTGGGAAAAGAGTCGTTTTGGCTTTTTACAAACAGTTTTGCGCTACGATGTGCACTTCGACAACGATTCTTCCGCCTGGGTCTTTGATAAGATGGAAAGTTGGATCGACCATAACCCCATCAACCGGGGGCCTAATTACCGTTGTAGCCAGGAGACTTCCTTGCGCCTCTTCAACTGGATACTGGCCTTGTATTTCTACAAGGATTCTTCTTCACTATCGGAGGAACGCTTCAAAAAAATCATCTTCTACATCTATTGGCAAATCAAACAGGTACGGGCCAATATTCAATTCTCAAGAATATCCGTTCGGAATAACCATGCCATCACAGAAACACTTTTGTTGTATACAGCAGGGCTTGTGTTTCCTTTTTTTGAAGAAGCTTCGGAATGGAAAGAGAGGGGTAAAAAATGGTTCGAAGAGGAGATCGCCTACCAGATTTTTGAAGATGGTGGTTATTTGCAATTCAGTTTCAATTACCACCGGGTAGTGATACAGTTGCTTACCTGGGCCATTGCACTGTCAGAAAAGCACAAAGAGAAGTGGAATGCAGTGGTGTACGAAAGGGCTCACACTTCATTAAACCTATTGGTCAATTGTCAGGATCAGACTTCGGGCAGGTTACCCAACTATGGTTCCAACGATGGTTCTTTGTTTTTCAATTGGAACGATGCATCATTCAGGGATTTCATGCCCGCTCTCGATACACTTCACTTCTTACTTACTGGCCGATCATTATATAAACATTCCTATGAAGACAGGGTTTGGTTTGGTATTGATCGGGGAATCATGAACCTGAAACCTTTAACCTTAAACAACGGAACCCAGTCATTCCCAAAAGCAGGCATATTTATCTTTCGGAAAAATGATGTATTGATTTTTATCAATTGTGTCACCTACAAAGTAAGACCCCTACAGGCGGATAATCTTCATTTGGACTTGTGGTACAAAGGAGAAAACCTGTTGGTGGATGGTGGTTCCTTCAGATACAACACCGACCCGGATACAACACGTTATTTTATGGGAACAGAATCGCACAACACCGTCATGCTGGGGCAGCACGACCAGATGCGCAAAGGCCCGCGGTTCATTTGGTTGAATTGGACGAGGGCAATACAGGCAGGATGGAAAGAAGACGAAAATCATATTGTATTTGAGGGCGCGATTCGTGCGTTTGATCACCTCGGAAAATTGGTGCACCACAGGAAAGTAACAATCAATGAACAATTGAATAAACTGACAGTGACCGATCAGGTGACAGGAAAACACGATGAGGTAATACGCCAATTGTGGCACCTGCTTCCCCAGAACAAGGATCTCATCAAAATTGAAGCCCAAACAGAAGGAGCCTCCGAACAGCGCACAGAAAAAAGTTATTCCTCTACCTATGGAGTTGTGGAGCCTTGTTGGCAAATTGAGGTTTCAAAAAAATCAAATTCCATAACAACAGAAATCAACTGGGCGTGAAGATATTACTGATTCATCAGTACTTTTTAGAACAGGATGATCCTGGTGGCTCTCGGTTCAATGAGATGACGCTACTTTGGTGTGATGAGGGTCATGAAGTAACTGTCGTTTGTGGAATGTTTAATTATTTGACGGGTACAGTGCCTGTTAAATACAAAGGACTTTCTTTCCATCGGTCTTCCTATGCTGACCGTCTAAGTGTTTTGCGCTGTTTTGTTTCTCCTAATTATTACAAAGGTTTCTTAGGCAGGTTGTGGGCCTATTTTTCTTTTGTCGGGTATGCTTGCTGGGGCACTGCCTTTAAATTGAAAAATGAAAAATACGATGTGATCATTGCTACCTCACCACCGCTTTTTATTGGTATCGTGGCCTGGGTAGCTTCCAAAATAAAACAAATTCCTTTTGTTTTTGAAGTAAGGGACCTGTGGCCGGAGTCTGCCATCGAAACGGGAGTGCTTACTAACAAAATCATTATTAAAATGTCGCTTTGGCTGGAGAAGATGAGTTATAAAAAGAGCTTTCTCATCAACGTGCTGACGCCTGCATTCAAAGACCGCCTTGTCAGCACCAAAAATGTTCCCGGGGACAAGATCATTATGATCCCCAATGCATGTGATTTTAGGTTATCAGATGATTTACTGAAAAATTTCGATGCGGAAGGACTAAAAAAGGAATTGGGATGGGAGGACAAATTTGTAATTGTGTATGTGGGCGTACATGGTGTGGCCAATCATCTGGATCAGTTGCTCGATGCAGCGGAACAATTACAGCACACCAGTACTCATTTTGTATTGATTGGAGATGGAGCACAAAAAAAGAACCTGGTAGCAGAAAGTCAGCGCAGGAAATTGACCAACGTGCAGTTCATTGATCCCATGCCCAAACGGGAGGTGATGAAGTACATCATGGCTGCTGATGTGGGGGCCTCCGTATTAAAAAAAGTGGATACCTTCGGGACGATCTATTCCAACAAAACATTCGATTATATGGCCTGCAAAAGGCCAGTGTTGATGTTGATAGATGGGGTATCAAGAAAGTTGGTGGAAGACGCCAATTGCGGGATGTATGCCGAACCGGAAAACACGAAGGCCATTGTGAGCGCAATAGAACACCTTAAAACCAATGCGATACCCTGGGGAGAAAATGGGTATCAGTTTGCAAAAACAAATTTTGACAGAGAGGTGTTGGCAATAGAATATATTTCTCTGATTCAATTACATTTGAAGGGTGTATAGAGGATTTGTCAAAGGCATTTTGGATTTTGTACTGGCGCTAATTGGTTTTTGCGTTTTACTCCCATTTTTTATAATCCTTACAATCTTATTGGCGACAGCCAACAAAGGAACACCGTTTTTTGTGCAACAGCGCCCGGGTAAAAACGGGAAGACATTTCATGTGATAAAATTTAAAACCATGAGAGATGCTTTCGATGCCAATGGTGAACAGTTGCCGGATGACCAGCGATTGACAAAGGTGGGTAAATGGGTGAGGTCTACCTCATTGGATGAAATCCCTCAATTGATAAGCGTAATTAAAGGAGACATGTCTTTGGTAGGGCCAAGGCCTTTGCTGATGGAATACGTTACTTTGTATTCGATAGCACAAAAGCAGCGCCATGAGGTGAAACCTGGGATTACGGGGTGGGCGCAGATCAATGGGCGCAATGCGATTAGCTGGCAGCAGAAGTTTGAATACGATGTTTGGTATGTAAAAAACATCAGCTTTGCGCTTGACATAAAAATACTATTGACGACCCTCATCAAAGTATTTAAAGCAGAGGGAATTTCAGGAAAGGGTGTGCTGACAGCAGAGAAATTTAATGGAACCAACTAGTTGCCCTGTAGTTGTAATCTGGTTGGATTTATCTATGTATCCTATGTGCCTATGTGGTTAAAAATGAAAAAGCCAACGGTTTGAAAGGATGGAAATTGGAATGACTCTTAAAAAGGTAAACTATTGATTATGATATTTTATGGAGCCAGCGGTCATGCCAAAGTAGTCATTGAAGCCTGGGTGACATCAGGAGGAAAGGTAACGACTATTGTGGATGATAATGAAAAGATTAAACAGCTGTTGGATTTTCCTGTAGAACAATATGATCCATCCAAATGGACAAACCATCCAATGGTGATCTCAATAGGACACAATGCCACCCGCAGACGTTTGGTGGAATCCATCAAACAGCAATACGGTAAAGTAATCCATACCCATTCCTTAATTTCCAAGTCGGCAACGATAGGAGAAGGAACCGTGATCATGGCAGGAGCCATAATAAATGCAGAAGTAAAAATAGGGAGTCATGTCATTATCAATACAAGTGCTGTCGTAGAGCATGATTGCTCGGTAGGCAACTACGCTCACATATCTCCCAACGCTACTTTGTGCGGAGGAGTTACTGTTGGCGAAGGCGCGCAGGTAGGTGCGGGAGCAACGGTTATTCCTGGTGTTGCGATAGGGAATTGGGCAGTAGTGGGAGCGGGAAGCGTTATCACACAAAATGTTCCTGATTTTTCTGTGGTAGTAGGTGTTCCGGGTAAGGTAGTGGGCAACGCCAAACAATCGGATTCATGAAAAGAGAGCGGATATACCTTTCACCACCACACATGGGTGGAGAAGAATTTAAAAATGTTAAAGAGGCATTTGATACGAACTGGATTGCTCCGGTTGGACCTCATATCAATCAATTTGAGTTAGAACTTCAGCGGTATCTTGATGTGCCGCATTGTGTGGCGCTGACTTCGGGTACGGCTGCCATTCATTTGGCTCTGATTATTTTAGGGGTGGAGAGTAGAGATGAAGTGATCTGTTCTTCGTTCACGTTTGCAGGCTCCTGTAATCCTATTGTGTATCAGGGAGCTACTCCGGTCTTCATCGATTCAGAAAGAAATACATGGAACATGGACCCTGATCTGCTGGAAGAAGCCATCAGGGATAGAATCAAAAAAGGGAAGAAGCCCAAAGTGATTATTTATGTTCACCTCTATGGCATGCCTGCTCAGGTAGATCGGATTGTAGCAATAGCCGACCAGTATGAAATTCCTCTGATTGAAGATGCAGCAGAAGGGCTGGGTTCAACGTACAAAGGGCAAAAGCTGGGTGCCTTTGGTGCATTTGGAATTTTGTCATTTAACGGGAATAAGATCATTACCACTTCGGGTGGCGGAGCTTTGCTGACAAATAATTCCACATGGTCGGAAAAGGCAAAATATTTATCTACCCAGGCCAGGGACCCATTCGTGCATTATGAACACTCTGAAATTGGATATAATTACAGGCTGAGCAATGTGAGTGCTGCCATTGGCAGAGGACAACTGAAAGTGATTGATAAACGCGTGGAAGAGAGAAGGGCGATCTTTAAAAGATACGTTGACGGATTGAAGGTCATAGAGGCTATTTCATTTCAGCCTGAGAATAAGGAGGGGATGTCAAACAGATGGTTAACCACCCTGGAAATTGATTCCACTTTGACCAAAGAGGTTACGAACGAATCCATCCGAACAGCATTGGAGCAGGAGAATATTGAAAGCCGCCCGTTATGGAAGCCCATGCACAAGCAGCCCGTCTATGCACAAGCCCCATATTATGGAAGTGGAGTGAGTGAATCTTTATTTAATACCGGCCTCTGCCTTCCTTCCGGCAGCAGCCTCACCATTTCAGATCAGGAATTAATTGTAAGCATTATTAACAAAATGTTCAAGCGCTAAAATTAATTTCAAACCTAAGGTTGCTACCTAAAACCTAAAACGTAAAAACCTTGAGCTTGAAACCTGATACTAATAACCGGCAACTTGAAACCCGCAACCACCCCCTTTGCGCCTCCGCGCTTTTGCAGTAAAAGGGAATTACAAATCATTAGTCCCGACAACCGACAACTTGCAACTAACCTGAAACCCGCCACCTACCGTATTTCTCAGCATCTCCCTAACAATCCCAAAATCATAAATCAACTAACTGCCTGCCGTAGCTATTAGCGAAGGCAGGGCAACCGGTAACCAATTAAGAAGCTTTTTCCGAATATATATGAAAATTCTAAATATATCCTGTTTTTCCGATAAAATTAATTTGATTGAAATAAGAAAATACTAAATTGG
>ERZ761609.720-NODE-720-length-35804-cov-37.879241_pt1 | contig 35804 bp, 27 predicted proteins | sample MGYA00511163_ERZ761609 | MGnify/ENA primary metagenome ERZ761609 (study PRJEB28899, sample SAMN02445070) | bioreactor sludge metagenome | biome: EBPR sludge | place: Australia: Brisbane, Thorneside Wastewater Treatment Plant | collected 2011-12-16 ...
TCTTCCCGCACCTTCCCCCACCTTCCCGCACCTTCCCGCACCTTCCCCCACCATTAACCCCATCTGCCTCCCCACCATTAACCCCACCATTATCCCATATATTACACCTATGCTGAGGTTACGAGAATGAAGCTGCTAAATATTCACGCTCATCGTCGAGGACCGGATAGTGTTATCGACATTCTTAATAAGCGTGTTACATCGGATGCTGATGATGCTGACGTGTTGGATGATGGACTGTGGTCTATTGGTATCCACCCGTGGGATGTTCGCGATACGTGGGTAGAGGATGTGCTGACGGTTGATCGTCTTGCTGAAGATCCACGTGTTGTTGCCATTGGTGAATGTGGTCTTGATCGGCTAGCAAGTGCATCGTTACAAGTACAAGGGGATGCGCTCCTGGCTCAAGCAGATCTCGCAGAACGCCTTTCCAAGCCCCTCATTCTGCATTGTGTACGCGCTCACGATGAATTGTTGCGACTAAAGAAGATTGTGGATCCCGTGCAGCCGTGGATTCATCACGGATACATCAAGGGTCCAGAACTTGCACGTCAAATGATACAGGCCGACATCTACCTTTCATTTGGACAAGCTGCAGTACATGCAGACACGAGTCTGCGTGATGTTATCGCTGAAGTCCCTCTTGATAGATTTTTCCTCGAAACGGATGATTCCACAGTGCTAATCGACGATGTCTATCAGGCCGTAGCCACCATCCGCAGGATATCTGTTGAAGCGCTGCTCGATGTACAGCGTGACATATGGACACGTGTGCTTGGTATTGAATCTATGAAGTGATGTTCGGCATTGCTTCGCGGTATCCCTCGCTTGCGCGAGCAGTTGCCCAGCATCACCCATCTGCCTCCCCACCATTAACCCCACCTGTCTCCCCACCTGCTATGTCTCGCTGCGAGAGACGGAAGCCCAGCGTACGCCAGCGTCGGCCTGCGTCACCGTAACTTTGCTTTATGTACGATCCCGTTAATGACTTCCGTAATCGTCTGCAACCGATGACGGATAGTAGCTGGCAGTCACGAACGCGACTTCTTCTTGGAGATGAGGCTGCTGACCGTTTGCAGCGTTCTCATGTTCTTGTTGTTGGCCAAGGTGGGGTCGGTTCGTTTGCAGCAGAGTTTCTCGTACGTGCCGGTGTAGGTCGCATGACCATTGTTGACGGAGATGTCGTAGATCCGTCCAATCGTAACAGACAACTTCCCGCTCTTTCCTCAACGGAAGGAAGGTTTAAGGTCGATGTGATGCGAGAACGGTTGCAGGACATCAATCCTGACCTTCGGTTGATTGTAATGAAGGATTTTATCACGCCCGATAAGGTTGATAGAATTCTTGCACCGAAGTACGACTTTGTGATAGACGCCATCGACTCGCTCACACCAAAGGTTTTTCTGCTACAAAAGGCTGTTGAGCGCGGACTACCAATCGTAAGTTCTATGGGAGCCGGAGGGAAAACAGATCCCACACTTATTCGCACGGGAGATATTTCAGAGTCGCAGAAATGTTCACTCGCTCGTTTTGTTCGTAAACGATTACATCGAATCGGAATTCGCTCGGGGATTTCTGCCGTATGGTCACTCGAAGAGACGAACATCGACTCTCTGATGTATACCGATGGGACAAACTTTAAGAAGTCTGCCTTTGGTACTGTGAGTTATCTACCTGCTGCTTTTGGTGGGGCGTGTGCAAGTGTTGTCGTTCGAGCACTGTCGTAAACAAGGATAATAACAATCTGTGATCACAATCCTTGGTTTTGGTCTCGCTGGAGCTTGGTGTGCCCGACATCTGATCAGCGCTGGCGAACGTGTTCGTGTTATTGATCCGTGGGAGTCCACAACATCAACACGTATTGCTGCTGGTATCATCGTCCCCATAGCTGGACAACGTTGTAAGCCAACATGGCGAATTCGCGAGCTCCTGCCTATCGCACGCACAGCATATCCGTCTGCTGTGTGGAGAGATGTGGAAATTGTTCGCGCATTTCGTTCGGATGAACAGCGTGAAGAGTTTTATCGGCAAGGGGCAAAAGGGGCCTATGTTGGAATTGATGTTGTTGAGTTTCAGCCAGATTCGATGTTGGGTCTACAAGCGCCCTACGGTGGATTTATTTCACAAGATGCGGCCGTTGTAGACCTGCCAGAGTTCCTGAACGACACACGTAAACTTGTTGAAGAACGCGGTGAGTTTGTTGTTGGCAGGTTTGATGCCCACAGCGAAGCGCCCCTTACCACAACGATTTATGCAATGGGCTGGCACATTCATAATCATCCGCTCTGGTCATGGTTAAAACTCGAACCGAGTAAGGGAGAAACAATTGATGTTGAGTCGCCTGATGACCTTGGATCTCGAGTTGTATCAAACGGTACCTGGATTGTTTCGGCACACGGCAGACAGCGTGTTGGTGCTACGAACGTTTGGTGGGATCTCGATCCCACGCCAACAGACTCTGCTCAACAACGATTGTTAGATGATTACGAGTCGCTAACTGGGCGCAGACCGAGAGTCATTGGACATCACGCGGCAATTCGACCTTCAACACAGTTTAAACGTCCGATGGTAGGCCAACACCCGGAAAGACCAAATGCATGGATCTGCACTGGATTTGGTGCCAAGGGTACACTGTTTGGACCATGGGCTGCACGGGAGTTGGTGCAGTCGATTCTGAATGGACATCGTATCGATCACGACATCGACATTGCGCATCTTCGCATATGACACTTTTTGACAACGCAGTAACATACGTTCACGCACTTCTTCGAGCCCACGTTGCCGAAGGTGATGTGGTAGTTGACGCAACACTTGGTAATGGCCTTGATGCCGCCGCACTAGCCGAATCCATCGGTCCGTCGGGAACTCTGTATGGATTTGACATTCAGCAGGTTGCACTCGACGTAACTCGGTCGCGACTCAAGAACACTCCATGTACAGCCATACTTCATCTCGGTGGACACGAAGAAATGTCGGCAATTGTCCCCAAGGAGCACCATGGCTCCGTTCGCTGTGTGACGTTTAATCTGGGATATCTTCCCGGTGGTGATAAAACGGTTACGACGGTGGCGACCACAACACAACGTGCGTTGGCTGCTGCTCTCGACATGTTGGCTCCAGACGGACTCATTACCATTGTGTGTTACGGACATGAGGAGGGTGAGCGGGAACGACTTGCTATTGAGTCGGTGTTATCGGCACTGGATCAGGCACGGTGGACATGTGTGCGGTCAACCTTTCTGAACCAGAAGGGTACACCGCCCACGGCCTACGTCATTACTTCACGCTCGGAATAGTCATCATGATCTCAGCACTTCTTGCACTCTTTCTTTTTACGGCACCCACCATGGAACCATCAACACCTACGCCTTCGCTTCACGACTTTTCCATGACCACCATTGATGGGAAGTCCGTTAACCTTTCACAATACAAAGGCAAGGTTGTTCTTGTTGTGAACGTTGCCAGCTTCTGTGGATATACACGTCAGTACGAGCCGTTGGAGAAGCTCTATCGAACGTACTCTGAGAAGGGGTTCGTTGTTCTGGGGTTTCCAGCAAATGACTTCGGTGCTCAAGAGCCGGGAAGCGACGAAGAAATTCAGTCGTTCTGTTCTACGAAATACGATGTGACATTCCCGATGTTCTCGAAGATTACCGTGAAGGGTCCGGAACAACATAAACTCTATGCATGGCTTACATCAGAACATAAAGGTGTGCCAAGCGGTGAAGTTGCCTGGAACTTTGAGAAGTTTTTGATTGATCAGAACGGAAATGTTGTCGGACGGTATAAGAGTAATGTTGAACCATTGTCCGACGAAATCGTCACAAAGGTTGAAGGCCTGCTGAAATAAGTTATCTCGCAGAGCCGGGGATCACATCCCCGGCTCTCTGTTCATTGTATTAGTCTTTGACGACACGAAATTCAACGCGTCGATTCTTTTGCCGATGTTCATCAGATGTGTTCGGAACCGTCGGGGCCGTTTCTCCATAACCCTTTGCCGTTAGTCGGTCTGCTGCAATTCCGAGCTGGATAAGGGCCTTCATCACGGAGTTAACACGATTCTGCGACAGAGTAAGATTTGCCGCATCATTCCCTATGTCATCAGTGTGACCTGCGAGTTCAATAGCAATCGAAGAGTTTTTCCGAAGGAGTTCGGCAAGACGTTCAATTTCGGGTGTCGATTCTGGTCGTAGGTCCCATTTCCCTGTGTCGAAGAAAATGTTGTTGAGTCTGATGATAGCATCCTTTACGATAGGAGCGAGGTACAGATCCTTCGTGACATCGTTACTTGAAGGATACGATGTAAGGTCGATTGTCTCTGTGAGTGCATAGTACCCTGTTGCAGCGGCGCGAATGGCGTAAGCAACATTGCCGCTCAGTGCGATAGAGTATGCACCGTTGGATGGGTTCGACGTTGCAGCTCCTTCTTGCTCGCCACTTTCGAGTCGTTCGTAGATAATGTCAGCTGCAAGTGGTGATTTTGTTGTCGCATCGTATACCGTGCCACGAACAATAACTGTACGTTGTGGCAGTGCGCCTACAGGTACCTTGATCGTGTAGACGTCTGACTTCTGACCAGGCTCACTTGATGTAAAGTATCCTTGATTCCCTTCCGTAGGAATCATAAAAAAGGCGTCAAACTTACTGCTATTAATGGGACGACCCAGATTCTCTGGTTCTGACCACGCAGTCCACGTGTCATCCAGACGTCGTGTTACGAATAAGTCATTCTCGCCATATCCTGGATGTCCATTAGATGAGAAGATCATTGTCGTGTTGTCAGCAGCGATAAATGGACCGAAGTCGTCTCCTACGGTATTAATGGTAGGTCCCAATGATAGTGGTGTGGACCACGTCCCATCAGATTGTTTGCGTGAAACGAAAAGATCTTGTGCTCCCGTTGTTTTTGATGTTTGAATTGCGAGAATGAGTGTAAGTCCGTCGGGTGCAATGTAGTACGATGAATATTCGCCCATGCTTTCAAAGTTGTCAATCTGTAACGTCTTCGGGAGTGTCCACGACGTGCCATTCCACTGCGTGTGAGAAACGCCAACACCTGCATATGAGCCATCAGCCTTGTAGGTGTTCTGGATATAGAGCTGATTACCGTCTGGCATTGCTGTGACAACGTAGTTGTTTGCTTCGTTGTTGATGGGTTTGCCGAGATGTTCAGCTTCAGACCACGAGCCGTCCTTCTGCCGTCGCGTTACGTAGATGTCCGCCAGTTTGTCGTTCCCATAGTTGTTCGGATCACCTCCTCGACTGATGTACAGCGTATTCCCATCTGGCATAATGCCATCAAGAAGTTCGGAATGCTCCGAGTTAACCGTGGCTGGAAGTCGATTGCGTCGCTGATTCGTATCAACACCCTTGGTAAGGCGCAAAGGGGGCATTGGCGAATGTGTTACTTCGAGATCGTCAAATCGAACGGCTCGCCGCGCATGGATTCCAAATCCTACTCCGTTCCCAAACAACGGCTGTCTGGACGGCATGAGTAGATAGACATAGGCATCGTTGACGAAGATGCCGATAGCGTCACATTGACGAACAATCTTTACCGTATTCCAAGTGCCATTCGTACCAAGAGCAGGGTGTTGAAACCACTTAAGGAGTGGTTCAATATTCCCTGCCTTCTTCTGGAAGACCTGAATCCAACCCGTGTGAGTAATGGTGACGCCATAGAAGTTATCGACGTCTGCTAATCCCCAACAGAGACTTGCGCCGTGTACGTCATCACCGGCTTCAACACTCATTCGAGCAGATATCGTCCAGTTCGATGATTCCCAGTCGATATCGACGTTTTTCCAATCATACTGAAATCCGGATTCTGCCAAACGCACATATCGAAGTGTTCCGTTATCCAAAACAGCAATCATGGAGTCGGTTCTACCAACATACCAGGATCGTTTGTTCGACGAAAAGTCTTCGTAGAAGGCTGTCTTCGGTTGTGAAAGGGCAGTTTCGGGGAACAGTGTTAAACCAAAAATCAGAGCAGCAATAGCGTGATGCATAATGTGAGTAGAACGTGTGTGGAAGTGTGGGGCACGTTGTACGATACAATGAGCAAAATGTTCTCATGTACCATTGATACAACGGCGACGTAAACACGTACACACACAAAACAATCTCGGCCGGAGTAAGCCAGCGTCATCCAGCGTCACCCAGCGTAAGCCAGCGTCACCCAGCGTAAGCCAGCGTCACCCAGCGTATCAATCCTTCACAACTCGAAACTCAACGCGCCTATTCTGTTTCCGGTTTTCGTCGGAGGTATTGGGTACAGACGGACGTGTTTCACCGTATCCCTTGGCTGTAAGTCGATTGGCCACGATGCCAAGATCAATCAGACTTTTCATGACGGCGTTTACACGATTTTGCGAAAGCGTAAGATTGGCAGCATCGTTCCCAACGTCATCCGTATGTCCGGCAAGTTCAATTTCAACATTGACGTTGTCGCGGAGTACATCGGCAAGACGGCGGATTTCCGGCATTGATTCGGGTTTAATGTCCCAGCTGCCGGAATCAAAGAAGATGTTGTTCAGACGTATAACGGCATCCTTGACAATAGGAACGAGAAAGAGATCACGAGTTACTTCGCCTGATGTTGAGGAAAGGTCAACACTCTCCGATAAGGCATAGTATCCTTGAGCAACAGCACGGATTGTGTAAGCAACCTTGCCACTGAGTGCCACGGAGTATGCGCCGTCCGACGGATTCGACGTGGCCTCTCCTTCGCGCACACCACTTTCGAGGCGTTCGTAGATAATATCTGCAGCGATAGGTTTCGATGTTTTTGCATCAAAGACACGACCTCGTACGATGAGTGTTGTCCGCGGGAGCGCTCCCGACGGTACACGAATCGAATAAATATCCATCTCGCGGTCACCTTCCTTGGAATTGAAGTAACCAATATCGCCGACGGTAGGAATCATGAAGTATGCATCGTGATCATCGCTGTTAATCGGTTTGCCCAGATTTTCTGGTTCCGACCATGATGTCCACGTGTCATCAAGGCGTCGGGTAACATAAAGATCAACTCCGCCATGGCCCGGATGGCCATTTGAAGAGAAGATCATTGTCGTATTGTCCGCGGCGATAAATGGGCCGTAGTCTGCACCGACAGTGTTGATTGTTGAGCCAAGCGATACTGGCCGTGACCAAGATCCGTCTTCTTGACGTTTTGAAACAAAGAGGTCAAGTGATCCCATTCCTTCTTGTCGTTGAACGGATGATATCAGCGTGAGTCCATCGGGTGCGATGTACGATGTCGTGCTCCCAGACAGATTCTCGTAGTCTTCAATTTTCTGTGCTACTGGCAAGGTCCACGTAGAACCCTCTCGTTTCGACAAGGAGATCCCGGGACCACCAACTGAGCCGTCACGGTTGTAGGTGTTCTGCAGGTAGAGCTGATTTCCGTCCGGCATTGCAGTGACAAGGAAATTGTTTCCTTCGTTATTAATAGGTCGTCCAAGATGTACGGCAGGCTGCCAATTCCCATGCGCATCCTTTGTAGTGACCCACACATCAGATTTTTTCTCTGTACCAACGTTTGCTGGATGTCCTGTCCGACTGATGTACATCGTTCTTCCGTCGGGTGAGATCCCATCAAGTAGGTCCATGTATTCGCTGTTGATTGCTGCCGGCAAAGGAGTGCGTTGCTGACTTGTATCGATTCCAGCGACATGACGGATAGGGTTTGGCGAGGACGCCACGATGGCGAGATCATCAAACTCTACCGAGCGATTACGATGTACTGCAAAACCTACATTGTTCCCAAACCAACGATAGTATGAAAAGTTATATCCATAGAACCACTCATCGTTCACGTACATGGCAACGGCATCGTTATGTTTTACGATGCGTAGTGTATTCCACTCTCCGATCTTCTTTGCCTTCTTGGGATAGGTCCATTCTTGAATGGTCTCGTACGTCCCTTCCTTGGCTCTCCACACCTGAACGCTGCCATCAAAGGCGATTGCCACTCCGTAGAGGTTGGCCATATCAGCAACGCCATAGACGAGTGATGCTCCATGATTTTCATCGCCGTCAGTAATGCGAACCCTGACTTGAATTTCCCAGTTGTCACGTACCCATTCCATAGGAACTGGTTTCCAGTCATAGGTTGTGCCAGATTCCGCCGATCGTTCATACCGAATGAGGCCGTCGTCGACTTCTACTTCGATTCCATCTCCGTCACCTACCTCCCACTGACGGGCGTTTGACGAGAAATCCTCGTAAAAAACACGTCGAGTTTGGCCGTTTAGCTGGGATACTGAAAGAACGGTGAGGAGACAGAACGTAAGGGTGTAGCGCATGGGTCGAAATTACATGGCTTTGCCGTATCCGACGTCGTGGTAACAGCGGGTTACTGTACGACTTTTCTTCTACTCGTGTTCGCCCTCATTCTCGCCGTCCACGTACACATGGTGATTTAGGTAGACAGCAGATCCCAGATCTTCCATGCAATGCAGTACGTCCTCCGTACTTTCGTGGTCATGTTTCGCCTGAACGACTTCCTCGGTGTCGATAGACCTCTCATCCTGGCTTCTGCTTCACCGCGACGGAGGCATCTGTTGACACATATCGGACTCGACTTTCAAGTTGTAGTTGCAGATGTCAACGAGGACACGGTCTCCACATCCACGCCACCCGATGAATACGTTAGTGTGCTGGCCACGCTCAAAGCGCGAACCGTCGCCGAAGCCCAAAGTCTACCTGCCTACGTTATTGGTTCAGATACAACGGTGGTTTTGGACGGTGAAATTCTCAATAAGCCTGCATCGGAAGCTGAAGCTCGTGGTATGCTTCGTAAGCTTTCGAATCGAACTCACACGGTCTTTACGGCGATAGCCATTGTTGACAGCGCTTCGATGCGCACGATAACCGCCGTTCGTAACACAAATGTTGAGTTCAGAGAACTTGACGATTTGGAAATCGACGCCTACGTGGCTACGGGTTCGCCAATGGATAAGGCAGGTGCCTATGGCATTCAGGATGATTTTGGAGCTGTCTTCGTACGTAAAGTTGACGGTTGTTACTATACGATTGTTGGTCTTCCACTCGAACTCTTGTACACGACGCTGAAGACCTTCGTAACGGAGGCAACGTGAGGACTGAATCACGTGACTCGTTGAGGACATGGGCATTACTCTCACCGTGGATCATTACACTGGCAGTGTTCTGGATCTATCCCTTGGGATATGCGTTGTTCTTGAGCTTTACGAAGTATGCAACGCTTACGAATGAGATGACATGGATTGGATTTGAAAACTATGAGCGGCTCTTTTCCGACACCGTCTTCTGGAATGCTCTGAAGAATACGGCCATATTTACGTTCGGGACGGTACCTGTAACGACGGCGTTCGCCATGGTTCTCGCCGTTGCCGTGCGGAATCGTTCACCACGTATTGCGTCATTCTTTCGAGCGTCCTTCTTCCTGCCGAGTGTTACATCACTCGTCGTGATCGCACTGATCTTTATGAACCTCTATTCGAGGGATGGATACGTCAGCGCTCTGTGTTCCATGATGGGAGTCTCTGTGCCGCGCGATGGGTGGTTGCATGACTCCTCAACAGCGTTACCAGCCATCATGGCTATGGATGTCTGGATCAGTGTCGGATACTACATGGTCTTGCTCTTAGCAGGAATGGAAGCGATCCCAAAAGATCTTTATGAATCGGCTGAGTTATCAGGTGCATCGCGACGTCAGCAGTTCTTTCGAATTACACTTCCGATGTTGCGCAGTACACTCCTGTTTATCGTCGTTATCAATACGATTAAGTCCTTCCAGATCTTCGTCGAAGTCTACGTCATGACTAAGGGCGGGCCGCTTGGAGCAACGTCGACACTTGTGTATGAAGTGTATCGGCAAGCCTTCGAGCGGAGTGACTCCATGGGATATGCCAGCGCACTCGCCTATGTGGTCTTCGTCATCCTCATCGTTATGTCCTTCCTGCAGATGCGTCTTCTGCGCTCACGTTCCTGATATCACACCATGAACACTGGATTATTACTCATTGCCATTCTCGGTTACGCCGTTGGTTGCATTCCAACGGCGTGGATTGTCTTCCGAATCTCACATGGCAAGGACATTCGAGAACACGGCACTGGCAATGTTGGAGCGATGAATACCTACGATGTTTCCGGCTCAAAACGTCTTGGTATACTCGTTTTTCTTCTCGATGCACTGAAGGGTGCGGGTGCAGTAGGATTGGCGCGTTTGATCCATGGCGATTGGTTCGCGGCCACGGCAATTGTTACCTTCTTTATGCTTGTGGGGCACAACTATAATGTGCTGTTGAAGTTTAAGGGGGGAAGGGGGCTTGCGCCTGCAACCGGCGCCTTTATCGTTCTCAATCCGTTTGCAATTCTGATATGGGATATCATGTACCTCACAGGGTATTACGCAATTCGAAAGAATGTTCATGTTGGTGCCGTTGCCGGAACGATTGGACTTGCTGCGCTGATGTTTTCAACACCGGACCGAATCGTAACCTATACTACACTTGTTGATCTGCATACGCCGATGCAGATGCGACTGCTTATTGGCGCATGTTGCCTGGTTATCCTGCTTCGCCACGCTGAGCCGATTCGCGCCCTTCTCCGGGAGATGGACGCCGAAGAGGATGATGCGGCGTAAGGGAGACAATGTATGTTGTCCGAAGACCCTATGACATCGTATCGTGGACCGCTTTAAGAGCGTCCACGGCATCATCTTCATCGACAACAAAGAACGAAGCGATGGAGCTTAGCCCAGCGATAACGGCTTTGACGCTGTATGGACGAAGAGCATCAGTCATCCGAGATATCACGGCGGGAGAAGACGCTCGTGGTCCACAGAGGCAGATAACAGCTACGTCGCTCGTAACAATCGATTCGTCAAGATGGCCCAGTGGACGCTGTCGGTAGATGGTTAGGGCATGTTCGATGCCTGTGCCGGCGAGTATTGGCGATTCTTCAAAGTGGACGTCCTGTCCAAAAACGGCAAGACAGCCACGAAGAATTGTTGCCGCATGAACGTCGGCATCGTCGGGCTGTGCGGCCGTTATGAGTGTCCCACTATCACTTGAACGAAATGTATTCAGAACACGAACGGGTATACTCTTTTCAATTGCCGGTGCGATCGTATCAGGATGAACAACCTTTGCGCCGTAGAGTGCTAACTCGCGTACCTCAGCAAATGACATCGAATCAACGGGCGTAGCATGCGGAACCAGCCGTGGATCGGTACTGTAAATTCCGCTAACATCTGTCCAGATCTGAATTTCATTCGCATCAAGTGCTGCGCCCAGCAGTGCGCCTGTATAATCAGAACCACCTCGACCCAGGGTTGTTGTACGTCCGTCTGACGTTGAACCAATAAAACCTTGTGTAACAACAACGTCAATGCTGTTGAATAGCGGCAGGAGATGGTTTCGTGTAAGTGTAGCCAGCTCGTCAGTGATAACACGAGCATTCACAAATCGATCATCCGTTCGCATTACTGTGCGAACGTCAAACCATTGTGTGCGAAGTCCAGCGGCTGAACATGCGGCCGCAAAAATTGTGGTACTCAAACGCTCGCCAAACGAGGCTACGGCATCCAGCGACTGCGGAGTGCATTCACCGAGAACAATGAGTCCTCGTGCCCATGCATGAAGTTCGTCGAGTAAGGCAGTGACAGATGCAATAGCGCTACTCTTGTGATCCTCCGGATGTTCGCCGAGAAGTTCTTCAACGATATGAAGGTGGCGTTCGCGTAGAGCTGTGACAAAACCATCAACAGTTACGGCATCTCCACTACCGGCAGCCCTCGCTGTGCGAAGAAGTGTGTCCGTTGTTCCACTGGTTGCCGAAAGGACGATCACCTGTCGTGTCGTGCTGGCCTTTACGATATCGAGAACACAGCGCAAGGCACTCGCATCCTGTACCGATGTACCACCAAACTTGCGAACGAGAATGTTAGTCGACATCGAAGAACTGAGAGAGGTGATCTGCATCGGGTACATGTAGAAGAATTCGATCGTCCACAAGCTCACGTACAGCTCGCCTTACGACGTTGATGCTGAGATCGTGACGATAGGCAAAGTGCCAAATGTCAACGGGTCCCATGCTTGCCTCCACGGCAAGGAGCTGGGCCGGCGTCAGCGAGTCGTTACGGAGGAAACGTTCCTTCGATGCGTCGATAAACGCTGTTGATTCCTTCTCGATCAGAAGGGCAGGTGCGAAGTAAAAGTTTTCCGTTGAAACCAGATCGCGTATGATCCACCCCGCGCCCGCATTATCACCTGTGACTTCGCTGAGGAAGGCAAGGCTGACGTAATACGGTTCGTCGGGACTGTTGGACCAGAGATCGTTCCAGACAGGAGGATCAGAGGTTTTGAGCCACTCCATAAACTCGATCTCATATGACGGAAGTCGCATGAGATGACGAGCACCGTAGGTCTTTTGAATCCTTGCGATGTCTTCTGGCGACATCGTCTTGAGTTCTGCATCATCAAAAATGATGCGGTCATCGGCTACGATCACGCCGACGCCCCTTCCGCCCCTTGACCTCGCTCGCGATACATCAAGAACATACCAAGTGCTCCAATGAGCAGTGCAAGGCCATTTGCAGCAATTGAGACAGTGCGTCCGGTTTCGAATCCTGGACTGATGTATCTGAACTCTACGGTATGAGTGCCAGGCGTGAGCTCAATACCACGCAAGAGGAAGTTTGTCTTGTGTGTCTCAACTTCTCTCCCGTCAACATATGCATGCCATTCGGGATAGTACACTTCGCTAATAACAAGGAAAGACGGTTGAGATACAGTTGCCGAGAAGGCGACATGTTGATTGCTCTTCGCCGTCAAACGAACACGACGAGTAGAATCACTCGCAGGATTTGTGGCCACAGCCTTTTCAACAAAGGCTGTTGTGTTTGGATTAAACGTAGCATCGCGCATAGCCTCAAGAATTTCACGAGGTTGTGCGACACGCAAGGAGTCCACGAACCAGGCACGTCCGAGATTACCGGGATTCTCATACACAAAGCTTCCGTTTGAAGCTGACTGCATCACCAGTGGAAATGTTGGGGGAAGCTGTTGTTCGGCAATGATGTACTTGACGTTCAACAGATCCCACATCAGAGGGTTGGTGATCGAACTATTCCCAGCACGGTCCGCCGGATTTTCGCCCTCACGGAGTGGGCCACGCCCGGCAATGTCGAGCATGTCTTGATAGACACGAAGTTTGGCCGAGGAGTAGCCATGAACAGATTCTATAAAGTGATATGCCCACCAGTTTGCCGGCTGACGTGTGAGGTCACATACTCGGAATGGTGATGTCTCCTGTTTGAGCCGGTTTACAACATCTGTAGCAGCAAAAACATTCTTCTCCGGACTCCCTGCAACCGGCTCGTAGTTCCGTTTGTCGACGCGCCAGAGATCAAGAAGTGTGAGGCCTACAAAGATGGGAAGTGCAACGGATGGTTTTATACTTCCTCGTACAACAAGCAGGACGAGGCCACCGAAGAGCACGGCGATAACGCCAGTTGCCATCCAGTCACTCTTCATTTCCTTGTAGATGATATCCGTATAGGCCGGAGAAACGTTACTGGCTGATGTGATCTTTCGCTCGCTGAGTAGCTCGCTAACGATATCATCCTTGTATCCCTTCTCGGAAATGTTTGTCCAGGCAACACCAAGTAACAGGAAGGCAGCAGTAGATCCAGCAACAAGAAGTCCGTTTCGCTTCGTTGTCGGAGTAGCGGCTCGTGCCCAGCCAAGGACACTACTTAAACCGTAGCCAGCCAACACAGGCATGGCAAATTGCAGGAGTACTAGGGCCATGCTTGGAGCACGGAACTTGTTAAACGATGGGACAAGTTCGAAGAAGATATCGTATAACACACCGCCATTCTTGCCGAACGAAAGTAGTAGTGAAAAGAGCCCGAGAATGCCGAGGAACTGAACAAACGGATCCCGACGATACGTCCATAGACCAATACAGCCAAGCAGCAGTACACCGATACCCATATAGTTTGCGGCATCGGTAAACGGCATTTGACCCCAGTAGAGTGATACTGTTTCCTCACCAGAACCGCCACGTGGATCGTCGATCTTGAGTTTGCCAAAACCATAATAGTTCGGCACCAGGAAGGTCATCATTTCTCCGGGAGAAAACGACCAATTTGTAGCGTATTCGTAATCATTCCCGCCTGTTGCATCCTGTGCCTTAGCCGTTTGCAACATAGGTGCAGAGCCCCGTGTGGAGTACGGCGTATAGTCTCGAGTTGCCATAAACATGTCGGCGTGGGTAGCAACGGCAATGACTGCCGCGCCGGCAATGGCAGCACCAGCCTTCAGAACGGATCCAGGGTTCGACTTTGTAATTGCACGTGATGTGAGCTCGACAAGGAAGTACAGAATGGTGCCACAGCCAAAGTAGAACATCATCTGAGGGTGGGTGGCACTCACGAGCGTAACGAGCGGAAGAATAAGAATGAAGAGGTTGAGTAACGTAAACCGTTCGCGGATTCGTTCGAGTGCCAGTAGTATCCACGGAAACGTAGCAAGTGATACGGGCTTCGTACTGTGTCCAATAACAATCCATACAATGACGAACGTAGAAAAGACGGCACTCACTGCGCTGAACAAGGCTATAAGGCGTTCGTGTTTCTTCACGCGCATGAGAGTAAAGATTCCACAGCCATAGATGGCATACCAGAGAGCAAGGCGTGTTGTATCGTTCCCGGTGAGGTCGCCGAAAAACCTCGGAAGTGATAGTACAGCCTTCCCGAGTACATCCCACCATCTATCTGCGGCAGCAAGGAAACTCGCCAACGACGGCATACCGGCGAAGATGTATGGCGTCCATAACGGGAACTCTCCAGATTCATTACCCTGCTCGAGGTAGGGTATAAAACTGTAGAAGGCTACGTTATCGCCCTCACTCAGAAAGTTCTTGCCCGTAAAGATCGCATCGGCAAAGTAGGCGATGACGATGACGACGATGATTCCGCAGAAGGCGAGGTCGCGCAGGCGTTCCGAACGGATACCTTGTGCAGGTTTGGATCTGGTCGTGGACATGGATCTCAGGTCGTAAATGAAGTGAATGGCAAAAGTACACCTGCCACCAAAAACGTTGGGGATGATTCGTACGCCGATTGTGATGAAAGGAACGTCGTTGAGTTCGGTATATTCACGGACGAAACAGGAGGAAACATGGGAGTATTAGAGACCCGAACATCGGCCCTCACCTACGTCGAGGCTGCACATCTCGCGCGCAGGGTCACCTTTCACCCTACACGGCAGCGCATCCTCAGCCTAGTGGGGAAGACTCCGATGGAGGCACTTAATATCCTCCTTGAGCCAGTAAGCCAACCAACACCACCAACATGGTGGCAAGATCCTGCAGTCTTTGTGGATTTCAGCGACGCGGCTCGCAAATGGCCGGAACTGCAACGATGGTGGGTTGGACATGTTCTCACGACGACGAGTGGGATCGAGAAGATGGTTGCCTTTTGGCACAACCATTTCACGTCAGACTACATCACTGTCTACTTCGCACAGTTTCTTGTTCGGCAGAACCGGATGTTCCGCGAGAACCCATGGTTGTTTACGAACCTGTCGGAGAGTATTGTTGGTGACCCTGCAATGCTGATCTACCTTAATGGTAATCAAAGTGTAAAGGGGAATCCCAATGAGAACTTTGCCCGAGAGTGGTTTGAGCTCTTTTCGATGGGCGTAGGCAATTACTCAGAACAAGATATTGTAGAAGCATCTCGCGCCTTTACCGGATGGAGAGTGACAACAACGGGTAGTTCGTTTTCACCTCAACTGTTTGATGCCGGAGAAAAAACAATTCTCGGACAGACTGGTACGTGGGGGGCTAACGACGTCATTCGGATCACGCTTCAGCATCCGGCTACGGCCCAGTTTATGGCCAGAAAGATCTATCGGACGTTTGCTGCAACGGATACCGATGACAATGCCGTTGTTGCGGAGCTCGCCGATAAACTTGTTGCCTCAAACTTTAACGTCCGCACGGCAGTAGCAGCACTCGTAACGTCTGAATGGTTCTACAGCACCGACATTCGAGGTGCACTCATCAAGAGTCCGCTTGATCTTATCATCGGCCTGCTTAGCACGTTAAACATTTCCTCCATTGAGCGTCGGTATGTAGTCGACTCATTACGTGGGCTGACACAAGAGCCTTTCTACCCACCAACGGTGGAAGGATGGAAGGGGCATCATGCATGGATAACGAGCTCTACGTTCCCGTTACGTCAACGGTGGGCCGAAGCCCTCATCGCCGGCAGGCAGTTTGGAACGGCCGCATCGTTAAAGACTGAGGCAGGTGCGAATCTTAAATCCGACCTTGCGGCATTGGTGCGGACACTTCCGGATGCTAACGATCCATCGGCGGTTGTTCGCAATGTTGCAGAGCTCCTTTTGCCCCTTCCCCTCACACAAGAACAGCAAACAGTGCTTCTGGAAATCTTGTTGGCGGGAGCGCTCGACTATGAATGGAATATCGAGGATGATGGATTTGTCACACCTCGACTTGGTTTCCTGTTTACGGCCATCGTTCGGATGCCGGAATTTCAGCTGATGTAAGGAGAACCCATGAACCGCAGATCATTCATCAGCCGCGCCGGCGCAACGGGACTTGCCATTGCAACCATCCCTGGAATTGTTGATTCCATGACGGTACAAGCATTGGCAGGGGGCGATAAGGGGCTAGACGCACTCTTGGCCGAAACTGACTCCGTGCTTGTCCTCATTCAAATGATGGGTGGAAACGACGGACTGAACACCGTTGTCCCCATAGAAAATGGCAAGTACTATGCTGGACGTCCAAACATTGCCATACCAAAGAACAAGACACTTGGATTGACGTCGACGTTAGGACTGCATCCTGCCTTGGCCGGATTTAAGGCACTCTACGATGACGAAAAGCTTGCTATTGTTCAAGGTGTGACATATCCGAATCCAGATCGTTCACACTTCCGTGGAACAGATATCTGGCTCACAGCAACAGATGCGAACGTCTTCGGCACAACAGGTTGGGTAGGACGTTATCTCGGTTTGTCTGCACCAAACTTCCCAACGGTTCTTCCTGAACATCCACTTGCCGTGCAAGTTGGAACATCATTGTCACTTGGTTTATTGTCAACCAATGGACCGATGGGAGTGAGTTTCCGCGACCCGGATGAGTTCTACCGTCTCGTAAACACCGGCGGAGCGATAGAAGAGGTGCCGTCGAGTGTTCAAGGTGATACGCCGGCAGGACGTGAAGTTGCCTTCATGAGATCCATCGCTCGAGCCGCAGATGTGTACGCTGGTATCATCAAAACGGCAGCAGATGCAGCAACGTCGGCAACGGCAACGTATCCAACTACCGACATTGGAGCAAAACTTCGTGTCGTATCACAACTCATTCGAGGTGGCTTAAAAACAAGGGTCTACCTCATATCGTGGGCGAACAACAATTTTGATACACACGCCAATCAAGTTGCTGGTGACGATCCAACGACGGGAGCTCACGCCAATCTGCTGCGCGAGCTTGGCGATGCTGTAAAGGTGTTTCTTGACGACATGCAGGCTACGGGACACGGAGACCGTGTAAGCGGAATGACGTTCTCCGAGTTTGGACGTCGTGTTGCCGAAAACGGCTCACTTGGTACCGACCACGGTACAGCTGCACCGCTGTTTGTGTTTGGCGCAAAGGTAAATGGTGGAAAGGTTTATGGTAAGGATCCGAACCTTGAAGAGCTCGATGACCGTGGTGACCTCTTGATGGACATGGATTTCAGAGAAATCTACGCCTCTGTTCTTCTGCAGTGGTTTGGTGCTCAGCGAACAGAAGCCGAGACGGTACTATACCGAGACTTTGCACCGAACGCACCACAGCTCTTTGGTAGTCCTACAGCACTTGAACACGATGGTGCACCGATTACCATTCGATCAATCACACCGAATCCGGCCAATGGCCCGGTTGCTATACACGTAGACATGCCGGCGTCTTCCGAGGGTCACGTAATCGTTCGGAATATTGCTGGACAACACATGATTACGTCAGTCATTGAGCCATGGTCGGGTGTTGCACAGCTCGACGTTTCGACCTTGCCGCCGTCCACGTACATCGTTACAACCGTCGTGGGATCTTCTACGCGCCACACCACCCTTACCGTCACGCGATAACCAATGCAGACTTGGTCCTACCTCCGTCTTCTGACCATCACGTCAGCCGTTTGTGTTCTTGCTGTTGTTGCTGTATCGGCGCAGCCGCTCGTGAATCCGTATCCGTTCTCATTCGGGCCGGATATGGAGATCGATACATCGCTTGTCCCTGCTATTGAACCGGCAGGCTCATCCGGACGCATCACACTTGACGGAAATGGTCATCTTATTGACGGTAAAGGAAATCGCATTCGTCTTGCAGGAACGACGCTACAGTGGGGTGGACAATTCCCTGATTCGATTACGGGTGCGCGCATGGCGAGAAGGCTGCGTGCTCTGGGGATCAACTGCGTGCGATTCCTCGCGTTTGACGTCGCATCTTGGTCAGGAGGATCGATCCTTGCTGACGGACCAACAACAAATGGCCTCAGTGCGACGCAAATGAACATTCTCGACCGGTTTGTGTGGCAGTTGAAACGTGAAGGGATCTATTCAGCGTTTACATTCGGTGGAGTTTGGTTGCCACGTGAAGGTGATGGTATCCGTCAGCGAGATTCTATTGAATGGGGTTTTCGTAACGGTTACTTCTTTGACAAAGATGTTCAGCGAATTCACAGAAACATCCTTCGCGAGTTTCTCCAACATGTTAATTCGTATACGAACAATGCATACAAGGACGAGCCAGCAGTGGCGTTTATCGTCGCTTCCGAGGATGCGAGCATCTACGTTCAGTGGTTGTATACACAAAACATTGTCCGGCCAAATCAATACGGTGTTGCGTCGAACGGATCACAACACATACGCCTCATTGACAGTCTCTATCACGCTCGTCTCCGATCAAAAGGTTTAACAACGGATAATGCCATACGAACGGCTTGGGGTGCAGGCCCCGTTGACGGTTCAAACAAGGTTATCAACGGCGGGTTTGAGGATCCGTTTAGTGCAGCATGGACACTTGGTGTGAACACGAACGATGGAGCTCAAGCACTACTACAGTTTAGCGATGCAGAAAAGACCGAAGGAGCTTCGTCAGGACGTATTCGAATCAATCGACTTGAAGGACCCAGAAGGAGTTTTTCGATCGCTCTCGTCCAGGCAGTACCGATGAAACGAGGCAAACGATATACGTGGTCGTTTCAAGCAAAAACGACGTCGCAGAGATCATCACGAACGATGTATCTCTATGCCTATAACAACTCCTATCCCTACAACTCATATGGCGTCAGTAGGGAAGTTGTGATTACCGATCAATGGCAGCGTTTTGAGTTTCCCTTTACGTCAACAGCTACTGACGAGTCAACGGGAGCCATTTCGTTCCAACTCGGTGCTGATAGTGGTGACGTTTTCCTCGATGATATTCAGTTTGTAGAGTCACCGCACGTAGCACTGCGTCCAGGCGAAAGTCTTGCAAACACGTCCATCCGTCGGCTGTCATTTTTTGATGAAGACGTTCCGCCCCTTCGCGCTGCCGAGGAAGGACGGTTTTATCATGATGCGCTTACGTCATTCCTTGATGGTGTTCGTAAACTCGTTCGCGACACAGTTGATAGTGATGTGTTGTTGTGTCCTTCAACACGATTCCTGCATTTCACGGAAATCAATGCCGCTCGAGACTATGATATCTTCTCAGGTGTTGATTGGCGACAATCAAATCAATCCATTCTTTCTGAAGGAAATGGCGGACCACTGGCCGCTTTTACGCAAGGTCGTCCGAAAGGAAAGGCCTTTATTGCATTACATGTTTCGATGGCCTACGGCCCATCGTATCAGTCGGAAATGACAACATTCTTTCCTGCCTATGCCGGACTTCAGGATTGGGATGGTGTGTTCTTCTCGGCCTTCACATCTTCACAACGTTATGCAAGTGATCGTGTGGATTCTGCAGTCGTGTGGGAGATCTACGATAAGCCACACATCCTTTCAATGCTGCCTGCAGCCACACGAATGGTTCGCAACGGATATCCGTCAACATCGCAGCGCGAAATCGTTATCAACAACGTTGCCGAAGCCATCGATAATCCGCGTTTGCATCAGAATGCCTATTCACTCTCGTTGTTCGCAGACGGCCGGATGCCAATCTATCGGCGTGTTGTGATGAATCCTGAAGTAGCAGAAATGGAATCATATCTGCCACAAACTGACATTTCGCAGCTGTCGAGCGGAACCGTTGATGCGAGTGCACTCAATGCTGACAACGAGCAGATCTTTTGGGATGCTACGCAGTCCCGTCTTACGGTTGTTACACCACACGCGGTAACCGTCTCAGGGCCACTCTCTAATGAGATCATTACCATACCTGGTTTTATCTTCGAGCAAACATCTCAAACAGCGCACACAACGCTTGCGCTCACCACACTCACTGAAAAGCCACTTGTAGAGTCGCCATTGGTGTTGTTCACAGTTGCAACTCCATCTCTCAATCAAGGTGCCGAACTCAACGCCGATAACACGTTGCGACTCTGGGGCACGGGCCCTGCGCAGATGGACGGTGCATCGTTGCGGCTGACATACCAAGCGCCGCAGTGGGATTCTGCGTGGATTGTGCCCCTTGGCGCGAATGCGCAGCCCCTTACCAATGAACGGTTACTCATGCAGAGATCGTCGACAGGAAGATTCTCAGCGAACATCGATACAAAACGTTATGGAACACCATGGTATCGACTTGAGTTTGGAACGTCGACATCTGTACACGAAACAATCGACGAAGAACTTGTCGTCACACCGAATCCCGTCACGGACGACGTTCTGATAACTGGCGCTGGTATCATTGAAGTCGTAAACGTTCGCGGTGAAATCATTCACCGACTTGAGTCTGACGGATCACTTCGACTTTCCCTCGCAGGTACTGTACCGGGCGTGTATGGAGTTCGTCGGAAGGGGGCACAGGGGGCCGCCGTTCAGCCATTCATCTACATTGGTCAGGGAGTTCAGCCCTGATACTATTCTGACGTATCGCTGTAACACAAATGTTTTACAGCAACGCCGTCAATCCATAAACATGTAGGGTCGCCACGACTCATCAACCTTCCCGAGATAGTGTTTCAGGAAGAGCACATGATGAGGACGTTTTGGTACGGAGAGAAGCTTCATGGTTGCTTCTTCAGGTGTACGGCTGCCCTTACGATTGTTACACCGAATACACGCGCAGACAAGGTTCTCCCACGTATCCATTCCACCGCGTGAGCGAGGAATAACGTGATCAACGGTGAGCGGCGTTTGATGTGTTCCACAATACTGGCATCGGAAACTATCACGTCGGAGAATATTCTTCCGAGACAGTTCGATTTGTTTATACGGCACGCGTAGGTAGGCCGACAAACGAATAACGCTTGGCCAGGGGAACCTATGATGGACTGATCGCAGCTGCATTTGTGTGCGCTGCTCGACGAGTTCGGCTTTATGAAGAAAGAGCAGCACCATAGCTTTTTTGATGCTGCATACACTGACGGGTTCGTAACTCTGGTTCAGGACCAGTACCCGAGAATTGAGCGACAGAGGTCCTGCCGCTGGTGAGCGGTCGTGATCGTGAAGCCGATGTGCGACCTGTGTACTGAAGGCGAGTGATCCTCCTGGGGACCAATATAGCGTTTGAGCGGTATTTTTGCCACACTACCTTCTCACAACATTCAACACCAACGATACATGACGAGACCCGGAGCCATTCTAGCCCTTGAAAACGGCACTATTATTCACGGAACGGCCATCGGCGCACTTGGTGCCGAAAGCACGGGCGAACTCGTTTTTAACACGGCCATGACGGGTTATCAGGAAGTCCTGACAGATCCGTCGTACTATGGTCAAGTGGTAACGTTCACATATCCGCACATCGGGAATTACGGCGTAAATCCTGACGATGTTGAGAGTGATGGTATAAAGGCAAGTGGTCTCGTTGTTCACGAGCTTTCGCGAGTAGCCTCCAACTATCGAAGTACACAAACGCTTCAGTCTTGGCTCGAAATGTCCGGAACGGCTGGAATTGAGGGCGTGGACACGCGCATGATTGTTCGAATCCTTCGTTCCGAAGGCGCGATGCGATGTGTTATTGCTCATGGCGACAATTTGGATGCCGAAGCACTTATTGAGAAGGCTCGATCGATTCCCAGTATGAATGGCCTTGATCTTACACCGCACGTCACATCAGGTGCTGTGTGGTCCGTGGCAGACCGGCCAGAACTCGTATCGGAAGCTGGATTTACCTATGGAGACGTACCAGCACCAACCCGACGATATCGGGTAGCAGCAGTTGACTTTGGTATCAAGCGCAATATTCTGCGTCGGCTTGCAGCCTTCGGCTGTGACGTGACCGTCTTTCCTGCGACGGCGACGTCAGACGAGGTGTTGGCAATGGATCCAGACGGCATCTTTCTTTCGAACGGTCCAGGTGATCCTGCCGCAGTGGCGGCGGGCATCGAGCTCACAAAGAATGTACTCGGAAAGAAGCCGCTGTTTGGAATTTGCCTGGGACATCAGATCCTTGGACTTGCTGTTGGAGCATCAACATACAAGCTGAAGTTCGGGCATCGAGGAGCAAACCATCCTGTGAAAAATCTGGTGACGGAAAAAATTGAAATCACGTCGCAGAACCACGGATTTGCAATTGATCCTAGCACCTTGCCAAGTACGGCAACAATGACACATGTGAACTTAAACGACAACACATGTGCCGGAATCCGTGTACCGGATGCGCGGGCATTTAGTGTGCAATATCATCCTGAAGCGTCGCCGGGGCCACATGATTCTGACTACCTGTTCCGGGATTTTGTGAGTCTCATGCAGGCATAACGCAACAGACACCATCAGACGAACCACGGCCATGTTATTCTCCCGAGTTGCACATCAATTCAGCGTCAGCGTTGTATCGCTACTTATTGTCGTTTTCGCGGGTGGTTGTAGCGACGCTAACCTCATCTCTCCGGAGCCTGGAGCTACGATCACAACGTATCGTGTTCACAGTGGCTACACACGAGTGAGCGTCAGCCGTGGACTCAGCGTCAACTACACGATCGGCACAACAGATACTATTTGACTTGACGTGTCTGAGGGATACATGCCCTACGTTCAGACACGAGTTGAAGGCGGGACTCTGGTACTCACGGTTGATGATAACGTTGACATTGGAAGAATGCTCGACAAAACAATTTCGATAACCATACCGAACCTGAGTGGGATTGAGTTATCGGGGAGTAGTGTATTCTCGGGAACAGACACGTTACGTCCGACGGATTTTCAGCTTACGGCGAGTGGGGCTTCCCAATGCACCGTGGCGTGTGCTGCCCAGCGTGTATTTGTTTCCTCAAGTGGTGCTAGTGCCTGGAAACTCGACGGCCAGGCCACATCGCTAATAGTTAGCTCAGCGAGTGGCGCAAGCGTTATTCGGGCCTTCGGCTTGCCAGTTGACAACGTTAGCCTGTCTCTTTCAGGAGCAAGTCGACTTGAGACCACGGTCTCGACATCGATCACGGGATCGGCTTCTGGTGAAAGTATTATTACGTACCGCGGCCAACCGGGCCAGATTAACGTTTCCACCTCGGGTGGATCTACCGTACGTCAGGAATAGGAAGTTGTTGACGGGTGTGGCTACAAACGCCGCGCATACGATCCTCGCAGATTGTCATCGGACATCTTGCTCAAAAGATCTTTTTCCGTATGTTTGTCGGCTCTGACACGCGGGCAGGTACTCAAGCGGTCAACGAGGGCAGACTGTAAATCTGCTGGCTACGCCTTCGGAGGTTCGAATCCTTCCCTGCCCACAAGAGCGGCCTTGGCCGTGGTCCTGCGCGGGAGTAACTCAGTTGGTAGAGTCACAGCCTTCCAAGCTGTTGGTCGCGGGTTCGAGTCCCGTCTCCCGCTCAATCGAAGCACGACCCCTGTGGCGGGCGGCATTTGCCGTTTCGGCGCGGGGAAGAGGTGTCTCGGACGGAGCTCGTGCTGATGTAGCTCAGTTGGTAGAGCACCACCTTGGTAAGGTGGAGGTCACCGGTTCAATCCCGGTCATCAGCTCAGGCAGAACACACGGGTGTAGCTCAACTGGTAGAGCAGCGGTCTCCAAAACCGCAGGCTGCGGGTTCAAGTCCTGCCGCCCGTGCCAAACAATTTTCGCGTATCGAACGGAGACGTCATGTTCGAAAAGCTGAAGCAATTTTTCTCTGACGTTGCCAAGGAAATGAAGAAGGTTTCCTGGCCAACGAAGGAACAACTCCGTGAGAGCACGGGCGTTGTGGTCGTGACGTGCCTCATCATCGGCGCGATCGTTTATGTAATCGACTATGGCATGACAGCGCTCATGCAGACGATCTACTGATCGACCCAGTCATGACCGAAACAGCACAACAGCAGGTACTTGAGCCGAAGTGGTATGCCATTCGGACGTTTACGGGCCACGAGGCGCGTGTAAAGTCGTCCATTGAGCTTGAAATGAACCGCCTTGGTATGCAGAACCGCGTGAAGAACATCGTTATTCCTCAGGAAACGGTGTACGAAGTACGCAATGGTAAGCGTCGTACCAAGACAAAAAACTTCCTCCCGGGCTACATCCTTATTGAAGTATCGCTTGACAAGCGGCTGAAGGAGATTATTCTCTCTCTTCCGTCAATCGTCAGTTTTGTTGGCACAAAGACAGAGCCACAAGCACTTCAGAAGGACGAAGTAGATCGGATTATGGGCCGTGTAGAAGAGCGTAAGGACATCACGACGGTGGAGACATCGTTCCGTGAGGGTGATCCAGTAAAGGTCATTGACGGTCCGTTCGCAAACTTCTCCGGTACGGTGAAGGAAGTAAATATTGAAAAGCAGAAGCTGAAGGTAGAAGTTGGAATTCTTGGCCGTAAAACGCCGATTGAGCTCGACTTCAACCAAGTTGAACTCGAAAACCATTGACATCACTGTGGGAGGCGACGGACGTCGCTGTTTGACCACGAAAGGAAATCGTTATGGCAAAAAAAGTCATGGGCACGTTTAAGCTCCAGCTGAAGGCTGGAGAAGCAACGATGGCCCCTCCTGTCGGCCCCGCCTTTGGTCAGCGCGGTCTTGCCGGTATGGAATTCGTAAAGCAGTTCAATGCACGTTCGGCCAAGCAGCCGGGGATGATTCTTCCGGTATTGGTCACGTTCTATTCGGACAAGAGCTTCACGTTTGAAATCAAGTCGCCGCCTGCTCCGGTACTCCTGATCAAGGCAGCGAAGATTGAGAAGGGTTCTGCTGAACCAAATCGTACAAAGGTTGGCACCGTCAAGCGGAGTGATCTCGAAGAGATTGCGAAGATCAAGATGGCCGATCTTAACTGTATGACCATGGAAGCTGCCGTCAGCATGATCGCTGGCACGGCGCGTTCGATGGGAATCGTCGTCGAAGGATAATCACCCACGTTGGAGGTCGTAACAACGACCGTTTGTACAACGCAACGAAGGAAACACAGCCATGAGTGGCAAACGCTTCACAAAGGCAGCGGGCACGTACGACCGCTCACAAACGTACGATTTCAAGAAGGCCGTTGAGATTGTCAAGGCCAATGCAACAGCCAAGTTCGACGAATCGTTCGACGTCTCGTTAAACCTTGGTGTTGATCCTCGTAAGGCTGATCAGCTCGTTCGCGGCACGGTTGCCCTTCCTCATGGAACGGGTAAAAGTGTTCGCGTCCTTGTTGTTGCCAAGGGGCCAAAGGATAAGGAAGCTTTGGACGCCGGCGCTGATTATGCAGGTTTCACGGAGTATCTCGAGAAGCTGCAAGGCGGTTGGGCGGATATCGACATCATCATTGCCACGCCTGATGTCATGGGTGAGCTCGGAAAGCTCGGCCGTGTACTTGGTCCTCGTGGTCTCATGCCGAACCCCAAGAGTGGCACGGTAACGTTTGACGTTGCCAAGGCCGTAACGGAGGTTAAGGCAGGTAAGATTGAATTCCGTGTTGACAAGGCCGGAAACGTTCACGCTGCTGTTGGCAAGTGCTCCTTTGGAGTCGATAAACTTGTTGAGAACGTTCAAACGTTTGTTGGAACAGTTCTCCGGGCTAAGCCAGCAACCGCTCGGGGTAAGTATGTCAAGAGCATTCACTTCAGTTCCACAATGGGACCAAGTGTAAGCGTTGACGAATACTCCTTTGGCGGCGGCGACCATTAATCACGACTATTACGCATGTCCGAACGTCACGCTTCTACTTCGTTCGCAAGAATGAAGTGACGGAACGGCAACACCACAAACAACGGAACCATGATAACGAAGGAACAGAAAGTCGCGATGGTCGCGGAGCTCACGGAGGCAATCCGTGAAGCATCGAGTCTGTACTTCGTAGACTTCACCGGCATGACGGTAGCGGAAGACAAAGCCTTCCGTGCCGAACTGCTGTCGAAGGGTGTGAAGATGAAGGTGGCAAAGAACACCCTCATTCTTCGTGCACTTGCCGACATCGGTGGCTACGAACCAGTAGATGCGAAGAAGCTCTTTGGCCAGACTGGCGTGATCTTCGGTAGCTCCGATCCGATCGCACCTGCCAAGGTGATTCGGCAGTTTTTTGAGAAGGGTGCCAAACCCTCACTTAAGGCAGCCGTCGTTGAAGGCCAGGTTTACGATGGATCGCAGCTCAAGGTCGTCTCGGAACTTCCGACACGCGAAGACCTCATTGCTGGAATCGTCGGCAGCATTCACGCTCCGATCTCGGGCATCGTTGGCAGCATCAATGCTGTTATGCGCGATGTGGCCTCCCTCATTGAAGAAGTCGCCAAGAAACAGGCGGCTTAACATGTCGGAGACTCCGACGCAACCTTTTTTAGCAACAAAACAAACACACTGGAGACAGCAATGTCCGCAAACATTGAAGAACTCGTAGAAAAGATCGGATCACTCACCCTCGTTGAGGCATCCGAACTCAAGAAGGCCCTCGAAGATAAGTTCGGCGTAACAGCTGCCGCACCAATGATGATGGCCGCTGCACCAGGCGCAGCTCCTGCAGCCGCTGCTGAAGAGAAGACGGAATTTGACGTCGAACTCACAGACGGTGGTGCACAGAAGCTCAACGTCATCAAGGTTGTCCGTGAAGTCACGGGTCTTGGCCTCAAGGAAGCCAAGGACCTTGTTGAAGGTGCTCCGAAGCTTGTGAAGGAAGCCATGCCAAAGGCTGATGCCGAAGCTCTCAAGAAGAAACTTGAAGAAGCTGGTGCTAAGGTTACTCTCAAGTAACAATCTGACGTTTCTGACAGCCCCGGAACGGCCTTTTGTGCCGTTCCGGGCGTTGTCGTCTTTATGACCGACATTCCTTTTTGAGCACTCCGGGAGTCCGCCCCCCATGCAAGGAACCCAGGAAACGAACCTGTACAGTCTACCCGTACAGCGTCTCCGCGAACGCATCAACTTTGGTCGTCATGACCAGGAATTGATGTATCCAGACCTCCTTGGAATTCAGATCGCTTCGTACGACGAATTCCTCCAGGAGGAGACGGCACCTGCTGACCGTAAGCTTACGGGTCTGCAGATGGCGTTCCACCAAAATTTCCCGATCGAGGACAACTCAGGAATTTATGAGTTGAACTTCCTCGAGTACTTCGTTGAAAAGCCGAAGTACACGGAAGAAGAATGCCGTGAGCGTGAGCTTACGCATGCCAAGACGTTGAAGGCAAAACTTCGCCTTTCGTCAAAGGCCGATCCGAGTTCGGAGGATTATATTGAGGCGATTGATCAAGAAGTTTATCTTGGTCAAATTCCAGCAATGACGCCGCGCGGTACGTTTATCATAAACGGTGCCGAACGTGTTGTTGTTGCTCAGTTGCACCGCTCGCCAGGTGTATTCTTCGATGATGCAGTTCACCCGAACGGTACGAAGATCTTCTCGGCCCGCATTATCCCATTTAAGGGATCGTGGGTTGAGTTTACTACAGACATTCACGATGTGATGTATGCCTACATCGATCGTAAGAAGAAGTTCCCGGTAACGACACTTCTCCGTGCGCTTGGCTATTCGAGTGATGAAGAGCTTCTCTCGCTCTTTGACCTCGCTGAGGACGTATGGGGAGCACACCTCACCGATGAACACCTTGGTCGTCGTGTTGCCGCTGACGTGGTCGACATGTCGACGGGTGAAATCATCTCCCAACGCGATCACATCCTCACAGAAGACGTGATCTCGATGCTGAAGTCTGCTGACGTTGAGCAGATCAAGCTCTACAAGTACGAAAACCCGAACGATGAGCCAATCATCGCCAAGACGCTTGCCAAGGATACATCACGTACGCGTGAAGATGCCCTTGAAAGTATCTACCGTCAATTGCGTTCCAGCGATCCGCCAGATCTTGAGACAGCTTGGGGCCTGCTTGACAAGCTCTTCTTCAATCCAAAGCGTTACGACCTTGGTGTCGTTGGACGCTATCGGATTAACGAAAAGCTCAACATGGGCATTCCACTTGACGTGACGACGCTGACGATTGACGACATCGTTGCCATTGTTAAGTATCTCATCGACCTGCGTGACTCCAAGGTCTCCGTTGATGATATTGACCACCTTGCGAACCGTCGTGTTCGTACAGTTGGTGAGCAGCTGACAGCTCAGTTTAATCTTGGCCTCACACGTATGGCGCGCACCATCAAGGAGCGTCTCTCTGTACGTGATAGTGAGCACTTGACGCCGGCAGAACTTGTCAACGCCCGTACGATTACGAGCGTGATTAATCAGTTCTTCGGCACGAATCAGCTGTCACAGTTCATGGATCAAACAAATCCGCTGTCGGAGATCACGCACAAGCGCCGTACGTCCGCCCTCGGACCTGGTGGTCTTACGCGTGAACGAGCTGGCTTTGAAGTCCGTGACGTTCACTATACGCACTACGGCCGCCTGTGTCCAATCGAAACGCCGGAAGGACCGAACATCGGTCTTATCTCGTCGCTCGCGATTATGGCACGGATTAACAAGTTCGGTTTCATTGAGACGCCATATCACGTTGTGAAGAATGGCAAACTCACGGGTGAAATCGAATACCTCTCAGCAGATCGCGAAGAAGGAACGATTATCGTTCCGGCGTCGACGGAACTTGATAAGAGCGGAAAGCTTGTTGGTGAAACCGTTAAGGCCCGCGTAAGTGGTGACTATAAGATCCTTCCTCCAACGGAAGTTGATTTTATGGAAGTGACAACGGACCAAATCACATCACCAGCTGCTTCCCTTATTCCGTTCCTTGAGCATGATGACGCTAACCGCGCACTCATGGGCTCGAACATGCAACGCCAGGGCGTGCCCCTTTTGCGCCCTGAAGCACCAGTTGTTGGAACAGGGATGGAAGCACGTGTCGCTCGCGACTCACGTGCTCTTGTCCTAGCTGAAGATGACGGTGTTGTTGACTACGTATGCGGTGACTTTGTACGTGTGAAGTACGACGACAAACGCACACCAAGTGAAAAACTTGTTGCCTTTGATGACGACCGCACGAAGACCTATCCGCTGCTCAAGTTCTATCGTACAAACCAGGACACGTGCGTCAATCAGCGCCCCGTTGTCCTAGCAGGCCAACGAGTCAAGCGTGGCCAGCCACTCATTGACGGTGCATCGACGGACATGGGTGAACTTGCCCTCGGCCGTAACGTTCTTGTTGCCTTCATGCCTTGGCGTGGATACAACTTCGAGGATGCTATCATCATCTCTGAGCGAATGGTAGCCGAAGACGTCTTCTCGTCTGTCCACATCGAAGAGTACACCCTTCAAGTCCGCGACACAAAGCGCGGCGAAGAAGAGTTCACACGCGAAATTCCAAACGTTTCCGAGGAAGCCACAAAGGACCTCGATGAGCGCGGAATTGTTCGCGTTGGAGCGAAGATTCGTGAAGGTGATATCCTTATCGGTAAGATCACGCCGAAGGGTGAAACAGACCCGACACCTGAAGAGAAGCTCCTCAGAGCAATCTTCGGCGATAAGGCCGGTGATGTGAAGGACGTATCTCTGAAGGCTCCTCCTGGACTCAAGGGTACAATCATCAACACAAAACTCTTTGCACGTCGTGTTCTTACGAGTGACAGTGAGTTCCGTGCTGAAGAAAAGAAGCGTCAGGACCTCATCAAGAAGCGTGAATCGCAGTCACTGCGCGCCCTTGACCTCGACTGTGTTGAGCGTATTGGAGAATTGCTTGAAGGTGAAGTTGCCCTTGGCATCCGCACAATCAGCGATTCAATCATCTTCCGTTCGGGAGCTAAACTCACGCGGAAGGACTTCGTTGCCAAGTTCGAAAGTGGCGCACTCATCCCGTCAGCTCTGGCAACAGATACGGACTGGGTAGCAGATAAGGAAAAACAAGCACTGCTTGTGAAGCTCCTTGCGAACTTTAACAACCGTCGGAACGACATTCAGGCTGATGCTCGTATCGAAAGCAATAAACTTGCTTCTGGTGATGAACTCCAGCCAGGTATCCTACAGATGGCGAAGGTCTATGTTGCCAAGAAGCGTAAGCTGCAGGTTGGTGACAAGATGGCCGGGCGCCACGGAAACAAGGGTATCGTATCGAAGATCGTTCCTGCTGAGGACATGCCATTCCTTCCGGATGGAACGCCTGTTGACATCGTGCTCAACCCACTTGGCGTACCATCACGTATGAATCTTGGCCAGCTCTACGAGACAGCTCTCGGATGGGCAGCCAAGAAGCTCGGTATTCACTTTGCAACGCCAATTTTTGACGGTGCATCGTGGGATGAAGTTGGTGACTACCTCGAAAAGGCCGGGCTGCCTCGAACAGGGAAGACGGTACTGTATGATGGTCGAAGCGGTGAAGCTTTCGAAAACGAAGTCACCGTCGGTGTCATCTACATGCTCAAGCTCAGTCACCTTGTTGAAGACAAGATCCACGCACGTTCGATCGGACCATACTCGCTTATCACACAGCAACCGCTTGGTGGTAAGGCGCAGTTCGGCGGTCAGCGTCTTGGTGAGATGGAAGTGTGGGCACTTGAAGCCTATGGTGCCGCACACACGCTACAGGAAATGCTAACGGTGAAGTCCGACGACGTTCAGGGTCGCGCCAAGATGTACGAGTCTCTCGTAAAGGGCGAAAACCTGCCGACGCCGAACATCCCTGAGTCCTTTAACGTTCTCATCCGAGAACTGCAGGGTCTTTGTCTTGACGTCCGGATCGATTGATCCGGCAGCCCACTTACCCACTGAACCGGAACACTCATCGGAGCTACGATGCAGTACCAAACAATTCCAAAACGCGGCTACTCGTCAATCACGATCCGCATCAGCTCGCCGGACGATATACTGAATCGTTCGCATGGCGAGGTGACAAAACCTGAGACGATCAACTATCGCTCATTCCGTCCCGAAAAGGATGGGTTGTTCTGCGAGAAGATCTTCGGGCCTATTCGTGATTGGGAATGTGCTTGCGGTAAATACAAACGCATTCGATACAAGGGTATCGTTTGTGACCGTTGCGGCGTTGAGGTGACACAGAAGAGCGTTCGTCGCGAACGTATGGGTCACATCATGCTTGCCGTGCCTGTTGTTCACATCTGGTTCTTGCGGTCGTTACCAAGCAAGATCTCTGGTGTGATCGGCATGCCAACAAAGGACGTTGAGCGCATCGTCTATTATGAGTCCTACGTTGTAATCCAGCCTGGATCAACGGGACTTCAGACGAAGGACCTCCTCACAGAGGACCAGTATCTCGACGTACTCGCTTCGTTGCGTCCGGAAGAGCGTAACATGGATGATGACGATCCACGGAAGTTTATCGCCCTCATTGGCGGTGAAGCCGTTAAGGAATTGCTTCGTCGTGTTGACGCTGATGAGGACTATCTCGCATTACGTGAAGTACTGCGTGAAGACCTCTCACAACAGAAAAAGGCTGACGTCCTCAAGCGACTGCGGATCCTTGATGCCTTCCGTATGGGAGAAGGAAAGGAACCTAATCGTCCTGAGTGGATGGTGCTCGACATCATCCCTGTCATTCCTCCGGATCTTCGCCCTCTCGTACCACTTGAGGGTGGTCGATTCGCAACATCAGATCTTAACGACCTTTACCGTCGTGTCATCATCCGGAACAATCGTCTCAAGCGCCTGATTGACATCAAGGCACCGGAGGTTATTCTCCGGAACGAGAAGCGGATGCTCCAAGAGGCTGTTGACGCATTGTTCGACAATTCACGTCGTGCGGTTCGTAGTGAATCACAACGTGCTTTGAAGTCACTTGCTGACACCCTCAAGGGTAAGACAGGTCGCTTCCGTCAGAACCTTCTTGGTAAGCGAGTTGACTATTCTGGCCGTAGTGTTATCGTCGTCGGTCCCGAACTCAAGCTTCACGAGTGCGGACTTCCGAAGGACATGGCTGTTGAACTCTTTAAGCCGCTTATCATCCGCAAGCTGATCGAGCGTGGTCATTGTAAGACCGTAAAGAGTGCAAAGAAGCAGGTTGAGAAGAAGACCACGGAAGTATGGGATATTCTTGACACGGTGATTGACGGACATCCGGTACTCCTGAACCGTGCTCCAACACTTCACCGTCTTGGTATCCAGGCCTTCCAGCCACGTCTCATTGAAGGTAAGGCTATCCAGCTTCACCCGCTGGTAACAACGGCCTTTAACGCTGACTTCGACGGTGACCAGATGGCCGTTCACGTGCCATTGAGTCATGAAGCACAGCTAGAAGCGCTGCTCCTGATGCTGTCGGCGCACAACATCATGCACACGCAGAACGGTGAACCAATCGCCGTTCCTTCGCAGGACATGGTACTTGGTACCTACTACCTCACGAAGATTCGTCGTGGTGCGCGTGGTGAGGGTAAGGTCTTCTCTTCTCCAGAAGAGACGATCATTGCTCACAACTGTAAAGAAGTTGATATGCACGCCAAGGTAAAGGTGCGTATCGATGGACAGCTTATCGAAACCTCGGTTGGACGAATCCTGTTTAATCAGATCGTACCGAAGGAGATGGGCTTCTTGAATGAACTTCTTACGAAGAAGCGTCTGCGCCAGATCATCTCGTCATGTTTCCGTGCTGCTGGTCTAGCCAAGACAGTCGAGTTTCTCGACAAGCTCAAGGAAGCTGGCTTCGTTACGGCTACGCGTGGTGGCTTGTCAGTATCTATTGCTGACGTTGTCGTTCCTGCTGAAAAGGTAACGATCATTGAAAAGGCACAGCGCGACGTCGATAAGATCGAAGAATACTATCACTCAGGTGTTATCACCGAAGGTGAGCGGTATAACAAGATCATCGATACGTGGTCCACAGCAACAAATCGTGTTGCTGATAAGCTCTACAGTGAACTTCAGACGAACTCCGACGGATTCAACACCTTCTGGATGATGTTGGATTCTCAAGCACGGGGTTCGAAGGAGCAGATTCGTCAGCTTGCTGGTATGCGGGGTCTTATGGCCAAGCCGCAGAAAACAGCTGGTGACGCTTCGGCTGAGTTGATCGAAAACCCGATCATCTCGAACTTTAAGGAAGGACTCTCCATCCTTGAGTACTTCATTTCGACACACGGTGCTCGTAAGGGTCTTGCCGATACAGCTCTGAAAACGGCTGACGCCGGTTACCTGACACGTCGTTTGCACGACGTAGCTCAGGACGTTGTGATCAGTGAAGACGACTGCGGAACAATCCGTGGTCTTGAAGTTCGGGCACTGAAGGACGGCGAAGAAGTAAAGGAACCGCTCTATGAGCGTATCCTAGGCCGTGTATCGCTGCTTGAAGTTATTGACCCGATTACCAATGAAGTCCTCGTAAAGAAGGGCCAAGTCATTGACGAAGTTGTTGGTCAGAACATCGAACAGAGTGCCATTGAAGCAGTGATGATTCGCTCGGTTCTCACGTGTGAATCACGTCGTGGTGTATGCGCTCGTTGTTACGGACGCAACATGGCAACGGGACAGCTCACGGACACTGGTGAAGCGGTCGGAACGATTGCATCTCAGTCCATCGGTGAGCCGGGTACACAGCTTACGCTGCGTACGTTCCACACAGGCGGTACGGCCTCATTGTCACTCTCGCAGAGCACAGCTGTTGCGAAGTTTGACGGTCTGATTCAGTTTGAGAACGTACGTGTGGTGACGTATGAGGGAGAGGAAGACCAGATCATGGTTGCCGTCTCTCGCGCTGCCGTCATCAATATCATTGAGCCTGAGTCCAACCGCGTACTCACGAAGTACGACGTTGTCTATGGTGCTGAGCTCAAGGTACGTGATGGACAAACGGTTAAGAAGAACGACGTCCTGTACGAATGGGATCCATACAACTCCGTTATTATCACGGAGAAGTCAGGCCGTGTTCGTTATCGCGACCTTGTATCGAACCTTACGTACAAGGAAGCAATTGACGAACAAACGGGTCACACAACGAAGATCGTTATTGACTCGCGTGATCGTACCAAGTCACCGGCGATTGAAATTGTTGACGAGGATGGAGTACTCATTCAGAGTTACATCATCCCGACACGTGCACAGATCGTCGTTGATGACGGTGAGCTCGTATCGGTAGGATCCAAGCTTGTGAAGATGCCACGTGACCTGGGACGTCTTCGTGACATTACGGGTGGTCTGCCGCGGGTTACGGAACTCTTCGAAGCTCGTTCACCGCAGAACCCGGCAGCTGTAACGGAAATCGACGGTATCGTTTCGATTGAGAAACCGAAGCGTGGATCGCGTGCTATTGTCGTAACCTCCCTTGATGGTGAGTTACGTCGAGAGTATTCGGTGCCGATCGGCCGTCACGTCCTTGTCCAAGAGGGCGACCTTGTTCGTGCTGGGGACCGACTCACAGAAGGTGCTATTAATCCGCACGACATCCTTCACATCAAGGGCATCAACGAAGTACAGAGTTACCTGGTGAATGAAATCCAGGAAGTGTACCGGATGCAGGGTGTAAAGATCAACGACAAGCACATTGAAGTGATTGTCCGTCAGATGCTTCAGAAAGTCCGTGTTACGGATTCTGGTGACTCTCCATTCCTTGAAGGGGACCAGATTGACCGTACGCGCTTTAACGACGAAAACGACTTTATCAAGAACTGTGTTGTTGTTACGGACAAGGGAGACAGCAAGTTCAAGCTTGGTCAGCTCGTTGAAAAGAAGAAGCTCAAAGAGATTAATGCTGAGCTCAAGAAAAAGGAGAAGGAAGGCGCAAAGAGTCGGAACGCCGAACCTGCGATTGCCGAACCACTCCTTTTGGGAATCACGCAGGCATCGTTAACCACGGAATCGTGGTTGTCGGCTGCATCCTTCCAGCAGACAACATCTGTCCTTGCGGACGCATCTGCGGCAGCAAAGACGGATCGACTCTCTGGACTCAAGGAGAACATCATTCTTGGCCAGCTCATTCCAGCAGGAACGGGACTGCGCAAGTATCAGGAAATGCTTGTTGCATCGGACGTTGGCAACATCTTCGGAGCATCTGCGATTATTCCGCAGGCACAAGAAGAAGAAGCGCCACGTCGGCCAATCCGCCGATCAACGCGGGCACCTCAAGCATCCTGAGGTAGAGACAGCAGATAAACAACAACAGGCGCCATCGGGCGCCTGTTGTTGTTTTGGGGAGGGAGTAACTCTCCGGGAGGATCCTCCCGGAGAGTTAGATATGATAGGGGGCGAAGGGGGTGCGTAGGAATTCTCGTAGGACTTCTCCGGGAGGATTCTCCCGGAGAGTTAGATATGGTAGGGGGCGAAGGGGGCACGTAGGACTTCTCCGGGAGGATTCTCCCGGAGAA
>ERZ761609.723-NODE-723-length-35684-cov-30.140728_pt1 | contig 35684 bp, 30 predicted proteins | sample MGYA00511163_ERZ761609 | MGnify/ENA primary metagenome ERZ761609 (study PRJEB28899, sample SAMN02445070) | bioreactor sludge metagenome | biome: EBPR sludge | place: Australia: Brisbane, Thorneside Wastewater Treatment Plant | collected 2011-12-16 ...
CATACGAGATTGGTCAGTGACTGGAGTTCAGACGTGTACTCTTCCGATCTGGCTGCTCACGGGCGCGAGCGGGCGCGGCGGCCACCTGGGCCACATGTGCGTGGATGTGAACGCGCCGAAGGATGTCTTCAACACCCCCGGCAGCCTGGAGGCCATGATTGGCAATGCCACCGTGCGGGAGCGCAGCGGGGGACGATTTGCGAGCACGCTGGAACTCGTGCAAGCCGCGCAATCCGGCGATGAAGCGGCGATGCGCGCATGGCATGACTCGGTCAGAAAACTCGCCGCAGCACTGGTCTCGCTGGTCAATGTGTTCGATCCGGAAGTCATCATCCTGGGCGGCGGCATCGCATCCGGCGCGGGAACGGCTTTGCTGGAGCCGCTCGAGCGCTGGCTGGACGAGTATGAATGGCGTCCAGGCGGCCTGAAGGTGCCGCTAAAAATGGCGAGCGCCGGCGAATGGGCCGGCGCTCTCGGTGTGGTGAGGGGATTAAGGTCGGAGGAATGAGCGGCCTCAGTTTCCGAAACTAACTGGAAGAATCTCCGAGGCCACAGGGAAAGAGGCAGTCCCAAGGCCGGCGAGTTCGCTCAGACGGTCGGCGGGTGCTTCGAAGGCCAGGACCTCGCCGTTGAAGCTGAGTTGAATGGCCTGAATCTCAAGAGTGCGCGCTGCCGGCTCCGCCTTGATCAAATCACTCTCCACAGCGAGCACAGGCTGGAGCGGAATGACTTCCGGCAGAGGGGCAATCGCCAACTCCGCATGTCCCCCACCACCGCCATTAACCAGACTCAGAGCGCCCCATGCCGCAATGACTGCCACAGCGGCTGTCGCGGCGGCGGTTGTCCAGCGCGGGGAAAACATGTCGTCCATGAAAGTGCTGATACGCTCCCAGAGCAGCCCCCGCGCCGATTGACGGAGGAGTTCCGCCCTTTGCCTCTCCTTGAAGCGGGCGAGGAAGTCCTCGACGAAATCTTCGGGCGGCGTCTCGTGGCGTTTGAGGCGGATCAGGCTCTGGATGTTCTCGAATTCGTTCATCATGGCAAGTGTGGGAGCGGGTGGATTGGGAAGAAGTCAGAGAATGTTCATTTCACAAAATCTTCGAGATAACTTTGCAGAAGGCGGTGGGCGTAGAAAAGCCGCGACCTCACAGTGCCTTCGGACACACCGAGAATCTTGCTGATCTCGTTGTGTTGAAGACCCTGGATGTCATAGAGCGTGACCACGGTCCGGTGGTCCTCCGACAGCTTCATCATGGCATCGTTCAATCTTTTTTGAAGTTCGTGGATGTTCACCTCCCGGACGGTGTCCCTGTTCGCGGTGGTGATCTTGATAAATTCCGGGTCGTTTTGAATGCCGGAGTCCACGTCGTCCAGGCTGACCTTGGCGTAACGCCCCCGCTTTTTAAGGTAGTTGAGAGTCATGTTCACCGCGATCGAATAGATCCAGGTGTAGAAGGAGGACTTGCCAAGAAAGCGCTTCAAGGAGCGGTAAGCCTTGGCAAAGATCTCCTGGAGCAGGTCCGCTGTGTCCTCGCGGTTGGAGGTCATGTTGTAAACCATGCCGTAGAGCTTCGGAGTGTACTTCCGCACAAGCTCGTCAAAGGCCCGGGTGTCACCGGCCTGGGCGCGCTCCACCAGTTCTCGATCCTCCGCCGCGCCGCCGCCCTTGGTTTGTTCGGATGAGGTCTCCATAATGCCGCTGTCCGCCCTCACAGGGGCGCATGTTTCTGGGAGAAGACCATCCATCGGAGTTTGCGGGAGTACAAGGATTGCTTGGTTTTCGGAATTATCGGATGATACGCCGCATGTCACGGTCGGGTCAACCTCACAAAAACCTCGTCGCATCCGTGAAGCACCCGCTTGCGCAGATCGAGAGTGACGCCGGTCAGAGGAAACTCCGAAAGCAAACGCTCCGCGATCTCAGCGGCAAGAGTCTCAATGAGCCTGCGCGGGCGCTCCGCCGCGACACTGCGCGCAAAAGCGGCCACAGCGGCGTAATCCGGCGTCATTCTGATGTCGTCCCCCATGTCCTCGAAGCGCCTTGCGAGACGCAGGGTGGCATCCAGCCGCAGGTTCTGCCATGCGGCACGCTCCTCATCCGGCACGCCGACGCGCGCTGGCAGGTCCAGTCCGCGCAGATGGATTTCATCGGTAGGCGGCTTCGTATTCATCATGACGGCAGGCGGAACATGCGGGTGAGAAAGGAAAGATTCCGCACCAGGACATCCGGACCGGCGGTCAGCAGAACAGGAACGGACTCGTAACCCGTGGCCGTGGCGATGGTGGTGACGCCGGCTGACTTTCCCGCGTGGATGTCATGGCGCATGTCGCCGACGAAAGCGGTCTCGGAGGCGTCCAGCCCGTGCTTTCCGAGCAGTTCATGAATGTGGCCGCACTTGTCAATGACACCGCAGTGCAGATGCTCGAAGCAGCCAAGAACTCCGTTTCTCCGGGCCTGTTCGCTGACATGCTCCAGGGGCGCGCTGCTGAGCACGAACATGCGCCGGCCGGACTCCGCCGCGTGCCGCAGGAAATCCTCCGCGTGCTCGATCATCGGCACGGGATGGTCTTCGGGAAAACGCTCCAGATACACCTGCTGCAGCTCGGCCAGGGGCGCGTGCGGCAGCATTTCCTGATAAAACTCCGTGTAGGGCAGGCGGAACACCGCACGGAACTCCTCCCGCGTCAGGGCGGACCTCCCGAAATGAGCGAGCACATGATTGGTGGCCTCGACGACAGCCCCCAGGTCGTCGGCCAGGGTGCCCGACCAGTCGAGGATGAGATTGCGGATCATGGATTCTCTATATGTGCGCGGACCCGCCCTTGTGGCAATTTTTGACCGCATGGCGAGGGAACAGAGTTTTTGCGGCAAAACAAGGGCGTCGTGGCGTTCATGTTGCGGGAGTCTCCTTCCTTGACTCTTGCCCACCCCCCGTTGAGTTTTTCCTCACCACATGTCTGAATCCGCACCTCCCACAGCCGTCCCCGACCAGGAAACCATCGCAAGAGCCTCAGCCTGGGTAGCCCCGCTGAGGTCGGAAATCGCCCGGGTGCTGGTGGGCCAGACCGAACTGGTGGACCGCTTGCTGGTGGCGCTGCTGACCAACATGCATGTGCTGCTCGAAGGCGTGCCCGGCCTTGCCAAAACGCTCGCCGTGCGCACGCTCGCCAGCGCTTTGCACGCCGACTTCAAACGCATCCAGTTCACACCCGACCTGCTGCCCGCCGATGTCATCGGCACCATGGTGTATCATCCCAAGGAGGGAAATTTCACCCCGCGCCTCGGCCCCATTTTCGCCAATCTGGTGCTCGCCGACGAAATCAACCGCGCCCCCGCCAAAGTGCAGAGCGCCCTGCTCGAAGCCATGCAGGAGAGGCAGGTGACCATCGGCGAAAACACGTACAAGCTGCCGGACCCCTTCATGGTGCTGGCCACGCAAAACCCGATTGATCAAGAAGGCACCTACACCCTGCCCGAGGCGCAGCTCGACCGCTTTCTCTTCAAAGTCCGCGTCGTCTATCCCACCCCCGCCGAGGAACGCCGGGTGCTCGACGCCATGGCCACCTCCGCGCCGAAACTTGATGTCAGCCAGGTCACCCAGGCCAAAGACATCGTGGCCAGCCGCGCCGTGGTGAACGCCATCCACATGGATGAAAAAATCCGCGACTACATCGTCAGCATCATCCAGGCCACGCGCACGCCCGACGCCGTGGCCCCGCATTTGAAGCTGCTCATCCGCTGCGGCGCCTCCCCGCGCGGCACCATCAATCTCGCCCTCGCCTCCAAAGCGCTCGCCTTCCTCAACGGCCGCAACTTCGTGATTCCCCAGGACATCAAAGACCTCGCCCCGGACATCCTCCGCCACCGCATCCTGCTCTCCTACGAGGCCGAGGCCGAAGGCGTGACGAGCGAGGAGGTCATCAAGCAACTGCTCGACAAGCTGCCGGTGCCTTGAGGCTTGCCGCACGAGCAGCAAGAACTAAATTCCCAGCAAAACCGACGATCATGAGCACGCCATCCGTCCAGGAAATTTCCGACAAGCCAAACCTCGGCCCGGTGACCCTAGGCGGTCATCTCTATCCCGCCGACCCTGCGTCACCCGCATTCACAGAATTGCTGATGGACTGCTTCAATCGCGGCAGAAACGCGGCAGCGGCGAGACAGGCGCAAACAGAGGCCCTGCTTCACTCCAAGCAGGCCCCTCCTCTGCCTGAAAAAGCGCGGAAACTCAAGGCCAAGACTGTGAAAGCTCATGCCTGAACCGCATTTTTGGATCATCGCCGGTCCGAATGGCGCGGGTAAGACCACACTGGTGCGTGATGGCGCGCTGGCGGCCGCACTGTCTTCCTGCGAGTTCATCAATCCTGACGCATTGACCTTGGAGTACTTGAAGGAACAGGGCATTTCCACCTGGGCCGAAGCGGAAACCAAGCCCGATCAGTTGAAAGACACTTTTCTACGTGCCGCCGCCGATTCTCAGAAATTGCTCGAACAGCGTATAGCCGAAGGGGGGCATGTGGCCGTCGAGTCCGTGCTAAGCACGAAAAAATACTGCGTATTGGTGGAGCGTGTCCACAAAGCGGGTGGCCGCTTCATGCTTGTGTATGTGATGCTGCATTCGCCTCATCTTTCCCGAGTTCGCATCAATCAGAGAAGTCTCGAAGGAGGGCACGATGTGCCTAGCCACAAGCTCGAATCGCGATGGAAGGCTTCGTTGGAGTTGCTGCCTTGGTTTGCCAACCGCGCGGATCAATTTTGGATCATGGACAATTCAGAGGCGGCTGCGGGCGGTGCCGGCCGGCTGGTTTTCACCGGTTCCCGTCATCAAATACGGCTTCACGGTGTCCCGGCGTCTCCCACACGCCGAGTGGCATCGGAAATCCTGACACAACATTCCAGGCAGGCTCCGAAAGGCCAATGGAGGGTTGATCTTGATGACTCAAACCAGACATTTCATATCTAAATGCCCATCATCACCGAAACCGACGACGAAAAGCTCGCGCGCATCCTCAAAAGGGTGCGGCGCATTGAGCTGATCACGCGCGGCATGGTGAAGGAGACGCTGGGCGGGCAATACCACTCGCGCTTCAAGGGCCAGGGCATCGAGTTCGACGACTTCCGCGAGTATCAGGCCGGTGATGACGTGCGCTTCCTCGACTGGAATGTGACCGCGCGCATGAACGAGCCCTTCGTGCGCAAATACATCGAGGAACGCGAGCTGACAGTCATGCTCGTGGTGGATGTCAGCGGCTCGGGCGACTACGGCAGCCAGGAGGACAGCAAGCGCGAGCGCGCCGCCGAGGTGGCCGCCGTCTTTGCCTTCAGCGCGGTGCAGAACCAGGACAAGGTGGGCCTCATCCTCGTCAGCGACCGCGTGGAGCACTACCTGCCCGCGCGCAAAGGCAGCGCGCACGCCCTGCGCATCCTGCGCGATATTCTGACCATCCACCCGCGCAGCCGGCGCACAAACCTCACGCCCGCGCTGGACACGGCGCTCAAGCGCATCGCCCACCGCGCGCTGGTGGTCATGGTGTCGGATTTCCACATGCCCGACACCGCCTGGGAGGCCAGCCTGCGCTCCCTGGCCGCGAAGCATGACGTGGTGGCCGCTGAAATCCGCGACCCGCAGGAGTGGCAGCTCCCCGACGCCGGACGCGTGTGCCTGCAAGACCCGGAGAGCGGCGAGCAGTTCATCCTCAACACCAGCGACCCCGCCGTGCGCCGCCGCTACGCGGAGGTCATCAGCGGCAGGCAGGAGGAACTGACCCGCCTGCTGCGCAAAAACGGCGTCGAGCGCATCAACGTGCGCCTTGATGAGGATTACGCCCCGGCCATGAAGGCTTACTTCCGGGCACGCAGGAGGAGAAAAAGGTGATGTGGATTTTCCTGGCCCAGCAAGCGCAGCCCAAAGGCCCGCCCCTGCAACCCCTGCCCCACCCGGACCTACCGCCGGTGGAACTGCCGCCGCCGGGTTATCCCGCTTGGCTTTACATCGCTGGCGCGCTGCTTGTGCTGGTGATGCTGGCTCTCATCATCTGGCTGCTCATGCGCCCGGCGCGCGGTATTCCTGTCGAGCCGAAGCGGCCATTTCATCATGCCTTGAGCGCCCTGCGCGAGATTCTGGCCCGCGCTCCGGGTCAAAAACCGGGGGACACCTCCGCCCAGGTCTCCGCCGTGCTGCGGACGTATTTTTGGGAGCGCTATCACATCCCGGCACCCTTCCGCACGACGAAGGAGCTTTTCCAGGATGCCGCCATCCCCGCCACCTCCCAGCGCCTGCGCCGCTACTCGGCGCTGGCGGATTTGTGGGACAGGCTCTCCTTCGCCCCGGTGCCCGCCACTGCGGATGAGGCGGTGAAACTCGTCGAGCAAGCCCTGGCGTATCTGGAGGAGGACCGGCCATGAACATCCCATTCATCCATGACCACATCTGGGCAAGCCCGCTCTGGCTCTGGGCGCTGGCTTTGCTGCCCGTCCTGGCCTGGTGGCGCGGACGCATCGGGCGCGCGCCTGCGGTGGTTTTCCCCACAGCCTTCCTGCTTCGCGAGATGGGCTTCAAGGCCAAGGCGCGGCACGGTGGACTCACCTTCGGCCTGGTGCTGCTGAGCCTGGCCTCGGCCATCATCGCGCTGGCCCGGCCGCAAAAGGTGATCTCGCATGATGAGGAGAAATCCGAGGGCATCGCCATCTGCCTCACGGTGGATGTCTCGCTCTCCATGCTCATTGAGGACTTCTACATTGACGGCCGCCCGGTGAACCGCCTCATCGCCGCCAAGCGTGTGATGCGCGACTTCATCCGCGGCCGCACGAGCGACCGTGTCGGCATCGTCGCCTTTGCCGGCGCGCCGTATTACCCCTGCCCCATGACACTCGACCGCGAGTGGCTGGAGGCGAACCTGGAGCGCGTGCAGACCGGCATCATGGAGGACGGCACCGCCATCGGATCCGGCATCGCCGCCGCCGCGCGCCGCCTGGACCGCGAGAACAACCCCAGCAAGGTCATCATCCTGCTCACCGACGGCGCCAACAACAGCGGCAAACTCAGCCCGCAGGACGCCGCCAAGCTCTCGGCCACGCTCGGCCAGAAAATCTACACCATCGCCATCGGCACGCCCGGCGTTCACATGATCCCTCTGCCCAACGGGCGCGTCATCACCAGCGGCAGGCAGGAGTTCGACGAAGGCACGCTCATGGAGGTGGCGCGCATCGGCAGCGGCCAGTTTTACATGGCCCAGGACCTCAACGCCCTCCAGGACATCTTCGACACCATTGACCAGCTCGAAAAGACCGAGATCAAAAAGCGCAGCATCATCGAGACCCAGGAGCGTTTCTTTTATCCCCTGCTCGCGGCCGCCGCGCTGCTCGCCCTGGCTCTGCTGCTGCGCCTCACCCTGTTGAATGCCGCCCCGGTCGCCGTGGCCACCTGACACGATGAACCTCACCTTTGAAGACCCCAAACTGCTCTGGTGGCTGCTCACCCTGCCCGCCCTGGCGCTGCTGCGTCTCTGGACCGGCTGGAAGGCGGGCCGGGTAGTGGGCCGGATGACCGCGCCGCGCCTGCGCGAGGATCTTGTCGTCGGTGTCTCGCGCTGGCGGGCGGGCCTCATTTTCACCCTCCAAATCCTCGCCCTAGGCTGCTTCATCCTCGCCCTCGCGCGGCCGCGCTGGGGGGAGGACCGGCAGGTGCAGATCGAGTCCGGGCGCAATGTCATCCTGGCCATGGACACCTCGCGCTCCATGCTGGCGAACGACATCACCCCAGACCGCCTCACCCGCGCCAAGCTCGCCGCGCAGGACCTTATGGGCGCGCTTAAAACCGACCGCGTCGGTCTCATCGCCTTTTCCGGTCATGCCTACCTCCAGGCCCCGCTCACCACCGATCACGAGGCCATCCTGGAGGCCATTGACTCGCTCGACTTCACCTCGGTCCCGCGCGGCGGCAGCGAGATCGGCCGCGCGCTGAAGCTGGCGATAGAGACCTTCGATAAAAACCCCGCCCGCAACCACGGTCTCATCCTCTTCAGCGACGGCGGCGAGCCCGACGCCGAAATCCGCGGCTACGCCGAGCAGGCCGCGAAGAAAAACATCCTCGTGCTCACCGTCGGCGTCGGCACCGAAAGCGGCGCCCTCATTCCCGATCCCGATCCCGACCGCCAGGGCGAGTTTGTGCGCGACCGTCAGGGCAATGTCGTGCGCACACGGCTGGAGGAGGCGTCGCTGGTGGAAATCGCACGCCTCACCCGCGGCAGGTATTTGAAACTCGGCTCCCAGCCTCTCGCCGCCTCGGTGGTCCGCGAGCTGCTTTCCGCCCTCCAGGCCCAGGCCAATGAAGCGCGGGAAATTGTGAAGCCCATCGAACGTTTCTACTGGCCTCTGTCTATAGGAGTTGCCCTTCTTATGATCGCCTGGTTCATCCGCCCCTCACCCCCGCGCCGCCTGCCCGCCATCCCGGCTCTGGCAGCGCTGGCCTTTCTCATCAGCCCGCCCGCGCAGGCGGCGGACAGCACCTTCTGGGCCGCGCTGTTTGGGAAAAAAGACGACCCCGTCGCCAAGGCGCGCGCCGCCTTTGAAAAGGGCGACCACGAAAACGCCGCCAAACTCCTCGACCGCAGCCTGCGCGAGAAGCTCCCCGAAAATCTCCGCCCCGGCTACGCGCAGGCCCTCGGTTACTCGGCGCACCAGCTCAAGGATTACGACCGCGCCGTGGCCGGCTTCAGCACCGCCTTGGAAAACACCGAACCCAAGGTCCAGGAGCGCGCCCACCAGGGCCTGGCGCACAGCCTTTATGACCAGGGAGACCGCGCCCTCGCCAAGCAGCCCAAGTTCACCCTGCGCGCCTGGCGCGACTCCGTCCGCCACTTCGACGCCGCCCTGGAAAAAAACCCGGAGGACGAAGCCATGCGCGAGAACCGCGAGTTCGTGAAAAAACGCCTCGACGAGCTTCAGCAGCAGATCGCCCAGCAGGAGCAGCAAGGCCAGAAAGGACAAAAGGGCGACAAGCAGAAAGGTGAAAAAGGCGAGAAGGGGGAAGAAGGAGAGGAAGGCGACGAAGAGGACGGCGAGTCCGGCCAGGACGGTGAAAAAGACGCCAAAGGCAAGGACCGCAGCCGCAAGGAAAGCCTCGGCAAAAAAGACGGCGAAGGCGAGGATGAGGAACTGCCCGAAGGCCAGATCCAGGCCGCCAACAAAGGCGAGGAGGGCGACGAAGGGGAGGAGCAACAACAGGCCGAGGCTGGCGAGGAGGGCGAGGACGAGGCCACCGGCTTCAGCCGCAACGAGGCCCGAGCCTTCCTCCGCACCTATGCCGACGACCAAAAGAAAGCGCAGATCGTGCGCCCGCGTGATCCTGCGGTGAACGGAAAAGACTGGTGACCATCATGACAGGCAGACTTCGATTTTTTCTCCTTCTCCTCTTTGCCGCCGCCGCGTCCGGCGCCCGCGCCCAGCAGGTGCGCGCTTATGTGGAGCCGGCCATCGTGAAGCCGAACCAGATCACCACGTTTATCATCGCGGTGCAGGACGGGCAGATCAATTCCTTCAACAACCAGCTCCGCCTGCCGCTGCAAATTCAGCAGACCTCCGTTGCCTCCACCTCGCAGCAGTTCAGCATCGTCAACGGCCGCCAGTCCTCCTCCATCCGCCTGAGCTGGGGCGTCATGCCCGTCGAGCCCGGCGAGTTCGTCATCCCATCGCAGGATCTTGTGGTCAACGGCCAGACAGTGTCCACCAACGAGGTCAAGCTCATCGTCGAGCAGGGAGGTCCGCCTCCGGGTGCTGGTGGAGCGCATGATGAGTTGGAGCCGATCCTGCAAATCGAGCCCGGCCGCAAAGAAATCTATCAAGGCGAGGTCATGCAGCTCAACTGCTCCCTCTATATGCCGCGCCAGACCCAGCTCCGCAGGCTCGGCCTTGTCGAAATTGAAAAGAGCGACTTCGCCATCGCCCGCTTCCCCCAGCAGAGCGACCAGACCATGACTTCCATCAACGGTGTCGGCTACTATGTGCTGACTTTCCGCAGCACCCTCTCGTCCCTGCGCACCGGTGATTTGAAAATCGGCCCCGCCTCCATGGAAGTGCTCGTCGAGGTGCCCGTCGAGCGCGGCGCCCGTCAGAACATTTTCCCGCCCGGCTTCCCCCAGCCCTTCTTCAACGTCCAGACCGAGCCGCGCAAGCTCACCGTCAAAAGCCAGACCGTCACCCTCAAAGTCCTGCCCCTGCCCGAAGAAGGGCGGCCCGCCAACTTCAGCGGCGCCGTGGGCGACTTCACACTCAGCGCCACCGCCACACCCACCACCCTCACCGTGGGCGACCCCGTGGCTGTGGACCTCGTCATTTCCGGCTCCGGAAACTTCGACGCCCTCACCGAGCCCCAGATGCAATCCAACGGCGGCTGGAAACCCTACCCGGCCAAGCGCTACTCCATCGAAGGGAATCTGGATCAAAACCAGACACCCACTCTGGAGCGCAAGATCGGCTTCTCCCAGGTCTTCATCCCCGAGGCCGTTCACAACGAGGTCCCGCCTTTCGAAATCAGCTTCTTCAACTCCGAGAAAAGACAATACATCACCCTGCGCACCGAACCCATCCCGCTGGCCATGACGCCCGCGCCCGTCACTGCGGCCACCGAATCCGCCCAGGGTGCCAGTGCTATCGCCCCGCTCCCCATCCCCGCCGCCGATCCCCAGCCTGACATCACCGACATCGTCATCCAGCCGCGTCCCCAGGCCAGGTGGCTGGCTCCCACCGCCGTCTTGTGGCTGCAAAGCCGCGCTTTCTGGACTGCGCAGGCCGCTCCTGTCGGCATGCTCGCCTTCGCTGTCGTGCTCGCATGGGTTCGCCGGCGCAAAGAGGCCCTGCAAGCCGGACGCGCCGGGGAGATACGCAAAGCATGGCGCTCTCTGGAATCCGCGCGCCAACTGCCCGACTCCGGGTTTCTGCACCAGGCGGCGCAGTTCATCCAGGTCGCCCACGGTCTGCATGACGTGCGTGATCCCGAATTGAAAAAAATCCTCGACCGCTGGCAGAATGGAAACTTCGCCGCAACTCCCGCCCCGCCCCTGACCAGCTCTGAGCGCGCGGGCATGTTTGAGAGTCTCGTCCGCCTCCTGCGCGCGTCGCTGGCAAAGACTGCCGTCTTGTTGTTTTTGATCCTCTCCATGCGCGCGGCAGCAGCCGTCGAAGCCGCCGGGGAAGAAAGCCCCGACTCTGTTTACCAGGCCGCCATCGCCGAACTGGAGCAGGGAAATTTCAGCAAGGCTCAATACCTCGCCGAAAGTCTGACCAAAAAAGACCCGCCTGTCCTCGGAGCGGATTTGTTCGAACTCATCGGCCACGCCCGCTACCGGCAGGAGGACCCTGGACGCGCCGCCCTATGGTATCAGCGCGCCCGCCTCATTGACGCGCGCTCACCCGAACTGCGGCAAAACCTCCGTCATCTGCACGAGCAGCACCGTTTTTTGACTTTCGGAGAAAGCTCCACGCTCTCCGAATGGAGCCTCTGGCTCACGCTCAACGAGTGGCTTGTCCTGGCCAGCGTCGGGCTTTGGCTCGTCATGCTGCCGCTGGCTTGGCGCGTGCTCAGCGGACGCCGCACACAAACTTGGCCCGTCACCGTTTCCGTGCTCGGCCTCATCCTGCTTGTTCCCGCCGGAGCCTTCGCCGCGCTGCGTCCCCAGAGCGCCCTGCGTGTGGCGGACATTTCCATCATCACCCCGCCCGATGTGCGCGCCTACACAGCGGCAACGACCACGGCGGGCACCGTCATGGACCTCCCACCGGGCAGTCAGGTGCGCGTGCTTGAAAAGCGCGGAGCCTGGACCTACGTCGAGATTCCCTCACGACCCGAGAACCTTCGCGGCTGGGTCGAGAACCGGGTGCTCATCCCCTACTGGCCTTGGGACAGCTCCCTCATCCCCTGAGATGGAAGGGCGCTGCGTAAAATAGGGAAATCCGCGGCCTTCTGACTGGTCCGCGTTTTCAGGCTCAGTCCTTGGCTTCGACGGAAGCCGGAGCTTCCTCGCTGCTGGCAGTCGTCTCCTCCTCCACAGTCTCGGTAGCGGATGATGATCCGGTGTCTTCGACGGGAACTTCTGCGGTGACGACCTCTTCAAGCGCTTCCTCAACTGGCGCAGTCGCCTCCGGCGCAGGCTCCCCGGCAGCCGCGTCGTCAGTGACACTCGCGGCATCATGTGTGACGGCTTCGGCGCTCTCAGCCAGCACGTCCGCGGCAGACACAGGCTGCTCCTCAGCCACAGGCACGGCCTTGGGTTCGGGTGCGGGCTTATCCGTCTTCGGCTTCGCCGATGCAGGCTCGCCCTGGACACCGAGGAAGACCATGCCGTCGGAATATTCGATGACGTAGCCTTCGTTGGTCAGCCAGCGGATGTCCTTGAGCACGGAGATTTGCTCGTCGGTGAGTTGGTGTCTGACTGCGGGGGACGCGGCGTTTTCGGCTGAGACCGGCTCGTCCTGCGCAGTCTCCGTATTTTCCGGGGCGGCACCGGGGATGCTCACATCCGAGGATTTCGCGGGGGCAAGTTTTTCCACAAGGTCGTTGATGGCGATGCCCTGGGTGGATTTGAGAATCTCCACGATGCGCGAGACGCGCTCGGAAAACACGACACCCGGGTCCACCGGCCTCGGCTTCACGCGGCAGACAAAGAGCTTCCCGGCCCTGCGCTTGAAGAGTTTCAAATGCCGGCGCTCGAAACCGCCCGCGAGTTTTTGCGACATTTCGAAGAGATGCTTGCGCGCCGCGTCCACCGCGTTGCGCGCCAGCAAAACGAGCGCGTGGGAAATGCGCGTCTTGTCCGGCTGGCCGGTGAAGACAGCCTCGCGCACCTCGGCGCAGGCGTCATCGCCATGCGTGCGGCGGAAGTGCGCCTCCATCTCGGCGCGGCCGGCAAATGCCACGGGCTCCGCGTCCCCGGACTGTTCCTTGATGTAAATCCAGCGCTGACCCTTGCGCTGCTGCTCCTTCCACTTCGCCACCACCTCCTCGCCCGTCTCGGTCCGTACGCGCCGCTTGTAGTCCTCCAAGGGCAGGTTGGAAAAACGCTCGCGGTGCAGGCGCAGGAGAGCGGTCTGGAAGCTGTGATGATTCGGCGGGCCAAGCAGCTCCCCGGAGATGCCGCAGACGCCGACCGCTTTGAAGTCCCCCTTCGGCTCCTCCAACTCGATCTCCTCGCAGCGGTAATACTGCTCGATGCCCGCGCCGCGCAGCACATGGGAGAGAGCCTCCTCGCGCGTGAGGTAGAGGCCCCCGTTCGCCGGAGTCTGGAACAACCCCTGCGCGCGCTCAGGCGCGCAGATGAAGCGCGCCTGAAAGCGCTCCCCATCCGCCAGCACGAGACGCGCGGCATCGAACATGCTGAAGGCGTGCCCGCTGGCGCGGATGTGCGCCGCCAGCGCCTCGACGGCTGAATCGCGCGGCTCGATGACCACCTGGATGTCCTTTGGCAGCTCCATCCGCTCGCGTGGCTGATGCCCTTGCTCGCCTTGATGGCGCTGGCCTTCGCGCCTGTCACGCTGCCCTCCTCCCTGGCCCTCGCGGCGCTCGCCTCGCGGGCGGAATTCCCCCCTGCCTCCCGCGCCGCCGTCACGGCGCGGCGGCGGACCGTCTCTGCGGGGTGGCGGACCGTCTCTGCGGTCCCTGCCGCCGGGCCGCTGGCCGCGGCGTTCTTCCCGTTCCTCGCGCTCCTCATACTTGGCCGGGTTCGCAAGGCTGCTCATGCCGGCGACCCAGGCGGGCATCATGCGCAGTTGGGAGAGGTCCACCTGCGCGGCGGAAGGCTGCGCAGGGTTGTCGGGAGTCGCTTCAGATTCGGTCATGTTCGGGAGATGGGCGCGCAGTATGGCGTACTTCTTCGCTGTCGCCAACATTGTTCATGCGGCGCGTGAGTGACATCTCCTCTTTTCATCCGCGATCTTCCGGCTACATCTGCATTGCCAGCCAAACTGCCGACCCAAATGAAAATCACACATCTCCTCGCCGCGCTGTTTCTCACCTCCTCTGCCATTGCCGCGGACAATCCGTATCTCGGACGCTGGGCTTTGGAACTGCCCGGCGGACGCGCCGGATGGCTCGGCGTCGAGGAAAAGGACGGAGCGCTCACCGCCAGCGTGCTCTGGGGCGGCGGCAGTGTCGTGCCCGCTCAGGGGGCGGAGATCAAGGATGGCAAACTGCTCGTCACACGCCTCTCCAATGCCAAACGCAAGAACAAGGCCGGCGGGGAGATCAACGAAAAAGTCACCGAGACGCTGACCGTGCAAGTCAGCGGGGACGCGCTTACCGGTGCCACCGTGAAGGCAAAGGATGACGGCAAGGAATTCGGCCAGGGCGAGTTCACTGGCAAACGCATCCCGGCGCTGCCGCCGCGTCCAGACCTGGCAAAAATCAAGTTCGGCATGCCGGTGTCGCTTTTCAACGGCAGTGATCTCAGCGGCTGGCGGCTGGTCAACGAAGCCGACCTCAACGGCTGGAAAGTGGAGGACGGCGTGCTCATGAACCGCGTCGTCAAGGAGCCCGGCAAACACTTTGGCAATCTGCGCACCGGCGCAGAGTTCGAAGACTTCAATCTGACTCTCGAAGTCCGCACCCAGGAGGCCAGCAACAGCGGCATCTACCTGCGCGGCATCTATGAGGTGCAGGTCATGGAGAGCTTTGGCAAACCCGTGGACTCGCACCACATGGGCGCTCTTTACAGCCGCATCACGCCCTCAGTCGCCGCCGAAAAACCCGTCGGTGAATGGCAGACCCTCGACATCACCCTCGTGGACCGCCACCTCACCGTCATCCTCAACGGCACCACCATCATAGACAACCAGCCCGTGCTCGGCTGCACCGGAGGCGCCCTGACCAGCGACGAGTCAAAGCCCGGGCCCATCTTCCTCCAGGGCGACCATACCAACGTGGACTACCGCAACATGCTGCTGCGCCCCGTGCTCAAGTGATCCCGCCGAATTTGGCTTCTCTCCGCGCCTTGCGCCTCGCATCATCATGACGACGGGGCGCGGCCCGGCCGCAGAGGAAGATGCAGCGAAAACTGATGCTGGCCGGTTTCCGGCACATGGAGCGCGCTCTCCACGAGAAAACCCCGCCCCACCTCATAAGTCAGCACATCCACGCGCTGCTCCGCAGGTAAAAAACGCATGAGACGCAGCACCGGCTGACTCATGTAGTCGCTCAGCAGGGAATGAATGACGTGGCCGTCATCAGCCCTGTCCTCGCGGCGGAGGGCGGTGACGCGGCTTTGGTCTCCGCAGAGGATGAAGCGCAGATTGGCATGTTTGCGGTAAAGCTTGCCCCACATCCACGCGCCGCTGTTGCCGCGCTCCCCGTGGATTTTCGTCCAGCGCATGCGGCCCTTCGGATCATGGATATAGCCCTCCGTGGTCGCGGGTTTGTTCTCGATCCCGAGGTCCATGTGGGTGGTGATGATGGCGAGCCTTTCCGGGTGCCTGCGCAGCACCGCGTCCGCCCAGGCCAGCACATCATCCGGCGCGTTGCACTCCAGGCTCATGTGCAGGAAATCAAGGCCGCCGGCGCTGAACACCTGCGCGCTGTTGACGTTGTCCGCCGAGACGTGCTGATCCCTGCGGTCATGGCGGTAGGATTCGAGATACCAGGGTTGATCCGCGAAGCTCGCGGCGGGAAAATGCCGCTGGAACAGCCGCGCGTCGCCATTGCTGGTCATGTCATGATTGCCCACCGTGAGCGCGAACGGCGCCACGCCACGCAGTTGGTCGAGATGCCGCTTCGCAACCGACCATTGCTCGTCGTTGTTTTGGTCCACGATGTCGCCGACATGGGTGACGAAGACAATGTTCTGCGCCTCGCGGTTGGCGGTGATCCACTGAACCTGCGCCTCCAGGTTGCTGTTGGTCACTGAATCCGTGCTGTCAGGCGTGGCTTTGCAGCCTTTGCCCGCGTAGGATTGCGTGTCCGGGATCACCACCAAAGTGAAGGCCCCCTCAGGCAGGGGCGGCAGGGGTTTGCCTCCCGTCACATGCGGCGCCGCAGCCCGCAAACCGGCGGCAGCCGCGAGCAGTGGGAATGAAATGAAAACCGGAAGGAGGAGGGACGGGATTCGTTGGATGCGCATGTGAGCGGCCGGGCTGGATGGAGCGTGAAATGACCTGTGTTTAACGGTCCGCCACGCTGGTAGTTCGCGCGGATCACGACGAATCGAATGAGTTTGAATTTGATCGCCGAACCGGCAGCGGCAGAATGGCAGCCAATGACGGAAACCACGACCGCGATTCATAAATTCTCCTGTCCAGCCTGCGGCGCGGAGGCGGTGTGGACGCCCTCGAAACAGGCGCTTGTCTGCCCTTACTGCGGCACCGAATCCCCCGCCGAACTCAAGGCCGACGGCAGCCTCGTGGAGGAAAGCGATCTGGCCGCCGCCCTGCGCGCCATTCCCGATGACGAGCGCGGATGGAAGGCGGAGCGCAAATCCGTGCGCTGCCAGAGCTGTCAGGCCATTTCCGTTTTCGACGCCGCCCATGTCGCCAAAAACTGCGACTTCTGCGGCTCCCCCGCCCTGCTGCCGCTGAATGACACCGGCGCACCCATCCGTCCCGGCAGCCTGCTGCCCTTCAAAGTCTCCCAAAGCCAGGTGCGGGAGAACATCCGCCGCTGGTATGGCAGCCACTTCTGGGCACGACGTGATCTCAAGGACAAGGCGCTGACCGACACGCTGCACGGACTCTACCTGCCTTACTGGACCTTTGACGCCCATGCCGACTGCCCCTGGCAGGCGGAGGCGGGTTACCACTATTACACACGCGACAGCCAGGGCCGCCAGCAGCGCCGCACCCGATGGGAAAGCGCCAGCGGCAGAGTCAAACACAGCTTTGACGACGTGCTCGTCCCCGCGTCCAAAGGCGTGCATTCAAAGCTTCTCAAAGGCCTCGAGCCTTTCCCAACGACCACCGACCTCGTCCCCTATGATGCTGGCTACCTCTCCGGCTGGGTGGTGGAGCAGTATCAACTGGACCTTATCCAGGCCGCCAAGCACTCGCGCGAGCGAATGGATGACGAACTGCGCTCCATGTGCGCCGCGCGCGTGCCTGGCGACACTCACCGCAACCTCCGCATCTCTCCCGCCTACACCGGCCAGACCTTCAAGCATGTGCTGCTGCCCGTGTGGCTGCTTAGCTACACCTACGGGAAGAAAAATTATCAAGTCACCGTCAACGGTGCCACGGGACGCATCACTGGCGAGTATCCGCTAAGCTGGGTGAAGATCGCCATCGCCGTCATCCTCGCGCTGCTCGTGGTGGTGCTGATCGCCCAGTTCTCAAAGTGAGGTTTGGGCAGCGTGAACCATTTCCGCTTCAAGACATTTATCCGCCCACCGGATGCCACGTCGTCTTGAACTCGACCAGCGCACGAATCTCCTCCGCGCCCTGCATCTTGTCCGCGAACCAGTCGATGGGCTCCTCGGCCTTGCGCAAGTGCACGCGCTTCACGCTTTCGGCCGCGCCGAGGCGCAGCGCCTTGCGTTCGTCGGCATTCGCTACGCCGCTGAGGGCGCGCAGATGCTCGTGCGTGGCAAACGTGGGGATCAACTCGCTGCGCACGCCAGTGAGCAGGTTCACCACGCCGCCGGGCAGGTCGCTCGTGGCGAGCATTTCGCCCAAAAGGATGCTCGGATACGGCTGCGTCGTGCTGGCGAGCGCCACGACGCTGTTCCCGCTCGTGATCGCGGGCAAAATCAGCGACAGCAGGCCCAAAACGGGCGCTTCATCCGGCGCGAGGATGCCGACGATGCCCATCGGCTCCGTCACGGTGAAATTGAAGTGCGCCGAGGCCACCGGATTCACGCTGCCGAGCACCTGCTCGTATTTGTCCGTCCAGCCCGCGTAATGCACCACGCGCTCGATCGCCGCCGCGACCTCGCGCGAGGCCTCCGCCTTCGAAACACCGCTCAACGTGATGCTGTCCGCCAGTTCGACGCCCCGCGCCTCCATCATCTCCGCCAGGCGATACAAGATCTGCCCGCGATTGAACGCCGACCTCTTCGCCCACCCCGGCCCCGCCTTCGCGGCGGCTTCCACGGCATTGCGCAGGTCCTTCCGCGTGCACTGCGGGATGTTGGCGAAAAACGCGCCAGAAGCGTCATGCAACTCGGTCACACGCCCGCTTTCGCTGCGAATGAAAGCACCGCCGACGTAGCATTTGGGGGTTTTGGTGATGTGAAGGCGGGACATAAGATTTTTTGAACCACGAATGGATTGGATCAGAGAATGACACGCTCCCATTCGAGCTTGGGCTTGTGAAAATTGATGATGAGGCCGACGCGCAGACCTGTGATGCGAAGGTAATTGAGCATCTGGCCGCGTTCCAGATTGGTGATGCGGTCAATCACCTTGGCGTCCACGACCACGGCTCCATCCACGATGAGGTCGGGAACGAACTCGCCGACATGCTCGCCTTTATACGCGACTTCAAAGCGTCTCTGCTGATCAAGCGCATGCCCGCGCAGTCGCAGCTCCACCACCATCGCGTTCTCATACGGCTTTTCATGCAGGCCATGCCGCAACCCTTTCAAAACCTCAAAAGCAGCGCCCACAATCGAGTACACGAGTTTGCCATGCAGCAGCTCATCAGAAAAACATTCGTGTGTATTCGTGTTCATTCGTGGTTTTACTTCAGTGAACGGTGAGATAATCCAGCAGCCCCTGCCTCCCGCCTTCGCGGCCAAACCCGCTCTCTTTGAATCCTCCGAACGGGCTCGTGGGATCAAACTTGTTGTAGGTGTTGGCCCAGACGACGCCGGCTTTGAGGAGCGTGCTCATTTTGAGAATGCGGCTGCCTTTGTCGGTCCAGACGCCGGCGCTGAGGCCGTAGGCGGTGTTGTTGGCTTTTTCGACGGCTTCTTCGAGCGTTCGGAAGGTGAGGATGCTGAGCACGGGGCCGAAAATCTCCTCGCGGGCGATGCGGTGGCTCATGCTGACGTTCGCGAAGATCGTGGGACGGAAGAAGAAGCCCTTCGCGGGCAGTTTGCAGCCGTTGTCGTGCTTCTCCGCGCCTTCCTCGACACCGCTTTTGACGAGGTCGGAAATTTTGGCGAGCTGCTCGGCGCTGTTGATGGCACCGAGGTCGGTGTTTTTGTCGAGCGGATCGCCGACTCGCAGCGTGGCGATGCGGCGCTTCAGTTTGGCGAGCAATTCATCGGCGATGCTTTCCTGCACGAGCAGTCGCGAGCCCGCGCAGCAGACGTGGCCTTGATTGAAGAAGATGCCGTTCACGATGCCCTCGACGGCCTGGTCGAGCGGCGCGTCGTCAAACACGATGTTCGCGGCCTTGCCGCCGAGTTCGAGCGTGAGCTTCTTGTCCGTGCCCGCGAGGCTGCGCATGATGATCTTCCCGACCTCCGTGCTGCCGGTGAAGGCCACTTTCGAGGTGAGCGGATGATTGATCACCGCCGCGCCGGTCTCGCCCGCACCGCTGACGATGTTCACGACGCCATTTGGCAATCCAGCTTCCTGGCAAATCTCGCCAAACTTCAGCGCGGTGATGCTGGTGGTCTCCGCCGGCTTCAAGACGACGCAATTCCCCGCCGCGAGCGCAGGTGCGATCTTCCACGCGAGCATGAGCAGCGGAAAATTCCATGGAATCACCTGCCCCACGACGCCGTGAGGGGCGAGTTGCCGACCCGGCGCGAGAAACTCCAGTTTGTCCGCCCAACCCGCGTGATAAAAGAAATGCGCTGCGGCCATCGGCACGTCGAAGTCACGCGATTCCTTGATCGGCTTCCCGCCATCCATCGTCTCGGCGACGGCGAACTCCCGCGCATGATCCTGCAGCAGCCGTGCGATGCGGTAGAGATACTTCCCGCGTTCTTTGCCGGGCAAACGGCCCCAGGTGATGAAGGCCCGCTGCGCTGCCGAGCAGGCCGCATCGACATCCGAAGCATCCGCGAGCGCAATGTCGGCGATTTTGACCTCCGTGGCCGGATTGATCGTCGCGAAGTACTTGCCGGAGCGCGACGGAACGAAGCGACCATTGATGAAGATGTCGTATTTCTTCTTCAGCTTCGGATCCGCCGTCTCCGGTGCCGGATCAAACTCCCACAGATCGCCAAACACGAGTTCGCGGGCGGGATTGGTCTTGGGTTTGGATGGGGAGAGTGTCTTCGGCATACAAAAACGGGATCAATAGCCTTCCGTCGCCTCGCTGAAGTTCCACGGGGCTTGGTAGGCTCCGGTACGTTCTTTTTCGAGCTGGCGCACGAGATCGTTGAGCAAGGCGGACGCGCCGAAGCGGTAACGGCGGTTGTTGAGCCATTCGTCACCGAGGGTCTCTTTGACGGCGATGAGGAAATGCAGCGCCTGCTTCGCCGTGCGGATGCCGCCGGCGGGCTTCATGGCGATGGGAACGCCGGTGGCGAGGAAATGATCGCGGATGGCCTCCAGCATGACCTGATTGTTGCCGAGCGTGGCGTTGGAGGATGTTTTGCCGGTGCTGGTCTTGATGAAGTCGCCCGGACGGATCGCACGCATGGCGAGGAAGCTGGCGGCGCGGATGTTGTCGTAGGTTTCCAGTTCGCTGACTTCCAGGATGACCTTCAGCGTCGTCTCACCACAGGCTTCGACCACGGCGGCGATCTCATCCTGCATGAGGCCGAACTCGCCACTGAGGAAAGCTCCGCGATTGATGACCATGTCAATTTCATCCGCGCCATCGTTCACGGCGGCGCGGACTTCGGCGAGGCGTGTTTTGAGCGGCGCTTGTCCCGATGGAAAAGCCGTCGCCACCGAGGCGACCTTCACCTTCGTGCCGCCGACATGCTTCTTCGCGTGCCTCACCATCGCGGGATAAACGCACACTGCCGCAGTTGGAGGAATGTCACCCTCGTCATGAGGAGTGAGCGCCTTCTGGCAGAGCGAGGCGACCTTTCCCGGCGTGTCCTTGCCTTCGAGCGTGGTCAGATCGACCATCGTCACGGCGAGACGCAGGCCGAAGACCTTCGATTTCTTTTTGATGCTGCGCGTGGTGTATTTGGCCACGCGCTCCTCGATGCCGACATGATCCACGGTGCCGACTTCATCGAACAGTCGGCGGAAACTGGCGGGCGCTTTGGCGGCGGGCATGGGCGCGAGTAAACAGCGGCCTAGCCGGGGGAGTCAAGGGCGCATGGTAACGCAGGCGCGAGGATTTGCTCAGCCTTTCACACCAACTCGGCCAGCGGCTGGTGCGCGCCTTCGATGAGGTATTGCGGGCGGCCGCTGAAGTCGTCGAGGGTGACTTTGCCCACATCAATGCCGAGGTGATGATAGAGCGTGGCAAAGACCTCGCCAAAGGCCACGGGGCGCTCGGTGGCCTCACCGGCCACTTTGTCGGTGGCGCCGATGACCTGGCCGTGGCGGAAGGCGCCGCCGGCGAGCATGGCGCATGAGACGCGCGGCCAGTGGTCGCGTCCGCCCTGGGCGTTGATGACCGGGGTGCGGCCAAACTCTCCCCACACGACCACGGCCACGTCCTTATCCATGCCGCGCTCCCGCAGGTCGGTGAGCAGGGCGCTGAGGGCGCTGTCGAGCAGAGGCAGGTCCTCGCGGAGCTGGCCGAAGTTGTTGCTGTGGTAGTCCCAGCGGCTGAAGCCGAGCGTGACGACGCGCGTGCCTGCCTCGACGAGACGCCGCGCGGCGAGGAAATGGTCGGTGAGGCGGGGGCCGCCGTCGTCGCGGTTTTTGTTCTCGCCCTTGCCGTAGCGTTCGGCGATGCGGCTGTCCTCGCGGGTGAGGTCGAGCGCTTGCAGCAGCTTCGGGCTGGTGAGCACGCCGAGCGCCTGCTCGTTGAAGGCGTCCATGCCCTCCATGAGACCGGATGCGTCGAGGTCGCGGCGCAGTTGGTCGAAGCTCTTGAGCAAACCGGCGCGGTCATGCAGGCGGTCAAGCGTCATGCGGCGCAGGGTCATGTCATCGGTGCCGCCGCCGCGGTTCGGCTCGAAGGGCGCGTGCGCCACGCCCAGGTAACCCGGCTCGCCATTGCGCGCCCAGGGCATGTGCCCCATCTTCGGTGAGAGGCCGACAAATGGCGGCATGGCTTTGTCCACGGTGCCTTGCAGGCGGGAGACGATGGACCCAAAGGCGGGCCAGCCTCCGGGCGGCTGCTGGCGCGCGCTGCGCCCTGTGAGGCACTGAAAGGCGTCATGGCTGCTGTCGCAATCGGCCATGGAGCGGATGATGGTGCAGCGGTCCATCATGCGCGCCAGACGCGGAAGGTGCTCGCATATTTGAATGCCGTCCACATTGGTGCCTATGGGCTTGAACTCGCCGCGAATCTCCGAGGGCGCGTGCGGCTTCAAATCGAGGATGTCCTGGTGCGAGGGGCCGCCGGGCAGGAAGACCATGATGACGGCCTTGTGCCCGGGCTTTTGATTTTGAGAGGCCTCGGCGCGCAGCAGCTCCGGCAGGGAAAGCCCGCCCATGGCGAGACCGCCGATCTTGAGGAAATCGCGCCGCGTTTTGCCGTCGCAAAAACCGCGATGGGAGGAGCCTGGGATGGAGAGCATGGCCGGGAAGTGGTTGGCAGAATACGCGGTGCCCGGCCGGCGTCTTGCCGGAGTGGAAAATCACACCAGCCCAGCAATGGGCGAGCCCATGTAGAGCGGGTGCGGGCGGCCGGTGAAGTCGTGCCACATGATCTCGCGCGGCAGGCCGAGGGCTTCATAGATGGTGGCGGCGAGATTTTCAGGAATCTGCGCGTCGCTGGCGGGGTAGCCGCCGATCTTGTCGCTGCTGCCGATGACGCGCCCGCCTTGGATGCCGCCACCGGCGAGGAGCACGCTTTGCACATGGCCCCAGTGGTCCCGTCCGGGCAGGGCGGTGGCGGTGATTTTGGAAATCTTTGGCGTGCGGCCAAACTCGCTGCCCATGACGATGAGCGTGTCATCCAGCAGGCCGCTGGCGTCGAGGTCCTCGATGAGCGCGCTGACTGCCTGGTCCATGGGCGGCAGGAGGTAGTCTTTGAGGTTGCGCCAGGCGGCCTGGTGGGTGTCCCAGCTTTCGTTGTTGCCGAGGTTCACCTGCACCATGCGCACGCCGCTTTCGATGAGCCGCCTCGCCATGAGCAGGGACCAGCCGAAGCTGTGCCTGCCGTAACGGTCCAGCTTTTCGGGCGGCACTTTGTCGAGGCTGAAGGCATCGTGGACCTGGCGGTTGCCGAGCAGGGAGACGGCGGCTTCGCGGTAGGTGTCAAAAGCGGGATCGCCTGCGAGGGCTGCAAGGTTTTCTGTCTGCGTTTCCAGAGAGTCGCGCAGCGAGACGCGGTCGAGCACGCGGTCCAGCGAGAGGCCCTGCGGCAGGGAAAGATGCGGAGCGCGGAAGGTGAGTGTGTCGTCGGTCTCGGCGCCGCGCTCGTGATGGAAGAGGTAGCCGGGATAGGCGCCGTAGTGGTTGGGATGGTAGGGCGCCATCTCCAGAAACCAGGGATCGTGCTGGGAGCCGAGCGTGCCGGCGAACTGGCCCGCCAGAGTGCGTCCGGTGCGGTGGACGATTTTGTCAGGCAGGACGATGGAGGGCGGCAGGTTGTCCTTGCGGCGCGGCAGCAGGGCGCTGGCGAGGGCGGCCATGCTGGGGTGGTCGGACTTTTTCGGCTTGGTCGGGTCAAAGTCCGGCGGCACATCGCTGCGTCCGGTGAGCATGACGTGATGGCCCTGGGAGTGCTCGCTGTTCCCGTGGGTGAGCGAGCGGACCAGCGACCATTTTTCCGAAATACGCGCCAGTCTCGGCAGATGCTCGCAGATGTGGGTGCCGGGCGTGCGGGTGCGGATGGGCTTGAACTCGCCGCGCACTTCCATGGGCGCGTCGGGCTTCATGTCGAAGCTCTCATGCTGCGCCAATCCGCCGGAGAGGAAGATGTAGATGACAGACTTGGCGCGCGGCTGCGGCGTGGAACCGGGAGCGGCCAGGGCGCGCAGGCTGGTGAGTTGATTCATCCCCAGCCCCAGGAGACCCACCGCCCCCGCCTGGAGAATCTCACGGCGGCTGAGCGGATGCGCTGGGTGCGGGAGGGGCATGGATTTTCAAATCAGCTCCGGCATGGCCTGCCAGCCGTCCACGAGGTATTGCGGGCGGCCGGTGAGGTCGTTGACGGTGGTTTTGTGCGGGTCAATGCCCATGAACTGGTAGAGGCTGGCGAAGACCTCGCCGAAATGCACGGGGCGCTCGGTGGGCTCGCCCGCGAGGCGGTCGGTGGCGCCGATGACCTGGCCGGTTTTGAAACCGCCGCCGGCCAGCAAGGCGCCGCCCACGCGCGGCCAGTGATCGCGCCCGCCCTGGGCGTTGAGGGTGGGGGTGCGGCCAAACTCGCCCCAGGCCACCACCGCCACGTCCTTGTCGAGACCGCGATCATGCAGGTCCTGCACCAGCGCGCTCATGCCTTGATCGAACAAGGGCAGGTGGCGCAGCAGTTGCGGGTAGTTGTTGTCGTGGAAGTCCCAGCGCCCGAAGTTCAGCGTCACCACGCGCGCGCCAGCTTCGACGAGGCGGCGGGCCATGAGGAAGTGCTCCAGGTTCAGCGGCGCGCCGTCGCCGTAGTTTTTCGGGTCGCCCTGGCCGTAGCGTTCGCGGGTTTTTGGCGACTCCTTTTCCAGGTCGAGGGCGTCGAGCAGTTTGCTGGAGGTCAGCACGTTGAAGGCTTGTTGATTGAAAGAGTCCATGCTCTCCACCAGGCCGCTGTGGTCCACATCGCGGCGGAATTGATCGAAACCTTCGAGCAGCGAGCGGCGGTCGTCCAGGCGGGCGACGGAGACATTGTTCAGCTTCAAATCCTCCACTCCCGCGCCGTTCGGACGGAAGGCGGAATGCGCGGGCCCCATGTAACCTGGATGTCCCGGCGAGCCGTAAGGCGGGTGGCCGGCCTTGGGCGCGAGTCCGACAAAGGCGGGGATGGCGGGGTCGGCCTGGCCTTGCAAAGAGGAGATGACAGAGCCGAAGGAAGGATGGTCCGACTGCGCGCCAGTGGGCGCGGCTCCGCCGGCGGGGTTCGGCGCGCGGCCGGTGTAGCAGATGAAGGAGTCGTGCGCGCCGGTGGGTGAGCCCCACATGCTGCGGATGGGCACCAGCTTGTCCATCATCTTCGCCAGGCGCGGCGCGTGCTCGGAGATTTGGATGCCGGGCACGTTCGTGGGGATGGGCTTGTAGGGGCCGCGGATTTCCAGCGGCGCGTCCATTTTCAGATCCCACATGTCCTGGTGCGGCGGCGCGCCGCAAAGGTAGATCATGATGATGGACTTGTAGCTGCGGCCTGTCCTTGCCTCGGCCTCGGCTTTGAGGAGGTCAGGCAGCGTGAGGCCGCCCATGGCGAGGCCGCCGATGCGCAGGAAATCACGACGGGCCATGCCGTCGCAGAGTATGCCGTGGGATTTGCCGGAGAGAGTGAGCACGGGCCACATACGCGGCTGACACAGGCAGGCTTTCAGATGGAAAAGTGAGACGTTTTGACTTTTTCAGCGCCTTGTCCAAGATGCGGCAGCACCATGACCAATCCCGCCTCTGTCCTCATTGTGGATGATGAAAAACACACCCGTGACGGGCTTCGGTTGTCACTGGAGGATGACTTCGACTGTTATGTGGCCGCGGACGCGGCCGAGGCGCTGGAGCATCTGCGCCATGACCAGATAGACGTGATGCTCACCGATCTCCGACTCGGCCAGGACGACGGCATGAAGCTGCTGGAGGAGGCGCTTGCTCTGCCTCAGCCGCCCGTCTGCATCATGATGACCGCCTACGGCAGCGTGGACACGGCGGTGGAGGCGATGCGGCGCGGGGCCTACCATTTCGTCACCAAGCCGCTGAATCTCGACGAGGTGGAGCTGCTCATCAAACGCGCCCTGCGCAGCCGCCATCTGGAGAAGGAAAACACCGCGCTCAAGCAGCAGGTCGGGCAGAAATTCTCCATCGAGGGCATCATCGGCAAATCCGACGCGCTCAAGCCCGTCCTCGAAACCATCCAGCAGGTGGCGCCCACACGCGCCACCGTGCTCATCGAGGGGGAAAGCGGCACCGGCAAGGAGCTCGCGGCCCGCGCCATCCACCATCTCAGCGGCAGGCCCGCCGCCAAGCTCGTCACCGTGCATTGCGCGGCGCTCTCGCCGCAGATTTTGGAAAGCGAGCTCTTCGGCCATGAGAAGGGCGCCTTCACCGGCGCGCAGGAGCGGCGCATCGGGCGCTTCGAGCTGGCGGACGGCGGCACGCTTTTCCTCGACGAAATCGGCGAGATAGACGCCTCCACGCAGGTGAAGCTGCTGCGCGCCCTCGGCGAGCAGACCATCGAGCGCGTCGGCAGCGCCAAGCCGGTCAAGATCAACGTGCGCGTCATCGCCGCCACCAACCGCGACCTCGGCAAAATGGTCGAAGAGGGCAAATTCCGCGAGGACCTCTACTGGCGGCTGCGCGTCGTCACCCTCCAAATGCCGCCGCTGCGCGCGCGCAAAGGCGACATCCCCGTGCTGGCCGAGCATTTTCTCAAAGAACTGTCCGCCGCCAACGGCAAACCCTTCAAGCCCCTCGGCGAGGACGCCCTGCCCGCGCTCATGAGCTACGACTGGCCCGGCAACGTGCGCGAGCTGCGCGCCGCCATCGAGCACGGCGTCGTCATGAGCAACACCACCCGCGTCATGGCAAAACACCTGCCCGCCTACCTCTCCCAACCCGGCGGGCTCGGCTGGCGCGTGCCGCCCGCCTCGCAGCCCCAGCCGGCGCAGGCGGAGAGCGCCGCGCCGCCCAGGGCTGAACTGGACGTTCATGAAATGGAGAGGCAGCTCATCATGCAAGCTGTGGAGCGCTGCGGCGGCAACCGCAGCGATGCCGCCGCCCTGCTCAACATCAGCCGCCGCACCCTCCAGCGGAAGCTCAAGGAGATGGGCATGGTGCGCAAACACCGCCCCCGCGCGCCGCGTGGTGGAGCCGCTGCCGCCGGGTAAGACGTGCGCGGCGCGTTCACAACGGATCCCTCATGACCACCATCGCCAAATACTCCCTCCCAGAGCAGGCCCATCTGGCGCGCATCAAGCTGGAGGGCCAGGGCATCAAGGCGCATGTGGCCGATGAAAATGTGATTCAGTGGTATTGGTACCTCTCCAACGCCATCGGCGGTGTCAGGCTGCTGGTGGCCCCGGAGGATGAAGCGGCGGCGCGCGCCTGCCTGGCTTCCGAGTTGGACCTCTCCGACATCGAGCTGGACGAGGAAGCGGGCTGCTTTCTCTGCCCAGCCTGCGGCTCCAGGGAAGTGGCGCCCGATCCAGATGCCAAAAGCTTTTTCTTTGTCACCGCCCTCATTGGCATTCCCCTGCCCCTGCTCTGGCCACGCTGGAAATGCCTGGCCTGCGACTGGCGCGGCAAAGAGTCCGCCCTTGCAGAGACAGCACCCGCAAGCGGCGAATAAAAAACCAGATCATGGAACCAGCCTGCCGGTCCAAACGAAAGCCGAACTGCCAGGAACGGCCTTCGGAAGCGCCAAGCCGGGCATCGTCTTCATCCAAACAGCGGCAAAAAGCATGATTCCGGCCGCCAAAAGCATCTGTTTGAAGGCTGTCTGTATGAAGATGACCGCCGAAAGCATCCTTCCGGCCATCAAAGGTATCAAGACAGCGGCCAAAGGTATCAAAACAGCCATCAAAGGTATCCTTTTGAAGGCAAAAGGTATCTGGTTGATCGTTAACCAGATACTCCTTGCCTCAATTTTCACACTTCAGGCAATTAATTAGCGTCATTCATACTTGTCATAACAACTGCCCGGCATGCCCATCGCTCGCCGGGTTTTTGTGCAAAACTTGCCCAACGCAGGCAAAAACGCCCCACTGAGTGAGCGTTTAAGCCCTCATGCACGCTTCCCGACGCACTTTTCTGCAATCCACCGGCTGCGGTTTTGGCTGGCTGGCAGCCTCCGCAATGGCCGGCGGTTCATCCACGTTCGCGCGCCTGCAGCCGCACGTCACACCGAGGGCGAAGCGTGTCATTTTTCTCTTCATGCAGGGCGGGGTGAGCCATGTGGACTCCTTTGATTACAAGCCGCGGCTCATTCGCGACCATGAAAAGACGCTCGATCTCGCCGACCCGCGCACCGTCGCCAAGACCGGCAAGGGCGCCCCGCAGAATCTCATGAAGCCGCTGTGGGACTACGCGCGGCACGGCCAGACCGGGCGCTGGGCCTCCGGCCTTTTCCCGCACATGAACCGGCATGTGGACGACATGTGCTTCCTCCACGGCATGCACACCGAGGGCGTGGCGCACGGGCCTGCCACCCTTTTCCTCCACACCGGCACCACCAGCTTCATCCGCCCCAGCATGGGCGCGTGGGTCATGTACGGGCTGGGTTCGGAGAATGAAAACCTGCCCGGATTTGTCACCATCAGCCCCAGCCTCGGCAACGGCGGCCCGCGCAATTACGGCAACGCCTTCCTGCCCGCCGTTTACCAGGGCACGCCCATCGGCCGCAGCGGCATCCCGGCGGCGGACTCCGGCATCAAAAACATCGCCAACGCGGCCTGGACGCCGGAGCAGCAGCGGCGGCAGTACGAGCTGCTCGGCGCGCTCAACGCCCGCCAGGCGCGCCCCGGCGACACCGAGATCGAGGCCGTCATCCAGAGCTACGAGCTGGCCTGGCGCATGCAGCAGCGCGCGCCGGACGCGCTCGACCTCGCGCGGGAGTCCGAGGCCACTTTGAAGCTCTACGGCATCGGCGAAAAAGCCACCGACAACTACGGCCGCCAGTGCCTCATGGCCCGCCGCCTAGCCGAGCAGGGCGTGCGTTACATCCAGGTCAACTACGGCGACAACTCCAACAACCCCGCCTGGGACCAGCACAGCAACATGCCCAAGCACGCCGACCACGCCGCCGCCGTGGACAAGCCCGTCGCCGGCCTGCTCGCCGACCTCAAACAGCGCGGCCTGCTGGAGGACACCCTCGTCTGGTGGGGCGGCGAATTCGGCCGCACGCCCTACTCGCAGAGCAACGGCACCGGGCGCGACCACAACCCCGGCGGCTTCACCGTCTGGCTGGCCGGCGGCGGCGTGAAGGCCGGGCACGCGCACGGCGCCACGGACGACATCGGCTTCCAGGCCGTGGATGGCAAAGTCCACATGCACGACCTGCACGCCACCATCCTGCACCTGCTCGGTCTCGACCACGAAAAGCTCACCTTCCGTTACGCCGGGCGCGACTTCCGCCTCACCGATGTGCATGGACATGTGGTGAAAGAGATCCTGGCTTGAACCGGGCCGGGCGACATTCCCGAAAGCCCGCCATGCGCGGCGCGTTCTCCTGCGCCGACCATGAAGACCGCCCTCGCCCTTGCATTCACCCTTCTTTTTTGCCTGAACCTGCGCGCCGCGGACCGGCCGAACATCCTCTTCCTTTTCGCCGACGACTGGGGGCGCTACGCCAGCATCTATGCCGAGGCGAATGGGGCAGGCGGCATCAACGACGTGGTGCGCACGCCGAACTTCGACAGGATCGCGAAAAAAGGCGTGCTCTTCCGCAACGCCCACGTCAACGCCCCCTCCTGCACGCCCTGCCGCAGTTCCCTGCTCTCCGGCCAGTACTTCTGGCGCACCGGACGCGGCGCCATCCTGCGCGGCGCGGTGTGGGATGACAAAATTCCCGCCTACCCGCTCCTGCTCAAAGACTCCGGCTACCACATCGGCAAGACCTATAAAGTGTGGAGTCCCGGCACACCGGCGGACGCGCCTTACGGCCAGCAGGCGCACTCGTATCAAAAGGCGGGCGGCAAGTTCAACCAGTTCTCCCAGAACGTGACGAAGATGGTCGCCGAAGGCATGGACCTCCAGGCCGCCAAAGAAGTGCTCTACGACGAGGTGCGCGGGAATTTCCGCGACTTCCTCGCCGCGCGCGAGGCCGGCAAACCCTTCTGCTACTGGTTCGGCCCCACCAACGTCCACCGCACCTGGATCAAAGGCAGCGGCAAAGCCCTCTGGGACATCAACCCCGGCGACCTCAAAGGCAAAATGCCCGCCTTCCTGCCCGACGTGCCCGAGGTGCGCGAGGACCTCGCCGACTACTTCGGCGAGATCGCCGCCTGGGACCACGCCATCGGTTTGCTCATCGAGGCGGTGGAAAAAGCCGGGGAACTCGACAATACCCTCATCGTCATCAGCGGCGACCACGGCGCCCCCGGCTTCCCGCATGGCAAGTGCAACCTCTACGGCTTCGGCACCGGCGTCTCCCTCTCCATCACCGGCCCGGGAGTCCAAGGCGGCCGTGTCGTGGATGACTTCGTCAACCTCACCGACCTCGCCCCCACCTTCCTCGAAGCCGGCGGCGTGGCCGTGCCGGATGTCATGACCGGGCGCAGCCTCTGGCCCGTTTTGAAATCCGGCAAAACCGGCCTCGTGGACCCGCGACGCACCTGGGTCGTCACCGGCCGCGAGCGCCATGTCGAAGTCGCCCGCGCCGACTACACGCCCTACCCGCAGCGCGCGCTCACCACGCACGATCATCTTTTCATCATCAACTTCCGCCCCGACCGCTGGCCGCTTGGCGACCCCTACGGCCTGCGCCCCGGCGAGACCGAGCCCACCGCCGAGGAGATCACACAAACCACGCGCGTCACCCACCCCGACGAGGACGCCGGCCCGACGAAGGCCTGGCTCATCGGCGCGCGCAACTCGGCGGAATGGGCGGGGCATTACCAATGGGTCTACGGGCAGCGCCCCAAATACGAACTCTACGACCTCAAAAAAGATCCGCACGAGACCACCAATCTCGCCGACGACCCCGCCTACGCCGCCGTCAAAGCCGAGATGGAAAAGCGCCTGCTCGACGAACTCCGCCGCACCGGCGACCCGCGCCTCATTGACGACGGCAGGTTCTTCGAGACTCCGCCCATGGCCGGCCCGCTGGAGGATGAGAAGGAGTTTTGGAACAAGGGCAAAGGCAGGGGGAAGAAGAAGTGATCGTCCTCACGCCGACAAAGCCCGCCCCGCGCCGACGTTAAATGGGCATGGCACTCCCCCGGTCCATCCTCCTGCTCTGCCTCGCCAGCGCCGCGCTCTCCCCCGCCCCGGCGGAGGTGGATTACGCGCGCGACATCCAGCCCATCCTGGCGGAGCACTGCCTGCTCTGCCACGGCCCTGACGACTCAAAGGGCGGCCTTACACTCACCTCCTTCGAACTCGCCACCAATGCCCTCAAAAGCGGCGCGCACGCCATCATGCCCGGCAAGCCGGAGCAGAGCGCCGTCATCGAGCGCATGACCACCACCGATCCCGACGAGCAAATGCCGCCGCCCGAGCAGCGCGCCAAAAAACCCGTTACCGCGCGCGAGACCGAACTGCTCCGGCAATGGATCGCCGCAGGGGCCAAATACGACCTGCATTGGGCTTACAAGCCTGTGGTTAGGCCGGCGGTGCCGGAAGTACGAAACCCGCAATCGAAAATCCGCAATGCCATAGACGCCTTCATCCAGCAAAAGCTCGCCGCTCAAGGCATCGCCCCCTCACCGGAGGCCGACGCGCACACCCTCGTGCGCCGTCTTTCCCTGGACCTCACAGGCCTGCCGCCCTCGCTCGACCTGATCGAGCGCCACTGTCAACCCGGTCAGTCAAGTCTCACCGACGCCGCCTACGAGCGGCTCGTGGACGAGCTTTTGCAGAGCCCGCACTTCGGTGAGCGCTGGGGCCGGCACTGGCTCGACATGGCGCGCTACGCCGACAGCGACGGCTATGAGAAGGACCGCCCGCGCCCGGATGCCTGGCGCTTCCGCGACTGGGTCATCCGCGCCATCAATGACGACATGCCCTTTGACCAGTTCACCATCGAGCAGCTCGCCGGCGACCTCCTGCCCGACGCCACCGCCGAGCAGCTCGTGGCCACCGCCTTCAACCGCCAGACCCTCACCAACACCGAGGGCGGCACCGACCAGGAGCAGTTCCGAGTGGAGGCCTGCATGGACCGCGCCGAGACCGTCGGCACCGTCTGGCTCGGCCTCACCGTCGGCTGCGCGCGCTGCCATACCCACAAGTATGACCAGATCACCATCCAGGAGTACTATCAGCTCTACGCCTTCTTCGACAATGGCGACGAAGCCACCCGCCAGGCGCCCGTTTCCCCCGAGGCATGGGCCGAGTATGAAAAGAAAAACGGCCAGGCCGCGCGCCTGCTCATCCCGCTGCAAAAGCGGCTCGACGAAGCCAAAGCCGCCCTGCCTTTGAAGCTGCCCGAGTGGGAAAAAGCCATGCAGGCAAGGCTGGCGAAAGCGCGCGCGGACAAACCCGCGCTCCAGCACGAGCCGGTGAAAATCGCCAAGGTGGACAGCCAAGCCGGCGCGAAATTTCAAACTCTCGAAGACGGCTCCGTGCTCGCCAGCGGCAAGCAGATCAAAGACGAGCGCTACACGGTGAGGCTGGCCCCTTCGGACAAAGCGGTCACTTCCTTGCAGATCGAGGTCTTGCCCCACGACACACTGCCCAAGCAAGGCCCCGGACGCAGCAGCGGCGGCAACTTCGTGCTCAGCGAAGTGCGCGTGACAGCCGCCGGCAAGACCCTCGTGGCGCATTCGCCGAAGGCCAGCTTTGAGCAAAAAACCTTCGGCGCGACAGGTGCAGTGGATGGCAAAGGCGACACCGGCTGGGCCGTCAGCGGCGGCGCGGGCAAGGCGCACAAGCTCACGCTCCATCTCGCCGAACCCGTTCCCGCGGGCGCGGAGATCACGCTCGAACTCGATCAAAACTACGCCAAGGACGCCACGCACACCCTCGGCCGCTTCCGCATCCTCGCCGCCAGCCAGGAGACCGAGGAAACTCTGCTCCCTGCCGCTGTCATCCGCATTCTCAACGAGGAGCCGCGCCGCCGGAATCCCGTGGTCATCCAGGCGCTCTATGACTGGCTGGAAAAAACCGACGCCGATGTCATCGCCGCAGCCGCCGCCCTGCAAAACGCGCAGGACAAGCTGCCCAAGCCCCCGCTCATGGACGTGCGTGTCATCGCCCAGCGCGCTCAAAATCCGCGCCAGTCCCATGTGCTGCACCGTGGTGATTTCCTCCAGCCCGCCGAACCCGTCACGCCCGCCGTTCTCGGCGTGGCCAGCCAGCCCGGAGCCAAGCGTGAAGCCTCCACTCGCCTCGACCTCGCCCGCTGGCTCGTCAGCCGGGAAAATCCCCTCACCGCGCGCGTCACCGTCAACCACATCTGGGCGCGCCTGTTCGGCATCGGCCTCGTCCACACACCCGGCGACTTCGGCGTGCGCGGCGAGCGCCCCACCCACCCCGAACTGCTCGACTGGCTCGCCGCCGAGTTCATGGAGCGCGGTTGGAGCCGGAAGCAATTTCTCAAGACCGTGCTCCTCTCCGCCACCTACCGCCAGAGCAGCGCAGCCGCGCGCCCCGCCGCCGAACTCGCGCGCATTCAGGAGCTGGACCCGAACAATTCGCTGCTCTGGCGCCAGAACCGCCTGCGTGTGGAGGGCGAGATCGTGCGCGACCTCCACCTCGCCGCCTCCGGCCTGCTGTCCCCGAAGATCGGCGGCCCCAGCGTCTTCCCGCCCATGCCCGAGGATGTGGCTGCGCTCAGCTACGCCAACAACTTCAAGTGGACCACAAGCAAAGGCGGGGACCGCCACCGGCGCGGCATGTACACCTTTTTCAAGCGCACCTCGCCGCACCCGGACTTGATGACTTTTGACTGCCCGGACTCGAACATCACCAACATCCAGCGCACCGTCTCCAACACCCCGCTGCAAGCCCTCACCACCCTCAACGCCGAGACCTACGCCGAGGCCGCGCAGGCTCTCGCCAAGCGCGTGCTCACCACGCCCGGCCTGGGCAACGACGAAGAACGCCTCTCCCACGCCTTCCGCCTCTGCCTCAGCCGCGCCCCGTCAGCGCGCGAGATCGCCGCGTTGAAGAAACTCCTCACCGAGTCCCGCTACCACTACGAGGCAAGTCCCGACGAGGCCAAAGCCGCCGTCAGCCTCCATCCTGCGGCGGACATCCCGCCGCCGGAAAACGCCGCCTGGACCGCCACCGCGCGCATCCTGCTGAACATGGACGAGTTCATCACGCGCGGCTGAACTCACACCGCCACCTGCAGCTTGAAGGCGGCCGGGCGGAAGGTCACCGGAGTCATGCCGGAGGAAAGCTCCCCGTCCAGCTCCACCGGCGCGGCCGGCTCCGAGGTCACGGTGAACTCGCGCAGTTGCAGATAGTCTATGTCCTCCGCGGGTTCGTAGCCGCCGGTGAGGATGGCGCGCAGCATTTGCGCGAACTCCCAGCCGCCCAGGCCGCGAAAAATGAGCACATCCAGCAGCCCGTCCTGATTGTCCGCCTTGGGAAACACCGGCACCGGCCCGCCATAATGCCTGCCCGCGCCGATGAGCACCACCGAGCCATGCAGCGGCGGGCGCCCCTCCGCATGCACCGAGAGCACCGGCGGCTTGCGCGTGAGCACCTGCATGGCGGACATCACATAGCTCAGCGGGCCGAACTTTTTTTTCCGCTCCCACGGCGTCTCCTGGATGATTTCCGCGTCGAAGCCCACGCCCGCCAGTTGCACAAAATAATGCTCCCCGGCCAGCCACAAGTCCACCTCCTTGAAGCGCCCGCCGGAGATCATCCGCCAGCAGGCGGCGATGTCGGCGGAGGGCAGGCCAAGTTCCAGGGCAAACACATTCATCGTCCCCAGCGGCAGCACGCCCAGCGCCGTGTGCTTCGCGCCGGCGGGCAGCGTGGCATTGGCCTTGCACACGCCTTGGAGCACCTCGTTCATCGTGCCATCCCCGCCCGCGGCCACGATGAGAGGCCGGCCCGCGCGCGCCAGCCGTTCCGCGATCTCCGCCGCCTCGCCCGGAGCCGAGGTCAAGAAAAGCTCCGGCTCAGGCCGAAGGGACCGGATGGCCTGCTCCCGCGCCGCCGCTTGGGTGCTGCGCGCCGCCGGATTGAGTATGACTGGAATGCTCCCGTTCATGGCGCGCCGCCTATGCGGCAGGATGCCCGCTTTCTCAAGCCCGAACGCGCCGCAAAAAACCGGCCCTTTCATCCGGCGCGCCGCCTGCTGACGCGGTCATGGTTTTGCCGGTGTCATGCCTCGCGTCACCACAAATTGTGAAACCGGCAGTTGGAGTCATGGAGTGCTGGAGCATTGGAGATTCATCACTCCACAACTCCAACACTCCAAGAAGGGAAGCACAAATCGTGATGACGCCCGGCATGCTTCAAGGCAGCGATTGAAAGCCGCCGGCGGCAAACCGCCTCGCGGAGGCGCGCGCCAGAGAATCCATGCGCGGGTTCATTGGAAAAAAAGGGCGGTTGGAGGCGTGTTTTGGCATGGGCGCGGCCTTTGAGCGCCGCGCCGCCACCAACCACAGCCATCCTGCCATGATCCGCCGCATCTCCCGCCGCCGTCTGCTCCAAAACGCCTGCGCCGCCAGTGGCGCGGGGCTTTTCTCCCCCGGCCTCACAGCCGCGCCGGAGGGGATGCGCATCGCGCCTTTCCGCTTTGATGTGACACCGCCGGCGGGACATCCGCTGTGCGGCGGCTGGATCACCCCGGCGGTGGATGTTGAGGACGCGCTGGAGGCCATCGGCTTTGTGCTGCTGGGGGCTGGCGCGCCGGTGGTGGTGTGCGCGGTGGACTGGACAGGCATCCTCAACGAGGCGCACATCGCCTGGCGCGGCGCGCTGGCGGAGGCGGCGGGCACCACGCCGGAGCGCGTGG
>ERZ761609.725-NODE-725-length-35591-cov-11.347057_pt1 | contig 35591 bp, 37 predicted proteins | sample MGYA00511163_ERZ761609 | MGnify/ENA primary metagenome ERZ761609 (study PRJEB28899, sample SAMN02445070) | bioreactor sludge metagenome | biome: EBPR sludge | place: Australia: Brisbane, Thorneside Wastewater Treatment Plant | collected 2011-12-16 ...
CGGAGGTGATGCAGCGCATCGCCGTGCCGATGATCGGCGGCATGGTGTCCTCGACCGTGCTGACGCTGGTGGTGATCCCTGCCATTTATGCGACAATCAAGGGCGCGCGCCTGTCGCGTGCATCCGGGAGCGCCCCGTTGGCGTCGCGAGTCCTTCTAGATGGCAGCGCGCCCCGGTATGAGACGTAACCGATACACGCCTCGAGTCGTTTCAGTGCGGCCCATAGGGTGCTGGATTTGGCGCGATCTTGACGGCTCGCACGTAGTCGGCGATCGCTTTGTGGCGGGCACTGGAGAGTACGCGGCAAGGCCAGATTCGATCGTCGATCTATTGCCGTCGTGGTGTCAGCGATTGCGGGCTCGCGCGCGTTGATGGTGAGACGCACCGGTCGGCGCCAGGCGAACGGCGCGTTCGAAATCTGCGAGTGCTGCCGCTGAATTGCCGAGCGAGATAGAGCGAGCTGCGATTGGCCAGGGCTTGCACGTTCGCCGGATCAAGGATGAGTGCGTAGGATCAATCGGAGAGAGCTTCTGCATGCTCGCTTTTGACAATATGGACCGCGCACCAGCTCGCCGGACTGCCGGCGTGCTCGGGATTGTGTGGGCGTTCAGGGCGCCGAAGGTCGCCTTGCGCCAGAGCGCGCTCGGTACCGAGCGTCACTTGAGCCGCGAGTGCGGCACGCAAGGCGCCGGCAAGTACACGGCGATCCGCCGCTTGGGCTTGAGTTTGCCGCTAGGAACTTCGGCTATCACCGAAAAAACACGTACTTCACAAGCGCGGCAACGACCAGGGCTAGAATAGTAAACCAGGCGAAGTGTCCCCAGCCCATGCCCCACATGAAGCTGTCGTGCATGACGTTTGCTCCATTCTCGCGATGGCGCCGCGCACCGCCGTCGGGCGGCGCGCGGCGTAGGCGGCAGGTGATCAGCTGATGCGGACCTCGGTCATCATGCCGGTTGCCATGTGGTAGAGGTGGTGGCAATGCATGAACCACGCGCCTTTGAGCTTGGCATCGAAGGCGATGGTGACCGGCGCATGCGCCGGTACGATCACAGTGTCGCGCAGCGGCCCGGAGTAGCGTCGGCCGCCGATGCCCACGATCTGAAAGTGATGCCCGTGCAGGTGCATGGGATGCATCATGCTCGTGGGGTTCATGAACGTGATCTCCACCCGCTCGTTCTGTCGCACGTCGATGGGCGTGTGCTCGCCGTGGACGCGGCCATTTATGGTCCAGCGATAGCCGGGCTCCTCGCCCAGCAGCATCATGAACGATTTGTCGGCCTTCTTGGCTGAGAGCGGCACGGTCGCCGCGAGCTGGCTCTCAAAGGAAAGATCGAGCAGAGCTTCTGCCTTGGCGGCGGAGCTGGCAACTTTTCGGATGGCGGCGCCTGCGGTCGTGAGGATGATGCCGGTTTGAGCTGTTGCGCCTTCGACATGCGCGATGATCGGGAAGGAGCCGCCTTCACGCGGAATTTCGAGTAGCAGATCGATCCGCTGGCCCTGCGCCATCGGATAGCGGCTGGCTTCAATCGAATTGCAGGGTGCGCCATCGACGGCTATGCACCGCGACGGCAATCCCGGTGTGGAAACGAAGAAGGCGGTGGCAGTGCCACCGTTGATGATGCGCAGGCGCACGCGGCCGCCCTTCTCGACGGTTACGACCTCGGGATCATCGAGCGTGCGATCATTGGCGAGGTAAGCGTCGTAGCGGACATCGTTGGCATGCGGCATGCGCATGGCGTGGCCGGGCATGCCAGGCATCATCATGCCCGGCCCGTGTTGCATGCCCGTCGACTTTGGCGCTGGATCCTTGCTGGCGGCAGGAGGATTGATGTGGCCAGCATGTGAGCTAGTGCCTCCAAGCTCGGCGAGGATTTCCTGCGGACTGCGGAAGGCAAAGTCGTGCAGCATGATCACGACATCCTGAACATCGCCGGCGTCGCGCTCGCGTGCGATCATGGGCGCGGCAAGCAGCTGCTGTTCGGTGAGCGAGTGCGAGTGCATCCAGTGCGTACCAGGCGTCAGAACGAAGTCATGAGTGTCGCTTTCCCCGATGGCAAGTGTGCCGCCGCCGGGTCGGGCGCGATCCTGGTCAGCCGGCGCGAGCATCTGGCCATGCCAATGCATCTGGAGTGGCTGGTCAGAGGCGTTGAGGATTGCTCCGTTGAACCGGTCACCCTCGCGCGCCATCAGGCCGTGCTTACCACTGGAATGAACGACGCCGTAAACCTTGGCGGCCTTCTTGTTGACCTCGAGTGTGCGTGACTCGACCTTGAGAAGCGGAGTGGACGCAAGCGCGGCTCGGAAGGGGGCGCCGAGTACCATGGCGCCGCCCAATGTTGCGGTCGTCGAGAGAAAAGCGCGCCGTGAAAGGGCGAGACTGGATGCGCTCATGATCAGGGTACTCCTGGTTAGGGTTTTGGCTTGGATCAGAATTTGGCCTGGGCGGTTGCGCCATTGGGCGCGGTCAGCTGCACGGCACCCTTGACACCTGGCGTCACGGGAGCCGGTGCTGTGCCGACAAGCTTCGAGCCTTCGGAAGGGGTCAGCGCAAAGCGTTGCGACTTACCTTCGATCACAAGGATCGCGTTGGCCCTGAAGCCGCTTGCTGCAATCGGCTTGTCGTCACTGTCGCTGAGGAACAGCGCCACGGCCGTGGTGCCGTCGACGACCAGCTCGGCATGATAAGCTCCGGCATCGACCCGGATTCCACCATTGCGACCTTTCGCGGCCTCGTGCGCAAAGGCCGTGGCCGAAGCCCCGATGGCAAGGGCGAGTGTGAAGGCGGTGACGAGGTGGCGAATGCTCATGATTGTCTCCATGTCTGGTGTGGTTAGTAGGCTTCTGCCGGGCGCGTTGCGGCCCCCGGCAGGGCTTCTTTCTCGGCCTGCTCGCGAGCCTGAGCGACGAGGCGCTCGAGCGGCTTGCGGCCATAGCGGAGGAAAAGAACGGGGGTCAGTGCGGTATCGAGCAGTGTTGCGCTGACGAGGCCGCCGAAGATGGTGATGGCGACGGGATGCAGGATCTCCTTGCCCGGCGCATGTGCGTCGATCATGAGGGGTAAGAGTGCGATACCGGCCGACAATGCGGTCATGAGAACAGGAGTAAGACGTTCGAGGCTGCCGCGAACGACTAGTTCGGGTCCAAAGGGTGTTTGCTCGCGGATCGCGAGGTTGATGTAGTGGCTGATCTTCAGGATGCCATTGCGCGTGGCGATGCCCGTCAGCGTGATGAAGCCGATCATGCTGGCGACGGAAAGGGGCTGACCGGCCCACCACAGCGCCACGACCGAGCCGATCAGCGCGAGCGGAACACTGCCCATGATGATGAGGGCAAAGAGGACCGAGCGATACCGGCTGTAGAGTATGGCGAAGACCATTGCGAGCGAGATCAATGATAATACGCCGATGGTTCGCATGGATTCTTCTTGCGCCTGGAACGTGCCTTCGAGGCTGGTGAAAAATCCCGTCGGCAGTTTGGCCGCGGCCGTCTCGCGACGGATATCCGCAATGATCGCCGCCATGTCGCGGGCGCCATCCGAGTTCGCAAGTACAACAATGCGTCGCTTTGTGTTCTCACGCAGAATTTGATTGGGACCATCAGTCTCCTTGACGTCTGCGACCTGACGCAGGGGTATCCACCCTGACGGGCTCTCGATCAGAAGATCGGCAAGGCCCTGTGTCGTTCGTTGGCGATCGGGCAGGCGAACGACGAGATCGAAGCGGCGACTGCCCTCGACGAGCCGGGAGACAAGACGGCCATTGGAGAGGCGTTCAAGCTGCTCGGTAAGTTGTGCGGGCTGGAGGCCGTAGAGTGCGGCCTTCTTGTAGTTGACGGTGATTTCGAGCTGCGGGATCCGCACCTGACGCTCGACCTGCAGATCGACGATGCCAGGAATGTTGGCGAGGCGCTGGCGCATATCCTCGGCGAGTGCGCGCAGCGTGTCGAGATCCTCGCCGAAACTCTTGAGCGCGATCTGGGCTCGCACACCCGACAGCATGTGGTCGAGGCGGTGCGAGATCGGTTGACCGATGTTGGTCGAGGCGGGCAGGACGGCGAGGCGGCTGCGGATGTCGGCAATGATGTCGTTCTTGGACCGCGCGGAGGTTTCCAGATCAATGTCGAGCTCGGAGGAGTGCACGCCTTCGGCATGCTCGTCGAGCTCGGCGCGACCGGTGCGCCGTCCGACGAGCTTGACTTCGGGAACCTCGAGAATGAGCTTCTCCGCAATGAGGCCGACGCGGTGGCTCTCAGCCAGCGAGATGCCGGGCTGAAAGAGCATGCTGACCGTGAGCGTTCCTTCATTGAAGGGCGGCAGGAAAGAGCGCGGTAGCGCGATGGCGGCCAGGAGAGCGATAACGACGCCGGTTGCCGCGCCGGTCATCAGAATGCGTGGATTTGCGAATGACCATGTCAGCAGCCTGCGGTTGCCACGCTTTAAGGTCCGGACCAGCCAACTTTCATGTTCATCGAGGCGCTTCAGGCTTGGAAGGAGGTAGTAGGCCATCACCGGCGTCAGAGTGATTGAGACGACCAGGCTCGCCAGGATCGAGATGATGTAGGCTTGGCCCAGCGGGGCAAAGAGCCGTCCTTCGATGCCCGTCAAGGCAAACAGCGGCACGAACACCAGCACGATGATCATGGTGGCGTAGACGATGCCGGAACGCACTTCCTGGCTGGCCCTGACGACGACATCGAAGACCGATCGCGGATTGCCCTGCTCGCGGTTCTCGCGCAGCCGGCGAAAGATGTTCTCGACGTCGACGACGGCGTCATCGACGAGCTCGCCAATGGCGATGGCGAGGCCGCCGAGCGTCATGGTGTTGATTGAAAGGCCGAAAGCATAAAAGACGATGGCTGTGGCCAGGATCGAGACGGGGATGGCCGTGAGCGAGATGACCGTCGTGCGCACATTGAGCAGGAAGAGGAACAGGACGATGGCGACGACGGCCACGGCCTCGAGCAGGACCTTCTTCACATTGCCGATCGACGTCTCGATGAAGTTGGCTTGGCGGAAGACGATATTGTCGACCTTCATCCCATTGGGCATGGTCCGATTGAGATCGGCAATCGCGCGCTCGACCTCGCGGGACAGCTTCACGGTGTCGATGGACGGCTGCTTCTCGACCGAGATGATCACGGCGGGACGGCCCATGAACCCGGCTTCGCCTCGCTTGAGGCGGGCGCCGTAGCTGACCTCGGCCACCTGATGCAGGTAGATCGGGCGTCCGCCGGTGCCTGCGACGACGACGTCGCGCAGATCCTCAATCTTCAAGGTCCGACCGATGTTCCGGATCAGGAACTCGCGATTGTATTGATCGGCAAAGCCGCCACCGGTGTTGGTGCCGAAACTTTGAAGCGCTCTTTCCAACTGCTCCAGCGTAACACCGAGCGCGCGCATGGCGGGCGGATTCGGCGCGACTCGGAACTGACGCACCTCGCCGCCGATGGGGATGACCTGGGCGACGCCGGGAATGGTCAGCAACCGCGGACGGATGACGAAGTCTGCAATCTCACGCATTTCCATGGGCGACGCCGTGTCGGAGGTGACAGCGAACATCAGGATCTGCCCCATGATGGAGGCGACAGGTCCCATCTGCGGCGTGGTGTTGGCGGGTAGTTGGTCACGCACCAGGGTGAGTCGCTCGGCGACCTGCTGGCGGTTGCGAAAGATGTCCGTGCCCCACTCGAATTCGACATAGACGATGGAAAGGCCGACGCCGGAGACGGAGCGCACGCGGCTGACGCCGGGCAGCCCGTTCATCTGGGTTTCGATCGGGAAGGAGACGAGTTGCTCGACCTCGGCGGGAGCGAGGCCTTCCGACTCGGTCATGACGGTGACGGTCGGGCGGTTGAGGTCAGGAAAGACGTCGACGGGCAGCTGGCGCACGGCGAAGACGCCGTAGAGTACCATGACGGCAGCGATCGCGAGTACCAGAAGCCGGTTGCGGAGCGAGCGGGTAACGAGGAAGGTGAACATCGTGGTGGCGCCTCAGCGGATCTGGTTCAGGAGTTCGGCACCCTGAGCGACGATGCGTTTGCCAGGCTCGAGGCCGGAGAGAACCAGCACCCGCTCGGCATCGAGCGGCTCGACGCGGACTTCGCGAGGCACGAAACGCTCAGCGTTGGTGTGCTCGTAGACAACGCTCTGGCCATTGGAGCTGCGCAGGATCGCCTCGCGCGGCAGTGCGATACCGGAGCGCTCCTCTGTCGTCTCGGCCAGCACGGTCAGGAGTTGACCCGCCCGCAACCCTTTCGGCTGGTCCCTGACGGCAAAGTGAATGGGGATCGACTGATTGCGGTCCGCAAGACCTGCGCCAGCAAACGTGAGTGAAATCCTTCTGCCGTCAGCGAAGAGGCCTTGCGCCATGTCCTTCGTTGCTTGCGGCTCGAAGCTCAGCGCCTCGACCCAGAGTCGCGCCGGGTCGACGATCTGAAAGATGATCGCATTGGGCTCCGCCATCTGGCCGGCCACGGCATTGGACGCGGCGAGGAGGCCATCGACAGGCGCCACGAGAGGCTCGGGCTCGCGATTGGCACGTTCGAGGTTGGCGCGGCGCGCCTGCAAACCTTTGAATTCGAGTTCGGCATCCTCGAGTTGGCTGCGCGCAATGACTCGTTCTATGGCGCGCAGTCGCTCGACCTTGCGCGCGACCATCGAGATCTGCTGGTCGAGCTCGCGAGCTTGCTGCTGCTGACTGGTCGCATCGGCCGCGCCGAGTGGCGGCCGCACGTAGGCCAGCACGTCGCCGGTCTTGACCGGCGTGCCAAGAGGCTTGAAGCCGCCCGGTGGTGGAACCAGCCGACCGCCGACCGAGGCTTGGACGAGGCCGCTGCCGTTGGGGTCAGGGATAATGCGTCCCGGAAGCTCGAGTGATCGGCGGTAGGCTTTCTGCTCGGTGAACGCGGTGGCGATGCCCAGGATTCGCTGGGTGGCCTTCGGAACGAACAGCGCGCCGTCGGGAAAACGCTGAGCCACATCGCGAGCGGCGACGGTACGAGGTACCTCGTCGGCCTCGGCGGGTGCGGGAGCCCACATGGGCAAGGCCGCGATGAGCAAAAGCGGGGTTGTGCGGCGCAAGCGCTTGGCAGCAAGCGTTGCCGCGATGCCACCAGCGAACCCGATCACGAGCCAGAGAACAGTGGGCAGAGCGGCGCCAGGACGGCCTTGCCGCAACTCTTGCGCGATTGCTGGATTGATACCCCAGCCGAAAACGTCGCCGGAGCGAGATTGGGCGATGACCGTGTCCGGTATCTTCAGCGTGGTCGTGAGGATATCAACAAGCGTACCGGCGGTAACGGTGATCGCGAGATCATAGGCTCCAGCCTGCTTCAGGAACGGCGCTTCGACAGTGTAGACGCCGGGGCCGATCCCTTTTGGTGTAAGGATACCGCCGGGAGCATCGATCTCCAGTGCGGCGCGCTCGACAGGGCGATTACCCTTGAAGGTGTCGAGGTAGATCGTCAGCTGATCACCACGGGCAACGGCAACCAGCTCAAGGTCCGCTGACGAAGCATCGGCCCGCGGCGCGATGGTACTCGAAGAAGGGGTAACGGGTGCGCCGTGATCATGCCCCTCGTGCGCGCGCAGCCCCGTGGGCACCAGGGCGGTGAGAATAGGCAGCAACAGCAGTATAGCCGCCGCGAAGCGGGCGATCTTAGATGGCATAGGGCCCCTCGAGCGTGAGTTCAGCGAGCCCTAGTAGGATAGTTGTCGATCGCTTTCTCTGCGTTGCACACGTGTTACAAATTGTTGCAACGAGACTGTCCCGGCAGCGTCACGGCGACGCGCAGGCCTCCTTCGGGACGGTTCGACAACGACAGTACGCCGCCGTGGGCCTCAATGTTGTTCTTGGCGATGGTGAGGCCGAGACCGACGCCGCCGGTCTCGCGATTACGGGAATGCTCAAGGCGAACGAACGGCTCCAATACCATGGTGAGTTGATCATCTGGAATGCCGGGGCCATTGTCGTCAATGACGACACGAATTGATGCGCCGACCGGCTCTGCCGATACGGCAACATAGCTGCCGAAGCGCAGGGCGTTACCGATAAGGTTAGAAAAAGCGCGTTTCAGGCCGATCAGTCGACCCGTCACGACGATTGGGTGAGGCATGTCGATCGCGGCATCGTGACCAGCATCCCTGGCGTTGTCGATGATGGTTCCCAGCAAGGCGCCGAGGTCGATGGGCCTAGTTGGCTCAGATGCCTCCTCTCCCTTCAGATAGGAGAGCGTGCTTTCGATCATTTGCTCCATCTCGTCGATGTCGGCGGAAATCGCGTTCTGGACGGCTGGCTCGCCAAGGTCCTCAATTCGGAGCTTGAGACGGGTCAGCGGCGTTCTGAGATCATGGGACACGGCCGCGAGCGATTGTGTTCTGCGTGCGACCAGTTCTCTAATTCGAGCTTGCATCTCATTGAAGGCGACAGCCAACTCTCGGACCTCATGCGGGCCTGCCTCAGGTACTTTGGCAAGCGGGCCGTCCGGTGTGAGCGCACTGACGGCGTTGGCGACGGAGCGTATGGGCCTTGTCAGCCACCGTGCAATCAAGACGGAGAGCAGGATCACTCCGAAGGCCATCAGGCTGGTGGAGACCAGTGTGCCATGACCTGAGCTTGGCGGACGTGCGGCCGAGAACAGACTGACATTGATCCAGCTGTCATCGGGCAGCCGCAACGAGATTAGCGCCATATGCGGGTCGCTGCCTGAGCTCGAGCCGAACACGATATCTGTCGCGGCAAGCTCTGGGGCGAGCGCGGCGACTTGACCCGCAAGCCCTTGCCAGCGCTCGATGCCAGGACCGCCCGGCGCCGCGCCGCGTACCTGGCTCCAATGTGCTTCCATGGGGCCGCCGGAAAGGTCGTGCGCGACGGTCTCGCGCTGAACGGGTGGCACGAGCATGACGCTGCGCCTGATGGAGATGATGCGCTCGGCTAGCCGGGCTTCGTGCGCAAGCGTCAGCTCACGATCGAGAGCGTGCTCATAGGACCACAGGCTCAGGACATGGACGAGAGTGATGCCGATGAGTGAGACGAGAATGGAGCGTGTCGCCAGCGTGTCGAGGGAGCGCAATGTCAGCATGGGATGTTGCACACGGCCGCGTGACCAGTTGGATGACAGGGCGGCAACCGTCGAGGTTGCCGCTGGCGCGTCAGAATGGGGATCAGACGCAGGTCATGCGGTTGCTCAAATGATAGGAGTTCGCGCTGGCAAGATCGGGACATCGCGGTCGATGGAGAGTGTTGAGTCGGGGAGCAAGTCTAGCCCAAGTCTGGGTTGGAGCGATAACAAGATTCGGCGCGAGTATTCCCGGATCGGATTTGTTTTCGCATTGCACAGTGGGTCGGGACAAGCGGGCATGCAGCTCGGCCTGCAAGCCGGCGCACCGATTGCTGTTTTCCTCGCGGCACCGCGGAACAGCCGACGCCAGGTTACTGTTGATCTTGGTCAAAGCGGCGTGGTGAGGGCAGATGTATTTGTGACGCCGGCAGCGGCATGTTGGTCTGGTCTAAGCGGGCCTGCCATGGTGCCAAGCGCCTGCATCAGGGTGATGAGATGGATAGGAGGCTCGGATACGCATTTGCAGGGCTCATTCTGAGCCTCGTGCTCGTGTTGACCGCTTCTCTCCCAGCAAGTGCTCATGGCCGCGTCAATGACGGCCATATGATGCGGATGGCAGCGCCATCGATCGATGGTGTTCCGGAGAACGTGCGCGACGTGCGTGGCGACGCGATGCGGAGCTTGGCTTGGCCCGCTGCAAATTCCGCCGCCACAGGCATGCCGCCAATCGAGCATCAGGCCGACTCTGCGGCACCAACCTCGGTTATCATAGTGGCAGTGCAGAGGGTGTCGGAGACGGCACGACGAGCAGAAGCGGCTCCTCCGACGCCCGCCGCTCAAGCCTTTGTGTTGGCGGCGCGTGATCCACTAAGCCAGTGCTGTCCGGACGGAAACGGCTGTTGCTGCCAGGGAGCAGCAATGTGTGGCATGATGGGTTGTGGCAGTGCGCTCGCGCTGGCCGCCTCCGGCGGCGTATTTCTCGACGTAACGAGTCACGTATTCAATAGAATTGTTACGAGTGCACTAAGCAGCGTGGTCGTCGGTCCCGGTGATCGCCCTCCTGCAGCGTGAATGAGCCGCGCGTGGCGGCCTTCAGTGACCTGCAACCGATCTTGGATGTAGTGACACATTTGCGGTCGCCGCGCGATCCCTCGGACGCCGGCGCGGCATCCGAGGCCGGTTGCCCGATCCAACTTCAGCACAACAGCCTTTCCCTGCCGAGGTCGCGTGGCCCGGCGATGCCTGAGGCATGTCGGCTCCTCAGGAGGCCGACCCCTCGATCACATAGGAGCACGATCATGAAACGCACGCTTCGTCTTGCATCTTCGATCCTTGCCCTCGCGCTTGTCACCGGTGCCGGGCAGGTCATGGCGCAACAGGGCTCGAAAGGGCAAATGACACGGGGGGCAGAAATGGCTCCGGGTCGCATGATGGGGATGCCCGGCCGCGGCATGATGGGCATGGGCGACTGCCCCATGATGGGCATGATGACGGGCGGCCCCGAGATGCCCGCGTTCAGTGAGGGCCGGATTGCGTTTCTCAAAGCCGAGCTTGCCATCACGCCAGCGCAGCAGGCGGCATGGGACGCTTACGCGGCGGCGCTGAAGAAGAACTTCGCGAGCATGCAGGGCATGCGCGCGAGCATGATGACGGCGCTCGAGGGCAAGACGCCGGTCGAGCGACTGGACGCGCATGTCGCTGCGATGGAAGGGCGTCAGATGGCGCTCAAGGAGATGAGGCCAGTTCTCTCGGCGCTATACGCGGCGCTCAGCGATGAGCAGAAGAAGAAGGCGGACCAGATCCTGACGGTCATGGGTTGCATGATGTGAGGCGTCAGTTCTTTGGTTGTCGCTTGGCTTGGCTCAGATCCTCAAGGATTGGGCATTCCGGTCGATGATCGCCGCGGCAGGCTGCGATCAATACACGCAAGGTTGCCGCCATCTGCTCGGTTGCCGCCGCATGCTTCTCGAGTGTTCCGAGATGTCGCTGTGCCAACGTGCGCACACTTCGGCTGGGGCGAGACCTATCCCGCCACAGCGACAGAAGTTCGCTGATGATCTTGATCGGGAAGCCGAGCGCGCGTGCGCGCTTGATGAAACGCAGCTCGTGGATGTCGACGTCGTTATAGGCGCGATATCCGTTTGCCTCGCGGTCGGCCCGGCGGAGCAAGCCGATGCTCTCGTAGTGACGGATCAACTTCGTCGAGACGCCGGACAGGCGGGCGGCATCACCAATGCGCATCATTGCTTCGCGGCTCCCGTAAGCCCCTTGACCTTCCAATAGTTGGAAGCACCACCTTAGCACACGAGCCGACCGCGCAAAGCGCTCAAGAAGGGACCGCGTCATGACCGAAAATGCAGCCCTCCGTATCCCGATATCCACCCTCGGGCTCAGCCTCGGGTCCTTCCTTGCGATCTCGTTCCTGCTCTGCGTCGCACTTGGGCTCGTTGTGCCCGATGCCGGCATGCACAAGCCCTGGCTGCAGTTCTTTCCGGGATTTGAGTGGCTGACGTGGCGCGGCGTGTTGATCGGCCTCGTCTGGACGCAGCTCTACGCCTGGTACGTAGCGTTGCTACTCGGCTCGCTTTTCAACGTCTTTGCCGCTCGGCGCGGCTGATGGGAGGCGGGCGATGGCCAGTACGAAAAATGCATCACCGACCGAGGCACTCGCAACGTCTTCCATGGCGGGCATGTCGGTGCGCTCGGAGCATCATGGTGCAGCAACCGCCAAGCGCGACGGACAGGCGGCGCAATCTGCCTCGGCGCGATCGACGCGCACCGTGCGACATTCCAACCTACCGGCGCTGCCGTCGCCGTTCGACGTGGTGGCCTACCAACGCGATGTCATCGAGCGAACGATCCTGTTCTTCGACGTTATGCGCAAACGCGCCAATGCCATGCTCGATCACGAGCAGGCAGGCCTGCCGCCACTGCTCAATTTTAAGTACGAGACACTGCTCGATGGCCGCCGGCTCGAACGCCCGGCGAACTATGCGCTGCTGCGCATTACCGAAGTCGGCGATGACTGCTGGGATGATTGCGTAGACCCGAGCAAGGCGCCGGTCATCATTCTTGATCCACGCGCGGGGCACGGACCGGGGATCGGCGGCTTCAAGCGGGAGTCCGAGGTCGGTATCGCGCTCCACACGGGCCATCCGGTTTATTTCGTTGTGTTCTTTCCGGAACCCTGCCCGGGCCAGACGCTCGGCGATGTCCTGGCTGTTCTGCGCCGGTTCGTCGAAGAGGTGGGGCGCCGCCATAACGGCAAGCCTCCGGTGCTCTACGGCAATTGCCAAGCGGGATGGGCGGCGACACTGCTTGCCGCCGACTGCCAAGGACTTACGGGTCCGTGCGTGCTTAACGGATCGCCGCTGTCCTATTGGGCTGGTGCGCCCGGCGTCAATCCGATGCGGATCGCTGGCAGCTTCGTCGGCGGTGTCTGGCTTACGGAGTTCCTGGCCGATCTTAATCAGAACCGGTTCGACGGCGCATGGCTGGTGCAGAATTTCGAGGGCCTGAAACCCGGCAATGCCGTTTGGGACAAGTACGCCAATCTGTTCACCAGGATCGACACGGAAGCCGACCGCTTTCTCGACTTCGAGCGCTGGTGGAATGGGTTCTATCGCCTGAGTGGCGAAGAGATCGTTTCGATCGTCGAGAACCTGTTCATCGGAAACAGGCTCGAGCAGGGCAAGGTCCGGATCGATGAGCATTGCAGCATTGATCTTACCCAAATCCGCAATCCCCTCGTCATTTTTGCTTCTTATGGGGACAACATAACGCCGCCGCACCAGGCGCTCGGCTGGATTCCGGAGGTCTACAAGACGACGTCGGACCTGCAGAGGGCGGGGCAGCGGATCGTCTACCTGACCAATCCGCACATCGGCCATCTCGGCATTTTCGTGTCGGCGAGTGTTGCGCGCTTTGAGCATCGGGCCATTCTCGAGAATCTTGCCGAGATTGAGGCTTTGGCGCCGGGGCTTTATGAGATGAAGATCGCCAACCCGACGGGCGATCCCGACTGTGAGCGGCATCAGTACGCCGTCCGGTTCGAACCACGCAGTGTCGAGGACCTGCGCTTCGACTATCCGCGCTCCGCATTCGAGCAGGTGCAGCGCGTTTCTGAGTTTAATGCAGCGATCTATCGCACTTTCGTTCGACCGTGGGTGCAGGCCGTCGCTAATCCGTGGATTTCGCAAACGATGCAATGGATGCATCCGATGCGCTCCAGAACCTATCTGTGGTCGGAGCGGTTTGTGCCGTGCATGAGCGCATTTGCTGTGCTCGCCGATGCAGTCGCCAAGAATCGGCATGCGGTCTCGGACGACCATCCTCTGCTGGCTCAGGAGCGCAAGCTCATCGAGCAGATATCAGCCTTCTGGGAATCCGCACGGCGGCTGAGGGATGCAACGGAGGAGCGCACCTTTACCAGTACCTACGGAGCGTGACATGGACACTCTTCTTTGCGGACTTCTGAAACGCATCGTGCGCCGCGGCACGCTGGTGGTCGAGACTGCCAATGGCCGGCACTTCGATTTCGGGGATGGCACGGGGCCGCCTCTTGGCCTGCGCTTTGTCGACCAGGCGGCACAACGGCGACTTCTGCTCAACCCGTCGCTGGCCTTCGGCGAGTTGTTTATGGATGGCCGTATCGTTGTCACGCGCGGTACGATTTATGACGTGCTGGCCTTGGCATCGGCGAATCTTGCGTGGCGGGATCCACCTGGCGTGGCGCGTGCGTTGACGCACGCACGCTCGCGTCTGCGTCGCCTCAATGGACGCAATTCGCGACTGCGTGCGCGCCGCAACGTAGCCCATCACTACGATCTCGACGGCCGGCTATATGAGCTCTTCCTCGATACGGATCGGCAGTATTCGTGCGCCTATTTCGAGCAGGCCGGTCAGGATCTCGAAAGCGCGCAGTTGGCCAAGAGACGCCACGTCGCCGCAAAGCTGCTGCTTGAGCCCGGCCACCGCGTGCTTGATATCGGCAGCGGTTGGGGTGGGCTTGCTCTCTATCTGGCGCGGCACTGTTCTGCAGCGGTAACCGGAGTGACGCTTTCGCAGGAGCAGGCCGCGGTCGCGCGGTCGCGCATCCAGGATGATGGTTTAGCGTCTCACGTTGATTTTCGCATCGAGGACTTCCGCGATGTCGCCGGGCAATTCGATCGCATCGTCTCGGTGGGCATGTTCGAGCATGTCGGCCTGGCCGACTACGACACGTTCTTCCGTAAGGTAAGCGATGTGTTGAAAGACGACGGGGTCATGCTGCTGCACTCGATTGAACGTATGGACGGACCGGGTGCCACGAATCCTTGGATCGAGAAGTACATCTTTCCTGGCGGCTATGCGCCGGCGCTCTCTGAGGTCCTACCGTCGATTGAGCGCGCCGGTCTGATTGTCACCGACATCGAGATTCTGCGGCTGCATTACGCTGAAACGCTCAAGGCATGGCGGGGCCGGTTTCTGGCCCGGCGTTACCAGGCGGAGGTGCTCTACGATGAGCGGTTCTGCCGCCTATGGGAATTCTATCTCGCGGCCTGCGAATGCGCGTTCCGGCACTGCGGACTCATGGTCTTCCAAATCCAGTTGGCCAGGCGCCAGGACGCGGTCCCGCTGACACGCGACTACATCGCCGCACGCGAGGCAGCGCTGCGGCGATCGGAAATCGGCGCAGGGAGGGTACATGTCGCCGCGGAATGACGGCGCAGAGTCCACCCTTATCACGTCTCGGCGAGGACCGACTGCAGCCGGCGATCGTGAACAATGATGAGCAGAACAATGGAATGGCTCAGCAATAACTGGATTTGGATCGCCGCCGGGGCGGCATTTGTGGCTTTGCACATGTTTGGCCACGGACATCGCCGCAAGCACAGCGGACATGCGCATAGCCGTGGCCGAGACGCCACCGATCGCGCGCGAGGTTCCGGCCCGAGGCCTACTGCAACGTCGTCTGACGCAACCGTCACGTCAGGACGCCACGAGCGTGCCGGCAGCACGGAGAACGATAAGCGCTCCCCGAGCGGCAGCCCACACGGAGGACATACCGGCAGCGGGTCCCCGATCGTCGCAGAACATTCCCATGGCGGCGACCGGCGGAATGCGAGCGACCGGCGCCATCGGCAAGGTTGTTGACGTGCCACTGCAGGACCACTCGCACCTCTTAACGAACAGGAGACGACCATGTCGAATACCGAAACCAAGCATGACCACGGCAAGCACGGTTCAAAGGACCACGGCTGCTGCGGCGGCGACCGGGGCACCACGGATCGCAAAGCGGATCCGGCCCAGGCGACAAGGGCCGCTTCAGCAGCCGACAGAATGACGGACGAGGCCGCACATCAACACGGCGGTGGTTCGGGCTGCTGCGGAAGCAAGAAGGGATCGAAGTAGTCGACCGATGCCACGATGTAGGTCCGCGCGTTCGGCTTGGGGCGGTCAGAACGACCTGGATGATCTGGCCTCGTTGAAGACGCGGAGGGCGAGGGCTGACCGCCGCGTCCTCCGGCATTTGGCAGTGTCTCAGTCGGCGAACTTGAAACAGAGGGTCGTGTCCATGCCACAAGTCGTCATTCTGACAATCAACGACGGCTCATCCAGCGTGGCGTCGACTGTGACTGCTCGATGCTTATAACCGATGAGTAGCTGTGCTGGCAGGCGTGGCTCGCACGGCACGGCGAAGCCGGGTGTGTGCCTCCCCCGGCAATGGGCGACCCATCGGCTGGCTATGCGTGACTCTGCGAGGCGCCCGGCCACTCCGTCGATGAGTTTTGAGGTGGGCAAACCGACGGTGCGGCATGCAAGGAGCAACGCGATGGAAGCAATCGATCTCAAGGGCCGACGCGGTCTCGTCGTCGGCATTGCCAACGACCAGAGCCTCGCTTGGTGGGCAGCGAAGCATTTTCGCAGCGCCGGCGCGGAACTCGCGGTGACCTTTTTCAACGACAAGGCGCGACCGCACGTGACGCCGCTGGCGGAAAGCCTTGACGCCAGCTTGGTCCTGCCGTGCAATGTTCTGGTTCCTGGGGCGTTGGACACTGTATTCGATGCCATCCGGCGCGAGTGGGGCGGGCTCGACTTCATCTTTCATGGCATTGCATCGGCGCGCAAGGACGACCTTCATGGTCGCCTCACGGATTGCTCGGCGGAAGGATTTGCCGAGGCGATGCTGGTGTCAGTTCATTCTCTTCTGCGCATGGCTCATCTCGGCGAGCCTTTGCTCGGCAGAGGGGCGAGCATCACAACGCTCAGCTATTTCGGCGCTGAAAAGGTCGTCGACCATTATAATGTGATGGGACCGGTGAAAGCCGCTCTCGAGGCAAGTGTTCGCTATCTCGCGCACGAGCTTGGTGCGAAGGGCATTCGCGTCAATGCGATTTCCGCCGGTGCCGTCCCGACCCGGGCTGCGTCCGGCATCTTGCATTTCGACGAACTTCTGGACGAGACGCGGCGAAAAGCGCCGCTGGGCCGCACGGTTGAGGCCTGCGAGGTGGGGCGTGCGGCCTTGATGCTCGTCAGCAGTTACGCCTCGGCAATCACGGGCGAGGTCATCCACGTCGATGCCGGGTTCAATGTCGAGGGAATGGTGTTCCACGGCGGCGACACGGACAGACCCCGCTAGCTTACGCGAGCCTCAAGTCAGACCCCACATCGACAACGCCAACGTTGGCAGGACGGCAAGAATGCAACAAGACTCCAAAACAGGTGGGCGGTCTCGTCGAACCGAACCGAGCTTCGTGCCGGCGCTAGGGTGGTCGGCGCTAACGCGGGCCTATGATCACATCATGGCACTGACCATGCGGGAGGAGGACTGGCGGTCGCAGTTCGTCGCGCTGGTGGCGCCGCAGCCGTCGCAGCGGATCCTTGATCTTAGGTGTGGTACCGGTGCCGTCGCCCTCACGCTCAAGCGGTTCGCGCCCGGAGCCATCATCACCGGCCTCGATCCCGATCCTGACGCGCTGATGTTGGCACGACGTAAGGCAGAGGCCGAGGGGCTCAGTGTGTCGTTCGTCGAAGGCATCGCGCAGGACGCCAGTCGCCTGCCGGAGCTTGCAGACAAGCACTTTGACCGCATCGTTGCGAGCCTGATCTTCCATCATCTGGCTCCCCCGGGCAAGCGACAGGCGTTAGCTGCCATCGCGGCTCTGCTCGAGCCCGTCGACGGGCGGCTCGTCGTCCTCGATTGGGGACCTATGCCGGACCTGGCGACACGGCTGCGCTTCCTTCCTGTGCGCCTGCTCGATGGCTTCGCCAATACAGAAGATAACGTGGCTGGGCGTTTGCCCGACTTGATGGCAGAGGCCGGCCTGATCGTGCGCAAAACCGCCTGGAGCGTCGAGACGGCGTTTGGACCACTGGTTGCCTGGGTCGCGAAGGGTGATGGCAAGCGCCGTGGGTCGCGGGAAGACGCGGAAAATCCGCCATCCGTCACGTCGTTCGAACGATTCGGCCGCAACAATTTGCAACAGAACTGAAACACGGCCGGGAACTGAGGTTGCTAGCCTTGCAAGCTGTCTGCACGCGTCGATGCATGGCACGAGAGAGGAGATCCAGATGACCGAGTCCCAGCTTCGCCTTGTTGCAGCGCGCGAGGCTCATGCGCCGGACGCTGGGTCAGTGAATACCGCGCATGTGGAGTTGAAGATCGCGGGCATGACCTGCGCGCATTGTCCGCCCAAGGTCGAGGCAGCGCTCAAAGCGCTCGGCGGGGTGCGCGCGGCGCATGTCAACGGAGCGACGCGGACGGCGCACGTGGCATTCGATCCCCGAAAGGTGCAGGTTGCCGATCTCGCGCGCGAAATCCGCCGCGCGGGCTTGCACACCGGAACCTCATCGATACGCGTGCAGGTGCCGACTATGCATTGTGCGTCCTGTGTGACGCGCATCGAACTGGCGCTGAAGCTGACGCCGGGCGTGGTCGATGCCCGGGCCAGCACGCTCACCAATTCTGTGGATGTTGATTACCAGCCGGAGCGCACGGATTTCGAGCGCATTCACGCGGCCATCGAGCAGGCGGGCTACCGGGTGGCGAAGCCTGCGGTCGCGGCCGAGGCGTCCAGCGATCCCGAAGACGTGCAACGCGAGGCCGAATACGGACAACTAATGCGCAAGTTCTGGTTTGCGGCTGCCGTCTCGGTGCCGGTGATTGCCTTCAGCTATCCGGATCTGATCCCGGGCTTGCGTGACTGGATGCCGATGGGCAGTACGACGCGGCGGACCGTGTGGGCGCTGCTGGGCCTCATCAGTCTGCCGGTTCTGGTGTGGTCGGGCTCGCAGTTCTTTCAGGGTATGTGGGACGGCTTGAAGCACCGCGCGGCTAACATGCACACGCTGATCGCGATCGGTATTACCGCGGCCTATCTCTATTCGGTTGTGGCGGTCGCTGTACCTGGACTGTTTCCGCGACCCGAGCTGGCCGAGGTGTTCTGGGACGTGACCACAGTCGTCGTGGCGCTCGTGGTGCTAGGACTGGCGCTCGAGATCAAAGCCAAGGGGCGCACGTCGGAGGCGATCAAGAAGCTGATTGGCCTGCAGGCGAAGACCGCGCGCGTGCTGCGCGAGGGGCGCGAAATCGACCTGCCGGTCGAGGAGGTGGTGGTCGGCGATATCCTGGTGGTGAAGCCCGGCGACAAGATTGCGGTCGACGGTGAAGTGACCAAGGGGACGAGTGCCGTCGATGAATCGATGATCACGGGTGAATCCATGCCGGTCGAGAAGAAGCCCGGCGACGAGGTGATCGGGGCCACGCTGAACAAGACCGGAAGCTTCACGTTTCGCGCCACCAAGGTCGGCAAGGACACCGCACTCGCCAGCATCATCCGGATGGTCAAGGATGCGCAGGGCTCGAAGGCACCGATCCAGCGTGTCGTCGATACCGTCTCCGGCTATTTCGTGCCGGCGGTGATGATCCTGGCGGTGCTGGCCTTCGTCGTCTGGTATCTGTTTGGTCCCGAGCCGCGCTTTGTCTTTGCCACAATCGTGCTGGTGACAACGCTGATCATTGCGTGTCCCTGCGCGCTCGGTCTCGCCACACCGACCTCGCTCACCGTCGGCATTGGCAAAGGGGCTGAGAACGGCATCTTGATCCGGTCGGGTGATGCGCTGCAGAGCGCCGAGAAGCTCGACGCCGTCATCCTGGATAAGACTGGAACCATCACTCGCGGTGAGCCGGCGCTCACCGACGTGGTTGCCAAGGGATTTTCTGAGGCTGACGTGTTGCGCGTGGCGGCCTCCCTCGAACGCGGATCAGAGCATCCGCTCGGCGAGGCGATCGTCAAGGGTGCAGAGGCGAGGGGCCTCGGATTGGGCGAGACCAAGGACTTTTCGGCTATTGCCGGGCACGGCGTCAGCGGGGAGGTGGACGGCCAGCCCGTGCTGCTCGGTAACGCCCGGCTGATGCGCGAGCGTGGCTTGTCGATCGAGCATCTGACCGCCGACTGGGAGCGTCTGGCGGGCGAAGGCAAGACACCGATCTACATCGCGATCGGCGGCAAGGCGGCCGGCCTGGTAGCGGTTGCCGACACCGTGAAGCCCGATTCCAAGCAAGCAATCGCGGCACTGAAGGCGCTCGGGCTCGAGGTGGTCATGCTGACCGGCGACAACGAGCGGACCGCCAAGGCGATTGCCCGGCAGGTTGGTATCGATCGCGTGCTGGCGGAAGTGCTGCCCGACGACAAGGCGCACGAGGTGCAGAAGCTGCAGCTTGAGGGCAAGACTGTCGGCATGGTCGGCGACGGCATCAACGACGCGCCTGCTTTGGCGCAGGCTGATGTCGGCTTTGCCATCGGCACCGGCACCGACGTGGCCATCGAGGCGAGCGATGTCACGCTCATCAAGGGCAGCCTGATGGGCGTCGAGACGGCAATCGAGATCAGTCGTGCGACCATGCGCAATGTTCGCCAGAATCTGGTCGGTGCGTTTGGCTACAACGTTGCCGGAATTCCGGTGGCGATGGGGCTGCTCTATCCCTTCATTGGCCTCCTGCTGTCGCCGCTGATCGCCGCGGCGGCCATGGCCTTCAGCTCGGTAACCGTCGTCAGCAACGCTAACCGGCTTCGCTATTTTGCGCCAAAGAGGGCTTCGTCATGACCATGGATCGTTGGATCGTGCTGGTTGGTGGACTGTCGCTGATCGCGGCGATCGTGTGGTTCTTCTGGCTGAAGCGCGCGACGGGCGTGCGGGCCAGTGAGACCTCAGGCGGCTATCAGGAGGCCATGATCCTGGTGAAGGGCGGCTACACGCCCGACACCATTATCGTGCGCGCCGGCCGGCCCGTTCGTCTCAATTTCCGGCGCGAGGAGACCGCGTCGTGCTCGGACAAAGTGGTTTTTGCCGATTTTGGCAAAAGCGCTGATCTGCCGACCGGCGAGACCGTCGCCGTAGAGTTCATACCGAAGGCTGCGGGCCAATTCGAGTTCGCCTGTCCGATGGGGATGTTTCGCGGACGTCTCGTCGTGGAGTGAGGGCTGATGCTGGGCGGACTTGGCAGGGAGCGGATGACGCCGATGTGTTTGAAGGGCATGGCGCCGAGAACCACGCAAAATCGTCATTGCGAGAGAGGACAGTGAAATGGCAGACCACGACCATTCCCGCCATGGGCACCAAGCCTCCGCGGGTGGCAGCTTTTGGACCTCGCGCGCCTTCCTGGTGTTCTTGGCCTTTGCGGCGATCGCCGTCGTGATGCTTTGGAACGAGCACAGGGCGCATCTGCTCGGCGCCATCCCTTATCTCTTCCTGCTGGCCTGCCCACTGCTGCACATGTTTGGCGGTCACGGCTCCCATGGCGGCCACGGCAGCCAACCGGATCAGGGCGACAAAGGAGGTCGGTCATGACGGAACAGGCTCCGGCTTATGGGCTGTGGGGGTTGGTGCTGATCAACTCCGTGATCTTCATCGTGTTCGCGTTCACCTTCTTCAAGCCACAGACGGCGCGCGACTGGCGCTCGTTCGGTGCCTTCAGCGCGTTCCTGGTTGCGCTCTTTACCGAGATGTACGGCTTTCCGCTGACCATCTATTTCATGGCCGGCTGGCTGCAGAGCTGGTTCCCCAATGTCGACTGGTTCTCGCATGACGCCGGACACCTGCTCGAGATGATCTTCGGCTGGAAAGCGAACCCGCATTTCGGGCCATTCCATCTGCTGAGCAACGGGCTCATCATCGCTGGCTTCCTCCTGATCTCGGCCGCTTGGCGCGTTCTCTTCGAGGCGCAGAAGCGCGGCGAGCTTGCGACCACGGGGCCTTATGCGCGGATACGGCATCCGCAATACGTGGGCTTCGTGCTCATCCTGTTGGGCTTCCTGCTGCAGTGGCCGACCATTCTGACCCTGCTGATGTTCCCGGTGCTGGTGTGGATGTACGTGCGGCTCGCCCGGCAGGAGGAGGGCGAGGCACTCCAGACATTCGAGGAGGGCTATCGCGACTATGCCCGCCGCGTACCCGCCTATCTGCCGAGGGTTGGCGGAGCACGCGATCCGAAAGGAGCGCAAGGCCAGGCAGACAGCCGGTGAGGATCCTGCACGCCAGAAGTGGCGCAGAGCCTGGGTTCTTTCCGAAGTGAGACACCAGATGGTGGGGAGGGCACAGCGTTGAACGAGCAAGACTGGGTCGGCGCACTGCGACGATACGTTGTGGTAGGTGCGGTTGCGCATCTTGTCTGGGAGATCGTGCAGCTTCCGCTCTACACGCTGTGGAGGACGGGGTCGCTGTCAGAGCAGGTGTTTGCCGTGCTGCATTGTACGGGCGGCGACGTTCTCATTGCCGGCGCTGCGCTGCTAATAGCCCTCGTGTTTGTCGGGCGGTCCGGTTGGCCGGCGGACGGCTTCGCCAAGGTTGCCGCGGTGACCGTGCTGATCGGCCTTGGCTATACGATGTACAGCGAATGGCTGAATACGTCGGTGCGGCGTTCGTGGGCCTATTCCGAACTGATGCCCGTGTTACCTTTCTTTGGCACGGGACTATCGCCACTGTTGCAGTGGGTGGTGGTACCGGCCGTGGCACTATCGGCCGCGCGTCGCGGCCGGGTGCGGGGTTAGGCTCGGGCAAGCCAATGCTGGGACGTCCGTTTTTCCTCCGTGCTGGTGATTCGGGTTCGCCCATATCCTTTGGGTTGCGGGTTACGGAGACAAGTCGCTAGAGTCTTGTCGGCGGGCGAAAGGATGGACCAGCACGATGAGCGAGGAGCAGAAGCAGGCGTCACTAGGTCATGACGGGGCAGCCGGACACGTCTTGATCGTCGATGACGATGCCGAGCTGCGCAAGCTCGCGGCCAAATTTCTGCGCGCCCACGGACATCGGGTGACGGCCGTGCGCGATGGTCGCGAGATGTGGCCGACGTTGAAGTCGGCCGCAGTGGACATCATTGTGCTCGACGTCATGCTACCCGGTAGCAATGGGCTCGACCTCTGCCGCGAGCTGCGCAAGACGTCCCGCATTCCCATCATCATGCTGACGGCGCTAGGCGCCGATACGGATCGCATAGTCGGTCTCGAGCTTGGCGCCGACGACTATCTCGCGAAGCCCTTCAACCCGCGTGAGCTGCTCGCGCGCATACATGCTGTTCTTCGACGGGCGAAGGCGATCGGGGCCGGGCCTGAGCCGGGCAAGCGGGGTGGGTCGCGGCTGATGTTCGAGGGCTGGACGCTCGATCTGATGCGCCGCGAGCTGCTCAATCCGCAGGGCGTTGTGGTCGATCTCTCGACGGGCGAGTATGACATGCTGCTGACTTTTCTCGAGGCGCCGCAGCGAGTGCTCACACGGGAGCAGCTGCTCGACGGTGCGAAGAACCGCGTTGCAACGGGGTTCGACCGGGTCATCGACGTGCAAGTCAGCCGTCTCAGGCGGAAAATAGAGGCGAGCGAAGAAAGCCAGGCGATGATCAAGACGATCCGCGGTGTCGGCTATATGTTGGTCCCAACGGTTCGGCGCGATTAGATCCACGCGGCTGATTCTTCGATCTAGCGCTGACTCTCCAGCAACATGGTTTTCATTGACTCGAGATGATCGTCCGGCAGAGGTCTTTGATCCGGGGATCTGATGCTGCGGTCTGCTCGCACATCAAAATGGCGCCGGCGTGATGAGGGATCATCGATCTTAGAAACTGGGCATTGGTCACAGCCGTCTGCTGACGAATCATCACAAAGAAAGCAATGGTCGCGATGACGCTCATCGCGGCGACAATCAGGTTGATCCGTTGGTCACGATACATGGCCCTCATCAGGACGAGTTCGATCAACGCCATCGGGGCGGCCATCACGCCCGCCATGTTGCCTCGTGCACGTGTTTTCAACGCCGAGGCGTGGCGATTGTTCCGTTGCATGCTTGACTGCGCGGAGCCAATCGGATGTTTCAAGCCCTCAAAACCTGCGTTTGTGCACGGGCCAGTGACCGTGCATTTACCAAACGCGACGTGTGAGACCGGTCCAGGCGTAGCTCCAGAGCGTCGGATGATACCACTGGCGTGACGGGAGCTCGCTGGCGAGGGGCTGTAATCGCCCATTCAAGGCGTCGTCGAGTGCCCGCAGAACAACGCTGCGGCCATCGATGGCAAGCCGGAACGGGTAGGTCACGAAATTGTCGTCTGGTTCCGCGGTGACCCTCTGCCAGTGCAGGATGCCGCCGGTGTCGACGCCTTGGTCGACCAGATGGACGGTGACGCCGAAATGCTCCGGATCCTGGTTTGCCAGCGCCCAATAGCCGCCGCACATGCCGCGGTACTTCGGATTGATGCCGGCATGGTAGTTGATGAACGGTGCGGTGGTTGTGGCGAGTGTGGCGCGGCCGATCATGCGTGTCCCGACGACGAGAACGACCGCGGGCTCGAGGCGGACAAGCTCGCGGCGACAGGCGTCTGAGTTGACCGAGCCAACCGGAACGATCGAGCAGGCCGGCGAAGGTTCCGGTTGCAGCTGGTGTGCGGCGATCAATCGGGCAAGGCGCGCGCGGCTCGTGGCGCGAAGCGCGCGCTGCAGGAGGCCGAAGGCAATCTGGCCCGCGACGTTGACGGGGCCGAGCTTTTTCAGTCGCCGCCGGAACAGCAAGCTCATCGGCTCCGGCTGTTCTTCGAGCACGGTCACCGGCCCGTAGCGCTGAGCAACTGCGTTGATGATGATCCACGGCAGCGGACCGCCACCCGTCAGGACGACGATTCCTGGCTGGGGCAAAGGCACGCGCCGAGGCGTCAGACCGGCGGCATGCGGTGCTTCAGTCAATCCATTCTCCTCGATCAGTTGATGCCGTTGGCCCGCTGGAGAGCGCGGATGTAGCGGGTGATGGCTTTGATCTCCTGGTCCGTGACGTCCGGCAGAGCGGGCATGTTGCCGAAGCGCCAATGGTGGGCGATTACGCCTTGCCGTACCGCGCGCACAAACGCGCTGTCGCTGTGATGTGAGGGCTCGTAGATCTTGTGCACGAGGGGCGGGCCGGCACGGGTGCCGGTGCCGTTGTCGCCATGGCAGACGGAGCAGTGTCGGGCGAACAGGCTCTCGCCGATTCGCTCTCCGGCATCGAGGTCGGGGACGACAACGGTGGCCGCTTGCGGGCGTTGGACACTGCTGCGAAAGGCGCCGCTCGCCAGAGCGAGCGCGCCGAGCGTAAGCATGGCGATGGCGATCACCGTCGCACGGCGCTTCCAGGTCGCATCGTGGCGCGCTCGCTCCCGCCGGGGCTGTGGCTCTGGGCGGGCCTTTGGCTTGCGCTTGCCGTCACTGGTTCTATTGGTGTTGCCCATGGCGAAGTCTCAAGGCTCTGCACCAAGACGCATCAGCGCCTCGCGCGTGACGTGGGCCAAGGGATTGGTCGGTTCGAGGCGCAGCGCCTGCCTGAGATCGGCGATCGCTTCCGGTCGCCGTCCCATGGCTTCATAGATGTGACCTCGGGTATCGAGCGCCGCCGCGTAATTGGGATCAAAGGCGATTGCGCGGTTGACGTCGTCGAGCGCCTCCGCGAGCTTTGCGAGCTTGAAATAGGCCCCGGCGCGTCCGTTGTAGGCGAGGGCGTTGTGTCCGCGCCGGATGATCGACTGCGTGAAGTCCTCGACCGCCCGCGGCCAGTCGCTCTGATCGAGCAGCGCGCGGCCGCGATTGTAGTGCGGCCAGGGATCCGTGCCGTCGAGGCGGATGGCTTCGCTGTAGTCGGCAATGGCGCGCACAAGATCGCCCTGCTGCATGTAGGCGACACCGCGGCGATTGTAGATGGCCGCGGCATTCGGGATTTGGCGCAGGATTGCGCTGCAGGCACGGATCGCCTGCGCAGGTGCTTCGTGGCGCTCACAGTCGCGCAGCAGGTCCGTCTGCGCGTCGAGACGGGTTGGCGTGACGGCTAGGTGGAAAACGAGGACGCACAGATAAAGATGGGGCCTGAAGCATGGTCGTCGGCCCGCGGTGAAGCGGCGGGCGTCACCTTGGCTAGGTTCAGTCACAGATTTCTGGGCCGCACTGGACATCGCCGCACTCAGGGTTTGGTGAATGTCTTGAGATAGGCAATGAGGTCGGCCCGATCTTGGGGATCGGCGATGCCGGGAAAGGCCATCTTGCCGCGCGGCACGACGGCTTTGGGGCTCTCGAGATAGCGGCCCAGTTGCTCGTCGTTCCACACCAGACCGGTCTCGCCGAGCTCGCGCATGTTGTCGGAGTACGTGTAGCCAGCGGCGCTGCCGGCCTTGCGGCCGATGATGTTGTTGAGGCTCGGGCCGACGGCGTGTCGGGCATTGTCGCCGACCAGATGGCAGGCCCGGCATTTCTTGAATGTCTCAGCGCCATTTTCGATGTTGGCGGTTTGGGCCGCGGTCATGGTCGCGCTGGCGAGCAGAATCAGCATGTTTGCGGCCAATACGCGGGCCGCATGTTTGATCGGCATGTTCCCCCCAATTGTTGAGATCCCTGACAAACTCTCAGCACATCACCGGATCGAGCAGAGCTCGACCCGGTGCGAATGGTCCGACTGCAGGTGCGGGCATCAGCCGCCGGCGTTGCGCTGCTGCTGGTCCCAGAAATCCTTCGGCGGGAACGGCTTCTCGACGGTGGTCTGGGGCTTGGGCTGGTGCGCAAAGGCCGGGGCGGCGATTGCGCCAACGAGGCCGAGGGCAACCAGGGCCGCAACGATGGTTCTTGTCATGATCTTGTCTCCTCTGAGAGTGGGCCAGGCCGCCTGTGGCTGGCTCCGTCACGATCGGCGCGGTGAAGCGTCGATGGAGGAAAAATCTACCGGAGCCGCTTTTCATGCCGATTTCTCTTTGATGTCTTTTTGTTTCGGCGCGCTTTCCGCGCGCGGTGGGAGGGGCAGACGAACACTCACGCGCAATCCGCCTTCCGGCGCGTCGAGGAGCGTGACGTCGCCGCCATGGCCGCGGATAATGGTGCGGGCGACGGTGAGGCCGAGGCCGGTACCGCCGGTCGCACGGTTACGCGAGGCCTCGATCCGGTAGAAGGGTTGGAAGACCGCCTCGCGCTGGTCGGCGGCAATCCCCGGACCGTCGTCATCGATGATCACATCGACGCCGTGACCTTGGTGAAGTGCAGCGATACGAACGTGACTGCCGTACTTGGTGGCATTGACGATGAGATTGGAAAAGGCGCGCTTGAGAGCCAGATGACGACCGCGGAAGACGATTCTGCGTTCCGGAGTGAACGTGACATCATGTCCGCGGTCGGTCATGTCATCACAGATGCTTTCGAGAACTGCCTTGAGATCGACGTCCTGGACGTGCTCATCGGTCTGCGCACCTTTGAGGAACTGCAGCGTCGCCTCGACCATGGCCAGCATCTCGGCGAGGTCGCTGTCGATATGGCGTCGCAGCTCGCTATCGTCGATGTCCTCGCTGCGCAGCTGCACGCGGGTGAGCGGTGTCTTGAGGTCGTGCGATATGGCGGCAAGTGTCAGCGTGCGGTCGTCGATCAATCGCTTGACGCGCAATTGCAGCTCGTTGAATGCGGCGGCGAGATCGCGAATCTCGCGCGGGCCCGTGACGGCAATAGCCTTGGGCTCGCCATCGACATAGAGGCGTTGCGCGGTCGCTGCCAAGTGGCGCAGGGGCTTGGTGACCGAGCGCAGCATAAGGATCGACAGCAAGAGCACTCCGATGGCCATCAACGTGGTCGATACGATGATGCTGGAAAAGGTTCCGTGGGCGCCGGTGAGGCGGGCCAGACTGAAATTGGCCCAGCTGGCATCGGCGAGCTTCATGGAGACGAGGAGCAGGTGCGGCTCGGCGGTCTTGTTGCTCAAGGGGCTCGGTAGGCCGATGATCAAGTCCCCCGTAGCAAGCTCTGGTGCGATCTCACGCAGGCGGCGGCGAAGGCCATCGGTCTTGTCGGCGGCATGACCGCTGTCGACGGTCAGCGGCATGGCGCTCCAATGCACCTCGAGCGGACCGCCTGACAGCGAGTGTGCGGTCTGCTCGCGTTCGGCTGGCGGCAAGCGGGCGAGCGCACGTTTGATGCTGAGCAGCCTCTCGGCAAGGCGCGTCTCGTTGGTGATGTCGACTTCGTTGTCGAGACCGACCTGGAAGGCGCAGATGCTGATGGCATGAAACACGATCAGGCCAACCAGCAGGACGGCGATGGTGCGGCTGGCGATGGTATCGGGAAGAAACTGCATGCCGCGCCGTCCTGACCGTCAGAGCCGGGTAACGGCGGGCACGAACATGTAGCCGACGCCACGGACGGTCTTGATGATGGCCTCGGCCTCCTCGCCTCCCATCTTGCGCCTGAGGCGACTCATCTGAACGTCGATGCTGCGGTCGAAGCCCGGGACGGGTGTGCGGTTGCGCGTCATGTCCAGCAGCTGTTCGCGGGTGAGCACGCGTTGTGGCGCTTCGACGAAAGCCAGCAGCAGATCGTACTCACCGGTCGACAGGTCGACGACAACGCCGTCGGGATTGATGAGCTCGCGCCGCAGCGTGTCAATGATCCAGCCTTCGAATGCATACTTGGTGCCAGAGGGCGGCTTGACCAAGTTGGGCGCAGCGGTGGCCCGCCGCAGCAGCGCACGGATGCGCGCGAGCAGTTCGCGTGAACCAAACGGTTTGGTGAGGTAATCGTCGGCGCCCATCTCGAGGCCGAGCACGCGGTCGGTCTCTTCACTGCGGGCCGTGAGCATCAAGATCGGTACCGACGACGTCTGTCGGACGTGCCGGCAAAGCTCGAGGCCGGAGGCGCCGGGCAGCATCACATCGAGCACGATCAGATCGACGGGCGTAGCGCGCAGCGTCTCCAGCATCTCGCGGCCTCCCCCGACAGCGGTGGCGCGATAGCCCTGCGCGCGCAACATCTTGGAGACAAGGTGGCGCAGCTGGGCATCGTCGTCGACAATCAGAATGTGGGCGTCGACGATAGGGTGCTGCTGCGTCTGCTCGGTGGCGATCGGCACGGGGATCGGGTCGCTCTCGGGCTGCATTGTCGGCTCCAGTGCCGAAGTGACGGCGGGAAGGCCCGCCGCCACGAGGCGTATTCGATCGGGCTATTTCGCCCTCTCGATCTTGGTCACGGTGAACTGCCCGTTGACCTTGTCGGGATGGAACAGGACCTTGTCGCCGGGTTTGACCTGCTTGAGCATGGCCGGATCGCCAGCGCGGAACACCATGGTCATGGCGTCCATCTCGTATTTCTTGATCGGCTCATGCTTGATGGTGATCTTGCCGGCGTCGACGTCGATCTTCGTGACCTCGCCCTTGACCATCACCTCATCGGCCGACGCACCGACGGGCGCGGTGAGGGCGAGCATTAGAGTGACAGCAGCGGCTTTCAATGAAGCTTTCATGGTCGTCTCCTTGACTTGGCTTATTTTTTCTTGCTTGCGGGCTTGGCGTCGACGACGGTGACGACACCCTTCATGCCGGCCTCGTAGTGGCCGGGAATGAGGCAGGCAAACTCAAACGTCCCAACCTTGTCGAACACCCATAGAATCTCGCCTGCTTTCTTCGTTTCGAGCCGGGTGCCATTGGGCTCGTCGTGCTCCATGGTCGGGTTTTTCTCCATCTGTACTTTGTGCTTGGCATTGCCTTCGAAGCTGTCGAGCAGAAATTCGTGTGCGAGCTCTCCCTCGTTCTTAATGACGAAGCGGATCTGCTCGCCGCGCCTGACCTCGATCTTATCGGGCGTGTAGCTCATCTTGCCCTCAGCCTCGCGGGCGATTATCTCAATGGTTCTTGAGATGGGCTTCTTCGGGTCACCTGGATCGCCAGCTGCAAAGGTACCGTGCGCCCGGGCGAGATCCGGCATGATGCCAATCGGACCCGCGGCCACGGTGGCAAATAGCGCAGCGGCACAGCTTAGGGCGACGGTATTCAAGTGACGTCGTTTCATTGCAGTCTTCTCCCCGTGGTTGTCAGTGATTGCGGTGGCCGCCCTTGGGCTTGATGACCTGGACTTCGGCCTTAGTCGGAATGCCACTGGCTTTCTGCGGCACGCGCGTCGGCTCATGCAGCGCCTGCTTCGGACCGGTGTATTCGAAGGCGACGGTGCCGGCGGGGTGCGTGTACCAGCCGGGGTCCTTGTAATCGTTCTTGGCGAGGCCCTCGCGCACTTTGACGACCGAGAACATGCCACCCATTTCCACGGGTCCGAACTGGGCAAAGCCGGTCATCATGGGCAGCGTATTGTCGGGGAGCGCCATCTCCATCTCGCCCATCTCGGCCATTCCGGTCGAGCCCATGGCCATGTAGCCGGGCGCGAGTTTGCCGATGGACTTGACGAGATCGCGCTTGTCGACGCCGATGTAGGTTTTGACGTCGTGCCCCATGGCGTTCATGGTGTGATGTGACTTGTGACAGTGGATCGCCCAGTCGCCAGGATAGATGGCGTCGAACTCGAACGCCCGCATCTGGCCAACGGCCACATCCACCGTCACCTCAGGCCATGATGTTCTTTCGTCGACCCAGCCGCCATCGGTGCCCGTGACCTTGAAGTCGTAGCCATGCATGTGGATCGGGTGATTGGTCATGGTGAGATTGCCGAAGCGGATGCGCACCTTGTCACCCTTGCCGACGACGAAGTGGTCGATGCCGGGAAAGGCGCGGCTGTTCCAGCACCACATGTTGAAGTCGAGCATGGTGTTGACCTTCGGCACGTAGGAGCCGGGGTCGATGTCGAAAGCATTGAGCAGGAAGACGAAGTCACGGTCGACGCGGCGGAACTTGGGGTCCTTGGGGTGGACGACGAAGAAACCCATCATGCCCATCGCCATCTGAACCATCTCGTCCGCGTGCGGGTGGTACATGAAGGTTCCACTCTTCATAAGCTGGAACTCGTAGACGAAGGTCTTGCCGACGCCGATATGCGGCTGCGTCAGGCCGCCGACGCCATCCATGCCGCAGGGCAGGAGCTGGCCATGCCAGTGAATCGTGGTGTGCTCCGGCAGCTTGTTGGTGACGAAGATGCGCACCTTGTCGCCTTCGACAGCCTCGATGGTGGGTCCCGGCGACTGGCCGTTATAGCCCCATAGGTGGGCCTTCATGCCGGGTGCGATCTCGCGCACCACGGGTTCGGCGACGAGATGAAATTCCTTCCAGTCGCCGTTCATGCGCCAGGGCAGCGTCCATCCGTTCAAGGTGACGACCGGCTGGTAGTCGGGTCCGCTTGTCGGGATCAGCGGCGGCTGCATCAGCGGTGACTTCTGGATCGGCGCCTCGGGCAGGCTCGCGATCTGAGCGCGACCGCTGACCGAGCTTGCCGTGATCAGCGCGGCGGCGGCGCCGGTCGTGCCGATGAACCCTCTGCGAGATACCGTCATCTTGTGCTCCTTGATCAATGCGGTGCATCGCCACCGCCGCCTGCGGCGGCAACCTTGGGTCCCTCCGCGGCGCCGCCGCTGACGCCGCCACCGATGATGGCGACCTGCAGATCGGTGGTGGCGAGGAAGTAGTCGCGTTGCGCATCGATAGCCGCGATGTTGCTCATGATGCGGGCGCGGGCATCGACGAGCAGTGCGGAGAGATCGGCGATCATCGCGTTGTAGCGCAGCATGGTCTCGTCCGAGATCACCTTGCGCAGCGGCAGGATTTCCTTCTGGTAGTGCCGCGCGATGTCGTAGCTTCCGCGATAGCCGGTGTAGGCCTCGCGCACCTCAGAGCGGACATTGACGGCGCGCTCGGCCAAGCGGTGCGCGGCCTGCAGGTAGGTTTCCTCGGCTCTCCGGGTGCGAGCGGCGCCGAAATCCCAGATGGGGATCTGGATCTCCAGTTCGAGGCCGCGTAAGCGGGTCTTGGTCCGCTCGATCTCGGTGTCCTCTGGCGGCGGATGCGGTGTGACGACGGTCTCTTTCTCAAAGCTTCGCATCCCCGCTACTTCGAGCACGTTGATAAAGCGGGTGGCGCGGGTCAGGCCGTAGCTCTTGGCGAGGATGTCGAGCTCCATGCGCGCGATGGCGAGATCGATACGCTTGTCGACCGCCTCGGCCTCAACGTCGGGCAGAGCCTTGATCCACCCTGGCAGGCTCGGCAGCTTGGCGGGAAGCCTCAGGTTGGCGTCCTTACCCCACAGCCCGAGCAGCCGAACGAGCCGCTCGCGATCCGCCCCGCGCTTGAGCTTCGCGGCAGCAAGCTGGGCGCCGAGCTCGGCGTAGAACGCGTGCTCACGGGCTTGATCGAGCTTGTTCAGCGCGCCCGTCTCACCGAGCCGCTTGGCGATCTCGGAGGCCGCCTCTGCGGCCGACTTTGCCTCCTCGAGGAACGCGACGGTTTGCGCCGAGGCAGCGGCGCGGAAATAGGCCCGCCGCGTGTCCGCGGCCGTCTTGAGGACGCTTTCGATGGCTTTGAGCTGAGCCTGCTTGAAGCGGTGCTCGGCGATGTCACGCCGGCGCGGCAGCGTCAGCAGCGAGAGCACATTGACGAGCACCTGGCGCTCGATCTCGAGCGCGGTGCCATAGGCAGGGCCTGACGCAATCGACGTGGTCAATCTCGCCAGCGAGAAGGTGGGGCTCGGCGGCAGCCCCGCCTCGACGCTTTCTGCCTCCGTGGTAGCGAGCTCGGCGAAGGCGGCCTGCAGGCCGCGGTTGTTGAGCAAGGCGATTTGTACGGCTTTGTCTGCGGAAAGCCCGCTGGCAACGATGGCGCGGACGCGCGCCTCGGTATCGATCGCGTCGGCATCGCTGCGAATGCGGGCAACCTCCTTGCCCAAGGTCGCCGTCGTTGCCGACTGCACTTTGTCCATGCCGCCATCAGGCGTGAAGTTCGCGCATCCGCTAAGCATCAATGACAACCCAAACAAGAGCACCACCGGTTTCCCGGCTGCGCCGCCTCGCCCTCGAGCAAGGTCATGTCCCCCGTGTCGGCTCATGATCGTGATCCCCCCGGATCTCTTTCTCTCAGTGGTGCGCGCCGCTGCTGCGCTGCGTGCGACGGTCAGTTCTTTCTGGCAGGTGCGGCGGGGGGCTCCTGTTTGGGGCGCGGAGCTACCCGGCGGTTGAGTTCGTCCCAGGGCAACGGATCGACCGGGCGGTAACTCTTGGTGGCGGCGGTGACGGACTGATAGCCGGGCCGCGGCACCCGTTCGCCAGAATCGCTCGGATCGCGGTCGCCGAGCACGCGGGGCAAGTCGCTCGACCATTGATGGCGGTCAAAGGCGGCCGCGGCGCTGGGCGTTAGGAGAACTGTGAGTAGCAGCAGACGTTTCATCGGCAGTAAGACCTTCCATCGGCGGACCGTGGCAAGCGGCCGGACGCTGGCGTGCGCACGAGTGCGCCAGCTCGCCACGGTTGGGAGAGTCGCCTTACGGCAGGATTTCAGGACTGTTACAAATTGTTGCGACCGACGTTTGGCGGTTGCAGCGTTGCGTGCGGGCATCGCCCGGCAATGGTGTGCGTTGGCTAGCGAGAGGTCCTGCCGGTGGCAGACGGCCGCGTTTGGATCAGCGCCGCAGCAACATTTTGTAACTTGAGTTATATCCGTGCACGGAGATAATTCACGACATGGCACGCGCGGCGTGCATGCATTTGTTTCACGATACTGAGGGAGGTTTTGATGAAGTCCGTTACTTTTTATCGCTTGGCGCTGGCGAGTTTGCTGTCTGTCGGCTTAGCGTCTGTTGCTGAAGCCAAGGCCGGTCATGCGCAGCCCGGGCCACAGGTGTTTGACGCAACGAGCTCAGACACGTTCATTCCGCGGCAAGCATCGTCTACAACCGCCTCACCGAGCTGCTACATCGAGCCCGAAGGCTTCCACAGCCAAATTCGCTGGGATACAGCATGCCGCGACGCTCAGGCCAAGGCGCGCTATCGCACACACAGCGGCCTACCAGACAAGTTCGACGCGCCGCGTGGTTTCAAGAACCAGATCCGCTGGGATTGACTGAGCAATAGCGCATGCGGCGGTTCGCAGGCGGGACGTCCATGCGTGATTGGCGCAAACACGCCATGCAGTTGCTCGAACCACGTGTGACGACAGCCGGGCGAGTTATCTGTCGAGCACGAGCGGCTCGGTCAGCGTGCGATAATACTGGGGTGTCAGTGCTTCATGCGCCAGTCGCCCGGTACTTTTGAACAGTGCGTTGGTCGGGTTGAAGATCGAATAGACAAACCCGAGGTCGCCGATGTTGACGAGACGTGCGTTTGATTTGCCGAGCAGGGGGCGGATGGCATTCGTATAGGCGATGGGTCCGGTCACTCTGAGAACGGCGCGCTTACCGGTGCCATCGAGCGAAGGATCGTAAGTCTCGATATTCATCTGGACGCAGCGAATGACGCGTTCCAGAAAAGGATGCCGCGGTGCGGCCGCGATGTGCCATTGCTGAAACTCCCCGGGAAACGGAGTCTCGGCGTGCACGCCCCACCCTTCGAACGGTCTGCCGCGCGCGTTGTCCCAATGAGACAACAAGTAATGATCGGTACCAAGGATGACGTCATCCAGGCAACGTGTTGCGGAGGATTTCAGGTCGAGATAGACTCCGCCGCGCTGATATAGTAGCAAATATCGAAACAGGTCCGCCCGGGCCGGGCCGTATCGAGGATTGATCGAGCTATACGTGCGAACCATCTCTCTGTCGAAGTTCTTGCGAATGAACTCGATACGCTGGGCCTCATCGTGGACGGTGAGGGTCCTGCCCGGGTTCAGGCGGTGCATGTGGTCGATATTCTCAATGATGGGCGCGGAAAGAAGGCGACGGCATGTGATCGTTTGGTGGATCAACTTCGGTATGGACATGCACCCTCAATCCGGCCCGAGCGAGGGTGTTTGGAATTCAGAGCGCGAACTATGGCTCTGTTCGCCATTGACGTAGCACGTCACGTTCCGATCGCGGCGGCGAGCAGGTGATGCGGTGTTAGGCGGGATCCGTCGCGCTCGATCATGCGCCGCCAGCCGAGGTAGTTCGCCAGATACCAGCTCGCGACGCCATTGAAACAGACCATCCAGCCTTTCAGCAGCGCGACGTAGCCGTTGACGTTCTGGATGTGGAAGCCCTCGTAGGTATGCTCGCCACGGCTGGCGTAGATCGGCACGTGCAGGATCGCGCGGACATGAGCGAAGGCGGCGTAAGCGTCGCGGCCGTCCGAGACGAGCACGGCATCCTTGGCGACGATCGGTTTCAGTTCGCGATCGAACGTCTCGGCCGTGAGGTCGGGCAGGATCGTGTCCGTCGTCGCACTGTGGCGGTCGCGCACGATCAGCACCGGGTCGTAGTCGTCGGCGGAGAGGCCGGATTTCGCGCCTTCGCCGCCCCGCTTGCGGGCGCGCCTGATAAGCCGGCGCGATCCTTTCGACGATTTGCGGATGAACGTCTCGTCGGCCTCGACGATGCCGGTGACGGCGGCGGCCTTGATGAGCTTCGGCGCTTTCAAGAAGCGGTGGCGCCAGCGGAACGAGGTGGTGAGGTCGATGTCGCAGCGCTCGGCCGCCTTCCTGAGGCTGAGCCCGTCGACCATCGCGGCCGCGTAGGCGAGCCACTTGTCGCGGCAGTGCAACTGCGCGAGCGGCGTGCCGGTCAGCGCATTGAAGGTACGATTGCACTCCTTGCACTTGTAGCGGCGCAGTGCATTGGCATGGCCCCAGGTGCCGAACCGCTTCGCGCCGCAGTGGCAGCAGACGGGATCGGCGGCAAAGCGCGTCTCGATCAGCGCCAGCGCGTCATCCGACGACGCCTTCGACTTCAACGCCGCGAGCAACGCGTCACGCTGCGCCTGCGTCAACGCGTTCAACTGCTCGACAAAAGCCTGATAATCCTGCGCCTTCATGACCTGCCTCCGTGACGACCGAATCACGAAGCAAGCATCGCCCTACATGAAGGCCAAACAGAGCCGCGAACTATGACGTGGAAAGCGGCATTGTTGTGCAGCGCTATAGAATATCTGAGTCGGTAATTTTTCTTCGATGTGAATAGAATGCAATTGACCTAGCAAAGCTTTGCTCCTGCGACTATCGTCTGCTAGCTCATTAACTCAAGTTACAAATTGTATCAGCGTCGCCATTCTTTTGGTGGTGTTCGATAGCCGGGGCGTTGTGAAACTGGCGTACGACATTGATGTCCTGCTGCTGGGCGATGAGGAGGCTGCGTTAGCCTGATCTATGCATCAGGCGCTGCGGTTTTGCATCTGATTGCGAAGGACGC
>ERZ761609.726-NODE-726-length-35527-cov-8.520692_pt1 | contig 35527 bp, 40 predicted proteins | sample MGYA00511163_ERZ761609 | MGnify/ENA primary metagenome ERZ761609 (study PRJEB28899, sample SAMN02445070) | bioreactor sludge metagenome | biome: EBPR sludge | place: Australia: Brisbane, Thorneside Wastewater Treatment Plant | collected 2011-12-16 ...
AACATGAGACTCGGCGGGCACCACAGCTGAAGGCTACCCCGTGCGAATAGTTCGCCGCGTCCACATTTCAGAAGGTCGTCGTAACTGTAGCTCGATTGTCTTTCGGCCATTTCCTTCGCAAGTCCTCCAAAGTCCAGCCAATCGAAGATGTTGATTGAGACCGGCCGCGATCAGACTTTTCGGCTGATCGCTTCAGAACGCCGGAAAAGACGTAGTGTTGTGACGGCATCCATCCGGCCGGTTCGTGCTTAACACAGCACTTTCCCCATCGGAAGCCGAACCGGCCGACCCGAACCGGAAACGTAGGGATTGCTCCACAGACGCCGCAAAAGACCGCCCGCCCGCCCGAATGGCGAATTGTATGCCGCAATATTGCAGGATCGGCGGCAACCTTGCTATTATGGCCGTGATCCCGGCGCGAATTCGTGGCGGGACAAGTGTTTTCGGCGGTCGGGTCGACCTTGATCCCGGAGTTGAGTGGACAACGCGGTTCATGACGAAATCGGATTCCGACTTCGACACTGAAGTGTCGGAAACGGAGGGAGCAATCGAAGATCGCCTCAGAGCGGCGGGGATGCGCCCGACGCGTCAAAGGTGTGCGCTCGGGAAACTATTGTTCGGTGCCGGTGATCGTCACGTTACGGCAGAGCTGCTTCACGAGGAGGCGGTGGCTGCCGGCGTTCCCGTCTCTTTAGCTACTGTTTACAATACGTTACACCAGTTCAAAGTGGCTGGGCTCCTGCGCGAACTCGCGATCGACGGCCACCGGGCGTATTTCGATACCAATACGTCGAACCACAACCATTTTTACATCGAGCCGGACGGCCGGCTGATGGACATCGAAAGTGATGGCATACGCGTCGACGGACTTCCCGAACCGCCAAAAGGCATGCGCATCAGTCACATTGATGTCGTCGTACGGTTGGTGCCAGAACATAAAGACAAGTAAATACAATCAGTTGGGTCGCGCCTAGCGCAAGATCTCGTCCTTGCCGACACCCCAAATTCGTCCCTGCGGTACGTAACCACGAACATCGTTCAAACCCGCCAGACACCACGTCCCGTCACATTCGAACAGGTTGAGCAGGACACCCGGTTCCAGAAGCGCGACGATAGCGGCCGAGCCATTGTCATCCGACCTGAGGGCGATCTCCGACGCGTCGCTTCCGCCGCGCTCGACAAGTGCCGTACGCCGTCGCGATAGATGGTTACTCCTGACCCAACCGCTGGTCCCGTCCTGATCGCTGATGCGCGCCCAGCCGTTTTCGAGCGCCAGCACCGCCACGGGTGCACCGGCCCGATTGAGTATCCATTGCGGTGGAGACGCTGGATCTGGCGACGGTCGTAACTCTACCCTGTCGATCTTTAGACTCATGAACGGCGCCGGGCCGTCTGCCAGGACAGGCTGAAACCTTGCCGAACCAGAAAACAGCACGAAAACAGCAGCAAAGGCAGCGGCAGTTCGCCTCGCACCCGGTCGGCAAGCCGCGCGTATGCATCTCTTGTATCGGTGCATGGCACTCAGCGATCGAATTTCCGACGTCGCGACAACATGCGTTGTGTTTTGAGGCTTCATCAAGGCTCTAGACTATAGGAGCGTCGATCGGCGCTCGTATACGTCTGAAATCGAGTTTTGAACCGCCCGTCGATCTGGTATGGACCAGACGAGTTCAAAACGAAAACACCGACGGGGCAGAAGCCGGGTCGACGGACCCGCCGCCTTCCGGTGCATCGGACACGGGATCACTCATTTCTTCGAGGCAGTTGATCGCACATGCCAGCCGCAACTAGAAAACCGGTAATCATCGTTACGCGCAAGCTGCCCGAGAGTGTCGAGACGCGGATGCGGGAGCTCTTCGACGCGCGTCTGAATGTAAGCGATACGCCCATGTCGGCAGCGGAACTCGTCTCCGCGGTCCAGGAAGCCGACATTCTGGTACCCACTGTAACCGATCGTATCGACCGGTCGATACTTTCGCAGGCAGGTCCCAAATGCCGGTTGATCGCGAATTTCGGCACTGGCGTCGACAACATCGACCTGGATACGGCGCGCAATCGCGGCATCACGGTTACGAACACGCCCGGCGTTCTGACCGAGGACACCGCCGACATGACGATGGCGCTGATCCTCGCCGTACCGCGCCGCTTGACCGAAGGCGCCAACGTTCTTCGGGAAAAAAATACTAACTGGAGCGGCTGGTCGCCGACGTGGATGCTCGGGCACCGCATCTGGGGCAAGCGACTTGGCATTGTCGGAATGGGCCGTATCGGGCAGGCCGTCGCCCGACGCGCGCGCGCCTTCGGACTTCAGATCCATTATCATGACCGTCGGCGTCTCGACGAGGAAACCGAAGCTGAACTGGGTGCGACGTTCTGGGACAGCCTCGATCAGATGCTCATGCGCATGGACATCGTCTCGGTCAACTGCCCGCACACGCCAGCAACCTATCACCTTCTCTCGGCGCGACGGCTGAAGCTCATGAAGCCGACGGCCTACATCGTCAACACGGCGCGCGGCGAGGTCATCGACGAGAACGAACTGGTCAGAATGCTCGAAACCGGCGCATTGGCCGGCGCCGGCCTCGACGTGTTCGAGCATGAGCCGGCCGTCAATCCTCGGCTGCTGTCTGCCCCTAACGTCGTCGCCCTGCCACACATGGGCTCGGCAACGATCGAGGGTCGTATCGACATGGGCGAAAAGGTCATCATCAACATCAAGACCTTCCTCGACGGACACGCCCCGCCCGACCGTGTGCACGCAGCCATGTTCTGACCTGGGTATGACTTGCGTGTCTTCCGAAAAAGCGTGACGCGTCGCGGCCAAGTCGGCAATGGGGATCCGAAGTAATGCTGGCCCAGATTCTTCTGGCCTTCGACTATCTCGCCGTCGCGGTGTTCGCGGTGACCGGCGCACTGACTGCGTCGCGCAAACAGATGGACGTCATCGGATTTCTCTGGCTTGCGATCGTGACGGGCGTCGGCGGCGGAACGGTGCGTGATCTTCTGCTCGATCAACCTGTCTTCTGGATTAGGTCGCCGAGCTACATACTCGTTGCGTCCGCTGCGGCCCTGGTCGTCTACTTTACCGCGCACATCCCGAATTCGCGCTACAAGCTGATACTCTGGCTCGACGCCATAGGGCTCGCATTCGTCACCGTGCTCGGCGCGGAAAAGGCACTGGCAGTGGGGGCCGCACCTGTGATCGCGGTCGTCATGGGGACGATCACGGCATCCCTCGGCGGTATAATTCGGGACATTCTCGGCCACGAACCGTCCATCCTTTTGAAAAAGGAAATCTACATTACCGCGGCGCTCGCTGGCGCCGTCGCCTATGTCGCCGCGCTCGGCCTCGGCGCTCCTGTACCTGTCGCAGCTGTTGTCGGTGCGGCAACCGCATTCCTGTTGCGGGCGGGCGCCATTGCACGCGGATGGACCTTGCCGACCTACCGGGCGCGACCCGGACGCGAGTTCTGAATTCGCCCGAATGTCTCCCTTATTGCCGCCGGTCAGATCTTCCTCCAGCGGGCCTTGCGCGCCGATCGTACTCGAATAGGGTCTTCGACAGAAAAATCGGGAGACGGACATGCGCGTATTCACTGCGACACTCGCAACGGAGACAAACACCTTCGCCCCGCTTCCGACCGGCATGGCCTCGTTCAAGGAGGGGACTTACTACGAAGCCGGAACGCATCCGGACGCGCCGACACTTTTTTCCGGACCGCTCTGGGCAGCACGGGAAAAAGCGAAGTCCGAAGGCTGGACCGTGATCGAAGGGCTCGTCGCGGCAGCACAACCGGCTGGCGTGACGACCCGACCGACCTACGAGAAATTGCGCGATCAGATCCTTTCGGAACTCAAGGCGGCGCTTCCGGTGGATATGGTACTCGTCGGTCTTCACGGTGCCATGGTGGCCGACGGCTACGACGATTGTGAAGGCGATCTGCTCGGCAGGATCCGCTCGATCGTCGGCCCCGATGTCGTCGTCGGCGCGGCGCATGATCCTCATTGCCATCTGACCGACGCAATGGTGAGCGCCGCCGACATCCTCGTGATCTGGAAGCAGTATCCCCACACCGATGCTGTCGAACGGGCTCGGGAACTGTGCGACCTCTGCGAACGCATTCGCAAGCGCCAGATCAGGCCGGTGCCCGCAGTGGTCGACACCGGAATGATCGTTATGGTGCACACCACGCGCGATCCCGGCAAGGCGATCGTGGCACATATGCAAGACATGGAGCGCAGGAATTCAATTCTTTCGGTTTCCCTCGCGCACGGGTTCCCCTGGGGCGACGTGCCCGGCATGGGAACCAAGGCGCTCGTCTATGCGGACGGCGACGAAGCAACGGCTCGCGCCGCGGCCGGGGAACTGGCCACTCTGGTCTCGTCCCATCGAGACGCACTGTCGTTGAACCATCCAGGCATCGACGCGACGCTGGATCGCGCCTCCACCCTGGACGGCCCAGTTGTGATTTCGGACGGCGCCGACAACGCCGGCGGCGGAGCGCCGAGCGACTCAACGTTCCTTCTGCGCCGGCTCTTCGATCGTGGCATCCGCGACGCCGCGATCGGTCCGCTGTGGGACCCCATTGCCGTCTCGATTGCGATGAATGCCGGCGTCGGCGCCCGCTTGCCGCTACGCATCGGCGGCAAAATCGGTCCGTTGTCCGGTGATCCCGTCGATCGGGACTGGCTGGTGAAGTCGATCGTTCCGGATATGCGTCAGACCGGCATGGTGGAAGGTACCACGGCCGACTGCGGTGATAGCGTTCTCGTCGAATGTGACGGTGTCGATGTCGTGCTGGTATCCATTCGCGGTCAGGCCCTCGGAACCGACCTCTTCACCAATCTCGGATGCGACATCACGAGAAAGAAGATTGTTGTCGTCAAATCGTCCCAGCACTTCTATGCGCACTACTCGAAGATTGCGCGCCATGTCCTCTACTGCTCTGCGCCCGGCGTCGTTACGATGGACCTGAACGCAATCGAGTTCAAAAAGATAACCCATCCCCGCTGGCCGATAGTGCCATCGAACTGAGCGCCTTTGAAATCAGAACGGTATCACGATCCTCGTCCTGGCCCGCGACACGCAGGGACAGAAAAATCTCTTCCTGTCCTCGACCGACAGGATGCTGTCCTTGTGGATGATGTCGCCCTCGACGTACTCGGTCATGCACATGCCGCAGCCGCCGAGCGTACAGCCCGGTTCGATCGGGATCCCCGCTTCCATCAACACCGCCAGCGCCGTCTGATGCGGACCAACGACCAATGTCCGTTCGGACCAGACGAGATAGATCTCGAATGATCCTGTCATCCTAGAAGACGCAGCGCTTCGGCCACGTCGATCCGTCCGTCGTAGATCGCGCGTCCCGAAATCGCCCCTTCGAGGACCGCACACTCCGGCCGCGCGAGTGCGGCGATGTCTTCCATCGACGCGAGACCTCCCGAGGCGATGACGGGAATTCTGACGGCGCGTGCCAGCGCGAGCGTGGCTGGCAGGTTGAGACCCTTGAGCACCCCGTCGCGGTCGATGTCCGTATAGATGATCGCTGCAACACCGGCATCTTCGTATCGTCGCGCGAGATCGATGACTTCGAGATCGCTGGTCTCCGCCCATCCCTCCGTCGCGACTCGCCCGCCCTTTGCGTCGATTCCGACCGCAATTCGTCCGGGATACAGCCTGCAGGCCTCCCTGACGAGACCGGGATCACGGACAGCGACCGTGCCGAGAATGACTCGGCGGATGCCTCGGCCGAGCCACATCTCGATCGTCGCCAGGTCCCTGATACCGCCGCCGAGCTGGCACGGCATTGAAACAGCCGCAAGAATGGCATCGACCGCAGCACCATTGACCGGCTTGCCCGCGAACGCCCCGTTGAGATCGACGATATGCAGATACCGGAAGCCCTGCGCTTCGAAGATGCGCGCCTGATCGGCCGGATCGTCGTTGAATACCGTCGCCTCCGCCATGTCGCCAAGCTTCAGACGCACGCACTGGCCGTCCTTGAGATCGATGGCCGGAAACAGGATCATCTTGCGCCTTCCAAATCGTCGGGTACGGTCGAACGTCCGCCGCCCTTCGTTTGCTACAATTGCGGCGCATGAACTGCAAAGTCGTCATCAGGGTCAAGTGTCGTGCGTGAGAATCTTCTGTCCGGTGCAGATACGACGACGAAAAGCCTCGCGTCGGGGAATCGAGTCTTGACCGAAAAGGACGCCGTCGAAATCTGGATTGCCCGTTGGCTTCGGATACCCCGCAAGGTCCTGCTCGCCCGTTTCGCGTGCGATAGTGCGCGGCTGTACGAGGTCTGGTGGGGCGAGCGCTTCCCCGGATCCCGCGCCCGGGCAGCCGAAGAGTTCCGGCGCCGTTACCCCGAACTCGCCGACCGCACGGTGTTTGGCTATCGCCGCATTCCGCGCACCTCCCCCGTTGAGCTTGGCCGTCAGCCAGACTTGTTCGGCTGATTTGCATTGCGAACAAAGAACGAACAAAAATTTGACAGCTGGCACGCGAACCAGTATGTTCCCTTTGTGTTCCAAGACACGGGGTGACTGGTTATGGTGAGCCATATAACGCAAACGACGCGAACGTTTCTCGTCGCGTACGAATTCTGCGATCGGGATACGGCCAGCGCACGCATCGAACGGGCTATCGCACGGTGTGGAGCCCGTTGGGCGCGACCTCTGGCAGGCGTCTGGTTTCTGGAGACGGTGGCTGAGATGTCGTCGCTCGAACAGGCCTTGCTGCCTTTGATCGCGGAGGACGACGGGTTGGTCATCCAGGAAGTGTTCGGCGTCGCAGGCGTCCATAACACCGTCATGCGCTGGACCTCGCCCTATCGTCGGGGGCCTGAACGCGACCCCCCCGGTCGGCAGGCGGACACAAGTCCAGGTCGCTTGCTTCATGTCGGACGCGCATCGGTTCTCAGATTTCCAGTGGTGTCGTCACCTCTCTGACACCAGTGGATCACGCAGCGGCGGCAGTGGCGCTTCGTGTCGTACCTGAGCTCCTTGGCTGACCCCGCCCGATGGAGAGCTGCTGCCAGGCCGCCACGCCCCTAAAGCCCTCTGAAGGGCTGGTGGCCGATTTTTTCGGGCGGCGTGCCGTGAGTACCGGAATCCTGTCGACAGGATTGGTGTTTGCGTAGTCCGGATCGGCACGCCGTCTCTTTTCCTGATTTCGGTCCTGGCTTCGAGCCGACCTGCCAGGTACGGCGCGCTATTTCGACATAGGATCGGACAGTATCAGGGCGCCCAGGTCAGGAAGTTCCGGATCAGCGCCAGTCCGAGCGTCTGACTTTTCTCCGGATGGAATTGCGTGCCGGCGATGTTGTCACGACCGACCAGCGCCGTGACCGGGCCGCCATGATCTGTGACGGCGACGAGTTCGCGCTCGTCACTGGAAACCAGATGATAGGAATGGACGAAATAGGCGTGAAGGCCGTCCGGACCCGTCTTGATCCCGTCCAGCAACGCATGAGGCCGGCGCACGTTGAGTGTGTTCCATCCCATGTGCGGTATCTTGAGGGATGGATCGTCGGGTTCGATCTTCGTGACGTCACCTCGGATCCACCCGAGGCCTTCGGTCGTCTCGAATTCGAGGCCTCGTTGCGCCATCAGCTGCATGCCGACACAGATCCCGAGAAACGGCCGCCCGCGCCGCCGCACGGTGTCTTCGAGCGCCTCCCGCATCCCGGGAACCTCGTCGAGACCGCGCTTGCAGTCCGCGAATGCGCCCACGCCCGGCAGCACGATCCGGTCCGCCCTGCCGACGACATCCGCGTCCGAGGTTACGACGACACGAACATCCACCGCGCCGTCACGCGCCGCGCGCTCGAACGCCTTGCTCGCCGAATGCAGGTTTCCTGAACCGTAGTCGATGATGGCGATGGTCGTCATGGATCTCTCGGATGCGTGCGTTTGGCCCGTGGCGAACTCGAAGGCAACGACGTTAGTGTCGCCTTCCCGGAGCAAGCACACTGCCGAGAACGCGCTTCCATCCGTCGGCACGAGGCTCTTCGGCGGTCGCGGCAGGCGGCGGCACGGCGCGATGAACGTCTGGCACCGATCCCTGAGTTGCCCTCGCGCTCGTCAACGGCACACTGTGCAGCCAGTTGTCGAGGAAGCGCCGCTCACAGTCGAGCAGGCTCGTCCCCGTCACCTGCCCGATCATCGTCCAGCCCTGTGCACCCAGTTGAGCGCGACGCATTTCGTCGGCCTCCCAGGCCAGAAACGCATGAAGCGCCGCGACTGCGATCCAGGCCCAGCTGGCAGGCCATCCGAAAACAGAACCAGCAACGCCGATCCCGGCGACCACCGCGACGTAGAGGATCAGGCCGAACCACATCTTGTTTTGCAGGAACAGAGCCGGCGGAATGAGGAATGTACCCCAGTCGAATCCGTCCTTGACGAACCTGAGATCCTCGGCGCGGCTGATCCTGTCGCGGGCCGGATCAGGGCGCTCGTGCACCGTCACGGAAGTCGTTCGCTCGCGTCCGAAAAGTATGTGGTACAGCATGATCGCGCCTTGCCTGCGGTTCGATGTCGCCGAGGGTCGTGTCGGGCGCTCTCTCGCTCAACCGGCGAGCGTACCCTTGGTCGACGGGACCCGGTTCCCTTGTCTCGGATCCGGTGCGATCGCGGCCCTGAGCGCCCGGGCAAGTCCCTTGAAGCACGTCTCGGCGATATGGTGGTTGTTCTCACCATAAACATTGGTGACGTGCAAGGTTATCCCTGCATTCTGGGCAAAGGCCTGGAACCACTCCCGAAAGAGTTCGGTGTCCATGTCCCCGATCTTGTCCCTGCTGAAAGTCACGTTCCAGATCAGGTATGGCCGCCCGGAAACGTCGATCGCAACTTTCGTCAGCGCCTCGTCCATCGGCAGCTCGACCGAAGCATAACGCGTGATCCCGGCCTTGTCGCCGAGTGCTTTGGCGACCGCCTGCCCGAGCACGATGCCGCTGTCCTCGGCCGTGTGGTGGAAATCGATGTGCAGGTCGCCCTTGGCTGCAAGGGTGATGTCGATGAGGCCGTGCCGTGCCAGCTGCTCGATCATGTGGTCGAGAAACCCGATGCCGGTCGCCACGTTGTAGGCGCCGGTCCCGTCGAGATTGACGGTCGCCTTGATCTGCGTCTCTTTCGTCGACCTTTCGACGGTCGCGGTGCGGCTCATGAACCGGCCCTCCTGGCCCAGGATCTGAATTGGCGGGCGCCTTCATCGCGCCGGTGTCTGTCTCTACAGGTGCGCTCAGAAGCGGCTAGCCGGTTTGGTGGCTCAGCCCGCGCATTATGGCAAGACTTGATTTACGTTTCGTTCGCCCTGACATACCTAGCAGGAGCCCCGAACCGGCAAAACGTTAACGGATCCCGAGATGCCCGACCCACACACGCCACCCGTCTGGCACGGCACGACCATTCTGACCGTGCGAAAAGCCGGCAAGGTTGTAATCGCCGGCGACGGCCAGGTCAGCCTCGGGCAGACGGTCATCAAGGCCAATGCCCGAAAGGTGCGCCCGCTCGGTCGTGGCGATGTCATTGGCGGATTCGCCGGCTCCACGGCCGACGCCTTCACGTTATTCGAGCGTCTCGAAGCGAAACTCGAGACCTACCCGGGCCAGTTGGTGCGCGCCTGCGTCGAACTCGCCAAGGATTGGCGGACCGACAGATATCTGCGCCGGCTCGAGGCGATGATGCTCGTCGCCGACCGCAATTCGACCCTCGTCCTGACCGGCACTGGCGACGTGCTGGAGCCGGAGCGCGACCTCATGGGCATCGGCTCTGGCGGAAATTACGCACTGGCGGCGGCGCGCGCGCTCCTTGACATAGATCTCGATGCCGAGACGATAGCCCGCAGGTCGATGAAGATCGCAGCCGACATCTGCGTCTACACCAACGAAAACCTGGTCGTTGAAACGCTCGAAAGCGGTCGTTGATCGCCATGACACAAGCGATGGCATGGGTCTATCTGCTGCTGGCCGGTGTTTTCGAAATCGGCTTCACCACCTCGATGCGTTACATCGACTGGTCTTTGAAGCCGCTGCCGATCGTCGGCTTTCTCGTCTCTGCCTCGTTGAGCTTCGGACTTTTGTTTCTGGCCATCCAGACAATCCCGCTCGGCACGGCATACGCTGTCTGGACCGGCATCGGCGCCGCCGGAACGGTTCTCGTCGGAGTTTTATTGTACGGCGAGCCCGCAACGACTGCCCGCATCCTGTTTCTGACGTTGTTGATCGGATCAATCGTCGGCTTGAAGCTGGTTTCGACACACTGACGGGAACACACCATGCTGAATGACCGCGATCTCGACGCCGCCGTGAAAAATGGCGTCATTACCGCAGAGCAGGCCGCAGAACTGCGGCGCGGGCGTGCAGCGTCGGAAGCTCGTCAAGAGACCGAGACACCGAAGATCACCAGAGGCTTCAACGACGTTCTCCTTGCGCTCGGGACCGCGATCATCACGCTCGCTCTCATGTCGCAGTGGGCGACATTCGGCGGCGGAGTGTCTCCGTTCGTCTATGCGACTTTCCCGGTACTGTGGCTCATCTCCGAAGTTCTCGATGTGCGCCGCAAATCGGTACTGCCGGGCATCGTCGCCGTGATCGGAATGACGATTGCTGCGATCCTGATCGGTGCGAGGTTCGGCTACACGTTCACGTCGGAACGCTTTTCCTCGCCCCGGTTTTCCGAGTTCGTTCAGTACCCCGCTCAGGTTCTCCTGTTCGCCTCCCTCGCCGCTGCGGCGACAAATGCACTGTATTACGCCCGATTCCGGCTGCCGTTTTCGCTTCTTCCGCTGTCACTTGGTCTCGGCATTGCGGCGACGAACGCTCTTGTTCTGCTCTTTGGCTGGGAAAGGGCGACGGCGGCACCCCACGTACTTGGTCTGATGTTCGGTCTCGCACTGTTTGCCGCTGCAATGTGGTATGACACGTCCGACCCGCTCCGGCGCACGCGCAATGCCGACTGCGGTTTCTGGCTTCATCTTGCTGCCGCGCCACTCGTCGTTCACTCTCTCCTGTCGATTTTCGTCGAAGGCGGTATGGGCCGATCCGGCGGCGGGTCCGGCCTGACGATCGCGCTGATCACGGCTCTGACGGTCGTCGCACTCGTCATCGACCGCCGTGCATTGATCGTCGCATCGTTGAGTTACCTCCTTGCAGCCGTCGGTTACGTCGTCTCGACCGCCGCCCAGGCACTCGGCGGATCGATGTTCGCGACGCTGATCGTCCTCGGCGCCGTCGTTCTCGTCATCGGCATGGGCTGGCACCCGGCTCGCCGGTTGATCCTCGCCCCGTTCGCCGGCCAGAAATGGCTCGAAAAGCTCCCACCCGTTCAAGCCTGAGTTGATCCAGAATGACCAGTTTTTCCCCGCGCGAGATCGTTTCAGAACTCGATCGCTACATCGTCGGACAGAAAGATGCCAAACGTGCCGTCGCGATCGCGCTGCGGAATCGCTGGCGCCGCCAGCAGCTGACCGGAGACCTCCGTGAAGAGGTCATGCCGAAGAACATCCTCATGATCGGCCCGACAGGATGCGGCAAGACCGAGATAGCCCGTCGTCTGGCACGGCTCGCCAATGCGCCCTTCCTCAAGGTCGAGGCCACGAAGTTCACAGAGGTGGGATACGTCCGCCGTGACGTCGACAGCATCATCCGCGATCTCGTCGAAGTCGGCATTGCCCAGACGCGGGAGAGCCGCCGCAAGGACGTCCGCGCCCGCGCCGAGAAGAATGCCGAGGAGCGCGTGCTCGATGCTCTCGTCGGCAATGCGGCGAAGCCTGAAACGCGTGATGCGTTCCGCCGCCGCCTGCGGAACGGAGAACTCAACGACAAGGAAATAGAAATTCAGGTTTCGGACCAGTCGTCACCGTTTCCGACCATGGATCTGCCCGGTGGCCAGCTCGGAATGATCAACCTGCAGGATATGCTCGGCAAGGCGTTCGGCGGACGCACCAGACCGCGCAAGACGTCTGTGGCGGACAGCTATGATCTGCTCATCGCCGAAGAGAGCGACAAGCTGCTGGATCAGGAACAGATCACGCATGACGCCGTGAAGACTGTGGAGAACTCCGGCATCGTCTTCCTCGACGAGATCGACAAGATCTGCGCCCGTTCGGACGGTGGCCAGATCCGCGCCGACGTGAGCCGCGAGGGTGTACAGCGCGATCTGCTGCCACTCATCGAAGGAACAACGATCACGACCAAGCATGGTCCGGTGCGCACCGATCACATCCTCTTCATCGCATCCGGTGCTTTCCATGTTGCCAAGCCCTCGGACCTGCTGCCGGAATTGCAGGGTCGCTTGCCGATCCGCGTCGAACTGCAATCGCTGACGCGCGACGACTACAAGCGCATTCTGACCGAGCCGGAAGCCAGCCTCGTCAAGCAGTATGTCGCACTCCTCAAGACGGAGAACGTCGACATCGAGTTTACCGACGACGGTATCGATGCGCTCGCCGACATCGCAGTCGAAGTCAACAGCACGGTCGAAAACATCGGCGCACGACGCCTGCAGACCGTGATGGAGCGTGTACTCGACGAAATATCGTTCGAGGCGTCCGATCGAGCGGGGCAAAGCCTGCGGATCGATGCGCCGTATGTCCGCTCGCGCCTTGGTGATCTCGCCAAGAACCGCGACCTCTCGAAGTATATTCTGTGACCGAAGTCGGTCGTAAAACGGAAAAGGGCGGCACTCGTGCCGCCCTTCGCTTGTTTTGGGCCTTCGAACTTGTCAGGCCTTGGACATGCCGATCATGCGGTTGACGATGCCTTCGAGAATGGGCTGCAGGGCAGCCGGTACGCCGGCGACGCCCATGGCAGTCTTCACGAGACCCTGGATCGCCGGCAGGTAGCCGCTTATCAGAGACGCGAGCGCCGACTTCTGTGGCGCCTGCATTTGTTTCTGCAACGCTTCGAGCTGGGCCAGTTTGGTCGACGCCTCAGTCAGTTTCGGAAGCTGTGCTTGTGCGGATGCCGCGTCCTTCACGTTGCCGAGCGCGGCCTTGAGCGTGTCGACCAGCGCGGCTGTATCCTTGCCGACGTCCACACCCTGGAACGTAATTGACGGAACCGGCGGCGGCGCAGGTGTGCGTGAGCCTGAAAGATAATTGTAGCCGAGCAGCAGCAACGCAGCGAGTGCAGCCCAGGGAAGGATTTTGCCGAGCCCACCCGATTTCGGGGCCGCAGACGGCGTATGTGCGGCCGGCTTCGCAGCCGGGGCTGCAACCGCTGCCGGCATGACTCCATCGAGAAGCCCGGTTCCCTTCAACAGGTCACCAAATCCCGCAGGCATGGCGGCGGCGACATTGTCTTTCTGACTAGCCAGCATGCGCGCAAGGCCGCCAGCGTCGAGATTGCTGGCCTTCTGCTGCTGCGCGATCGTGCCGAGCGCGATCGGCGCCAGCATGCCGAGCAGGCTCTTGGAAGCGTCCTGACCTGCACCGGAAAACTTCGACACAGCACCGGCGAGTGCGCCGAGCGAGGAATTGCCGATGAGGGAGCCGAGGGCGTCGGAGCCGGCGTTGACCATTGCCGCCTGCCCGCTGCCACCGATGAGCGAACCGAGGTTGCCTAGAATGCTCGTGTCCTGTTTGCCGAGAATCTTCATGAGCATGTCGAGACCGCCCGGGCTCGAAGACTTCCCGATGACGGAGCCGATAATCGTCGGCAGGGCGGCAGCGATGGCCTTCTGCGCGAAGCTTGACTGGATGCCGAGGGCATTGCCGATCTTGCTGACGACGGCCGGAGCCAAGAAGTTCATGGCGAGAGAAACGAGGTTCATGGCAGTACTCCAGTTGCACCGGATCAAATGAACGACCGATCTTATCTTCGGTCTCCGGTTCTGCTGCACAATTGCTACAGTGCGAATACAATCACAATGCGGATTATATCGGCGGACGGATAGAACAGTTTGTGTGAATCGTATCTGGATATGCCTCTATCTATGCCACAATTGGCCCGACCCCGGCCTTGCCCTGCACATCCGACGCCTCGTATACCTCGCAATATGAACGACAAGACGGCAATCCCGTTTCTGAAGATGAACGGTCTCGGCAACGAGATCGTCGTCGTGGACCTGCGCAAATCAGACAGGATTTTCACGGCAGCGGAAGCAGCGACGATCGCCGCGTCGCCACGGTCGCATTTCGACCAGATGATGGTGCTGCACCGTCCTCGAACCCCTGGCACCGAAGCGTTCGTCCGGATCTACAATACCGATGGCTCGGAATCCGGCGCCTGCGGCAACGGAACGCGCTGCATCGGACTCGTCGTCGCCCAGGAAACCGGCCGGAAATCGCTCCGCTTCGAGACCATGCCGGGCATCCTCGATGTCGTCGTGCGCGATGAAACCGCCATTACCGTCGACATGGGCGAGCCCAAGTTCGACTGGAAAGACATTCCGCTTGTCGAGGAGTTCCGCGATACCCGCGCCATCGAGCTCCAGGTCGGTCCGATCGACGCGCCGTTGATTCACTCGCCATCTGTGGTCAATGTCGGCAACCCCCACGCCATATTCTGGGTGGAGCGTCTCGACATCGTCGATCTCGCCAAGGTCGGCCCCATGCTGGAACACCACCGGATGTTTCCCGAGCGCGCCAACATCTCGCTGGCGGTCGTGAAATCGGATCGTGAAATCGATCTGAAGGTTTGGGAGCGCGGTGCCGGGCTTACCCGGGCCTGCGGCACGGCTGCCTGCGCCGCTGCCGTTTGCGCCGCCCGGACCGACAGGACAGGAAGAAGCGTCAGGATCAATCTTCCCGGCGGCCCTCTGTTCATCGACTGGACCAGGTCCAATCGCATTCTCATGACTGGCCCGGCCGAATTCGAGTACGCCGGCGTCGTCGAGATCTGAAATCCGGGACAGACCCCGGTCCCCAGACCCTTCCATCATAGGCCCTGACCGGCTACATGACGGGCCATGCAGGACGCATCGGCCACTGAAAAGCTGGATATTCCGGCTCTGGACATCGAACCCACCCCCGCAACGGCAGGGGACGGAGAGGCCTTGTCTCCGCCCGCCGCCGGCGGCCCCCGTATCGTCACCCTCGGTTGCCGCCTGAATGCCTATGAGAGCGAGGTCATGCGGCAGCATGCCAGCGACGCCGGTCTGGCGGACGCGGTCATCGTCAACACCTGCGCCGTGACGACCGAAGCCGTCCGGCAGGCCCGTCAGACGATCCGGCGCCTGCGCCGCGAAAATCCGGCCGCAAAACTAATCGTGACCGGCTGCGCCGCCCAGATCGAACCGGAAACTTTTGCGGACATGATCGAGGTCGATCACGTCGTCGGCAATGCCGAAAAGATGCGCGCCGAGACATTCCGGAGCCTCGCCACCGACGGCAGCGAGCGCATTCGTGTCGACGACATACAGTCCGTGCGCGAAACCGCCTCGCATTTCATAGAGGGTTTCGGCACCCGCACCCGAGCCTACGTACAGGTCCAGAACGGCTGCGATCACCGGTGTACGTTCTGCATCATCCCCTACGGCCGCGGTCCGTCCCGTTCCGTTCCTGCCGGCGAGGTCGTCGCGCAGATCAGGAAACTGGTCGAAGGCGGCACTCGGGAAGTTGTCCTGACGGGTGTCGATATCACGAGTTACGGACCGGACCTTCCCGGGACGCCGACTCTTGGCCGCCTCGTCCGCCAGATCCTGCGGCTCGTCCCCGAACTCGCACGCCTCAGGCTCTCGTCGCTCGATCAGACCGAGACCGATGCCGAATTGCTGAAAGCCCTGGCCGAAGAAGACCGCCTGATGCCGCATCTTCACCTGTCCATGCAGGCGGGTGACGATATGATCCTGAAGCGGATGAAGCGGCGCCACCTGCGTGACGATGCCATCCGGTTCTGTGAAGAGGCACGCCGCCTGCGGCCCGACGTGGTATTTGGCGCGGACCTGATCGCCGGCTTCCCGACCGAGACCGAGGACATGTTTTCAAACACGCTGGATATTGTCGATCGGTGCGACCTTACCTATCTCCATGTCTTCCCGTTCTCACCGCGTAAGGGGACGCCGGCGGCCCGTATGCCTCAGGTTGCAAAAGCGGTCGTCAAGGAGCGTGCGGCACGCCTGCGTACGAAGGCGGACGAAGTTTTGCACCACTACCTTCACGCCGAGATCGGGCGGCGGGTAGATGTACTCGGCGAGCGGTCGGGTCTCGGGCGCGCGCCGGGGTTCGCCGAAGTCGAAGTCGATGGTTTGTCGCCGGGCGAGATTCGCGCGGTACGAATCGCGCGAGTGAACGGCAATCGCCTGGTCGGCGTTGCAGCCAATGCGGATTGAGCCGACGTGAGCGAAGCTGAAAAGAAACGGGGCCTCCTCGGTCGGCTGTTCGGAGGCGACAAGCCGGCTGCCAAGGAGACGTCGCGTGCCGAACCTGAAAGGCCCGAGCGCGTTGACACGCCGGCAGCAGAAATCCTTCCGGATGTTGCGGCGACGGCAACGGAACGCTCTGCATCCCCGCCCTCGACTGCTGCCGAAGCTCCCCGACCAGAACCGAAAATCGGCTGGTTTCAACGTCTGAAATCCGGCCTCGCCAAGACGAGTGCGAAACTGACCGACGGCATTACCGCCGTCTTCACCAAGCGCAAGCTCGACGGCGAAACACTTGAAGATCTCGAGGATTTGCTGATTGGCGCCGACCTCGGCCTGGAAACGACTGATCGCATCGTCGAAACATTGCGCAAGACGCGTTACGACAAGACCATCTCGCCGGAAGAGGTCCGCGAAGTCCTGCGCGAGGAGGTCGAACGTGTCCTGACCCCGGTGGCCGGCCGGTTCGCTGTCTCGGCGGAGAACAAGCCGGAGGTGGTCCTGTTTGTCGGCGTCAACGGCACAGGCAAGACGACCACCATCGGTAAGCTGGCATCCCGTCTTGGCCGCGAAGGCAAATCGGTCATGCTCGCTGCCGGCGACACGTTTCGCGCCGCTGCGATCGAGCAGCTCAAGGTCTGGGGTGAACGGACCGGGGCACCCGTTGTCGCGCGTGCCGTGGCTTCCGACGCCGCCGGACTGGCCTTCGACGCGCTGACCGAGGCAAAGGCAAACGGCGTCGACGTCCTCCTCGTCGACACGGCCGGCCGCCTCCAGAACAAGCAGGGGCTCATGGAAGAGCTCGAAAAGGTCGTTCGCGTCATAAAAAAAGTCGATCCGACAGCGCCACATCAGGTTCTTTTGGTGCTCGACGCGACCACGGGTCAAAACGCCCTTAACCAGGTCGAAGTATTTCAGAAGATGGCAGGTGTTACCGGCCTCGTAATGACCAAGCTGGATGGTACGGCGCGCGGCGGCATCCTCGTCGCAATTTCGGCCAAGTTCCGGCTGCCTGTCGTGGCGATCGGCGTAGGTGAAGGCATCGAGGATCTCCAGCCCTTCGATGCTGCGGAGTTTGCGCGTGCCATAGCGATGGGCTAGACGCGTTGCATGTGGAAGGCGGGGTTCGGGCCGTTGTCCGGGCCCCGCGTTGTTGTGATCGTGAAGTGACGAAGGCGAACAGGGAAAAGGAAAGCGAAAGCGATGAATTGGCTGCGGCGCCGGTTTCCATTCAATGCTGAGCAGACCCTCAACGTATCGAGCGAGATGGGTCCGATCGTCACGATGTTCGTCGTGAATTTCGTATGGGGTGTCGAGGCCGGCGTCTGGTCGCTCATCGTCACGACCGTGCTCGCTCTGGCCGTCTCGCTTGTCGTGTTTCGCCGCCCACCGATCATGCCATTCATCGCCGGAGCCGTCACCGTCACTTTCGGTGCCCTTACGCTCTATACCGGCGACGAGATGTGGGTGCAGATCAAGGTCACCTTGTTCAATGCCCTCGTCGCACTTCTTCTGTGGCTTGGCCTGCGTCGCCGGCAGTATTTCTTCGAGTTCGTCTTCGGCAAGACGTTCCACTACACCGACGACGGCTGGTATGAATTGACCCGAAACGCCGCCATCTTCTTCTTCGTGACGGCGGTCGCCAACGAAGCAGTTCGGCTGGGCTTCGACAAGGCGGCCATTCCCTGCCCTGAGGCGTGGCTCTGGCTCTTGAAGAAGCCGGTGCTGCACGGCATCGACATCTGGATGATTTTCAAGTTGTTCGTGGTGATGCCGCTGACCACGCTCTTTTTCGTTTGGCAGGTCCGCTCCATGCAGAAGTATCGGATACCAGCGCCGGTCGAAGTGCAAACAAAGGACGCGCCACACTGATGTCGGACACTTCGGGACAAGAGCGGTCAAGCAACGTGGCGCCGACCGATGAGCAACCCGGGTTGCTCAAGTTGCTGATCGATCTGGGCCCGCTCGTCATCTTCTTCCTGACTTACTGGCGCTTCGATCTGAAGATCGCAACGGGCGTACTGATCGTCACTACGCTCGCCTCGCTCGTTGCCTCACGCGTCTTGCTGGGCAAAATCGGTGTCTCCCTGTGGGTGACGGCGATCATCGTCACCCTGTTTGGCACGATGACGTTTCTTTTCGACGATCCGAGCTTCATCAAGATGAAGCCGACCGTCGTCAACGTGATCTTCGCGGCCGCCCTGGGCTTCGGCCTGCTGACGGGTCGTCCGTTCCTCAAGTTGCTGTTAGGTGAGGCTTTCAACCTGACAGACGCCGGCTGGCGTATTCTTACGCAGCGCTGGATTGCCCTTTTTCTCGGCCTCGCCGTCCTCAACGAGGTCGTGTGGCGGACAATGAGCGAGCAGGCCTGGGTAAACTTCAAGGTCTTTGGAATACTGCCCATAACCTTGGTTTTTGCTGCGTTTCAGTTGCCGCTCATCAAGCGCCATCAGGCCGGACAGTAAGTTTCGCCTCCCCTCAAGGACCTCTCGACGAACGCGCGCACCACACGTGCTGCGCGATACGTTCGATTAGCGAAATTCCGTTTCCAACATTGCGACAACAAATTTGCATTGTGCGTGATTGCGCGTTTACGTATCGTCCGTGAAAGATTACTGTTGTTCTGAATCGTAGGTAATCGAATCGCGCATGGCCCCGCGCGGTTCTGATTTCAGCCTGCTGTCATCCAAATTCACTTCAGCGGACCGAGAGTATGGCGAGAGACGACAAGCCTGAACGTCTGAACCGGTCACCTCTGCACATGCTGCACAGGGCTGGTCAGTGTGCTGCAGACGTGTTTCACGGTGAAACCAAAGGCAACGACCTCACACCGCGGCAGTTCGCGGTTCTCGTGACGGTCTCCCAGAACGAAGGCCTGAGCCAAACAGGCCTCGTCGAGCGAACCGGCATCGACCGGTCGACGCTTGCCGATATCGTGCGTCGCATGCTCAAGAAGGGTCTTCTGCAACGCCGGCGGACCAAGGAAGATGCGCGCGCCTACGCGGTCAAGCTCACCGAGGAGGGCCGTCGTGTCCTCAAGGCGGCAGAGCCCATCTCCCGCCGGGTCGACGATCGTATCCTCGAAAGCCTGCCTGCGAAGCAGCGCGAGCAGTTCCTCGAGGATCTGGCGACCATCGTCGCAGCGCTTTCAAAGATGTCCGAAGAGACCGCACCGCCGTCGGAATAACCGGCAGCCGGCCTTGGTCGTACCCCGTACCCCGGGCGTCACGGTCGTGTCAGGCCGGCTGATCGCGTGCGTGGGCCGCCACCTGCCCGCGCTCCCAGCCGATGAGCGCGCGTTTTCGTGTCAGTCCCCAGTGGTAGCCGCCGAGCGAACCGTCGGTCCTGAGCACCCTGTGGCAGGGCACGATGAACGACAGCGGGTTGCGCCCGACGGCAGACCCGACCGCGCGCGTGGCGCTGTCTTGCCCTATGTGCCGAGCTACGTCGGTGTAGCTGACCGCCCGTCCCATCGGGATCTTGAGCAGGCTCTGCCAGACACGAACCTCGAAATCCGAGCCGATCAGCACCAGCCGCATGGGGTTGTCCGCCCGCCACGAATCGAGACGGAACACCTGGGCGGCATGCGGCGCGGTGGCGCGCACATCCTCACGAAAATCCGCCGCCGGCCAGCGCCGCGTCATGTCCTCCAGTGCCTCGGCACGGGATTGACCCTTGTCCTCGTCGACGAACGCGAGACCACAGAGCCCGCGTGTCGTCGCCATCAGCAGGGCGACCCCGAACGGAGAGCGGTGAAAGCCATAGGCAATCTCGAGCCCGGCACCGCGCCGCTTGTAGTCGCCAGGGCTCATCGCCTCGTGCGTGACGAACAGGTCGTGCAGCCGGCTTCCGCCGGAGAGCCCGACTTCGTGGGCGGTTTCGAGCACACTGGCCGAGCCCTTGAGCATGTCCCGCGCATGATCGAGCGTGATCGCCTGCACGAACTCTTTCGGTGACAGGCCGCACCACCGCTTGAAGAGCTTCTGCGCGTGTCCGCTGCTGACCCCCATCGCCTCGGCGATCTGCTCGAGGTCGGGCTGGTCGAGCCAGTACGTGGTAATGAACTGGATCGCCCGCCGGACGCGCGCGTAGTCCGAGCCGTCGTCGTCGCCGGGTTCGGGGATGTCCTGGATGCGCGCGCTGGCCGTTGCCATGGGACCCTCTGGATCGGTTCGACATATCGCGGTGATGGTGGAGCCCACACCGTCGAGTGCGTCAAATGGTAGGCAGGCTTTACGTCGATATCGACCCGAAAATGGCTCGCCTGGCGCGACCGTTAGAATCCCGGCGATTTCAGCCGCTCGAGCGCATCGCGCAAGGCATCCGCGAACTCCAGACGCTCCTCGTCGCTGAGCATCGAGGCGATCGCGAGCGATCGGCCGTGCGAAACGAGCCGCACCGCGACCCGCCCGCTGGGCTCGGTATCGGTGACGACCCGCACCCAATACGGATTGAAATCGTACGACCGCGCGCGCCCTCGCGCCGTCACGCGCTGCACGGTCAATGCATCCGGCCTGACGTCGATGGTCTCGAACGCGCGCCCGTCCCGGTAGTTGAGCCGGAACGCGATATAGAGCAACAGGACGTCGAGCCCGAAAAAGCCCAGCACGGGCCACGCGCCCATCATCAGGAAGGCAATCCCTGTGATGAAGCTGACCCCGCCGAAAAAGATCATCAGCACGAGAAAACCGTTCGGTCCGAGCGACCGGTTCGGCCTCAGGATGGCGCTGAAATACTCGGGATCGCCTTGGGCCACCCCTTGTGCTGCGCTACCGTTCTCGTCCATCAAGTCCTGCCTCGCTCCGGCGAACACCGGTCAGAACTGAGACGGATGTGATCGATGCCAAAGAAACCGAATGCGAAACCGGCCAAGGCGCGACCTTCCAAAATCCGATCTGTGACGAAATCTCTATCCAAACCACAGCCAGCCGGCAAGCATACGGCGGCGACGAAAGCGGCGCCCCCTTCCGCCCGCAGCGCGCCCCGCAAGCCGGACCCGGCACGCATCGAAGCCATCTTCGCGCGCTTCAGCGAACGCGAACCGGAACCGAAGGGCGAGCTGGAGCACGTCAACCCCTATACGCTTCTGGTGGCCGTAGTGCTATCCGCCCAGGCGACCGATGCCGGCGTCAACAAGGCCACGCGTGCACTGTTCAAGGTCGCCGACACCCCGCAGAAGATGGTCGCCCTCGGTGAAGACACCGTGCGCGAGTACGTCAAGACCATCGGGCTCTATCGCAACAAGGCGAAGAACGTCATCCTGCTGTCGGAAAAGCTCATTGCCGAACACGGCGGCGAGGTCCCCGCGGACCGTGACGCGCTGACGGCGTTGCCGGGCGTCGGCCGGAAAACGGCAAATGTCGTCCTCAACATGGCATTCGGCCAGAAGACCATGGCCGTGGACACCCATGTTTTCCGCGTCTCCCATCGCCTCGGGTTCTCCAAGGGCAAGACGCCGGAGGCGGTCGAGGCCGATCTCATGCGGATCATCCCCGAGCCGTATCTCTATCACGCCCACCACTGGCTGATCCTGCACGGGCGCTACACCTGCCTGGCGCGGAAGCCGCGCTGCGACCTCTGTCCGATTGCCGATCATTGTTATTCCGCCGACAAGATCGTGAACTCATAACGATCAGAAATGCCTGCTCCGCCAACAACTCGGTTGCGCCGCCGCGTCAGGACTGCCAGCGTGCGCCGTTATCGCTTCAGGGGTGTCCTATGACCGTCGCCGCCGGCCGTGCTTTCCTGTCCATTCCCGGTCCCACGAACATTCCCGACAAGGTTCTGCAGGCGATGATGCAGCCTGCGGTGGATATCTATTCGGGACCGATGCTGGCCGTGACGGATTCGATCCTGTCCGACCTGAAAAAGATCTTCCGGACTTCTGGCCGTGCCTACATCTATGCCGGCAATGGCCATGGCGGCTGGGAAGCGGCGTTCACGAACGTGCTGTCGCGCGGCGACAGGATCCTCGTCCTCGAAAGCGGCCGGTTCGCAATCGGCTGGGGCGAGATGGCCGCGTTCATGGGCGTTGAAGCGGAAATTTTGCCGGGACACTGGCGTAAGGCAGTCGACCCCGACGCGGTCGAAGCTCGCCTCCGGGCCGACAAGGGCCACGCGATCAAGGCCGTGATGGTCGTACAGATCGACACCGCCTCCGGCGTCGTCAACGATATCGCCGCCATCCGCAAGGCCATGGATGTGGCGGCACATCCAGCCCTGCTCCTCGTCGACTGTGTCGCCTCGCTCGGATGCGTCCCGTTCGAAATGGACGCGTGGGGCGTCGACATCGCCATGGCGGGGTCGCAGAAGGGTCTGATGGCGCCGCCCGGGCTCGCGTTCGTGGCCGCCAACGAAAAGGCCCATCGGGCGCATGAAACCGCCAATCTCAAGACGCTCTACTGGGACTGGACGTTCCGGCAGGGCGCCGAGCATTACAAGAAGTACTGCGGCACGCCGCCCGAGCACTTGCTGTTCGGTCAGCGCGCGGCGTTCGACATCCTGCTCGGTGAGGGACTGGAAAACGCTTGGCGCCGACACGCGCTGCTGGCCGACGCCGTGCGCGCCGCCTTGGCCCGCTGGAGCGAGGGGCAGGTGCTCGATTTCAATATCCTCGACCCCCGACAGCGCTCGAACTCGGTGACGAACGTTCTCGTCAATGGACGCGACGCTGACGAACTCATGGCATTCACGCGCGACAAGTGCGGCGTCACCCTTGGGCTCGGCATCGGCGGTTTCGAAGGCAAGGCGTTCCGTATCGCGCACATGGGCCACGTCAATGCGCCAATGGTCATCGGCACGCTCGGCGCGATCGAAATGGGACTGAAAGCCCTCCGAATTCCGCACGGCTCCGGCGGCACTTCGGCAGCTATCGAAACCTTGGCGGCCGGAGTTGCCGCATGACCGACGGTGCCGGCCTCGGGCCCGTTCCGGCCCGATCGGGAAGCAACCGCGTCCTGCTGGTTCTCGCCGTCGGCAATTTCATCCTCGGGATATCCGCGTTCGTCGTACTCGGCCTGATGACGACGATGAGCCGAAGTCTGGGCGTCGAACCCGCGACGCTCGCCCGTATCCTCACCGAGTACGCCGTCGCCTATGCCATCGGCGCGCCACTCGTCATCGCAGCAACCGGCCATCTGCCGCGACGCCTCGTGCTGACGGCCGGCATGCTTCTGACCGGTGTCGGCGCACTGATTTGCGCCGTCGCGTCATCCATGCTGACGGTCGAACTTGCGCGCATCATCGGAGCGCTGGGTGCCGGTCTCTACGGTCCTGCTGTCGCCGGTGTCGCCGTGTCGACCGCCGCTCCGGAGCGCCGCGCAACGGCGTTGTCGACCGTCTTCATGGGCTTCACTGCTGCGCAGGGCATCGGCACACCCGCCGGGACCTGGCTCGGCTACACGTTCGGCTGGCAGACGACGTTCGGCATCGTAGGCGGACTGGCGCTCGTCATGGCGGCGATGATCTGGCGGATGGTGCCGGCGACGATCCCGTTTTCGCCGACCTCGCTGGCGGAACTCCGCCGCGTCGTCCGTACGGGCCCGATCCTCGTCGCGCTTTTGTTCACGGTTGCCTTCATCGCGGCGACATACACGACGCTGACATTCATCGCGCCGATCCTGGAAACACGTCTCGGCGTCGGTCGTGACGGCCTCTCGACCTACATGATGATCTACGGCGCCATGGCGTTCGTGGCCGCTGTCTTCGGCGGCATGATCGCGGACCGGGTCGGCCCGTCTCGGGCGCTGCTGTTCCTGTGTGCCGCGCACGCGATCCTGCATCCGATGGTCACGCAGGGGCCGACGTCACCCGTCGCGGTGGCGATCGTTCTCGGTTGCTGGTCACTGTTCGGTTGGTCGCATTTCACGATGCAGCAATCGCGTCTCGTCTCGATCGCACCGAAGGACGCACAGCTCGTCATCGCGCTCAACAGTTCGATGCTCTACGTCGGGATTGCAGCCGGTTCGTGGCTGGCAGCTCATCTTGTCGCCGTGCCCGAATGGCGTGGCATCGCAGCCGGATCGTTCACGCTCGTGCTGACGGCCGCGATCATTCTCGTCATTGGCGATCGCTGGATCGCCCGCCATCGCGCCATGGCGCCGTTCGCGAGCCAGAACCCGCCCTAGCCGGATACGAACGCAAAAAAGCGGGGTCGCCCCCGCTTTTCCGGTGTCGATGACAACCCCAAGCGGGTGTCGATCAAACCTGTTCCTTGAGTTCCTTGGCGGCGCGGAACGCGACCTTCTTGGAAGCCTTGATCTTGATCGCCTCACCGGTCGCCGGGTTGCGGCCCATCCGTGCAGCGCGCTTGCGGACCTGAAGAACGCCGAGACCGGCCATGCGGATGCGCGCGCCCTTCTTGAGGTGCTTCGTGATCATGCCGACGAAGTCTTCCATGATGGCGTTCGCCTGCTTCTTCGGCAGCTCGTGCGCTTCGGCGAGAGCGTTCCCGATGTGACGCAGCGTCACGGTTTCCTGCTTGGCGGCTTTCGCGGCCTTTGCGGCTTTGGCCATGGATCTAATCCTGTTGGTTCATGTTGAGGCGCGTCAGATGCAGCAGTTTGCCGCTGAAATCAAGCGTTTCTGACACCCCTGCGGCAACTTGTGCCCTGTTTTCGGCACTTTCTGCAATGTTCGAAAACACAAATTGAGCGACGGACGCGTTCTTGGGCCGGAAAAGCGCGGTTTGCCGGACTTCAGGAACGCCCGGTCTTCTCGCTTTCGCTGATATGGGTGAGAATGGCGTTCGACGGAGCCGTTCCGATCTCGAGGCCGGCAAACACCGGATCAATCGGCGTGAATGTAAGTCCTGGTGAACTCATCAGCACCATGCCGAGGGCGAGCTCGGCACCGTCCTTTTTCCGGTAGGATCCGTCCGCCATTGCATCGTGCCAGTCTTTCAGGAACTTCCGCACCCTGGCGTTCGGCTTGAAAACCATGACCCGAGCCGACACCACGAGAATGCATTTGCGGCGTGAACGCCACGGCAGAGAACTGATGCGCGTCTTCGCCCGCGCGCTGACGTCCGCATTAATGTTGGCGAGCGCTGCAAGCGACCCATGAACCTGGCTGTCCATGTCGAGAAAAACGATCGCTGAATTCGGGTAGAGATCCAGAGCGCGTTCGATGACCTTGGGTTTCCAGCCGACGATGTCGAACCAGCTCGCCTGCCCCTTGTCCATGCTGAAGAAGTGATGCGGGTTGTCAGGCCCGAGCTCTGCGGACAGGCGCTGTGCCAGCGGCCGGTAGTTTGGGGTGAAGAAACCGCAGGCAACCAGTGCCGGAGCGCCGCCGGCCGGGATTGAGACGATGTCATCTGACATGGATTTGAATAGACCCCGCAGGCTTCCGGACTGGGCAGTGTGCGCGCCATCAAAAGCGGCTCGCATCATTCCGGTATACCCGACAATGCCATCCGGACAACATGGTCGTGCGTCGAGCGAAATCCTCGGTGCTCGTCAGATCGAATAGACTGAGGGCACACGGCGCGACGTGTGCCCTCTTCGTTTGAGATGAGCCTGTGCTCAATTGCCGGACGGGGCAGCGCCGCCCGAAGCCGCGGGGTTTTGGGCGTTTGCACGCCTCTCACTCATGAACTGCTCGAACTCGGCCTTGTCTTTGGCCATGCGCAAACGCGTCAGGAACGAGGTGAACTCGCGGGCCTCGTCTTCGAGGCGGCGCAGCGTCTCCTCGCGATACTCGTCGAACGCGGCATTCCCGCTCGGCCTGAAGCCGGATGTCCGGCTGCGGGTGCCGTCATTGCCGCCCCAGGCGCTGAACTTCTCGCTCCAGCGGTTCATTTTGTCGTCCCAACGCGCGCGCCGGAACTCGTCGTGCCTTGAACAGCCCATTCGTCCACTCCAGATGAGGAAAGCCAATATCGCGAGCCCGGCCGGGAAGAAGACGATAAATCCCAGAACCATCGCCGCGATCCACGCCGGACGTCCCAGATCGTCCATCCTGGCAACCATCTCAGACATCACGACCTCCAATGTGAATGTTATTTACATTTACATAAATGAAGTGCGCGACCCGCTTCGTCAAGAGATCGGACCGGAAAAAAGCAGCAAATTGTTTCGGGCCCGAAACCGCGCCCCCGGACCTGCATGCTGTCAGCCACGCCCTCACCTGGCCTGCTTCGGGATCCCAAGGCCGTCGAGGTAGACGAGGATCCCGGCCTCAAGCAGGTCTTCGGGCGGCATCGGCAGGGGCCTTCGCGCTCCGTCCCCGCGGGCAAACAGCCCGGCGATGCCATGACTGAGACTCCAGATGTGCAGAGCCATCATCATTGCGGGCGGCCGTTTGCCAGCCGGCAGATCGGCGACGAGGGCCTCGCACGCGGTCCTGAGCAACCCGAGTGCCCGCTCACCGGATGCATGGAGTTTGGGATAGGCGGACATCGGAAGTCCGCTTTCGAACATGGCCGAATACCAGGCGGGCGAGGTCGTTGCGAAGTGCAGGTAGGCCAGCCCCATGCGTTTAAGGGCCGGTCCGGCACCGCCCCGGCCATTGTCCCATGCGGCAGAAAGGCTTTGCTCGAACGCTATGAAGCCTTGCTCGGCGACGTCGGCGAGAAGAGCTTCCCGGTCCTTGTAATGCCGGTATGGTGCGGCAGGGCTGACACCGGCCTGGCGTGCGGCCTCCGCGAACGTGAACCCGGCTGGCCCTTTGCGCGATATGAGATCCAGCGCGGCCGCGATCAGCGCCTCGCGCAGATTGCCATGGTGATAACCCCGCCGGCCGTCCTGGCCGTCGTCGCCGTCTCCGCTTTTGGGTCCCTTTTTCCAGCTCATGTCCAGTGATTACACGACTCCTGCCGCGCTTTCATAGTCGCGGGATCGGTCTTATCGGTGTGTTAAATCCTTCTCGCCACTGTGACCGCACGCAGCAGCAGGTCGGTTCACATGTCGCTCAAGACAGCAGTTTCGGCGGCCCTGATCACTCTGGTATCGCAGTCCGCAGCCGTCGCGGACGCGATCACCATCGGCACGATACGTGTCGATTTCTCGGACCCCGCCCAGCGTCCGACGACATCCGCCGAGAAGCATTTTGCCGAAGCCTATCTCGCGGCGGCACGCAAGCGCGACATCGCCGCGATGCGCGCTCTGGTGCATCCGGCTTCGCTCGCATGTGCGTCGTCGGATGCGAATAGGGAGCACCTCGACACCGTGCTGTCCCGCCCGTTCCGGCACGATATACCGGCAGATGCGCGCCTCGCCTTTGCAAACGTTCCCGACGCCGAGCAGCATGTCCCGACCAATGGTCTCCTCACGCTTCCAGCGGTTCCGAAGAGAATATTCGTACTCGACTACAAGTGGCTGCAGAAAGATGACGACGGCAAGGTAACACGAAGCGTCGGCATGACCGTGGTTCGCCTTCTGGCCCCCGACGCCGACACGCTGAAGCTCGCAGAATATTGCCTGACGCCCGACGGCGAAGCGAAGTATCGGGCGAACCGGCCGCGCTGAGACGTCACGCGGAAGACACGGAACCGATCACACTCCTGTGCGTTGAAGGGGAGCAGCTGTGTTGCTGCGCACACGCACCCGACGTGTGCCGTGTCATGAGCAAATACACACACGAGAGAGTTGAGCGTCATGAAAAAATCACTTCCACTTGTCGCAGCCCTCGCCATGAGTGTTGCGATCCCGGCGATCGCACAGACGACCGCTCCCCAGCCGACGCTGCCGCCTGCCGCGTCGCCACCGCCGAATACGTCGACCACTCCGGCCCCTGCTGCGCCGCCGGCTGCGATGCCGGCAAATCCGTCGGCGAACACGGCGACAACCGGCTCGATCGCAAGTGATGTCGTGCTTTCGGAAGAAGAATCGAAGAAGTGGATCGACAAGGTGATCTATTCTTCGGACGGCGCCAATCTCGGCGAAGTCGCAGCCTTCGCCCGCGACGGCTCCGGTCGCGTCACCGAAATGCACGCCGATATCGGTGGCCTTATGGGCATCGGCGAAACGCGCGTGCGGATCATGCCGAGCCAGTTCCGCTTCGAAGGCGATCGCGTCACGCTGAACCTCACCAAGGAGCAGGCGAAGAACTTGCCGAAAGTCACGAAGACCAACTAACGGCGTGTCGTCCGGAGCCGGCGCAGCGCGCCGGCTCCAAGCGCGTCGATCTTTCAGGTGCCGTCCGGGGACCACCCGTCTGGTGTGTCGTAGTCGGGATGCTGGCGGCTCGAGAGCCTTTTCATCACATCGGCGGGGACGTCGTCTTCGGTCTTAGTGCCCGGGAGATCGGCGATCTCGCCCATGAACGGCATCCGCCCCTCGACGCCATATTGGCGGATGGGAGGCACCGCTGTGGGATCATCCAGCGACCCGAGCGTGATGTTGATGCGGTCCGTATTCACGTACCGGAACGTCAGCGGCGTTCCGCAATTCCGGCAGAACCCGCGTTCGACGAGTTCGGAACTCCGGAAGATTGATGGTGCGCCCCGTGTCCAGGTGATGTCTGAGAGCGCAACCCGCGCGAGCGCCGCGAAATAGTTTCCAGTCGCCTTCTGGCACATGCGGCAATGACACACGTGCGCGTTCTGTGGGTCCGCCGAGAGCCGGTAGCGAACGGCACCGCACTGACAGCCGCCGGTGATCGAAGACATGGTTCGCTCCACTTCGTCCGAACGACGATGCCAGTCCGACTAATTTCTCACGACTACGCCACGTGTGCCGCGGGCTGAGAATTCGGCGCACTCGCGCAACGATGCGGAGTACGCCGTAGCGCGAGGTCAATTCGCGGCGATATGCTTGAACATGTTCCGCTTCGCTTCGTCGTCCATTTCTGTCTTGAACGCATGGCGATCCTTGAGCGCGAGGGCTTCCTTGGCCGCCGGGCGCGCCATGATCTCGTCATGCAGCCGCTTGAGATTGGGCATCGTCGCCCATGCATCGTCCCCAAGGATGAACGGGATCATCCGCGCCCAGCCCCACACGTCCATGTCGACGATGGTGTAAGTATTGCCGACCATGTAGCGGTGCGTGGCCAGATGCTGGTCGAGAATGCCGAAATGACGCTTCGCTTCGTACTGGTAGCGATCGTTCGCATATTTGATTTTTTCGGGCGCGAAGTGCCGGAAGTGCACGGCCTGGCCGGAATAGGGACCGACTCCCGTCGCGACGAACATCAGCCACGACAGCAGCTGCGCGCGATTGTTCGGCGTATCTGCCGGCAGAAACTTGCCGTGCTTTTCTGCGAGATACAGCAGGATCGCGTTGCTGTCGAAAACGATCACGCCGTTGTCGTCGATGATCGGCACTTTCGCATTGGGATTGAGCGCGACGATCTCCGGCTTGAACTGATCACCGCGTCGCGTATCGACCGGAACGCCTTCGTACGGAATCCCCGCTTCGGCGAGGAACAGCCCGACCTTTGATGGGTTCGGCGAGCCGTTGAAGTAGAACTTGAGCATGCGGTAGATCTCCCTGGGTGAGGTCGAAATTCGGGTGAAACGTCTATCAGCTTGCGATCGGCTTCACATCCAGTTCGAGCCGCTCACGTTCGACGGCACGCGCCACGCCCGGATGCTGCGCGACCTTGTTCGCGTGCGGCCAGAGATGCGCCCAGCTCTTGGGGCCGATACCGGCGAACCCACCCCACCGCATCAGGGTCAGCGCGTAAAGATCGAGCGGGCCGATCTCTGCGCCGCCGAGCCACGGCTCGGCGGTCGCGCACATGGCGTCGATCTCGACGAGATGTTCGCGGTATTTGCCGATGTTGGTGCTGCGGATCGCGGACTGGGCGGCTTTGTCGTCGGCGAACTTTTGCGGCATGAACACGTGCGTGAAGGTTGGATGCACGGTGTTGTTGAACCACGCGAGCGTCTGCAGCGCTTTGGCCTTGGCGAGCGGCTCCGGGGGCAGGAATCGTCCGCCTGCAACGGCATCGTTTATGTAGGTGACGATAGCGACGATCTGGTTGATCGGCTGGCCATCGACGACGAGTACGGGAACCTGCCCGCGCGGATTGATAGCGAGATACTCCGGTGTCGCCTGCTCACCCTTGTGCAGCTTGACGGGCCTGGGCTCGAATGTGGCGCCTGCGATTTCGAGCAACCCATGCGGCACGAACGAACAGGCACCGGGCGCGTAGTAGAGTTGAATGGTCATGCTGGATTGTCTCCGGATGCAAACTGTAGCCGACGCGACCTCAACGGAATTGCTTCAAAAGCGCTTCGGCACCGCGCGCGAGAATGGCCGCATCGACGCCGACCGCCGTGAAAAGCGTGCCGTTTTCGATGCAGCGTTTGGCGAAGGCGGGATCGGGCGTGAGAATACCGGCGGGTTTTCCAGCCGCGCGAATGCGGCGGATGGCGTCGTCGATGGCGGCGACGACCTTGGGGTTCTGTAGCTCACCCGCATAGCCCATGCTGGCTGCGAGGTCGGCCGGACCGATGAAGATGCCGTCGACGCCCGGAACGGCGGCGATCGCCTCGATCTCGACCAGTGCCTCTGCGGTCTCGACTTGCACGAGAACGCAAAGCTCCTCGGCGGCGCGCTTCGCATATCCGGCGACACGACCGAATCGTGTGGCACGCGTGACGCCGGCTACGCCGCGGATGCCCTCGGGCGGATAGCGCGTCGCCGCCACGGCTGCCGCCGCCTCTGCCGCATTCTGCACGTACGGGATGAGCAACGATTGAGCGCCGTTGTCGAGATGCCGCTTGATGAGAACGGGATCATTGATCGCCGGGCGGACGACGCACGAAACCGGATATGGCGCCGCCGCCTGCAGTTGTTCGAGCGATGTCAGTGGATCAGACGGCGAATGCTCGGTGTCGATGAGCAACCAGTCATAGCCGGCACCCGCGTTGAGTTCGGCGATGTAGCCACCGGGAAGCGAGCACCACAGCCCGATCTGCTGTCGGCCCTCGCGAATAGCGCGTTTGAAGGCATTGACCGGCAAATCCTGCTGCATCTCGTTACACCCTGTATTCTCGAGTATTGTTTGTCGGCGTTTCCGTGGAGTGGAGCTACGAATATGACACTTGTCCAGACGTTGCCATGGGTTGCGGGCATTGCAGTCGCGCTCCTGCTGGCGTTTCTGACGTCCCGTGACGGCAAACTGGGTGCTGGCGCCTGGCGCATTCCCGCCGCTCTCTCCGTTGCTTTCCTTCTTTGGAGTCTCTACGCCGCTTTCTACGAAGGCGTCACCGGGTTTTGGCCCGAGCATACGCGCAATCTCTGGGGCAATCAGATCTGGTTCGACCTGTTGCTTGCCGCCACGATAGGGTGGTGGCTGATACTGCCGCGTGCGCGAGCCGTCGGCATGCAGACCTGGGGCTGGCTGGTGGCCGTGCTGGCGACCGGCAGCATAGGGTTTCTCGCCATGCTCGCACGCGTGCTCTTTCTCGAAGAAAGGCGCTGAAGACCCGGCGCGAACGGCGCGTCCGTCGCGTGTTCGGCATCATTTCAGGACGAGATACTGAAACGCTATCATCGCCGCGAAGGCCAGCGTGATGGCAACGCCGACGTTTTCCGGCTTTTCGTGCTTGTTGGCATCGGGGATCAGCTCCGCGAATACGAGCCAGAACATCGCACCGGCCGCGAATCCGAGCCCGATCGGAAGGAATTCCCGAAACGCTTCCACGAACCAATAGGATGGAACTGCCATCAACGGCTGCGGCAGGCTCGAGAAGATCGCCCACAGCGCGGCCTGCCATACCGGCGTTCCGCGCGGCACGAGAACCAGCGCGATGGCAAGTCCTTCGGGGATGTTGTGGATCGCGATCGCGGTCGAAATGAAGGTGGCGAGAGCGCCGTCCCCGCCAAAGGATACGCCGACGCCTACACCTTCGGCGAATGAGTGCGCCGTCATCACGCCGACGATCAGAAGTGCCTTTTTCGCGTCGACACCCTTCAGCGATCCGAGTTCGTAATTGCTGTCGGAGACATAGCGGTGCGCGACGATGATGCCCGCGAGCCCGGCCGCGATCCCGGCGAGCAGGCGCCAGGGGCCGAGCTCGATGCCTTCGGCGACAAGCGCATGGCAGGCGGCCAGCATCAGGCCACCAGCAGCCGCGTTGGAAAGGGAAAGAAGCCGCGGGCTTATCTGCCGGGCGAAAAGGAGCGGTAGAGCACCGAGACCCGTCGCGATGGCGGTCAGCATGGCGACGGCGAAGACCGTGAACGTGGCAGGATCAGTCATGATCGGCAGGCAGCCCTCAGGCGCCCGCCACTGCAGGCGCGAATCTGGAAGAGTCGAACATAATTTAGAAGTTTTCTAAAATGTTCCGCTGGCTGCTGCCAGACCTTTCTTTGCCGTCGACCCCATTTGCCACAGCCAAACGAAATACGCCGCCCGGGAGACCCGGGCGGCGCGATGTTCATGAGTGTCCAGCAGAGCTTGCGAGACCGTCAGCTGATGTGGCTGACGAACTTGGCGGAGAGGTAGGCCGACAGGCCTTCGATACCGCCCTCGTGACCGTAGCCCGAGTCCTTGATGCCGCCGAACGGCGTCTCGGGCAGCGCGATGCCGAAACCATTGATCGACACCATGCCGCTCTCGAGCGAGTCGGCGACGCGGGTGGCGAGCTTGGAGTCCTTTGTGAACGCGTAGGACGCCAGACCGAACGGCAGCGAATTGGCTTCCTTCAGGGCCGCCTCGGTGTCCTTGAACCGCAGCATGACGGCGACAGGGCCGAACGGCTCCTCGGAGAGGATGCGCGCGTTCTTCGGCAGGTCGGTCAGAACCGTCGGCTCGAAGAAGTTGCCCTGGTTGCCGATGCGCTTGCCGCCCGTTGCGACCTTACCGCCCTTCTCCTGGGCGTCCTGGACGAACGACTCCATCGCGGAGATGCGGCGCGGGTTGGCGAGCGGACCCATCTTGCTGTCGGCGGCGAGACCGTCACCGACCTTGGTGTTCTTCATGAGGTCGGTGAACTTGCCGACGAACTTGTCGTACACCTTCTCCTGCACGAAGAAGCGCGTTGGCGAGACGCAGACCTGACCGGCGTTGCGTGTCTTCATGCCGTGCAGGATCGTGGCGACCTGATCGGTGTCGACGTCGTCGAAGATCATGACCGGCGCGTGCCCGCCGAGCTCCATCGTCGCGCGCTTCATGTGCATCGCGGCGAGCTGGTTCAGGTGCTTGCCGACCGGTACCGAACCCGTGAACGAGATCTTGCGGATGATCGGCGACGGGATGAGGTACTCGGAAATCTCGGCCGGCTGGCCATAGACGAGATTGATGACGCCGGCCGGAACGCCCGCGTCGTGGAAGCACTTCACGAAGCCGATCGGCGAACCCGGCGTCTCTTCCGGGCACTTGATGATGATCGAGCAGCCTGCCGCGAGCGCGCCACCGATCTTGCGGGCGGCCTGCGACACCGGGAAGTTCCACGGCGAGAAACCGGCGACCGGGCCGATCGGCTCCTGGATGACCATGTTGCGAACGCCGTCGGCGCGGGCCGGAATGATGCGCCCATAGGCGCGGCGGCCTTCCTCGGCGAACCACTCGATGATGTCGGCCGAGCCCATCAGCTCGACTTTCGCCTCGGCGAGAACCTTGCCCTGCTCCATGGTGAGGACTTTGGCGATCTCGTCGACGCGCGAGCGGAGGAGATCGGCGGCTTTCTTGAGGATCTTGCCGCGCTCGTAGGCAGAAACCTTGCGCCAGGTCTCGTAGCCCTTCTGGGCGGCGGCGAGGGCCTTGTCGAGGTCGGCCTTGTTGGCGTGTCCGAGTTTGGCGATCGGGGTATTCGTAGCAGGGTTCACGACATCGCTGGTCTTGCCGGACGAGGGCTGAACCCATTTGCCGTCGATGTAGTGCTCGAGGGTCGAAACGTACATGTGCGCTCCTTGTTTCTCCGCCCTAGGGCGATAGCTGGCAAAGTCGGGAAATCCGTGCGGTTAAAGCGCACTTTTGTGGGGCCCGCGCAAGCCAAAAGCCGGTGATCTGACTTGCACGGGCCGCGCGCCCGGACTTCCGGCCCGGCCTCTGTCCCCCTCTCGGCCCCGCATCCCGGCCCCCGCATCCCGGAATGCCAGCCTTTCCAGAGCATCGAGTTGACGGCCCGTGTTTTCGCTACAATTCTGGCGGGCGGGGTAGGCCAAGCGGCAACCGCACGAGCGGCTCGAGAACATGCGGCAGACCCGAAAGACCGGGATCCGAGGCGTTATGTCAGATTTGGTCGATGCCGTTTCCAGTGAGTTCGGCCCTGCAACGAGAGAGCGGCTGGCTAAGGCCATGGGCGTGACGCCCGCAACCGTCGAACGCCTGTTCGCCGGCGGCATCCCCGCTCTCCTCGCAAGCCTTGCAGCCGGCGCCGGCGATACGGCGGGACCCCGACTGCTCGCCTCCGTTCTCGACCAGCGCCGCGCGACCGGCGGCGACGACCTGGCGGACGCCATCGGTACTACCCGCCAGCAGGCGATCACCGACGAGGGGCGTTCCGCGATCGGAACCTTGCTCGGCAGCCCCGCCCTCGGCCAGCTCGCCGGCGTGCTGTCGAAGTTTTCCGCGACCGGCATCGGCAATGCCGCAACCGCGCTTAGTCTCGCGATGCCGTCCGTGCTCGACGTGCTCGAGCGCGAGCGCACCGGGCAGGATCTCGACACCGACGCCCTCGGCGACCTTCTGTTCGACCAGCGGCGGGCCATCGCTGAGTCCGTCCCCGATACGTTGCGGCCGCTACTGGCAGAGACCGGTCTCGTCGATGGACTCGAACGAGACGATCGCCCCCGTTCCACGCAGCGGGCAGCCCCGAAGCATCGCGAACAAGCAGCGTCGGCGCCGGGCACACCGTCCCGAAGCGAGTTCAGCTGGCCCGGCTGGATCGCGGCCATCGCCGCCGCGTCCGTGATGTGGTGGTCGGTCTTTGGCGAGCGGGCGCTGTCATTGGCGACAGGCGCACAGTCCCAGACCGTAAGTCGCCTGGCCGGGCTGCCCGAGCGGATCATGGTGGGCGACGTCGACCTCGCCGCCGAGACACACGAGACACTCGCGATGCTCACAGCGATGCTTAGTGGGGTGCGTGGTGAGGTCACGGCGCGCTCGAGCATCCCGAAGCTGACGGAAGTGAGCGTGGCGATGGAGCGGCTCCGCAACCTGTCCGGCAGGCTGCCGCAGGACGGCAGGCGCCGGTTCGCCGCCATCGTGGCCGGCCATGCCCCTGGGGTAAACGCCGCGTTCGCTTCGGCTGAGGCGGCGCCCGGAGCCGCCGTGACCCTGCGGCCGGCGCTTTCCCAGCTTCGCGCCCGCCTTGCTGCATTAGCCG
>ERZ761609.728-NODE-728-length-35456-cov-57.978108_pt1 | contig 35456 bp, 29 predicted proteins | sample MGYA00511163_ERZ761609 | MGnify/ENA primary metagenome ERZ761609 (study PRJEB28899, sample SAMN02445070) | bioreactor sludge metagenome | biome: EBPR sludge | place: Australia: Brisbane, Thorneside Wastewater Treatment Plant | collected 2011-12-16 ...
ACCACCGAGATCTACACTCTTTCCCTACACGACGCTCTTCCGATCTCAGTCGCGGGCGGCAGTGGCGTCGCCGCGCCGCGCGGCCAGATACATCCGGAGAGCCAGCAACCGGCTCTGGTGTTCACTCTGCAGCGGCAGATGCCGGCTGGCTTCCTTCAGTTCGGCTTCGCCGGCGTCAGGCTCCCACAATGAGACATAGAGCGAGGCGAGATTGAGGTGGGTCGACGCCAGCAATTCGGGTTCGCCCGCCGCCCGCGCGCTTCCCAAGGCGGCCCGGTAGGCTGTCTCGGCATCCCGGTAGCGATGCGCGCTGAAGAAACTGCCGGCCGCCGCACCCTCGAAAAACCCCTGCCGGCGCACATCACCCAGTGCGCGGGCATATTCCGCTCCCCGCAAAAAGAGCCCGGCCGCTTCGTTGAAGCGGCGCTCCGACAGCATCTTCGATCCTTCCCTTGAGAGCCTTCCGAACTCCGCGGGAACCGGCGCTGTCTTACCGGATTCTCCTCCCCCCGCAGTGAGCAGAATTAGAGTGCATAGCCCCCCAAAGCTGACGAATCTGTGCATTCTGGCTTCTCATTATGGTCGTCTTGGAGGCGGGTACCAGCATCCCTAGGAGTACCACTACCAGTGGTACTCCTGCTCAGGATACCAGAGATTCCCCCTAAGGGTACCCCAGAATTGTGGGGTTAACTCATTAAAATTCACTCTGATTTGTCGCCACGGACAACCTGCGTCCGCCTTGCCCGCCTATCCCGGTTTAGAGCCAGGTATCGGGGGGAAGGATGATGATGATGATCGGCTCGTCCATTACCGTTTCTCCTTTACCGAAGTACCCGGGAACCTTCCCGGACCTGCCAACACTCTCGCCAGCGGATCCGCGAGCGCCGAACCGTCATTTTTCGCAAGTATTTGATTCCACTTGATATATTTTTTTTGAAAAGCCGTCACTACCTTCCCGGCACCGTGACAAATTAGGCGGCACGCCCTGGCCGACGGGCCCTGCCGGACCACATTCCGGACTTGCTTTTTCACTCAATCCAGCCCAATGCCGGAAGCGCCCACCTTTTGGCCAGACCGGACTCCCGTCTGACCGAAAGGCCCGCCAAAGAGGATTGCCGGACTGAGTTCAACGCAATGTCCGGCTTTCGGAGCGGAATTCCGGAGGAGGACCGGGTGGTTCGCGCTGGGCGGTCCAGGCGGACCAGACGGCCCATTGCACCAGAGGGAGACCGTTTGCTTTGTTCGCGCTAGCGCGACCGCGGAACATCCGGCGGAGAGCGCCGGACCGTGCCCGGCGCAGGGCGGGGCGCCACGAGCCATCAAATGCGGCCGGAACTCTGCTTCTTGCCGCCGAATTCGGGATCGGGACGGCCTTCCGCGCACGTTCTGACGGTGGGAATCGATTCCTGAATCACCCCCGTAACTTTCCGATTGGGGGAGCGCCATTACTGGCTGAGACCGGAGTCCGGCAAGGACGCCAGGTCAATAGGAGCAAAGCCATGCACACAACACGTTTTGCCGCCGCCGCGTTCGCGGCGCTTTGGCTGATGGCCGGCACCGCCGCGGCGGCGCCGGATTTCTCGGGCAACTGGAAGATCAACGTCGCCAAGAGCGACCTGGGGCAGATGCCGGCTCCGGACAAGTGGGATTCCGTTGTGGCTCATAAGGATCCGGAGCTGAAGGTGACCACCACCATGGTCAGCCAGATGGGCGAACGGACGATCGAAGCGGCCTACCGGACCGACGGAGTGGAAACCGAGTCGACCCGGGGAGAAATGAAGGCCAAATCGACCGCGAAATGGGAGGGCGAAACACTCAGCATCGTGTCGAAAATGACCACTCCGGGCGGCGAGATGACGATCACCGAGAAGTGGAGTCTGGGCGATGACGGCAAAACGATGACCATCCACTCGAAGTGGAGTTCGGACCGGGGCGAATTCGAATTCAAGCGCGTGATGGACAAACAGTAGCCGCGCGCCGGGTTATCCTGAGGAGGTCGGAATTGCCCCAAGGGAGAACCCAAATCGAATGACCCGCAAATTCTGGATCGGCGCCGTCATGGCGCTGGTCGTCGCACTCGCTCTGCCGGCGGCGGACAAGCCGGACTTCAGTGGCAGTTGGAAGCTGAATTCCGCCAGGAGCGACTTCGGCCCGATGCCGCCCCCGGACAAATGGGACATGGTGGTGGAGCACAAGGACCCGAGTCTGAAGGTGAAGACCACCATGGCGAACGCCCAGATGGGTGAACGCAACGATGAAGCCGAATATGCTACCGACGGCACGGAAAAGGCGAATGGAGCGACCACGGCAGTGGTGACCTGGGAAGGCGCCCTGATCGTGTTCAAGACGTCGCGCAAGGTGAACATGCAGGGCGAACAGGTGGAAATCAAAGGCGAAGAGAAGTGGAGTCTGAGTGAGGATGGCAAGACGCTGACGGTGGACGCCAAACTGACAGCGCCCATGGGCGAGTTCCAGATGAAGCGAGTGTTGGACAAGCAGTAACCGGCATCGATCATTGTTGACGCCACCGGCCGGAGAGGCGAATCTGTATAGATTCATGTCTTCTCCGGCCGATTTCATTGCGACGGCCCGGCAACGTCTGGAGCGTCCGGGTCACCAGTTCCGGTTTCTCGAGTTCTTCATCATGGTCTTCGTGGTCGTCCTGCTGATCTCGAACCTGGTGGGGCAGAAGATCTGCGCGGTGGGCCCGTTCCGGATCAGCGGGGCGCAGTTGCTGTTTCCGATCACGTACATCTTTGGGGACATCTTCACGGAGGTGTACGGCTATTCGGGGGCGCGGCGGGCGATCTGGATGGGCTTTTTCGCCTCGGTGCTGATGGCGGGATTCGGGATGCTGGTGGTGGCGCTGCCGCCGGCGCCGGAGTGGGAGAATCAGGCGGCGTTCGAGACGGTGTTCAATTTCGTCCCCCGGATGGTTCTGGCGAGTCTGGTGGCGTTCTGGGCGGGCGAGTTCGTGAACTCGTTCGTGATGGCGAAGATGAAGGTGTGGACGCGCGGGCGGCATCTGTGGATGCGGACGATCGGATCGACGGTGGTGGGGCAGTTCGTGGATTCGGTGCTGGTGATCACGATCATCTTCGCGGGATCGCAGGGCTGGATGACGATCGTCAACCTGATCTTCTCGGGCTATCTCGGGAAGGTCCTGTATGAAGCGGCGATGACGCCGGTGACCTACATGGTGGTGAATGCGCTGAAACGGGCCGAAGGGGTGGATGTGTACGACGTCGAGACGAATTTCAGCCCGTTCGCGAGCGGAGCGGCGGGCGAGGAGTACCGTCCGGTGGAAGCCGGGGATTAAGGGGTCAGGGGCGTTCCGATTTCCGCAACCGGGGGTATTGTGTGCGCGTCCAACCCCGATAGTGGGAGTTCCGACACCATCCCGCCTTCGGCCTGCCGTCCGGTTTGGCTTGACCCCGGCAGCGGGCCTCTCTACAATTGGAGCTAGACTGGAGGCGAAGTGTCTCCACTGGGAGCGGAAACAGGTAAGCGTATGAAGAACAAACAGCTTTTCTCCATTGTGATGGCCGGTGCGCTGGTCTTCACCACTGGCGACGCTTCCTTCGCCCAGAAGAAGAAAAAGGGCGAGCAGGCGCCGCGGGAGACCGTCGCCAAGCCATTGAGCGAAAAGGAATTGAAACGGCGGGAGGCGCGGCTCCGGAAGGAGTTGATGACGCCCTACCGGAACTGGCTCAATGTGGACGTCACCTACATCATCACGGACGAGGAGCGGAAGGCGTTCGGCCGTCTGGAGACGGACGAAGAGCGCGAGCAGTTTATCGAGCAGTTCTGGCTGAGGCGGGATCCGACGCCGGACACGGTGGAAAACGAGTACAAGGAAGAGCATTACCGGCGTATTGCGTACGCGAATGAGCGGTTTGCGTCGGGTTTCCCGGGTTGGCGGTCGGACCGGGGCCGGATTTACATCACCTTCGGGCCGGCCGATGAAGTGGAATCGCGGCCGTCGGGCGGCACCTACGAACGCCCGTGGGAAGAAGGCGGCGGCACGACGTCGGTGTTTCCGTTCGAGAAGTGGCGGTACCGCTACATCGAAGGGATCGGAACGGACATCATGATTGAGTTCGTGGACACGTCCATGACGGGCGAATACCGCATGACGATGGATCCGTCGGAGAAGGACGCGCTGATGCACGTGCCCGGCGCGGGTCTGACGATGATGGAGCAGTTGGGCATGGCGGACAAGGCGGACCGCTTCAGCCGGACCGACGGAACGAGGCTCGGCACGGGCACGGCGCCGCTGCCGATGCGCATGCAGCAGTTCGAGCGTTTGCAACAGTTTGCGATGCTGCAGAAGCCGCCTTCGGTGAAGTTCAAGGATCTTGAGGCGCAGGTCAACTCCCGGGTGATGTTCAACCTGCTGCCGATGGAAGTGCGGGCGGACTTCTTCCCGGCCACCTCCTCGACCGTGATGACCAACATCACGCTGCAGTTCAACCGCAGCGAACTGCAATTCAAGCAGGAAGGGGCGGTTTCGCAGGCGGCGGTGAACATTTACGCGCGGGTGACGTCGATGACCCGGCGTCCGGTGAACGTGTTCGAAGACGTGGTGACGGTGGACGTGCCGACGGACCTGCTGCAGCAGGCGAGTACCGGGGCGAGCATCTACCAGAAGTCGATTCCGCTGCAGCCTGGAATGTACCGGTTGAATGTGGTCGCCAAGGATATCGTCGGCGGCAACATGAACAACTACGAAATGGCGCTGAACGTGCCCCGCATGGATGAAGATCAGCTGTTTGCCTCTTCGCTGGTGCTGGCGGATGTGATCGAGAAGGTGCCCACGCGTTCGATTGGCGCGGGCCAGTTCGTGATCGGGACTTCGAAGGTCCGGCCGCGGATGGGCGACAAGTTCAAGCGCAACGAGAAGATGGGCATCTACATGCAGTTGTTCAACTTCCAGCCGGAAGAGGGGACCGCGAAGCCGAAGGGCACGATTGAGTACGAGATTGTGAAGAACAGCGATAACAGCAAGGTTCTTGAGTTCAGCGAGGATGTGGCCGCGTTGGGCGGCAGCGCCGCGCAGATGACGATCGAGAAGTTGTTGCCGCTGGAATCGCTGGAGGCCGGGCAGTACACGCTGCGGATCAAGGTGACGGATACTCTGAAGAACGAGACCTTGACGCAGCAGACTGAGTTTACTATTTCTTAGTAGGGAGAGGTGATGACGCGCTCCCCCCGCGCGGGGGACGCGTCCGAAACGGATGCCACGAACGGTTGGCGTATCGCTTCTGGCGGCTCTGCTGCTGGCAGGGTCCCCGATGGCGGCCTCGGACCTGCGGGTCTTCGGCGCGATCGAGGGGGAGGTGCGCGATGCGGCGGGCATCCGGCAACTGGGGGCGACAGTCCGGCTTTATGACCGTCAGGAGCAGGAGGTTGCGCGGCAACTGACGGGTCCGGACGGGGTTTTCCGGTTCCCTGCACTTTCGCCGGATCTTTACTCGATCCGGGTTTCCCTGGCCAGTTACATTCCGGCCGTCCGGCAACAGATTCTGGTGCGCGCGGGGGCGAACAGCTATCTGGCGATCCAACTGGCGACGATTTTTTCGACTATTGAGTTGGTGTCGATCGTGCCGCACGGGCCTGTGCAGGCGGTTTCGGACGACTGGAAGTGGGTGTTGCGGAGTGCGAACGCGACGCGCCCGGTGCTGCGGTTCCGTTCGATTCTGGACCCGGTGCTGGAAGTCAAGCGGACGGACCGGAAGTTGTTCACGGCGACGCGGGGCATGATGCGGCTATCGGCGGGCGACGGGGCGCCGACGGCGCTGCTGGGTAGCGAACCGGACCTGGGGACGGCGTTCGCTCTGGCGACTTCGGTGTTTGGAGACAACGAGTTACGGGTGAGCGGGAACCTGGGCCTGTCCACGAACACGGGGGCATCGGCGACGAGTTTCCGGACGCGGTACACGCGAACCGGGCCCCACTCGGTGACGCCGGACGTGGAATTGACGGTCCGGCAGACGGCGATCCGGCAGGCGTCGCTGGGTCTGCTGACGGGTCCGGGGGCGGTGCAGGGGACGCCGACGTTGCGGACGATGTCGCTGAAACTGCTCGACGAACAGCAGGTGACGGACCATTTGTCGGTGCGCTACGGGGTCTTGCTGGAGTCGGTGGTGTTCCTGGACCGGATCAACCTGATGAGCCCGTTTGCGCGGTTTACGTACGATCTGGGCGAGTTGGGACAGGTGGATCTGGGGTATTCGAGCGGGGCGCCGGCGCTGGATCTGCTGATGCCCGAAAACGGGACGATGGCGAGCGATCTGACGGGGTTGGGGTTGTTTCCGCGGGTGAGCCTGCGGGAAGGGCGGGCGCGGGTGCAGCGGACGGACAATTACGAGCTTGGCTATCGCAAGATGGAGCGCAGCCGGGTGTACTCGGCGGCAATGTACATCGAAAATGTGCGGGACGCGGCGATGACGGTGGCGGCGCCAGCGGGTCTGTTGCCGGCCTCGGATTTGCTGCCGGACATCTCGTCGAACGCGTCGATCTTCAACCTGGGCAATTACCGTGCTATGGGGTACATGGCGAGCGTTTTGCAGGACTTCGGGTCCGGGTGGACGGCGAGCGTGGCGGCGGGGGCGGGCGATGCGCTGACACCGATGGAGGTGGGCGCGGCGGTGCTGGAGGCCGGGGAGTTGCGGAAGCGGTTCAAGACGACGCACCGGCAATGGGCGGCATTGCGGATGACGGGGGCGATTCCGGTGACGGACACGCGGATTGCGGCGAGTTACATGTGGTCGCCGGACGGCGCGTTGACGCCGGCGCACGCGTGGCTGACGCAGCGGTGGCAGCCGCAAACGGGGTTAAATGTGCAGATCCGGCAGCCGATTCCGTCTTCGGGCGGGGGTCCAAGCCGGTGGGAGATGAACGCGGAGGTCCGGAACCTGCTGGCGCAGGGGTATGTGCCGATTCCAGGTCCGGACGGGCAGAGCCTGTACTTTGTCCAGTTTCCGCGGTCCTTGCGGGGCGGGTTGAGCTTTATCTTCTAGGGCGGATTCCCTGCCCTGCTTCCTGAATGGATGGAAGTGGATGGTGAGCCGGGCGGGACTCGAACCCGCGACCACCTGATTAAAAGTCAGATGCTCTACCAACTGAGCTACCGGCCCTTGGGGGGAGCGCACGCGTGCGCCATTCAGTAGGATAGCAGTGACTGGAGGCCCGAGACAAACATGACCCGGAGAGAAGCCCTGCTTGCCCCGCTGCCGGCTTTGGCCGCGCAGACGAAGAGACGGCCGGTCCGGTTGGGGGGACCGATTTACCTGAAGGCGGAGGACCCGGCGGAGCTGGCGCGGGAGCACCGGCGGTTGGGGTATGGAGCGGCGTACTGTCCGCGGGTGAATGTGCGCGAAACGGAGCGAATTCGTGCGATTGAAGCGGCTTTTCGCGCGGAAAACGTCGTGCTTGCGGAGGTGGGCGTCTGGGTGAACCTGATGGACCGGGATCCGGCGAAGCGCAGCGAAAATCTGGCGAAGGTGACGGAGGGGTTGGCGCTGGCGGACGCGGTGGGCGCGCGGTGCTGCGTGGATATCGCGGGTTCGTTCCACGAAAAAGTCTGGTATGGGCCGCATCCGAAGAACTTTACGAAGGAGTTTTTCGACGCGGCGGTCGAAAATGCGCGGAAGATCATTGATGCGGTGAAGCCGAAGCGGGCGAAGTTCGCTTACGAGATGATGGGCTGGTGTCTGCCGCACGATGCGGACAGTTATCTGGCGCTATTGCGGGCGATTGACCGGAGCGGGTTCGGGGTGCATGTGGATGTGTGCAACGGGATCAATTCGCCGCAGCGGTTTTATGACAATGCGGCGTTTGCGCGGGAGTTGTTCACGAAGTTGGGCCGGTGGGTGGTGTCGTGCCACGCGAAGGACCTGGCGTGGCTGCCGGAGATGAATGTGCATTTCGTGGAGGTGATTCCGGGGCGGGGGGAGATCGATTACCGGGGTCAACTGGCGGCGATTGCGGCGCTGCCGAATGATGCGCCGCTGATGCTGGAGCATTTGAAGACGGCGGAGGAGTACGCGGAGGGGGCAGAATACATCCGCAAGGTGGGGGCAGGGGCAGGCGTGGCTTTTCTTTGATTGGGACCTCACCATCCAGATCCGGGCTGTGATGCAATAGAGAGCATGGCAGACCCGGTTGTTCTCATTGCAAGTGGCGATTTGCGGCTTTCGGCGAATCAGAAGTGCTGGCCCGCTCAGGCGGCGATGGAGGAAAAGATCTTCGCGGCGGTCCGCAAGCTCGGCTACACGATCGAGCGCGGGCATCCGTTCGATGAAGCGCAGCAGCATGGCTTCATCGGCTCGCAGAAGCAGGGCATGGAGGTGTTTCGCGGCATTCCGCCGACGGCGCCGCTGATCGTGGCGGAGGCGGTGTGGCAGTATTCGCACCATGTGCTGAGCGGGCTGTACACGCATCAGGGGCCGGTTCTGACGGTGGCGAACTGGAGCGGGCAGTGGCCGGGACTGGTGGGAATGCTGAACCTGAACGGATCGCTGACGAAGGCGGGCGTGGCGTATTCGACGCTGTGGAGCGAGGATTTCGAGGACGAGTTCTTCCTGTCGAACCTGGAGAGGTGGCTGAAGGGCGAGCGGATCGTGCATGCGACGCCGCACGTGAAGCCGCTGGGGGCGCTGCCGCTGCCGCGCGAGGCGCGGGAACTGGGGACGAGGCTGGCGCGCGAATTGCGGCGCGACAAGGCGATCATGGGCATCTTCGACGAAGGGTGCATGGGGATGTACAACGCGATCATCCCGGACGAATTGCTGCATCCGACGGGCGTGTTCAAGGAACGGCTGTCGCAATCGGCGCTGTATGCGGAGATGCGGGCGACTTCGGACGCCGAGGCGCAGGCGGTGCGCGACTGGCTGGACGCGAAGGGGATGACGTTCGTGACGGGCACGGATGAAGAGACGGAGTTGACGGACGCGCAGATCCTGGAGCAGTGCAAGATGTACATTGCGGCGGTCCGGATCGCGGACGATTTCGGGTGCGCGGCGATCGGGATTCAGTATCAGCAGGGGTTGAAGGATCTGGCGCCGGCGTCGGATCTGGTGGAGGGGTTGCTGAACAACGTGGACCGGCCGCCAGTGACGGCGCGGGGGAACGGGCGGGTGTTGTTCGAAGGGGAAGCGGTGGTCCATTTCAATGAAGTGGACGAGTGCGCGGGTCTGGACGCGCTGGTGACGAACCGGGTGTGGAAGGCGCTGGGGTTTGATCCGGAGACGACGCTGCATGATGTGCGCTGGGGCGAGGAGTTCAATGGCGAGTATGTGTGGGTGTTTCTGATTTCGGGAGCGGCGCCGCCGCAGCATTTCGTGGGGGGGTATGCGGGGGCGTCGAGTGAGCGTCAGCCGCCGATGTACTTCCGGTTGGGCGGGGGGACGCTGAAGGGGGTGTCGAAGCCGGGCGAGATTGTTTGGAGCCGGGTGTATGTGGACGCGGGGGTGCTGCGGGCGGATATCGGGCGTGCGAAGGTGGTGGAGTTACCGGCGGAAGAGACGGAGCGGCGGTGGCAGGCAACGACACCGCAGTGGCCGATCATGCACGCGGTGCTGTATGGGGTGACGCGGGACCAGTTGATGGGCAAGCACAAGGCGAACCACATTCAGGTGGCGTACGCGCCGTCAGCGGCGGAAGCGAATCAGGCGCTGGGGGCGAAAGCGGCGATGCTGCGTGCGATGGGGATTGATGTGAATGTGTGCGGGACGGAGCACGGGATGGAGTAGGGGGGGCGCCCGCAAGCCGGGGGGAGTGTCATTGAAAGGCGAACTCGCGAATCTTCATCGCGAGCAATTCGCCAGAGTTCTCATCGACGAAGAAGCGGCGGTATTCGAGCGCAGTGCCCTGGAATTGGTTCGTAGCTGCGGCCAAGGTGATGACCCAGACTGGACGACCGTTGTAGTCTTCGCGCTCGAACTCCGCAACACTGTAGGGCGCCTCGCCAAGGAGGTCGGCGGCGTGTTCTTTGGCGATCCTGATGGCATCCTTGAGTTGAATCATGAGGGCGGCGCTTTCACTCGTCATGATGACACGGGCGGGCTGAGAGGACCGATGACAAGACACGAAGTGATTCTCTACTGGAGTGAGGAAGACCGGGTCTTCATTGCGGAGGTTCCGGAATTGCCGGGTTGCGCGGCGGACGGCGCGACGCGGCAGGAGGCGCTGGGGAACGTGGAGCGGGTGATGGCGGAGTGGATCGAGACGGCGACGGAATTGGGGCGGCCGTTTCCGGGGCCGATGGGGCGGGCGGAGAGTGCCCGCGTGGGGCGGCATTTGATACGCTGACAGTTTCACCGAGGACCAGGAGGTACACACCCTTGCGAGTAGGCATGATTGGGACGGGCGCGATTTCGCACAAGCACGCGCTGGCATACAAGAATATTGGCTTCGAGTTGGCGGCCTGCACGGACATCAACCCGGAAGCGGGCAAGAAGTTCGCGGAGATGTACGGGGGCGAGTTTGTCCCCACGTACGAGGAGTTGTGCAAGCACCCGGATGTGGATTACATCGAGGTTTGCACGTTTCCGGACTTCCGGTTGCAGCCCATCGAGATCGCCGCGGCGCACGGCAAGCACATTCAGGTGCAGAAGCCGATTTCGACGAATCTCGAGACGGCGCGGAAGATGATTGATGTGTGCAAGGCGAACGGGGTGGTGCTGGGCGTGGTGAGCCAGCACCGGTTTGACGACTCGACGCGGTTTGTGAAGAAGGCGATCGCGGACGGACGACTGGGCAAGATTCTGCAGGCGGACGCGTATGTGAAGTGGTGGCGGTCGGCGGAGTATTATTCGCGGCCGATCAAGGGATCGTGGGCGGTGGAAGGCGGCGGGGCGATGATCAATCAGGCGGTGCATCAGGTGGATGTGCTGCGGTATCTGTGCGGCGAGGTGGCGGAGTTGTTCGGCTACTGGCAACTGGCGGCGCGGCACAAGATCGAGAGCGAGGACGTGGTGACGGCGCTGCTGAAGTACGCGAGCGGGGCGACGGGCGTGATTCAGGCGTCGACGGCGTTCTGGCCGGGCTATAGCGAGCGGATCGAGTTGCACGGCACGAAGGGGACGTGTGTGTTCACGGGCGACAAGTTGACCACGTGGGACGTGGAGAACGACGAAGGCGAACCGGCGCCGGTGGAGAAGGAAGTGATGTCGGGCGCGTCGGATCCGATGGCGATCCCGCTGACGCCGTTCGAGCGGCAGTTCACCGATTTCGCGGAGGCATGCAAGACGGGGCGCGATCCGCTGGTGTCTGGCGAAGAGGGTTATAAAGCGCTCGAAATCGTGCTTTCCGTGTACGAATCGTGCAAAAAAGGCGAAAAAGTTCGTCTTTCGGCATGAGTTGGACGGAAGTTCGAGTCCCGGCAACGAGCGCGAACCTGGGCCCGGGGTTTGACGCGCTCGGGATGGCTCTGAGCATTTATCTGGAGTGCCGGTTCCGCCCGGCGGGGCGGCTCACGATCCGCCCCACGGGGCGGGACGCGGGGCTGATCTCGCCGGGCGAGAACAATCTGATCTGGCAGACGGCGGTGGCGGTGGCGGAGCACACGGGGCGGCCGATGCCGGCGATCGAACTGGAGGTCAACAACGGGATCCCGATCGGCAAGGGGTTGGGCTCGAGCGCGGCGGCGCTGGTGGCGGGCGTGGTGATCGCCGATGAAGTGCTGGGACTGGAATGGGACCGGCACAAGATCATGGACGAGGCGGCGCGGATCGAGGGTCATCCGGACAACGTGGCGGCGGCGGTGCTGGGCTCGATCGTGGCGAGCGCGGTGGACGGCGAGGGGATTACGAGGGCGGTGCGAATGCAGTTGCCGGCGCGGTATGGCGTGGCGATTGTGGTGCCGGACTTCATCCTGCCGACGTCGGAGGCGCGGGCGGTGCTGCCTTCGTCGTATTCGCGGGCGGACGCGGTGTTCAATATTCAGCGGTCGGCGCTATTGATCGCGGCGATGCTGACGGCGACGACGGACGCGTTTCACGCGGCGCTGGAGGACCGGATCCATCAGCCATACCGGGCGAGACTGGTGCCGGGATTGAGCGCGATGCTGGAGTTGCGGGCCGAGGGGTTGCTGGGGGCGGCGTTATCGGGCGCTGGACCGTCGGTGCTGGTGTTTTATGAACGCGGGCACGAGGCGGTGGTGGAGGAGTTCCAGCGGATCTTCCGGGAAGAGGGGCACGGGAGCGACATCCTGTGGGCGCACATCCCCGATCATGGATATGATTTGATGCGAGGACTGTAAACGCCATGGCGAAACCATTTGAACTGGACTGCCCGTGCTGCGGGGCGACGTTGAAGATCGATCCGGAAGTGAAGGCCGTGCTGAGCCACAAGGAGAAGCCGAAGCCGAAGACGCTCGAGGATATCTCGGTGGGCGTGGCGAAGCTGAAGGAACAGCAGGCGGCGCGCGAGGATGCGTTCAACAAGAGTTTCGAGCAGATGAAGTCGTCGAAGGACGTGTTGAACCGCAAGTTTGACGAGTTGCTGAAGAAGGCGAAGGAGGACGACCCGACGGCCCCTCCGCCGAAGCCTCTGGGTCTGGATTAGCTGGAAGAGGGGGTTGGCTATGCGGGGCATCGTTGTCTTCTTTTTGCTCGCGGCATTCGTGCGCGCGGATGATTTGCTGCCGTGGCTGGACCAGCAGTCGAAGGTCCACCTGAATCAACGGGTGGCGAAGGTGGACGCGCTGAAGACGCGCGCGGAGGCCGAGGCGCGGCGACGGGAGATCCAGGCGACGCTGCTGCGGCTGATGGGCGGGATTCCTGAGTACAAAGGGGCGCTGCGGAGCGAGGTGATAGGGACGATCCGGCAGCAGGGGTACCGGATAGAGAAGTTGTGGTTCGAGTCGGCGCCGGGGTACCCGGTGACGGCGAACCTGTATTTGCCGGAGAAGCCGGGCAAGCGGCCGGCCGTCTTGTTCTCGATGGGGCACTGGGATGTGGGGAAGGCGTTCGCGCATCCGACGGCGGCGAACCTGGCGTTGAAGGGGTTCGTGGTGCTAGTTTACGATCCGGTGGGCCAGGGGGAGAGGCTGCAGGCGTTCGAGTCGCGGATCGGGGCATCGCTGCGCGGCGGAGCGACGGCGCAGCACATGCAGGACGGGGCGCGGGTGATGATGAACGGAACGGCGCTGATCCGCTGGTTCATCATGGATTCGAAGCGGGCCGTGGACTATCTGATCTCGCGGCCGGAAGTGGACGCGGAGCGGATCGGGGCGACGGGTTGCAGCGGGGGCGGGACGCAGACGGCATTCTTCGCGGCGGTGGAACCGAGGCTGCGGGCGGCGGCGCCGGCCTGCTACATTACGTCGTTTCATGAGTTGTACAGCGGGTCGGTGGGGGATTCGGAGCAGTCGGCGCCGGGTTTCCTGGCGTCGGGACTGGATCAGGCGGACCTGATTGCGGCGTTCGCGCCGCGTCCGTACCTGGTGATCAACACGGAAGAGGACTTCTTCCCGATCGCGGGTTCGCGGCGGGCGGTGGCGGATGCGCGGAAGGTGTATGCGCTGCTGGACGCGTCGACGCAGTTGGAACACTCGGTGGGACCGGGCGGGCATGGTACGCCGCTGGTGACGCGGGAGGCGTTGTACGGGTTCTTTCTGAAACACCTGGGCGAGATGGGGACGGCGGCGAAGGAAGTGGAAGTGGCACCGTTGTCGCCGGCGGATTTGCAGGTGCTGCCGACGGGTCAGGTGGCGACGAGTTTGCCGGCACGGGATCTGTCGTCGCTGATCGTGGAGCAGACGCGCTTCGGGCAGGGGGCGTCGCCGGAGGTGGTGAAGAAGCATTTGCGCGAGTGGACGCGGGAGCCCGCTCCGGCGCTGGCGCCGAGGTTGGAGTATCTGGCCCCGGCGGGCGGAACGAAGCAGGAGGCGGCGTTTCTGGTGGTGCAGACGGTGACGCCGGTTGAACCCCTGGTGGAGGCGTTGCGGGCGCGGGGTTATGGCGTGATGCTGGTGAGGCCGCGCGGGACGCCGGTGGCGAACGGCAACGACGTGAACGCGGACTGGCTGAATGTGACGCGGGCGGCGCTGGTGGGGTTGTCGCTGAACGGGTTGCGGGTGAAGGACATCCTGAGCGGCGTTGAGGCACTGGCGGGGCAGCACGGTGCGAAGACGATTTACGGGTATGGGCGGGGTTCGGCGGGCATCTGGCTGGCGGGGGCGGCGGCGCTGGATGCGCGTTTGAAGGGGATCTGGCTGCACAGGTCGCCGGCGTCGTGGCGGGAGGCGTTCCAGGCGCCGGTCCACCGGGCATTGCACGAGATTGCGTTTCCGGGGGCGGTGACGTTGTTCGACATTCCCGATCTGCTGGCGGCGGGGTCGGCGAAGGTCTATTTGACGGACCCGGTGGACGCGATGCGGCTGATGCGGGCGCGTGAGGGCCGGTACACGTTCCTGTCAGCGGCGTCGGCGGAGGCGGACTATCTGCCGCGATTTCTGGAGGCTGTCCGATGATGGAAAGATTCAGGCTGGACGGGCGCACGGCGCTGGTGACGGGCGGCAACGGCGGTTTGGGTCTGATGATCGCGCTGGGGTTGCGGGAAGCGGGGGCGCGGGTGGTGGGCGCGGGCCGGAATCCGGCCAAGAACGCGCAGGCGAAGGCCCAACTGGATGATTGCGTGGCGCTGGATGTGCTGGACGAGGCGCAGGTGGAGCGGGTGATGGCGTCGGTGAAGCCGCAGATCGTGGTGAACGCCGCAGGGATCGTGGTGGTGGGACGGGCGGCGGAGGTGGGCGCGGAGGGCTTCGATTCGGTGTTGCGGACGCATGTCACGGGGTCCTATTTGTGTGCGCGGCACGCGGCGAAGTACATGGAGAGCGGCGGGAAGGTGATCAATATCGGGTCGGTGTTCTCGCTGTTCGGTTCGGCGGTGGCGGGGGGGTATGCGACGGCGAAGTCGGCGGTGATCGGGCTGACGCGCAGTCTGGCGGTGGACCTGGCTCCGAGGGATATTCAGGTGAACGCGATTCTGCCGGGGTGGTACCGGACGGAATCGACGGCGGGATTCGTGGACACGGCTTTGGGGGAGAAGATCCGGCAGTTGACGCCGGCCAAGCGCTGGGGTGAAGGGCGCGACGTGGCCGATGTGGCGGTGTTTCTGGCCTCGCCGGCGTCGAATTTCGTGACGGGCGCGGCTCTGGCCGTGGACGGCGGATACACGATCACCGGCGGGCTGACAGCCGAGGACTGGGCGCCCTTGTTGTGAGCATTCCCGAGCTGCTGTGGTGGCAGTGGGCGCTGGCGGCGGGGAGCGGGTTCTTCGCGGGGGTAGCGAAGACGGGCGTTCCGGGTTTGGGGATTCTGATGGTGCCGTTGATGGTGATCGCGGTGGGGGATGCGCGGGAGTCGGCGGGGTGGCTGCTACCGATGCTTTGCACGGCGGATCTGTTCGCGGTGTTTTACTGGCGGCGGCACGCGCAGACGCAGCAGTTGGTGAAACTGGCGCCGTGGGCGCTGGCGGGGATGGCGGGAGGGGCTCTGGCGTTGTCGCTGCCGGAGGGGTTGCTGCGGCCGATGGTCGGGGGGATCGTGTTCGTGATGTTGGGGGTGTATTTGTGGAGACGGCGGCGGGGTTCGGGAGAATTGCCGGCGCATCCGGTGCTGTATGGGACGGCGGCGGGGTTCAGCACGACGGTGGCGAACGCGGCGGGGCCGGTGATGAACCTCTATCTGCTGAGCATGCGGCTGCCGAAAGAGGAATTCCTGGGAACCGGGGCGTGGTTTTTCTTCCTGATTAATCTGTCAAAACTGCCGATTTACGTGTTTCACGGACTGATTACCGTGAAATCGTTGACGATTAACTTGCTGGTGCTGCCGGCGGTGGTATTGGGGGCGTTGACGGGGCGGCAGTTGGTGAAACATATTCCGATGAACGTGTTCGAGGCGGTGGTGTTGGGTCTGACGGTGCTGTCGACGCTGGCGCTGTTCCGGTAAGACGGCTTTTCGGGCAGGCGGGCGGCGGGCGGGCGGGTGTGAAATACAAAACCGGAATAGAAAGGAGGCTGGTCTTTCAGCGGCGGAAAGCGCAGAATGGGGCTGTGGAAGGAGGATGTTGCTCATGCGAAAGCTCCTGCTGTTGTGCACCTTCCTGATGCTGCTTCCGGCGCGGGGGGCGGAGGTGGTCCGGCTGGATGTGGATTCGGTGGTGCATCCGGTGACGGTGGAGATGCTGTCGGATGCGCTGAAGCAGGTGGGTGAGCGGAAGGCGGCGCTGCTGTTGATCCGGCTGGACACGCCGGGGGGCTTGATGGAGGCGTCGCGAGAGATGGTGGAGATGATTCTGGCTTCACCGGTGCCGGTGGCGGCGTTCGTGTCGCCGGGGAGTGCGCGGGCAGCGTCGGCGGGATTCTTCCTGCTGATGGCGGCGGACGTGGCGGCGATGGCTCCGGGGACACGGACGGGGGCGGCATCCCCGGTGATGATGGGGCAGGAGGTGGACCCGGTGATGCGCCGCAAGATTGAGAGCGACGCGGGGGCGTGGATGCGTTCGTTGACCACGCAGCGCGGGCGGAATGCGGAACTGGCGCAGGAAACAGTGACCGAAGCGCGGTCGTTCACCCACGCGGAGGCAATGGAAGCAAAGCTGATCGACCTCGTGGTGCAGGACGAAGAGGAGTTGCTGCGGGCGCTGGACGGGCGGGAAGTGAAGCGGTTTGACGGGCGGACGGTGCGACTCGAGTTGGGGGCGAGCCCGGCAATCGTTTCGTACGCGCCGACGTGGCGGCAGAGAATCCTGAAGTCGATCAGCAATCCAAGCGTGGCGTTCGCGCTGCTGCTGCTGGGGGCGCTGGGGCTGTATGTGGAGTTTTCGTCGCCGGGCTTGATTGCGCCGGGGGTGCTGGGGGCGATTCTGGCGCTGCTGGGGCTGACTGGATTGTCGGTGATGCCGATCAGCTGGCTGGGAGTGTCGTTGCTGCTGCTGGCGCTTGGGTTGTTCGTGCTGGAGGCGAAATTCGCGTCCTACGGAATCCTGGGCACGGGCGGGGCGGTGGCGATGGTACTCGGCGCGATGCTGTTAATTGACGGGCCGCCGGAGTTGCGAATCGGGCTGGCGCCGGCGATCGCGCTGGTGCTCCCGTTCGCGGCCATCACGCTGTTTCTGGTGACGCTGGTGGTGCGCGCTCACCGGCGGGCGTCAGTGACGGGGACCTCGGGGATGATCGGACGGACGGGGGTAGCGCGGACCCCGCTGGCGCCGGCTGGGATGGTATTCATCCACGGCGAATTGTGGGAGGCCACGGCGAGCGAAACCGTCGAGGCCGGGGGGCGCGTCCGGGTGGTGTCGATGGAAGGACTGCGGCTGCAGGTGGAGCCGCTGCGTGAAAGCTGACGGACAGGAGAAACCTCATGTTATTCGAACTTCCCATTCCCTACATTGCGATCCTGATCGTGGTGCTTTATGTCATTTCCTGCATCAAAATACTGGCTGAATACGAGCGCGGGGTGGTATTCCGGCTGGGCCGGGTGCTGCCGGAGAACAAGGGGCCAGGCATTGTGCTGGTCTTCGCGCCGATCGACCGGATGGTGAAACTGTCGCTGCGCGTGGAGGCGGTGGATGTTCCGACGCAGGATGTGGTGACGCGGGACAACGTGACGGTGCGGGTGAACGCGGTGCTCTTTTTCCGGGTGGTGGATCCGCGCCGGGCGGTGCTGGAGGTGGCGAATTTTCTGTATGCGACTTCCCAACTCGCGCAGACGACGCTGAGAAGCGTGCTGGGCGAGGTCGAGCTGGATGACTTGTTGAGTCAGCGCGAGAAGATCAACATGCGCCTGCAGAGTGTGCTGGACGAAGACACCGACCCGTGGGGCATTAAGGTGACGAAGGTCGAGGTGAAGGCGGTGGATCTGCCGGAGCAGATGATCCGGGCGATTTCACGGCAAGCGGAGGCGGAGCGCGAAAGAAGGGCGAAAGTCATCCACGCCGAAGGTGAATACATGGCGGCGGAGAAGTTGGCGATGGCGGCGAACGTGATCCAGAAGGAGCCTTCAGCACTCCAGTTGCGCTATCTTCAAACTTTGGTCGAGATTGGACAGGAGAAGAATTCCACGGTGATTTTCCCGGTGCCGATGGACCTGATTCCGGCTCTGACCCAGGCGATCAAGAAGACGGAAGCAACGAAGGAGTAACTGGATGAGCAAGAAGATTATTGCCGTCACGGGCGCGACGGGTGCGCAGGGCGGCGGTTTGGTGCGGGCAATTCTGGCGGATCCGGACGGAGGATTCGCGGTGCGGGCGCTGACACGGGACCCCGAGTCAGCGTCCGCGAAGGCGCTGGCTTCAGCAGGCGCCGAGGTGGTGGCCTGCGACCTGGACGACGAAACAAGCGTCGAAAAGGCATTTGCAGGCGCGTATGGCGCGTTCTGCGTGACGTTTTTCTGGGCTCATTTCTCGCCGGAGAAGGAGTTGGCGCAGGCGGGCGCGATGGCGCGGGCGGCGAAGAAAGCCGGGTTGCAGCACGTGATCTGGTCGACGCTCGAGGATTCGCGCCGGTTCGTGCCGCTCGACGATGACCGGATGCCGACGCTGATGGGCAAGTACAAGGTGCCGCACTTCGATGCGAAGGGCGAAGCGGACAAGATCTACCTGGACCTGGGGCTTCCGGTCACGCTTCTGTTGACTTCGTTTTACTGGGACAACTTCATCCATTTCGGTTCGGGTCCGCAGAAGGGGCCGGACGGCAAGTATGCGCTCACACTGCCGATGGGCGACAAGAAACTGCCGGGGATCGCGGCGGAAGACATCGGCCGGTGCGCTTACGGGATCTTCAAGGGCGGCGGGCAGTTTGCCGGGAAGACCGTGGGCATCGCCGGGGAACATCTGACCGGCGCGGAAATGGCGGAGAAGTTGTCGAATGCGCTGGGGATCGAAGTGGCCTACAACGCCGTGGAACCGGCGGTTTACCGCAGTTTCGGCTTTCCGGGCGCGGACGATCTGGGCAACATGTTCCAGTTGAAGCGCGACTTCAACGAGCAGTTTTGCGCGCCGCGCGATCCGGCATTTTCGCGGAGTCTGAACCCCGCGATGCAGGATCTGGACGCCTGGCTGGCGGCGAACGCGAGCCAGATTCCGCTATAGATCAGGCGAAACGGCCGCGATAGGCCCACAAACCCAGGGCGGGGTTGGAGATGTAGTAGATCTCCTCCCCGCCCACTTCATTCCAGCCGTCCTTGAGTTGGGCGGGGTTGTAGCGGGCGGTCATTTCGTCGAGGGGGGCGTAGCGGAAGTTGACGCCTTCGATCTCTTCGCGGGTGAGGCGTCCGGGGCAGTAGGTGATCGAAAAGCGGTCCTCGGAAGATCCGTGGATCAGATGAGCGGCGGCGCTGAGGTTGGCGCCAAGGTCGGGATTGTCACGGGTGAGTTCAAGGACACGCGGGCTACCGACATAGCCGTACTTGCGGATCAAGCCGTCGATAGTGTGGTCTTCGCCGAATTCCTGCACGCCGGGCGCGAGAACGATCAGTTCGCCGCCGTCGGCGATCGCCATGCGAGTGCGATAGACGCTCTTGTTGCCGAGCCAGGTGGACTTGAATTCGGACGGGTCGAGATAGACGACGGCTTTGCGGATCTCGCGATCCATCATCCGGAAATTGACTTCGAGACTGAGGGCGGAGGCGCGTTCAAAGCATTCGACATCGTCGCCGATGAAGAGGCCGCGGGCGGCGAGGTGGCCGTTGCCGCCCGCGCCGACGACGGTCTGGACGTAGACGATCGGCAGGTGGGTGGCAAAGTGGTCTGATGCGTAATTGAGGACGCGGCGGACGGGGGTGTCGGCGCGGCCCATGATCTTCTCCATGCCGTAAACGGCGCCTAGGAAGTGGCTCTTGTTGATGCCTTCGACGCCGCCGGTGCCCACGAACACGTTCTTGTTGTAGTTCGCCATGCCGATCACTTCATGGGGGACGACCTGGCCGAGCGAGAGGATCAGGTCGTGGCCGCCTTCGGCGATCAGGTTGGCGACCTGGGCGGGCCAGGGGTAGTCGATGAGACCGCCGCTGACCTCGTGGAGATACTGGCCGGGCACTTCGCCGAGGGTGGTGATGCCGTGGCGCCAGTCGTGAATGCGGAACAGCGAGTGGGGCACGCCGGGGAACATCTCGTCGAGTTGCGGGGCGGTCATCGGGGTGTGGGTGCCGATGGCGGGGAGGATGTCGGTGAGGCGGTCGCCGTAGTAGTCGTAGACGAAGCGGGTGAGCGGCCCGGCGAGGGAGTGGAAGCGGGTGAAGTCGGGAGGAAGAGCGAGGACTTTGTTGCGGGGCCCGAGTTGATCGAGGGCGGCGTAGAGGCCGGCGCGAAGTTGCCCGGCGTCGAGGGTCGTGGCAGTGCTGCCGTCAGCGAAATAGAGGCTCATGTTTCTGCTGTCAGTATAAGATGTTGGAGTCTTGGGGCTAGGGGCGGTCCGCGGCGACGAGTTCGGAGAGGGTTTTGAGAATGATGGGGGCGGTGTCGGGGCCGGGGGCGTTGATTTCGCCATACCAGGGTTTGGCGGCGCCAAAAGTGTAAGGCGATTTTTCGTCCCACTGGGCTTTGGGGATGATGTAGCCGATTTCGTCGTTGGCGAGGCCGAAAACCATCCGGAAGGGGGCCTTGAAGAGATCGCGCTTGATGACGGGCTCGAAGGGGGCGTCCGGGAAGTCGGCGTTGGGATCGCGGGCGATGGGGCCGACGCTGAGTTCGGGGTAGAGTTCACCGGGGATGGCGGCGGCTTCGAGCAGAGGGGCGCCGGCGCGGGAGAGGCGGAGGTAGCCGACGGGCGCGGTGGTGCCCTGGGCGGCGGTCATCTGCTTTCGGCCCTGGAAGAGGCCGGCGGCGGCGGCCATCAGGAAGTTGCGGTTGGTGACGGGGATGGAGGCGAGGGCTTCGCGATAGCCGAGCGAGTCGGGGGTGGCGGGTTCGGCGGTGGCGAGGGCCTGGAGGACGTGGCGGGCGGCCTCGCGGCCGACGATTTCGGCGAAGCGGAAGGTGTCTTTGGGGGCGGGTTTGCCGGTCTGATGGTCGGTGACGGTGGCGCCGAGAGGCGACATCATGCCGCCGAGAGCGCCATTGAGGAAGACGGGGGCGGCGCCGGTGGCGCTTTCGATCTCGCTGTAGAGGTAATGGCACCAGTCGGCGGTGACGAGCGTGTTATTGCTGCCGAGGGCTTCGGGGTGGGATGCCCAGTTGACGAGGATGGCGATGGGCTTGCGCGTCTGGGCGTGGTCGACGGCGAGAGCGAGAATTTCGTCGTCAAGGACGAAGGGGGGGCGGGAGTCGTCGTAAAACTCGCGCAAGCGCGGCGAAGAGGCCTTGGCGAGGCGGGCAGTGGCGGGCTGAAGGGCAGCCAGCGCGGCGAGGGCGGCCTCGGCAGTACGATCGAGAACGAGGCGATTGTAGGCGGGATTGACGCCGGAAACGCCGATTTGCGGGCCCCAAAGGCCCATCGTGTCGGGGGTTTCATGGCTGTGGGTGACGGCGACGATCACATTGACGGGCGCGGGATGCTTCGCGGAGACGGCCTTCCGGATCGCCTGGACATCGTCGAAGAAAAGCCCGATCGAATCGACGCCACACAAGACGACGGAGGGCGTGGCGCCCACGGCGAGGGCGAGACAACGGGCGTGGAGATCGTCATGAACGCCGGTCGCCGCGCGGTTCTGACCGAAGCCGGCGAGATAGGCCTTGGCCTGGCCGAGATCCGGGGTGATGATCCGCGCGGCGGCCCCGGCACGAAACTGGGCGGCGGCGGCGAGCGCGCAGAGCAGGACGAGAAGAAGAGTTCGAGCGAGCATGACGATCTTTTATTCTATGAGTTCGAGGGACAACTGGGAGGGCTCTGAGATGGAATCATTTGTGGCGTTGCTGCGGGCGGTGAATGTCGGCGGCCGGACCATCCGGATGGAAGAACTGCGGGCTCTGTTCTGTGGAATGGGGTTCGGGGACGTGAGGACGATGCTGGCGAGCGGCAATGTGTTGTTCAAGACGGACGCGAAGTCAGAAGGCACCCTGGAAGAGCGCATCTCGAAGAGCCTGGAGGCCCATTTCGGCTATGAGGTGAAGACCTTCGTCCGGACAGCCGCGGAGATGGCCGCGGTCGCGGCATCGCCGGTAACCAGCGAAGCCGAACGGAGCAAGGCGGCGGCGGTGAATGTCGCGTTCCTGGAGCGGGCGCTGACGGCGAAGGAGCGGGAGGCGGTGCTGGCGCTGTGCAGTGAGGTGGACGAACTGCGCGTCGCTGGGCGGGAGGTGTACTGGTTGTGCCGGGTCAAGCAGAGCGAGTCGCGCTTCACGAACGTGCGTCTGGAGCGGGCGGCGGGGGTCCGAAGTACGATCCGGGGCTGGAATACTGTACAGAGGCTGGTGGAGGCGCTGAAGTAGACGTACAAGAGGCCTGTCGAAAGCACGCGGCGGCGAATTCGTTCAGAATGGGGCCATGTCCTCTTTGACGCGACGTGGATTTCTGGCAAGCTCGATGGCGCCTCTGGCGCTGGCCCAAGAGGCGGGTGAGAGGCCCGCGCCCCGGCCTGCGGGCGTGGAGGTGCTGAACCCGCGTGAACGGGTTCCGCTTTCGTGGATCATCGATGATTCGACGTGCCTGGTGAATCTGAACCGGTTTTCAATCCCGCAGTTCGCGGCATCGACGCCCGGAGGCGGCACGTACACGCACGACTGGCGTTCGATGCCGTACGAGATTCCCGATGAGTTCGTGCTGCGATTCGCGCAGTGGTCGCAACGTGAGGGAGTGAAGGGCAAATACAGCATCGTTCCCTTCCCCGCCCTGGTCGGCCGGGTGGATCGCGAGTTGCCAGGCTGGACGCCGAAACAACTGGCCGACAGCCTCGCCCTGGTCAGAAAAGAGATCGTGCCGCAGTGGGACATTCACCCGGAGATGATCACTCACACGAGAATACTCGACTTGAAAACCGGGTACGCCGTCGAGCAGCGGGGCCGGGAATGGATGGAGAATTGGGACTGGTGCAAAGGCCGCGGCGTGGACGAAATCGCGGCCTACATTGCGTACGGGCTGCAAATCCTGAAGAATGCGGACCTGCTCTGCGAGGGCTTCACGACGCCGGGCGGCTTTGGGGCTGGAGCGCTGCCCGAGCTGTCCAAGGCTGCGTTCCTGGCGGTCCGGGAGGTCTATCAGACGGAATTGCCCCACTATTTCCGGAATTTGTTTGCCAAGGGAGAAGAGAGCGTGGCGCCCCGCGTCGAAAATGTCTCCGGCCTTGCCGGGGATGATCCCAAGGCGGTGGTTTCGATTTACGCCTGCACCGGAGACTGGACAGGCGGCTGGGATTGCCGTCAGGAGCCGGAAGTCGACCTGTTTATCACGCCCGATCTCTCCAGTGGACGGATGGTGGAGGTGATCGAGCGTGGCGAACCGGCGGTGTTGCTCTGCCACTGGACCGGGATCTATTTCAACGGACGGGAGTTGGGTTTCCAGGCGATGCAGGAGGTGGTCCGGCGCCTCCATGCCCGCTTCAAGCAGGTGCGCTGGATGACGTTGAGCGAGATTGCGCGCTACTGGGCGGCGAAGGAACTGTCGGCGATCGAAGTGGTGGATGGGGGACTCACGATTCAGGCTCCGTACGCCTGCCCGGATTTCACCGTGCGCTGGCCGATGCCTGGAGGAGGCGGCGTGGCGCTCGGTGGTGCACCGCTGCGGGAAGTGTCCACATGGCAATCGATGGAGCCTGGCACATGGCGGCGCGACGGCGAACACGCCGTCGCCTGCTTCGCCCTGGCGAAGGGCGTCCAGGCGCTGACGAAGCTTGGCTAGCGTGGCGAGAACACGAAGTCCTTCAAGGCGTACTCGTCCGAACCCGTGAGGAACTTGCCCCCCGGGATGTAGAAGCCGAACTTGCCAGCCACGGGACTGGACCCGACATCGCGCCAGTCGTCAAGTATGGCCCATTCCCCGTTCCGCCGGATTTCGTGGCGGATTGAGGTGGCCGAAACGGTGATGCGCATCTCGAAAGTGTTGGGATTTTTCAGTCCGTGATCCACTTTGGCGAGTTCATTCGTGCGCCCATTGATGACCATGAGCCGGTAGAAATTGTTCCGGTCGATGCGGAAAAGAATGTGATTCCGGTCATCTTTATGATTGAGGAACCATTGCACACGCTTGCCGCGGCGTAGTTGGACGGTAAAGGTGAAGACCCCGGAAGTGGGTGTTCGCGAATAGGTGGCGTAGTTCCCGCCACGCCGGACCGCCCAGCCATTCTGCATGTCCCATTCGTTGGGATCATCAAAATCGGCCATCCCGAAGGTGGAGACCTTCGGCTTGGCCACCTCGACCGGGGCCGCGGAGAGGCGCAGGGGCACATTGACGGTGCTCCCGGGCTGGACCGCGAAAACGACCTGGGAGGATGTGTAGCCCGGCGCGGCGGCAACGAGAATATAGCTGCCTTCGGCGAGGGTCAGCGTGGGACCCTTGACGGGACGGCCCTGAGATTCGGGTTCGCCCTGCCGGCGCAGCAGGAGCGTGGCGCTGGCGGGGTTGATGTCGAAGCGGACCGTGCCATCCGGCTGGGCGAGAGCGAGTTCCGATGCGGGCGGCCGCCAGGTTTCGCCAGCGGTGAAATTGCGGGTCACAGGACGTGAGCGGGCACTGCCGCGACGCAACTCGATCGTGTGGCTCCCCGGCGAGACGGGAGTCGAGAAACTGCCGCTGGCATCGATAGTGCCGACCTCCGAACCATCCACGAAGACCTGCGCCCCCGCCGGACCGGCGATTTGCAGGGTCGCCACCCGGGCAACGGGCTTCAGGGACAGTTCAATCCGGGTCTCCTCACCGGCGAGGACTTCGACTCGTTGGGGTCCGGCTGGTTCGTAGCCTTCGCGGCTGACCCGCACCTGATAAGTCCCGGGGCCGAGACTGCCGACCCGGACCTGACCGTTGCGAGTCAGTTGCCAGTGACGTCGGCCATTCAGTGTCACTTCGGCGCCGTCCACGCCTGCGAGCAGCAGCAGCGAACCTTTGTCCGCGGCAGGGGGCGCGAAGATGTACGCGTTCACGGTGGGGGCGCCACCCGTCTGCAGGGGAATGGTGCGGACCATCTTCCCGTCCTCGACGCTGAGGGTATGGCTGCCAGGGGTCAGTTGGGTGAACGAACGGCCTTCGGCCGGGATGGGTTCGGGATCACGGCCATCGATCCCCGCGCTCGCGCCGGCGGCGCTCGCGTAGACGACGGCCGTCTCGCCTCGCTGGTGCACGAGGATCAGGACCAGGTTTTTGACGGTGGGCGGGCCCGTGAGCGACGGCACCCCGGTTCCGGCAAAGCGGATCGTCGCGCCGGCTTCGCCCCCGCGCGAGGTGTAGCGCAGTTCGTAGTCGCCATCCTCGATCCCTTCAAGGAAGGCATCGCCGGAAGGACCGGCGGTGAGTGCGCGTCCGGCGAGTGTCGCCGAGCCGTCTTCGGATTCGGAATAAAGGCGGAAAACCGGGCGCCAGGGGTTGAGCGCCAGTTGGACGTTGAACGGCTGTCCGGCTTCGACGCGAAAGCGGGTGGTGGCCGGCTCGTAGCCTTCCAGAGAAACTTCAGCCTGGTAGTCGCCCGGGGGCAGGGCAAGCGAGAGGTTCGAAAGGCCCTTGTTCTCTCCGCCGATCCGGATGGTGGCGCCGGGAGGAGTGGTCTGGATGCTCACCTGGACTGCGCCGGGATCTGAAGGGGCGAGCGCTTTGCGGGCAATCGCCACAATCCCAAGCAGGAGGATGAGGACCCCGGCGGCGATCAGCCCGTAGCGCAATTTGGGAGATTGGCCGATCGAGCCAGGCAGAGACGGCTTGGGGCCGGGCTTCGGAGCAGGTTTCGGAGGCGGTGGCGGCGGCGGAGGTGCGGCCTCCGAAAAATCAGGGAAACCCGAGGGCGGCGCAAGCGGCGGCGGCGAGGCGGACCCGCCCAACCCGGGGAGCGGAGGCGGAGCAGCGGGTTCGTCAGGTGCTTCAAAGGGCTTTGCGGAAGGTGTCGTTGAGACCGGAGCCGCGGGCGCATCAGGCGGGGCGCCAAACAGATCCGGGAAGGCCGGCGGCGCGGGTAGTTCCGGCGCCGGCGGCACGGAGGCCGCCGGAGGTGGGGTGGAGACTGGAGGTACCGGCGCCTGCGCCTGCCCTCCAAAGGCAACACGGATCTGCTGGGCAAGGCTCTGGATCTCGCTGTCCGCCGGATGGCGGAGTGCGACATCCCCGGCAGCTTTCAGGATCCGCTCTTCGGTGCTGCCCTGCGTCACCAGCACACCTTTCTCGAGGAATCGCCGGAGCAGCGCGGCATCCTGCTCTCGTGATGGCGGTGCGGGCGTGGCGGCCACCGGCGGGGGCGGAGGAGTCGCGGGCGCACTGGGGCCCGCCGCTTCTGCGTTCGCCTGGGCCTTCAGCTCGATCAGGACGGGGTCCTGCGGGTAGCGCGTCAGGACTTCATCGCAAATCGCCAGGGCTTGCCGGGCCTGGCCGAAAGCGATCAACTGGCGGATATTGTTCTGGGTCGCCCGAAGCGCCTGAGCCTCGTCGCGAGCCTGTTGGTAAAAACGCTGGATCGCATTCAGTTGTTCACCGGGCGCTTCCGGCGCTTGCTGGTCGAGTTCGGCCCAGCGGTCCATCTGTGCGAGGGCGTCCGCGGGCCTGCCTTGGTCGAATGCATCGAGGGCAGCGAGATAGAGACGGCTTTTCTCCTGCCTGATCTGATCGGGATTGAGAGAATCGGAGTCCATGGCAGTGGCAGCCGGGCGGCGGGGCATCCCGGTCCGTTAATGTACTCTATCAGGTTCAGCGGGAAGACCCGCGCGGATGACTCACGCGGGCCGGGATCACTTGTTCTTATAGCGCTCGGGCTTCTTGGGCTCTTTCGGATTCGCCGGAGAGACCGACGACCCGGCCGAAGCCGTTCCAGACTTCGCGCCACCACTGTTAATGAGCACCATCGTTCCCTTCACGGTGACGCCCGAGGGACCGGCATCAACGAGGCTGCCTCCGGCAACCATGCTCACCGCCATGCCGCCATCCATCACCACGCTGGTACCGGCCTTGAGAATGATCTGCTGCGCGTCCAGGGTGATGCTGCCGGTGGCCTTGATGACGCAATCCTGGCTGACGGTGGTCCCTTGATTGCCTTTGATTTTCACCGCCTGATCACCACCGACAGTCAGACTCTGCTTCTCTTTTACCTCGATCGTCTGGTTTTTTCCGACGTAAATGTCTTCATTTTCACCCACCTTTTCGATGTTGTTTTTCAGGACGTGGCTGCTGCGGTCGTTGCCAATTTCAATCTCGACATCATGCTCGACGGTAACCTCCATATCCTTCTCCGCGTGCATCATGAAGAGCTCCTCGCCCTTGGTGTCCTCGAAGCGGAGTTCGTTGGCATTGGCTTCGGCGCCGCCCTTGGTGGAACGCGACTTGAAGCCGCTCCAGTTCATCCGGCTCGGCAACGTCCAGGGAGGCATATTGTCCGCGTTGTAGACGCGTCCGGTGATGATGGGACGATCGGGATCGCCTTCAACAAAGTCGACGATCACCTCGTCCCCAATGCGCGGAAGGAACATGGCGCCGTAGCCGGAACTGGCCCAGGGATGCGAAACCCGAATCCAGCAGGAACTGGATTCATTCTTCTTTCCCTCGCGGTCCCAATGGAACTGCACTTTCACGCGACCATACTTATCCGGGTAAATCTCTTCCCCCGAAGGACCAACCACCGTGGCCGTCTGGACGCCCTTCACCAGATGCTTCGGCGACTTGAGCGGCGACCGGAACGGCTTGGAGTGGGGAATACAGGTGAACTGGTTGCGATAGTAGGACTCCGTGATCTCCTGCGACGGCAACACGTTCATTTCCTGGCCTTCGTGAATCAGGGTTGTGATGACGAACGTGTTGTTCTGGTCACGGCGGTCGTGGCGGACCAAATCGAACTTGCAGCCGGCGAACAGAGCACGGGCATTGCTCGTTCCGCTGATAATCTCATCCTCGGCTTCGGTCTTTTCCATCCGCCGGCGCGCCCACAGATCTCCATCGGGCATCTCTTCATACTCGCCAGGGAAATCGTAAACCTCGAATTTGTCGTTATTGCCGAGGCGGGAAGCCGAAGGAATCTGCACCTCCAACGTGTCCTTGGGGCGCAGAAAATTGAAGTCGCGGTGGGTATATTTGCCGGACTGGAACTGACGCTCCACAACCCAGGTGTGCACCGTGTCTTCCTCGCGGCGATACCCACGCCCGTAGCTGCGCTCCATCTCGATCCGGCTCTGCGCGCAGGCCGGATGGGTCGCCGGAGAATCCCCGATCACGAGGACGGTCCGGCCTTCGGTCTGCTCGAAGAAATAGAACATTCCTTCCAGCTCCAGCAGCCGGCTGAAGTAATTGAAGGCACTCTCCCGGTACTGAGTGGAATATTCCCAGGGTCCATAGCTGTTCTGTAATTCGAAGCGAAAATCAGAGTAGCCGAAGCGCTGGAACATTTCCCGGATAATATCGGGGACCGGCTTGTTCTGCTCGATCCGGCAATCCGCCGTCTTGGTCAGATACCAGATCCACGGCACCAGCACGATCCGGTACGCATACAGGCGATTTTCCGGCGGCAGCACACCCACTTCACACACGTACCCATTCAAATAGCGGAACGACTTGCCGTCACTGCGCCGGACTCCGAACTTGACCATCTGACCAATCAACCGGTGAACCGGCAGCGACGGCGTTTCACTCACCAGATCCAGCTCGTAGCGGTATAGCTGGCTGACTCCTTCGGACCCGCTGAAGGTCCGGACAATCAGCTTGTCCGGACCCAGCGGCGTTTCCAGCTTGTACAGCCGGTCATGTTGCGAAATCGCATCGGACATAGCCACCCTCCCAGGTGTTCACGCCGTCAGGCGCTGGTGTACACGAACTTGCCGCCCTCGCCGGGAGCGACATGGATTGACTTCAGCTTACTGCCTTCCGCCATGCCCGTGAGCACCTGGCGCGAAATGTCCGGCAGAAGAGTGTTCGTCAGAATGTTATCCACATTGCGCGCGCCGCTCTCCACTTCGGTACAGCGGGCAGCCACTTCGTTGATGAGCGAATCATCCCAGGTCAGCGCAATCTTGTGATTCTCCTGAATCCGGCGCTTGATCTTGCCCAGTTTCAGCCGGACAATCACCTTCATCGCTTCATCGCGGATCGGGTAGTAGGGGATGATGACGGTGCGCCCGAGGAAGGCCGGCTTGAATACCTTGTCGAGTTCCGGCTTCATGGCCTTCACCAGGCCCGTAGGCGACGGCGCCGTCTCCGGATCGGCCACCAGTTTCATCAGCGTATCCGTGGCGGCGTTCGAGGTGAGCAGGATGATCGTGTTCTTGAAGTCGATCTCGCGTCCCTCGCCGTCCTCCATCATGCCCTTGTCAAAGACCTGATAGAAGAGTTCAAGCACGTCCGGGTGCGCCTTTTCGACTTCATCGAGGAGCACGATCGAGTAGGGACGCCGCCGGACCGCCTCGGTCAGCACGCCGCCTTCTCCGTAGCCGACGTAACCCGGAGGCGAACCTTTCAGCGTCGACACCGTGTGCGCTTCCTGAAACTCCGACATGTTGATCGTGATCAGGCTCTTCTCGCCGCCGTAGAACAGGTCGGCCAGCGTCAGCGCTGTCTCGGTCTTGCCCACGCCGCTCGGCCCAACCAGCAGAAAGACGCCAATCGGTCTGTTCGGATCGTCCAGACTCGCCTTGGCGGTCTGGATCCGTTGCGCGATCGCGTCCAGCGCGTGGTTCTGACCGATAACCCGCTCCGCCATCAGGCTGCCCAGCCGGAGGGTGGTCGCGATTTCGTCCTTCATCATCGAACCGACCGGGATGCCAGTCCAGGCGGCCAGCACCTCGCTCACCACCTGCTGGTCAACACACGGCCGCATCAGCGGCGTCTCGCCCTGGAGTTCCGAGAGCTCCGCGTTCGCCGCTTCCATCCTGGCTCGGGATTCATCGGTTCCCTGACCGCCTTCCAGATCCGTGCGCAGTTTCCGGATCTCCTCCACCAGACCCTTTTCCTTTTCCCAGCGCACGTTCAGCTCCGCCAGCCTGGCTTCGACCGCCTCTTTCCGCGTCGCGATGGCAGCGAGGCGTTCGTCATGATCACCCCCAGCCGCCTTCTCGCGCTCGAGGACTTTCGCCTGTACGGTCAGATCGTCGATCTCCCGGGTCGCGTTTTCGATCGCCGACGGGATGGCGTTCTGCCCCAGGGCCACGCGCGCGCACGCCGTGTCCAGCAGGCTCACCGCTTTGTCGGGCAACTGCCGCCCCGCCAGATAGCGGTGCGACAGCCGGACGCCCGAGTTCACGGCCTCGTCCAGAATGCGCACCTGATGGTGCTTCTCCAGCGACGCCACGATCCCCCGCAGCATGATCTGACAGACCGCCTCGCTCGGCTCTTCCACCTTCACCACCTGGAACCGGCGCGCCAGCGCGGCATCCTTCTCGAAGTACTTCTTGTACTCGCTCCAGGTGGTGGCCGCGATCGTCCGCAGTTCGCCGCGCGCGAGCGCCGGCTTCAGAAGGTTCGCGGCGTCATTCTGACCCGCGGTGCCACCCGCTCCGATCATTGTGTGGGCTTCATCAATGAAGAGAATAATCGGCGCCGGGGAGGATTTTACCTCTTCGATCAGGCCCTTCAGCCGGTTCTCGAACTCGCCCTTGACGCTCGCCCCCGCCTGCAAAAGTGCCAGATCCAGCGACCGGACCGTCACGTTCTTCAACGGCGGAGGCACATCCCCGGAGGCGACCCGCTGCGCGAAGCCTTCCACTACGGCCGTCTTGCCCACCCCAGCCTCGCCCGTCAGAATCGGATTGTTCTGGCGCCGCCGCATCAGGATGTCGATGATCTGACGGATCTCGGCGTCGCGGCCCAGGACGGGATCCAGTTTGCCGCTCCGGGCCTGCTCAGTCACATCGACCGTGAACTGATCCAGGTTCTCGGTCTTGCCGGTCGCGCCCACGCGCGGAACGGCGCCGCCTCCGGTATCCTCGGGCACGCTCTCCGCGCCCGTGTCCTCTTCGGACGAACCGGCGATGATCGTCGCGAATTCACTCTTCAGTGTGTCGGGGACGATGCGACCGATCTCCCGGCCCGTCTCACGGGTCAGCCGCCAGAGCCCGGGCTTCTGGGTCAACGCCAGCAGACAATGGCCGGTCCGGATCGAACGGGCTCCATAATCGAGCGAGCCAATCGTCCACGCCTCGGTGAACATCTCGATCAGATCCGGGCTGAACGCCGGTGTCCGCGCATTGCCCCGCTTCATCTTCTCCAGGCTGCGGTTTACCTCGTCCTGCAGCCTTGAAGGATCAATGCCAAAATACCGGAAAATCCGGGCGCTATCGTCGTCGGTGTTGTCGAGAAGCCGCATCAGATAATGCTCGATCTCGACGTTGTAGTGGGTGCGCGCCACACACAGGCTGGCGGCGGCCTCCAGCGTCTGGCGGGCCGTGTGATTCAGTTTCCCCACAAGGGACTTCAAATTGGCGGACATCAGGATTTCTCCTCCCTTTGCAAACGATACACCGTTTCGTCCGGATCCCGGTTCATCGGGACCGATTTCACCCAGGTGACCCAGCCCAGCTTGGGAGCCGTGTCACCTTCCGCGCCCAGGCGGCAGCCCGGCGCGTCCTCGCGCTTCAACACGAGTTGAACCTCAAAGTCGATTTCGAGCCCGGCAAAGAGCTTCGCCAGCGCCCGCAGCGCCGGGTACGCGGCCCCGGTCGGCAGGAACTCCAGGTACCGGTCCAGCGCCAGTGGACCAATCCGGATCCGCGCGGCCGACTGCGGATCCCACACCTCGTCGCCCGCCACCGCCCCCACCCCGAGTTGCGACGAGAATCCGGCGCGGCGCGGGTCGTCTTCCAGCCGGCACAGACTCGATTCATCCAGCTTCCGCCAAGTGCCCACGAACTGGATCACCGAAACCGGGACCCGGAAATAGTCCGCGATCAGGTTCTCCAGCGCCTGGGCCGAGCGAGGCCGCTGCGCCAGCATGCCCGAGTAGAAGACCAGCGCCGAATCATCCACCTCCTGCCGGTCCTGCAGCCCCTTCGTCCCCAACCCGATCAGGTCCAGCACGTATTGACGCAGCCCGCCATCCTCACCCCGCTCTTCGCGGATGGCGAATCGCTGCTTCTCCCACGCCCGGTAAAACAGCGAAAGCAGCCGGTGATTGAAAATGTCAAAGAAATCCGCCGCGGCGCGGTCCCTCGCCCGCATGCGCTCCATCAGGTGCGCTGTGTAGAAGACAGGCAGTTCGCCCACCGGCCCGGTCACGCCGAAGAAGTTGACCTCCATTCGCGGCGCCAACTCGGGCTTCACATCCAGATGGTAGATCTCACTCGGCGGGTACGACAGCGTATTGTGCGAGGCAAATCGCACCGCCTCGCCCGCCGGATCGGCAAACCGGCCCACGCCGGACCGCTCCCCTGACAGAAGGTGCAGCAGCCGCACCGCCTGAAAAAACCGGTATTCGTAAGGCCTCTCCCGCAGTCGCACGGGCAGCTCAGGTCCGGACGCCGCCGGGGGCGCTTCCGGTTCCGCGGCTTCGCCCATCACAACAGGATCGTCTGTCCCGCCCGGACTGGCCATCGCCGGAGCACCTCCCTTCTCTGTCGCGTCCGCACCTCCAGCTGACTGAAGCTGTTGAGGGATACGTACGCGCCCAGAAACCGGTCCACCACACCGCTGAACAGAAACGCGCTGGCGCCCACGAAGTAGTCTTCGTCCAGGGTCAGATCCACCCGCGTCCCCCGGACAAAGGCAATCCCCGCATCATCCACCACCCGCGCGAAGTGCCGGCGGCTGGAAACCGACAGAATGCCATCAATCTGCCTCTCCGTCGACCCCGGCGCCGACGGCGCGTACAACCGCAGAATCTCCTGCAGCGCCTCCTTGCCCTCCTCCACCAGCGACAGATAGTTGAGTGAAAGATGCGAGATCAGCCGCCAGAACGATCCGCTGCCCAACACCGGGCGAACCGTCGGCGAGGGCTTCCGCAGCGCCGTCACCTTCTGCACCGGCAGTTGCGCATCGAGTTCAAAGTCGCCGTCCTCATTGCCCATTTGCAGGCGCGACGGCAGTTCGCGGTTCGTACACAGCGTTCGCACCGTGATTGTGTCAAAATCCGGCGCACGGCCACGACCCTCAAGGTCCACCAGCGTCAAATACAGATCGGAACCCTGTCCCTGCCACGTCGTGCCCTGACGCCGTGACGCGTACCAGAACAGCGAGTTCTGCTGATTGCTCGCTGAGTGCCGGTAACTGAAGAACGGCTCGAACGGCACCACTTCCATCGTCCTGGGGTTGGTCGCCACCACCTCCTCGACCGAAAACACCTCCAGCACATCCCCGCGACGGACATCCGGCACGATCGGATACTCGTGCCGCGTGTTCTCCACCATGATCGGATCCGCCGTCTGCTGGAACAGATTGATCGCCGGAGCCGCCTGCAGCCGGATCGTCTTCGAACTCACGCCCATCTGCAGGATCGGCTCCCAGTCCTGCCGCTCGGTCGGAGCGAACAGGAACAGCAGTTCGATCTCACCCGAGCAACCCGACTCCTCCAGCGCCTCCAGCCCCTCCAACTCCAGAAACAGGAACTTCTCCGGAAAGCAGAAATACTCCTGCAGCAGCCGGTAACCCTGAAACGAACGGCGCGAGTACGGGATCATTCCCTCGTCCTCGCCGAAACCGATCGGCCGCAACGCCGCAACGGGGATCTCGATCGGCCGCACCCGCGACTTCGGGTCGGCGTCACGGGCGATAATCCGCAGCGTCGCATTCGCCAGCATCTCGTACAACGGATAGACCAGGCTCGGCTCCCCGTTCAAGAAGAACCGCAGCCGCTCCAGTTTCAACTTCGAAAACGTCAGATCTCCGCGGGCCTTCAGCTTCACCCGCATCGCGCCGGCGCAGTCCGGCGCCTTGATCGGCGGATCCAGCCGTTCCGGTGTCGTCCACTGCGCGTAACTTACGTCAATCGGCCAGAGCCAGGTATCCGCCGTTGTCCGGAACGGACACCGGTACCCGTTCACCGGACGGGCGTAGAGCGTCGAACCCCGAGGCACCTTCAACCCCGTCGTCAACTTCCCCTGTTTCGGATCCAGCGCGAACTCGACAACCGTCATCGACGGTACCGGGCGCAGGAAATGAGGATACAGGATACTCAGCAGCGCCTGCGTCACTTCCGGAAACTCGTCGTCCAGTTTCAGATGGACTCGCGCAGCCAGAAATGCGAACGCCTCCAACAGGCGTTCCACGTGCGGATCCTCACAGCGGGACGGCTCCAGTAACAGCCTGGAAGCCACCTTCGGATATTTGTTCGCGAACTCGGCGCCCAATTGCCGCACATACGCCAGTTCCCGCTCGTAATAAGCCAGCAGTTCGTCACGCATGGCCGTCGCCCTCCACGTGATAACTGCCGCTGGCCAGATCCAGTGTCGTATCGAACTGAATCCGCTCGGGTCCCGGTTCGATCCGCAGCAGACCCTCGATCTGGAATTTCACCACCCGCGCCCCGCTCTTCGAGGTCAGCAGCGAGACAGTCACGTTCATCAGCCGGGGTTCGAAATTCGCGATCGCCTGCTCAATCATGCCCGCCAGCCGGTCCTGATCCTGCGGATTGCTCACCGAGAACCCGGTCAGGTCCGGCAGTCCATACTGGAACAGCGAATACGGCAGCTCCGTGCACCACTCCGGAACCTCCACGATCGTCCGCCGCGTGTTCAATAGCCACTCCAGATCACGACGCAGCGACGTGCGCAGACGCCGGACCGCCTGCGCATAGGGCACAGTGCCCTCCTGACGGACCCGCGGGTCCTCGTCGGTCAACCGGTCAAGCAGGGGGGCGAGAATGTCAGGCTGGTTCTTGCGGTCCGCCACTCGTCTCCTCTAGTGCAACTCGAAAGCCCGGACCGGGTCCAGGCGGCAGATGAGTTCATAAATCTTCTGGCGCTCTCCCGATTCGTCCGCTTCCCCGTCCAGGCAGCGGTACAACAGGATCAGCGGATCGACCACCAGCGTCGCCGGCTCCCATTCATCCAGCCGGCGCTCGAAGATTTCGGTCGCCAACTCGCGCAGAATCGGGTACGCCACCGGACGCCGGCCGGCCTCCATCAACAGCCGCGCCTGCATCACCTTCCGTTCGAACCGTCCGCGGCCGGAAGTCTCCTGCTGCATCGCCCGCGCCACCAGCGCCAGAGCCAGCTCATACTTGCCGCCCTTGACCGCCTCCTCCAACATCTCTTCCTGCGTCGGCGCCCGGCGAACTGGCTCGGACACCTTTCGCGGCGTGCCATCCAGCATCCCTTCGTCCCTGAGGAATGAAAGCGTCTGGGCATTGGCCGCGGGCGTGTCGTCGGTCAATGACTGAGCAGGCAAATCCGGATACTCCGCCAGCACCTGACGCAGCTCCCGCCGCAACGCATCCAGCAGTGCGCCGTAATCCTCGCCCAGGGCCGTCAAC
>ERZ761609.729-NODE-729-length-35388-cov-26.958169_pt1 | contig 35388 bp, 33 predicted proteins | sample MGYA00511163_ERZ761609 | MGnify/ENA primary metagenome ERZ761609 (study PRJEB28899, sample SAMN02445070) | bioreactor sludge metagenome | biome: EBPR sludge | place: Australia: Brisbane, Thorneside Wastewater Treatment Plant | collected 2011-12-16 ...
GTCTACTGGGCCAACGACGCGGAGGCTGCACGCGGCCGGGCCGCCAGCCTCGCGGCCGGCGAATGCGCGGTGACCCCACAGGGCCATGTGTTCACCCGCCACAGCGTCACCTTTCATGGCCCGCACACGGCGGTGGAAGGCATCCTGGCGCGCGGGCGCGAGCTCGAGCGACTTGCTGATGACGCCGTTCGCCTGCGCGAGGAAGTGGCCTGGCTCGAAGCCGCCCACGCCGAGGCCCAGCAAAGCTACAGCGATCGCCAGCGCGAAATCCAGGCGCTGCGCGCGCAGACCGGGCAGACGCAAAGCCGCCACCACACCGCGCAAATGGAGTTGCTACGCCTGCAGCAGGCGGTGGAACGGGTGCAGAGCCGGGCGGCGCAGATTGCCCAGGAATTGGAAGAAGTCATCCATCAACAAACCAGCGAGCACGCCACGCTGGACATGCTGGAGGCCCGCCTCAAGGACTACCGCGCGCAGGGTGATGATGCGCGCGAGGCGCTCTACGCCGCGCGCCAGCAGCGCGACCAGGCCGACCGTGCCGTGTTCGAGGCGCGCGAACTGCAACGCGCCGCCGAACGGCGCCATCAGGAGGCTGGCTTCGTGCTCGCCACCTGCAGCAACAAGATCAGGGAACTCGGTGAAACGCTGGCGCGCATCGAGCAGGAAATCGCCGACGACGAGGCGCGCCTCACGTACGCGCGCGCGGAACTCGCCCGCCTGCCGGCCGACGCGCTGGATGCCGAACTGCAATGTGCACTGACAACGCGCATCGCAGCCGAAACCGCGCTGGCCGCCGCGCGTGAAGCAGTGGAAGGCCTGACTGCGCAGCTCAGAGGCCATGATGAAGCGCGCATGACCTGCGAGCAGGGGCTCGACCCGCTGCGCCGCAGCATCGAGCAACTGAAGCTCAAGGACCAGGAGGCCATGCTGATGCAGTCGCAGTTCGAGCTGCAGCTGCGCGAGGCGGCGGCCGACGAGGCGAGCCTCGAATCGGGCCTCGCCGACAGCCCCAGGCCCTCGCAATTGCAGGCCGAGATCACCCGCCTGCAGAACGAGATCGCCGCACTCGGCGCGGTCAACCTCGCGGCGCTGGACGAACTCACCCAGGCGCAGGAGCGCGCCGAATACCTCGCCGCGCAATGTGCCGACCTGCTGGAGGCCGTCACCACGCTGGAAGACGCGATTCGCCGCATCGATCAGGAATCGCGCACGCGGCTGAAGGAAACCTTCGACACCGTCAACCAGCATATGGGCGAGCTGTTCCCGAAGCTGTTCGGCGGCGGCCAGGCACGGCTCATTCTCACCGGCGACGAGCTGCTCGATTCCGGGGTGCAGGTGTTCGCGCAGCCGCCCGGCAAGAAGAACGCCTCGATCCACCTGCTGTCCGGCGGCGAAAAAACGCTCACCGCGCTGTCGCTGGTGTTCGCCATGTTCAAGCTCAACCCGGCGCCGTTCTGCCTGCTGGACGAGGTCGACGCACCGCTCGACGACGCCAATACCGAGCGCTACTGCAACCTGGTCAAGGCGATGTCCGACCACACCCAGTTCCTCTTCATCACCCACAACCGCGTCACCATGGAAATGGCGCAGCATCTCGCCGGCGTCACCATGCAGGAACCGGGCGTGTCGCGCATCGTCGCGGTGGACGTGGAAGAGGCGGTGGGGATGGTCGAAGCGGCTTAAATTCGCGCCACCCTAGCCGGATGCCGCGGCTATCGTGGAAAATAGCGTTTTTGGCGCTATTTCTACACTCCCATGCTTGATATCCAGCTGCTGCGCAAAGACGCAGCCCTCGTTGCCGAGCGCTTGGCGGCGCGCGGTTTTGTTTTCGATGCGGCGCGCTTCGACGCGTTGGAAGCCGAGCGCAAGACCATCCAGACCCGCACCCAGGACGCCCAAAGCAATCGCAACAGCCTGTCGAAGCAGATCGGCATGCTGAAGGGCAAGGGCGAGGACACCACGGCGGTGATGGCCGAGGTGGCCGGGCTGGGTGACGAGCTGAAACAGATGGAAAGCCGGCTGGCCGCCCTGCAGACGGAAATCAACGATTTCCTGATGGGGGTGCCGAACCTGCCGCACGAGTCGGTGGCGCCGGGCTTGGACGAAACGGCCAACGTCGAGGTGAGCCGCTGGGGCACACCGAAGACCTTCGATTTCCCGGTGCGCGACCACGTCGATCTGGGCGAAGGGCTGGGGCAGCTCGACTTCGCCGCGGCGGTGAAGATCACCGGCAGCCGCTTTTCGGTGATGAAAGGCGGGCTGGCGCGGCTGCACCGTGCGCTCGCCCAGTTCATGCTCGACGTGCACACGGCTGAACACGGCTATACGGAAGTTTATGTGCCGTATCTGGTGAACGCCGACTCGCTGCGCGGTACCGGAAACCTGCCGAAGTTCGAAGAAGATTTATTCCAGGTTCCGCGGCCGGACGCCGACAAGCTCTACCTCATCCCCACCGCAGAAGTCCCGGTGACCAACCTGCTGCGCGACGAGATCGTCGCCGCCGAAGCGCTGCCGCTGAAGTTCGTCGCCCACACGCCGTGCTTCCGCTCCGAGGCCGGCTCCTACGGCCGCGACACCCGCGGCATGATCCGCCAGCATCAGTTCGACAAGGTGGAACTGGTGCAGATGGTGAAGCCGGAGGATTCCTACGCCGCGCTGGAAGCGCTGACCGCGAACGCCGAGGCGATCCTGCAGAAACTCGGCCTGCCGTACCGCAAGATGGCGCTGTGCAGCGGCGACATGGGGTTTTCATCGGCCAAGACCTACGACCTCGAAGTGTGGCTGCCGGCGCAGAACACCTACCGCGAAATTTCTTCCTGCTCCAATTTCGAGGCCTTCCAGGCGCGCCGCATGCAGGCGCGTTTCAAGGTGGGGCAGGGCAAGCCGGAACTGCTGCACACCCTGAACGGCTCCGGGCTGGCGGTGGGGCGCACGCTGGTGGCGATCCTGGAGAACTACCAGAACGCCGACGGCAGCGTGAGCGTGCCGGAAGCGCTGCGCCCGTGGATGGGCGGGGTGGAGCGGCTGACGGCAGTTTGATTCAGCCCGGCCCGGCAGCCGGGTCTTCCTCGCTGTCGCCCAGATTGATCAGCGGGTTGTATTCCGGCTCCAGCCGCAGCAGGATGTCGTAATAGTTGCGGATGTTTTCGGCAAAATGCAGCGCCTCGGCGCCGCGCGCGTAGCCGTATTTCATGGTACCGGCATAGGTGCCCCGGCTTAGATGGGGCAATGCCTCCTTGACGTCGGCCCAGCTGTCCGGGCTGCCGTTGCGCGCCTGCGCGATGCGGCGCGCGTCTTCCATGTGTCCCTGCCCCTGGTTGTAGGCGGCCAGCGCCAGCCAGGTGCGGTCGGGCTCGGGGATGCGGTCGGGCAGGGCTGTTTTCAGCATGAGCAGATAACGTGCGCCTCCAAGAATGCTCTGGCGCGCATTGAGGCGGTCGGTGATTCCCATGCGGTCGGCCGTTTCCCCGGTCAGCATCATCAAACCGCGCACGCCGGTCGGAGAGGTGGCGAAGGGGTTCCATTGCGATTCCTGATAGCCGATCGCGGCGAGCAGGCGCCAGTCGATGCCGGTGAGGATTTGCGCCTCCTGAAAATGCTGGCGTAGTTCGGGAAGCCGTTGCCGGCGGCGTTGCAGGATGCCGAGGATGTCCGTGCTGTCCAGCCGCTTGACGTGGCCAAAATAGCGCTCGTAAATGCGCTTGATGGTGCCGTCCTTGCGCGCCTGCTCGACGAAGCGCGCCAGCGCATTGCGCAGCGCCTGCGAACTGTGGGGGGGCAGCGCCCATACGATTTTCTGCGTATCGCCGATGTCGAATGCCACCGCCAGTTCAGGGTAGAAATTGCGCATCGGATCGAAATCCATGCCGTTGATGACCACCGCGTCGTATTTGCCGGCTTGCAGCTGCGCGAGCAGTTCCTCCGGCCAGACGTTGTCCAGTGCCGACCAGGCAAGTTTTGGATGCTTGCGTTTCAAACGCATCAGCATGGGCGTATGCCCGGAGCCGATAATCATGGCCAGCCTTTTGCCTGGCAAGTCCGCCATGCCGCGTGGTGCTTTGTCGCTGGCGCGGTAAACGATGTGGACCGGCGTTTCAAACAGCACCGGGCCCGCAATCAGGTGGCGATCCTTCACGACTGCAAGCGGCAGAGCCGCCGCCGCCAGGTGGACGTGGTGCGTATCGAGCAGTTCGAACAGCGCTTCGGGGCGGGTTTTTTCGGTCCAGTTGAGCGACCAGTTCTGCGAGCGGCTGAACGCCACCATCAAGTCATGCTCGAATCCGGCGGCCTCGCCATTGTGGGCGATGTAATAGGTGGCAGGGCTATTGCGTGCGCCGACCCGTAACTCGCCGGTGGTTTCGGGCGGGGGCAGGGAACGGCTGCAGGCAGCCAGTGCCAGACCTAGCACCAGCGCAGCGAGTTTCCCGATCGATCCCCTTGTTTTTATGGTGGGCATGGGCGGAGTCTGACCGAGTGCGAAATTTTCGTCCAGCAAACCGCCTGGCTCGGTTACAATACGCGCCGCCGGAGAGGTGGCAGAGTGGTCGAATGTACCTGACTCGAAATCAGGCGTAGGTGCAAGCCTACCGTGGGTTCGAATCCCACCCTCTCCGCCATCTCCATCCCCCCTGATTTTCCTGGTAGTGCCAATCAAGGCATGCAAAGGCACTTGATTGCCGAAGTGCAAGGACGCCAGCCAAGCTTCGCTACAAAACCGACGTCTCCTTGGCCAGCTTCGAGCTGGACTGCATGTGCGTGCGGGCTTTGTAATTACGTAATGGCTTCTTCGACGAGCTGTTCTTCCGTTTCCAGCCGTCGGCCAAATGGCATTCTGCGTTGATCGACGAAGAGGCTGCTGCCGTCGGCGCGCTTGGCTATCTGTTTTGCTTCGGAGGCTGCGCGCGCCACTTCCTGGTATTGGTGGAAGTGGGTGGGATCGACCAGCACTGCGCCGACGGACAACGATACCAGGGCATGAAAAGCCATGGCGCCGCGCCGGTCTTCGCTGCGGTAGCCGCCGGCTTCCACGTGCTCGGGGTTGAACAGGGCCAGGCATTCGCGATCGAAACGGTCCAGCATGCCTTGGCAACGCTCCATCCAGTCGAGGCTTTGAAACAGCACCACGAAATCGTCGCCGCCGATGTGGCCGATGAAGTCCAGGTCGAGGTTGCAGCTTTCGCGCAGGATGCGCGCAAGCCGTTGGATGATGTCGTCGCCGCGACGGAAGCCGTAGACGTCGTTGTAGGGCTTGAAGTGGTTGAGATCGAAATACGCCGTGACGAAGGTCTGGTCGTTGGCGAGCAGGCGCTCCATGTGTTCCTGGATCGGCACGTTGCCGGGCAGGCCGGTTAGCGGGTTGGCGTAGCGCGCGGCAGCGATCTGCATTTCGGTCACCTCGCGCATCAGGTCGAAACCCGACCCCAGACCCAGATAGCGTCCTTCGTCGGTGATGACGAAGCCCTGGGTAAAGGCCTCCTTGCCTTTCTTTACCACCAGTTCCGACAACTCTGTCATGTGCGTGGCCTTGTCGACGATCAGCGGATCGGGGTCCATCAGTTCGCTGCAGGGTTTGCGGCCGTGCAGTTCGCGCCCATACAAGGTGAGAAAGCGGTCGAGCAGGGCCGGACGGTGCAGGATGCCGACCGGAACGCCGTGCTGGTCGACCACAGCCACGGCGTGTAGTTCGGGACGTTGCACCATCAGTTCAAGCACATCCTCGCTGACGGTTTGCGGGGGGACGGACGGAGCAGGCACCAGCAGCCGGCCGGCCGAGATGCGCAGGCCATCGCGCGCCTGCGGCACGGGAAATACGCTGACCGTGCCGGATTGCAGGCACGCCTGCACCTCGTTCGACGGCAGCCGGACCGGCACCGGCGAGGGGCGGCCGATCAGATAGCCCTGCGCGAAGCGAATGCCCAGATCTTTCAGCACCGCCAGTTCGGACGGGCTTTCCACGCCTTCCGCGATCACGCAGGAATGCGCGCCCTCGGCCAGCATCCTGATCGAGCGCACGAACTGGATCTTGTGGGGATCCTGATGGATCCCGGTGATGAAATGCTTGTCGATCTTGACGAACGCGGGCTTCAGTTCGGACCACAGCCGCAGGCTGGAAAAGCCTTCGCCGAGATCGTCCATGGCCACCTCGATCCCTGCTGCGCGCAGCAGGGACACAGCTTGCCGCATGTCGGCGTAATCGAGCGCCGCGGCGTTCTCGGTGATCTCGATCACCACCTGATGGCCGGCCATGCCGACTTCATCCAGCGCGGCCAGCATGGCATCCGGAGTGAAAGCGGCGTCGAGCAGGCTGTGGGGCGACAGGTTCACAAACAGCCGCCCCGGCAGATTCAGCCTGGCAAATGTCTTGAATGCCGTGCGCACGCAGGCCCATTCCAGTGCCGGCAGCAGGCCATGGTATTCGGCCACGCCTAGCAATGCCTGCGGGGCGTGCAGCGGACTGCCCGACGGGCCGCGCGACAAGGCCTCGTAGCCCATCACCCGGCCGTCAAACAGGTCGAGCACCGGCTGCAACAGGGTCGTCAGCCTTGTGCTGGCCAGGATTTGTTGCAGGTGCAGGCGTAATTCTTCTTGGCTCATAAGGAGGAATGAAATGCAAATGTCCCCACAATAGGCGGAAAGCGTTACGTGCGCGTGAAACAGTTGGTTCTACGTCCAGGCATGGCCTTAGGAGCCATGCAGGGCAAAGGCTGTAAGAGGGTCTTGGTGAATCTTGTTACAATGGCCCCGATGCATTGTTGGCTTGCAGTTTGCTAAGTGCCTGATTTGTAGCGGAATGATCCCGGTCTCGGCTGCGACCTCCGCTCAGGCTTTCATCTAGAACCGCTTGGCCCTACTTCCAGCGGGCTTGAAAATTCCTCCCGTCACATCAAAATAAAGCCAGTGACTCGGGCTTATTCCTGCTATGGCAACCAAGCGAGAAAGCAGTACCCTACTGGAACCAACAGCGGCGAAAGTGAAGCCGCCGCCCCTGTACAAGGTATTGCTGCTGAACGACGACTACACTCCAATGGAGTTTGTGGTGCTTGTCCTGAAAAAGTTTTTTGGCATCGACCAAGAACGGGCGACACAAATCATGCTCAAAGTGCATACTGAGGGTGTAGGTGTGTGTGGGGTGTACCCCAGGGATATCGCTCATACCAAGGTCGAGCAGGTTGTGGATTTCGCGCGGCAGCATCAGCATCCGCTGCAATGTACGATGGAGGAAAGTTAGATGATTGCCCAGGAACTCGAAGTCACGCTGCACATGGCTTTCATGGACGCGCGGCAGAAGCGCCACGAATTCATTTCCGTGGAGCACCTGCTGATGGCGATGCTGGACAACCCGTCAGCGGTGGAAGTATTGCGCGCCTGTGGTGCCAACATCGAGGCCATGCGCGAACAGCTCGGCAAATTTATCGAGGAGCACACGCCCAAGGTGACAGGCGAGGGCGAGGTTGACACCCAGCCGACGCTCGGTTTCCAGCGCGTGATCCAGCGTGCCATCCTGCACGTGCAGTCGTCAGGCAAGAAGGAAGTCACCGGCGCCAACGTGCTGGTGGCAGTGTTTGGCGAGAAAGATTCGCATGCGGTGTATTTCCTCAGCCAGCAGGGCGTGACGCGGCTCGATATCGTCAATTTCATCTCTCACGGCATCACCAAAACCCCGCAGAGCGAGCCGATACGTCCCGACGAGGCGGCAGAAACCAATGCCGAAGCACCGGCGGCTTCTCCACTCGACAGTTTTGCGCAGAATCTGAATTCGCAGGCATTGGCCGGCAAGATCGATCCCCTGATCGGACGCGACCAGGAGCTGGAACGCGTGATCCAGACCCTGTGCCGCCGGCGCAAGAACAATCCCTTGCTGGTAGGCGAGGCGGGGGTGGGCAAAACGGCGATTGCCGAAGGCCTGGCTCGCCGCATCATTGAAGGGTTGGTACCTGAAATTCTGGGGAAAAGCACGGTGTATGCCCTGGATATGGGCGCCTTGCTGGCCGGCACCAAATACCGCGGCGACTTCGAACAGCGCCTGAAAGGCGTGTTGAAGCAGTTGTCCGACAATCCCAGCGCCATTCTATTCATCGACGAAATTCACACTCTGATCGGCGCCGGGGCGGCATCGGGCGGCACGCTTGATGCCTCCAACCTGCTGAAGCCGGCCCTGTCATCGGGCCAGCTGCGCTGTATCGGTGCGACGACCTATACCGAATACCGCGGCATTTTCGAGAAAGACCATGCGCTGTCGCGGCGCTTCCAGAAAATCGACGTGCCGGAACCCTCGGTCAGCGAAACCGTGGCGATCCTGCGCGGCCTGAAGTCACGCTTCGAGGACCACCATGGTGTCAAATACACGGCGGCGGCGCTGACCACGGCGGCGCAGCTGGCGGCACGCTACATCAACGACCGCCATCTGCCGGACAAGGCGATCGACGTCATCGACGAGGCGGGCGCAGCGCAGCGCATCCTGCCGAAATCGAAGCAGAAGCGCGTCATCACGCCGCGCGAGATCGAGGACATCATCGCCAAGATTGCGCGGATTCCGCCCAAGACCGTGTCGTCCGACGACAAGAACTCGCTGAAGACGCTGGACCGCGATCTGAAAGCCGTGGTGTATGGACAGGAGGCCGCAATCGATGCGCTGGCGACGGCAATCAAGATGTCGCGCAGCGGTCTCGGCGATCCGCAAAAACCGATCGGGAACTTCTTGTTTTCCGGCCCGACCGGGGTCGGCAAGACCGAGGTTGCTAGACAGCTGGCCTATGTGCTGGGGGTCGAATTGATCCGCTTCGACATGTCGGAGTACATGGAACGTCATGCGGTGTCGCGGCTGATCGGCGCGCCTCCCGGCTATGTCGGTTTTGACCAGGGCGGATTATTGACTGAGGCCATTAACAAACATCCCTATGCCGTTGTTTTGCTGGATGAAGTTGAAAAGGCCCACCCGGACATTTTCAACGTGCTGTTGCAGGTGATGGATCACGGCACGCTGACCGACACCAACGGGCGCAAGGCCGATTTCCGCAATGTGGTGCTCATCATGACCACCAATGCGGGCGCGGAAATGCTCAACAAATCGACGATCGGGTTCTCCGGTTCGCGCGAAAGCGGGGACGAGATGGGCGAAATCCGCCGCATGTTCACGCCGGAATTCCGTAACCGGCTGGATGCGATCATCCCGTTTGCGCCGCTGACCGAGCCAGTCATCCTGCAGGTGGTCGACAAGTTCCTGATGCAGCTGGAAGAGCAACTGCATGAGAAGAAGGTCGAGGCGGTATTTACCGACGCGCTGAAGGCCTATCTCGCCAAGCACGGCTTCGACCCGCTGATGGGCGCACGGCCGATGGCACGCCTGATCCAGGATACCATCCGCAAGGCTCTGGCCGATGAGCTGCTGTTCGGCAAGCTGGCGCACGGCGGACGGGTGACGATCGATCTGGATGCCAGCGGCAAGGTCGGCCTGGAGTTTGAAGAGGCCGTGGTGGCGTAATTTCCCGTAAAGCTTCGTGCATGCATGGCCGTAAATCTTCCTAGCGGCAGGCGCTATTGGGTTGCTGGCAGTGCTCCCATCTTCAATCTCATGGAGATGGGAATACCGGGCAAAGCGATGCCTGCGGTCTGTTTGCCGAGACGGAAGGAAATTCATGAACGCCCACTACGCATCGCGTGCCGCCGCCACGCTGGCAATGCTGCTGTCAGTCTGCGCCCAGGCTGCCGACACGGAACCTGGCAAGGCTGTGCCCGAAACCCCGGCCATCTCCGCCGATGATCTGGCCGCGATAGGCGAGCGCATCCGCCAGACCGGGGCGCAGATCCGCGCCGACATCAAGGAGGCGCGTGCCCGCCTTGATGCCCAGAAGGCGCAAGAGGAAGCGGAGCACAAGCGAGAGGCGGAACAGGCGCGCCAGCAGGCGATCAGGGAAAGTAAAAATCGGCAAGCCGCAGAGGCCGCTCAGACGCGGGCTCGCCTGGAGGCAGCGGCGCGGACGGAGCAAGCCGAACGCAAGCGCCAGGAGGCGTTGCGCGCGAAGCGGCAGCAGGCAGAGAAGGCCAAACGCGAGGAGCAACTCGCCCTGGCGGCGCAATCCACCAAAGATGAGCAGGCAGCCAGGCTGCAAACGGCCAAGGAAAAGGCGGCCGAAGCGCTCAGTCAAGCGCGTGCATCGGCCGGGGTGAGGGCGTTTGCTGAAGAGCCGGGCCGCTAAGACGGTCCCGGCAGTCCGGGGAGCCGTAAAACAAAAGCGGCGCCCGGGGCGCCGCGAAAACCCAGTGTGGCAGGAGGAGCGCCTAGGGACAAACCCTGTACCAGGTTCTACATAGTCTGAATATGAGCCAGTAAACGGCTTGCGCCAGCGGCTGGAGTTTCAGTCTGAGGTAGTGATTCTGCATTACGGCAGTGATCGTTTTTTTCTTTAGTCCCTTGCCTGCTGACTGCCCCCAACTTGCCGAACGCCGCGGAATCCCGCACCATACCGGCGATTCGTCTGAATGACCGGAGCGTCAATGAACATCCATCGCAGGTACTTTCTCGCGGCCGTTGCAGCCTTGTCGTTGGCCGCCTGCGAACAGCCGGCCACGACCACCAGGGACAGCATCGCGGCAACGGTAGGCAGTGACGTAATCAGCGAGGTCGAGCTGGGTCGTGCAGTGGCTCGTCTGGGCGAGATGAATGCGGCCGAGGCCGCGCAATCGCGCGGCAGGGTGCTGGAAGCCCTGATCGATCAGCACCTGGTCAGCCACGCGGCCAAAAAGGCCAAGCTGGACCAGGCTCCTGAAGTTGCCCTGGCAATGCAACAGGCGCAGCGTCAGGTGCTGGTCGAGGCGTACATGGAACGCCTGTTCAAAGATATGGCCCAGCCTGCCGACACGGACATCCAGGACTATTACGCCAAGCATCCCGAATTATTTGCGCAGCGCAAGGTATACCGCATCCAGGAACTGGAGTTGCAGCTGGTGCCGGCGCGCGTTGCCGAGGTCGAGGCGCAACTCAAGCAGAGCCGCACGCTGGCCGAGTTTGCCGACTGGCTGCGTGCGCAGGGAATCGCCGGCAAGACAGGCGTGGCGGTCAAGCCTGCGGAACAGATTGCTGCCCCCATGCTGGCGCAGCTGAGCAACATGAAGGACGGCCAAGTGGTGGTGGTGCCGATGGGGGAGAATCGTGTCAGCGTGCTGCAATTGCAGGGCAGCCAGGCGCAGCCCGTCACGCTGGAGCAGGCCAGGGCCGCAATCGAGCGTGTTGTGCTGGGCGAGAAACGCAAAACCCTGCTGGAAGCCGAAATTGGAAAACTGCGCGCCAGCGAAAAAGTTGCCTATGCCAGTGGTTTCGCGCCGGCCTCGCAAACCGGAAAGCCCTGAGTCCAGCATGATTCTGGTCACCGGCGGCGCGGGGTTCATCGGCGCCAATTTCATTCTTGATTGGCTGGCAGCTGGCGATGAGGCTGTCGTCAACCTCGACAAGCTGACGTATGCAGGCAATCTGGACAACCTGCTGTCGCTGCGTGAGGACGAGCGGCATGTTTTCGTTGCGGGCGATATCGGCGATCGCGATCTGGTCGAAGCGCTGCTGTGCGAACACCGGCCGCGCGCGATCGTCAATTTCGCGGCGGAAAGCCACGTCGACCGCTCCATTCACGGCCCGGCCGAATTCATCCAGACCAATGTCGTCGGCATCTTCAATCTGCTGGAATCGGTGCGCGCCTGGTGGTCACGGTTGCCCGCGGCCGAGCAGGCGGCGTTCCGTTTCCTGCATGTGTCGACCGACGAGGTGTACGGCTCGCTCGGTGCAGCCGATCCGGCGTTTTCCGAAACCACCCCGTATGCGCCGAACAGCCCCTATTCGGCGTCGAAGGCCGCCTCGGATCACTTGGTGCGGGCGTACCACCATACTTACGGCCTGCCGGTGCTGACCACCAACTGCTCGAACAATTACGGGCCGCTGCAGTTTCCCGAAAAGCTCATCCCGCTGGTCATCCACAACGCGCTGGCGGGCAAGCCGCTGCCGATCTACGGCGATGGCAGCAATGTTCGCGACTGGCTCTACGTCAGCGACCATTGCAGCGCGATCCGGCGCGTACTGGAAGCGGGCAGGGTGGGCGAGACCTACAACATCGGCGGCTGCAACGAGAAGACCAATCTCGATGTGGTGAAGACGCTGTGCGCCATCCTCGACGAGCTGCACCCGGGCTCGCCGGTGACGCCGCATGCCAGCCTCATCACCTTCGTCAAGGATCGTCCGGGCCACGACCGGCGCTACGCGATCGACGCCCGTAAGATCGGGCGCGAACTCGGCTGGACGCCGAGCGAAACCTTCGAGAGCGGCATCCGCAAGACGGTGGCCTGGTACCTGGCCAACCAGGGCTGGGTGGCCCACCTCACCAGCGGCGAATACCGCAACTGGGTATCCAGGAATTACGCAGATCATCAGGCATGAACACACGCAAGGGCATCATCCTCGCCGGCGGCTCCGGCACCCGCCTGTATCCCGTCACGCAGGCGGTCTCCAAGCAGCTACTGCCGGTCTACGACAAGCCCATGGTGTACTACCCGCTGACCACGCTGATGCTGGCGGGGATCCGCGACATCCTGCTGATCTCGACCTCGCAGGACACGCCACGCTTCGAGCAGCTGCTGGGCGACGGCGCGCAATGGGGGCTCAACATTCAGTATGCAGTACAGGCGGAGCCCGAAGGACTGGCGCAGGCTTTCCTCATCGGCAGCGATTTCATCGGCAACGGCTCCAGCGCGCTGGTGCTGGGTGACAACATCTTCTACGGTCACGAACTCAGCCAGGATCTGCGCGCGGCGGGGCAGCGCGAACACGGTGCCACCGTGTTCGCCTATCCGGTGCAAGACCCCGAGCGGTACGGCGTGGTCGAGTTCGACGCTGCCGGGCGCGCGGTCAGCCTGGAGGAAAAACCCGCCAAGCCCAAGTCGCGCTATGCCGTCACCGGCCTGTATTTCTATGACAACCGGGTGATCGACATCGCGCGTGACTTGAAGCCCTCGCCACGCGGCGAACTGGAAATCACCGATGTCAATCGCCAGTACCTGGAATGGGGCGGGCTCGACGTGCAGGTGATGGGACGCGGCCAGGCCTGGCTCGACACCGGCACCCACGATTCGCTGATCGAGGCGGCGCTCTACATCCAGACCATCGAGAAGCGGCAGGGCCTGAAAATCGCCTGTCCCGAGGAAATCGCCTACCGCCAAGGCTTCATCGACGCCGCGCAGCTGCAGGTACTGGCACATCCGCTGATGAAGAACGGCTACGGGCAGTACCTGATGGATGTGCTGAACGAGCGGGTGTTCTGATGGAGGTGGTCGCAACCCAGCATCCGGATGTATTGTTGCTGCGTCCTCAGGTGTTCGGTGATGCACGCGGTTTTTTTTTCGAAAGCTACAACCACAGGGTTTTCTCCGAAGCCGGCATAGCCGCCGAGTTTGTGCAGGACAACCATTCGCGTTCGGCCAAGGGCGTGCTGCGCGGCTTGCATTACCAGATCCGGCAGCCGCAGGGCAAACTGGTACGCGTGGCAGCCGGCGAGGTGTTCGATGTGGCGGTCGACCTGCGCCGCAGCTCGCCGTATTTCGGACGCGTCGCCAGCTTCAGGCTGTCGGCCGAGACGCACGACATGGCGTGGATTCCGCCGGGGTTCGCGCACGGTTTTCTGGTGCTGTCCGGGCATGCCGAATTCCTCTACAAGACCACCGATTACTATGCGCCGCAGTTCGAGCGCTGCCTGCAGTGGAACGATCCGGCGCTTGACATCGCCTGGCCGCTGCAGGGCGAGCCGCTGTTGTCCGCCAAGGACCAGGCCGGTCTGCCGCTCGCGCAGTGCGAGGTGTGTGCGTGAGAATCCTGCTCACCGGCGTCAACGGCCAGGTGGGCTGGGAGCTGCAACGCACGCTGGCGCCGCTGGGGGAGGTGATCGCGGCGGACCGCACCATGCTGGACCTCGCGGACAGCGCCACCATCCGTCGCACGGTGGCCATGCTCGCGCCAGACCTGATCGTCAACCCGGCGGCTTATACGGCGGTCGACCGGGCCGAATCAGAGCCTGGCCTGGCCCATGCCATCAATGCGACCGCGCCGGGCGAGCTGGCCGGGTGCGGTATTCCACTGGTGCATTTTTCTACCGACTACGTGTTCGACGGGCGCAAGTCCGGCACCTATGCGGAAGCGGACAGACCGAACCCGCTCGGCGTATATGGCGCGAGCAAGCTGGCCGGGGAACAGGCGGTCCGGCATGCCGGCATCCCGCATCTGATCCTGCGCACCGGCTGGGTCTACGGTGTGCGCGGCCGTAATTTCCTGCTGACCATGCAGCGGCTGGCGCGCGAGCGCGACAGTCTCGCCGTGGTCGACGACCAGTTCGGGGCGCCGACCTGGTCGCGCCTGATCGCGGAGGCGACGGCGCTGGCCCTTGCGCGCTGGCTGGAGCGGCCCGATCCGGCTGCAACATCCGGCGTCTATCATCTGGCCTGCGGCGGGCGCACCAGCTGGCATGGTTTCACCGCGGCAATCCTGGCGCACATGGCGACGGCGGACACGAAACTGGCCCGGCTCACGGCGACCCCGACCTCGGGCTATCCCACGGCGGCAGTGCGCCCGGCCAATTCGCAGTTGAACTGCGACAAGCTGGCAGCCCGTTTTGGCGTGCGTCTGCCCGATTGGGAGGCAGCGCTGTCCCTGTGTCTGGAACAGAATTTGCCTCGTTCGACGAAACCCTTATCTCAAGAGCACATGACATGACCCCCATCCATCCCGTGATCCTGTCCGGCGGCTCGGGCACCCGCCTGTGGCCCTTGTCCCGCGCGGCCCTGCCCAAGCAGCTGCTGCCGCTCGCCAGCGACCAGAGCCTGCTGCAGGACACTGTCGAGCGATTGGCAGGCATGCCGGAAATGGCCGCGGCGCTGATGGTATGCAACGTCGAGCACCGGTTCATGATCGCCGAGCAGATGCGTCAGATCGGAACACAGCCGCGCGCCATCATGCTGGAACCGGCGGGGCGCAATACCGCACCGGCCATCGCCGTGGCCGCATTGCTGCTGTCGCGCGACGATCCCGACGCCCTGATGCTGGTGCTGCCCGCCGACCACCTGATCGGCGATGTTGCGGCCTTTCATGCCGCCATCCGCACCGCGGCGCGGGCGGCACAGAAGGGTCATCTCGCCACCTTCGGCATCGTCGCCGCCACCCCCGAAACCGGCTACGGCTACATCCGCCGAGGCGCGCCGCTGGCAGATGCCGCAGACGCATACCAGGTGGCGGGCTTCGTCGAAAAACCCGACCTGGCCACCGCGCAGCAGTATGTCGAGTCAGGCGAGTATTTCTGGAACAGCGGCATGTTCCTGTTCCGTGCGGCGGATTTTCTCGACGAGCTGCAGGCGCTGCGCCCGGACATTCTCGAAGCCAGCCGGGCTGCGCTCGATGCTGCCACCCTGGATCTCGATTTCGTCCGGCTCGACCCCGCCGCGTTCGAGGCCTGTCCATCGGAATCGGTCGACTACGCGGTGATGGAGCATACCCACCGCGCTGCCGTGGTGCCGGCGGACATGGCTTGGAACGACATCGGCGCCTGGTCGGCATTATGGGAAGTGGCGGACAAGGACGCGCAGGGCAACGCCATCCGCGGCGACGTCATGCTGGAAAACGCCTGCAACAACTTCGTTCGCGCCGAAACGCGCATGGTGGCGATGCTCGGCGTGTCCGACCTAGTGGTGGTGGAAACCGCCGACGTGGTGCTGGTGGCGAGCAAGGAGCAGGTGCAGGACGTGAAAAAACTGGTCGACCGCCTGAAAGCCGAAAAGCGCTGCGAGCATCTGGTTCACAAGCAGGTCTACCGGCCCTGGGGCTGGTACGAAGGCATCGACGCGGGCGAGCGTTTCCAGGTCAAGCGCATCATGGTCAAGCCGGGCGAGAAACTCAGCCTGCAGATGCATCACCACCGCGCCGAGCACTGGGTCGTGGTATCCGGCACCGCCAGCGTCACCTGTGGCGATGAAGTCATGCTGCTGACCGAGAACCAGTCCACCTATATTCCGCTCGGCACGACGCATCGCCTGGAAAACCCCGGCAAGGTCGACCTGCACATGATCGAGGTGCAGTCGGGCTCCTATCTGGGCGAAGACGACATCGTGCGCTTCGAGGATGTTTACAAGCGCAGCTGAAGCGGCCGGCCGGCTTTTTCATACACGCCGTTCGCCGGCTGCGCGATCCCTGCGCGCTCCTGTCGCAACCCTTTGTTGTTTATAGCAATCCCCGTTGATTCGACGACCGGCCGGCACGCGCTTGCGGCCTGGGATGGCCCGCTTTTCGATCTGCCCGCCGCATCATGTAGGACAAACACCTACACCACGGTTCGCCCAGGTTCCGTCCGGCAATACAGCGCATCTCTACGTTAACTTTCCCGGAGGTCGTCCGAAAACGAATTCACCACGCTGACTTAAGTGTGAATTCGAAAAAAATTCAACGAGGAAGGGCAAGCAAATGAAACTGGACGAGATGCTGGACGAGATGCGCGATGTCAATCTCAACTACCTGATGCTCGCGCAAAACATGATCCGGCACGACAAGGCGACCGCCGTTTTTCGTCTGGGAATCAGCCAGGATGTCGCCGGCCTGATCGAAGCGCTGACCCCGGCGCAAATCCTCAAGCTGGCCGCTTCCGGCATGCTGGTGTCGCGTTTCCGCTTCGACGACGGCGTGGTGCTGAACATGCTGACCAGCTACACCAGGGATCGTGCACTGGCGCAATCCCATGCTGCCATTCTGATGGCGGGCCAGGCTGTGGAAGCCTTTGCCTGATTCCGCAGCCAGTCGATCGGGAGTGTTGAGATGAGCAAGAAAAGCCTGTTGACCGAGATGCGCGACACCCAGCTGGCGATCGAATTGATCGAACTCGGCGCCCGCCCGCAGGTGCTGGAGTCCGAAACCTCGCTGTCGCGCGAACGCCTGCTCAAACTGTACAAGGAAGTCAAAGGCGTCTCGCCGCCCAAGGGTATGCTGCCGTTCTCGACCGACTGGTTCCTGACCTGGCTGCCCAACGTGCATTCCTCGCTGTTCATCAACATTCATCGCTATCTCACCAGGAACAGCGATTGCAGCGGCATCGAAGCGGTGCTCAAGAGCTATCGCCTGTATCAGGAATATCTCCACACCAACCAGATCGAAGCCGTGCTGAGCTTCACCCGCGCCTGGACCCTGAACCGTTTCTTCGAAAGCCGCATGCTCGAGACGGCCGTCTGCAGCGGCTGCGGCGGCCACTTTGTGGTGCATCCGGACGACCTGCACAGCCAGTATGTGTGCGGCCTCTGCAACATGCCGGCACGCGCCGGGAAAACCCGCAAAGCCAAAGCTGTAGAAGAATCGCTGCATGGCAGCGGAGTACCTGCCGGCACGCCCCTTGCAGGTACCGAGGCCCGAATCGAACTGACCGCCACCGCCTGACGGGTTTCCGCCCTGAAATCCGGTGATGACGCGCCTGCCGGTCAGCCTCCAGTCGCTCGTCATCCAGTGCATCGCCGTGTTGCTGGCGGTGCTGCTGCACACCCTGCCGCAAACCGCTTTCTCATTCCACTCCGCCGTGTGGCCATTCGCCCTGGCACAAGGGGCCATCGCCGCCAGCCTCAGCATCGTCTGGCGGCAGCCGGCCTGGTGGCCCCCGCTGCATTTTGCTTTCCTGCCTGCCGTCCTGCTGGCCCGGCAGGTCGATGCGCCGGCCTGGTTCTATCTGTCCGCTTTCCTGCTGCTGCTCGCGTTTTACTGGAGCACCTTCCGCACCCGGGTGCCGTTGTATCTGTCCAGCCGCAAAGCCAGGCAGGCGCTGGCGTCGCTGCTGCCGCAGGCGCAGCCGCTCCGCTTCATCGATCTTGGCAGCGGATTTGGCGGCGTGCCGTGTTATCTGGAAAGCCGCTTTCCGCTCGGCCGCTTTTATGGCACCGAGCTTGCTCCCGCCCCCTGGCTCGTCAGCCGTTTACGCACCCGGCTGACCGGCAGCCGGGTGCGCTTTATGCGGCGCGATTACGCTCAACTCAGCCTGGCGGACTTCGATGTCGTGTTTGCTTTTCTTTCGCCCGCTGCCATGCCCGGGCTGTGGCGCCAGGCCCGTTCCCAGATGCGCAGCGGCAGCCTGTTCGTCAGCCTGTCGTTCGCTGTGGATGCGCAGCCGCCGGATCATGTCGTAACGCTGGCTGAAGGCACACGCCACACCTTGTATGCGTGGCGGATGTGAGGCGTCGCCACACGGAAATACTGCCTCCGGGCCATCAAGTTTCCGCCGCGCCGGTCGAATCCTCCTGGTGAGAGTGCCTGCTTCGAATGCTGAAACATTGGGGTGGACGGGACTGCTTCCGCTCCATGGCCCCGCCAAAAGGAACACACGGTCGTGCTAGTCATCGTTGGATATATTGTCGTCGTATTCAGCATCTTCGGCGGTTTCGCGCTGGCGGGCGGACACCTGGCGGCGCTGTTACAGCCAGTCGAACTCCTGATGATCGGGGGCGGCGCGGCCGGCGCCTTCTTCGTCGGCAACAACAGCAAGGCCATCAAGGCCACCCTGAAGGCCTTGCCCACCGTGTTCAAGGGATCGAAATACACCCGCGCGCTGTACATGGACATCATGGCGTTGCTGTACGAACTGCTGACCAAGATCCGCAAGGAAGGGCTGATGTCGGTGGAGTCCGATGTCGACTCGCCCGAGAACAGTCCGCTGTTTACGAAATATCCGGCGGTGATGGCCGATCGCCACATCGTCGAATTCCTCACCGATTATCTGCGCCTGATGGTGAGCGGCAGCATGAATGCCTTCGAAATCGAAAACCTGATGGACAACGAAATCGAAACCCATCACCACGAGGGCGAGATCCCTTCCCATGTCATCGCCAAGATAGGCGACGGCCTGCCGGCCTTCGGCATCATCGCGGCGGTGATGGGGGTGGTGCACACGATGGAATCGGTCGGCCTGCCGCCCGCGGAACTGGGGATCCTGATTGCGCATGCGCTGGTCGGCACCTTCCTCGGCATCCTGCTGGCTTACGGGTTTGTCGGACCGCTCGCGAGCCTGCTTGAACAGAAGCTGCACGAATCGACCAAGATGCTGCAATGCATCAAGGTCACCCTGCTCGCCAGCATCAACGGCTATGCGCCGGCTATCGCGGTCGAATTCGGGCGCAAGGTGCTGTTCTCGACCGAACGCCCGTCCTTCAGTGAACTGGAAGAGCACGTGAGAGGCGCCCGGTCGCGCTGATTTCCCCGCCGCCGGGCCGGGACGCCATTACCTCATACCCATACATACATGAGCGAACAGAAAACGCCCATCGTCATCAAACGCATCCGCAAGGTGAAAGGCGCCCGCCACGGCGGGGCATGGAAAATTGCCTATGCCGATTTCGTCACGGCGATGATGGCTTTCTTCCTGCTGATGTGGCTGCTGGGTTCGACCACCAAGGGAGACCTGGAGGGAATCGCGGAATATTTCAAGACGCCACTCAAGGTGGCGATGCAGGGGGGCTCCGGCAGCGGCGACAGTTCCAGCGTCATCAAGGGCGGCGGCCTTGATATGACGCGTCAGCTGGGGCAGGTGAAAAAAGGCGATACCCAGGCCGAAAAGAAATCCTACAACCTGAAGGCGGCACAGGCCGAACTCGAGCGCATCGAGACCGCCAAGCTCAAGCAGCTGAAGAAACGCCTCGAGACGGCGATCGACGCCAATCCCACGCTGCGGCAATTCAAGCGGCAGCTGCTGATCGACATCACCAGCGAAGGCCTGCGCATCCAGATCGTCGACGAGCAGAACCGGCCCATGTTCAACCTGGCCAGCGCCGAACTGCAGCCCTACACCAAGATCATCCTGCACGAGATCGGCCAGGTGCTGAACGACGTGCAGAACCGTATCAGCCTGTCAGGCCACACCGATGCCATGCTGTATGCCAACGGCGCGCGCGGCTACAGCAACTGGGAATTGTCGGCCGACCGTGCCAACGCCTCGCGGCGCGAACTGATCGCCGGTGGCATGGATGAAGCGAAGATGCTGCGCGTAGTCGGACTGGCATCGTCCGTGCCGTTCAATCAGGCGGGGCCTGGCGATCCGGTCAACCGCCGCATCAGCATCATCGTGATGAACAAGCGCACCGAAGATGCCATCACCAAGGAAGCCAGCGGCGTCAACGTGGCGGACGACGCCGGCGTGCACGAAGAAGTGGCCAGGGCCAATGCCGAAAACTGATCGTCGCGCGCCGACTGGCGCGAAATAGCAGGTCAAATCCGCCCTTATTCCCCCGATCACCCGTACCGGGCGTGGCCAATAATCCAGCCTGAGAAAGCCTCCTTCTGCTTCGCAGAGGGCAGGGTTCCCTTCATAGGTGAAATCAGGGATGGCTGAAGAAAGCGATCAGGAACGGACAGAAGCCCCATCGCCACAGCGGCGGGAGAAGGCGCGCGAAGATGGCCAGGTGCCGCAATCGCGCGAACTGGCCACGTTCGTCGTCCTGATGACCGGCGGTGCGGCCCTGTGGATGATGGCTAGCGGCCTCGGCCAGACCATGTCGCAGATCGTGCGCGGCGGCCTGCAGTTCAAGCCGGCCATCGCACGCGATAGCACGTACGTCATGGCGCAGCTATCCAGCCAGTTTTTCGATGCCGCGCTGGCGCTGGCGCCTTTCCTGGCGCTGGTGCTGATCGCCGCCCTGGCTTCGCCGCTGCTGCTGCGCGGCTGGCTGTTCAGCACCAAGGCATTCGCCCCGGACTTCAAGCGCCTGAATCCGCTGTCGGGCATCAAGCGCATGTTTTCCAGCCAGGGCCTGGTCGAGCTGGTCAAATCGCTGGCCAAGGTCGGCTTGCTGGGAGGGGTCGCCGTATGGCTGATCTGGTCCAATCTCGACGCGCTCTTTTCGCTCAGCCTGGAGTCGCCGCCCCTCGCCATCCAGCACATGGGCGACCTCATCGGCAAGGTGTTCCTGCTGGCTTCGGCCGCGATGATTTTCATTGTCGTGCTGGATCTGCCGTATCAGCTGTGGAGCTACTACAACAAGCTCAAGATGACCAAGGAGCAGCTGCGCCAGGAAAACAAGGAATCGGAGGGCGACCCGCACGTCAAGGCGCGCATCCGCGCCCAGCAGCGCGAAGTGGCGCGCCGCCGCATGATGTCCGAAATCCCCAGCGCCGACGTGGTGGTGACCAACCCCACCCATTACGCCGTGGCGCTCAAGTACAGCGAAGGCAAGATGCGCGCGCCGCGTGTGGTGGCCAAGGGGGCCGATGCGGTTGCCGCGAAAATCCGCGAACTGGCGGCCGAGCACAAGGTGCCGCTGCTGGAAGCGCCGCCGCTGGCGCGCGCGCTGTTCCGCCATACCGAACTCGGCGACGAGATCCCGGCCACGCTCTACGCGGCGGTGGCCGAAGTGCTGGCCTACGTGTTCCAGCTGCGCCATTTCCAGCAGGCGGGCGGGGCGTATCCCAACACGCCGACCGCCTTGCCGGTTCCCCCTGAACTCGATCCGTTGAACGCACCCGTATGAACGGCACCCTGAGTCTTTCGAAGATATTCAACCCGGCCAATGCGCGCGCAATGGCGGCACCGATTTTCATCGTCCTCATTCTGGCGATGCTGGTGCTGCCGCTGCCGCCGTTTGCGCTGGACATGCTGTTCACCTTCAACATTGCGCTTTCCATCATGGTGCTGCTGGTCAGCCTGTCGACCAAGAAGGCGCTCGAATTCGCCGCCTTCCCCACGGTGCTGCTGCTATCCACGCTGCTGCGGCTGTCGCTCAACGTCGCGTCCACCCGTGTGGTGCTGCTGGACGGCCATACCGGTCCGGACGCTGCAGGCAAGGTGATCGAAGCCTTCGGCCATTTCCTGGTCGGCGGCAATTACACGGTCGGCATCATCGTGTTCGTCATCCTGGTGGTGATCAACTTCATCGTCATCACCAAGGGCGCCGGCCGCATCGCCGAAGTCAGCGCGCGCTTCACCCTCGACGCGATGCCGGGCAAGCAGATGGCGATCGACGCCGACCTCAACGCCGGTCTCATCGACGAAAGCGAGGCGCGCCGCCGCCGTGCCGAAATCGCCCAGGAAGCCGATTTCTACGGCTCGATGGACGGCGCCTCGAAGTTCGTGCGCGGCGACGCCATCGCCGGCATCCTGATCCTGATCATCAACGTCGTCGGCGGGCTGATCATCGGCATGATGCAGCACGACATGGCGATGGCCGACGCCGCGAGCAACTACACCCTGCTGGCGATCGGCGACGGCCTGGTGGCGCAGATTCCGGCACTGGTCATCTCGATCGCCGCCGGCATCATCGTCAGCCGCGTCAGCACCGAGGAAGACATCGCCGGCCAGATGCTGTCCAACATTTTCAGCAAGCGGCAGGCGATGTATATCACCGCCGCGATTCTCGGTCTGATGGGCATGATTCCGGGAATGCCGAACTTCGCCTTCCTGCTGCTGGCGGGCGGCCTGGCCTGGCTGGCCTACCGGAACGGCAAGCAGCAACAGCAGGAAGCGCCGGCGGAGGCGCAGGCCGCGCCCGTAGCCGCGGTCGAAAGCCAGGAAGCCAGCTGGGAAGACGTCGCGCCCATCGACACCCTGGGCCTGGAGGTCGGCTATCGCCTGATTCCGCTGGTGGACAGCGCCGCCGATGGCGAGCTGGTGCGCCGCATCAAGGGCATCCGCAAGAAATTCGCCAGAGAGATCGGTTTTCTGCCGCCCGCCGTGCATATCCGCGACAACCTGGAAATCAATCCGAACAGCTACCGCATCACCCTGAAAGGCGTCGAGATCGGTTCCGGCGAAGTGCGCACCGGGCTGTTCCTCGCCATCGACCCGGGCAACATCACCGCCAGCCTGCCGGGCATCGCCACGCGCGATCCCGCCTTCGACCTGCCGGCGGTGTGGATCGAATCCGGCCTGCGCGAGCAAGCGCAGGCGATGGGCTACACCGTGGTCGACCCCGGCACCGTGGTCGCCACCCACCTGAATCATCTGGTGACCCAGCATGCCGCCGAACTGCTGGGACGGCAGGAAACGCAGGCGCTGCTCGATCACCTGGGCAAGAGCGCGCCCAAGCTGGTGGAAGACCTGGTGCCGAAAATGCTGCCGCTCTCCACCGTGCAGAAAGTGCTGCAGACCCTGCTCACCGAAGGCGTGGCGATCCGCGACATGCGCAGCATCATCGACACCCTGCTGGAACACGCCGCGCGGGTGCAGGATCCGCACGAACTCACCGCGCTGGTGCGGGTGGCGCTGGGCCGCTCGATCGTGCAGCAGATTTACGGCTCGGCCAGCGAACTGCCGGTGATCGCGCTGGACCATGGCCTCGAGCGGCTGCTGCTGCAGACGCTGCAGGCGGGCCACGATGCCGCCGGCATGGAGCCGGGCCTGGCCGACACCCTGCTGGAGCGCACCCAGACCTCGACCCAGCGCCAGGAAGCGCTGGGCCATCCCCCCGTATTGCTGACGCCGGCCGTGCTGCGTCCGCTACTCGCCCGTTTCCTGCGGCGCACCGTGCCGCAGCTCAAGGTGCTTTCGCACGCTGAAGTGCCCGAAGGCAAGCAGATCAAAGTGACTTCCCTGGTAGGAGGAGCAGCATGAACGTCAAACGAATCGTCGCCAAAACATCCCGTGAAGCCATGCGCCAGCTGCGCGATGCGCTCGGGCCCGATGCAGTGATCCTCTCCAATCGCGCCGTCGAGGGCGGGGTGGAAGTGCTGGCCCTGGCGGCGGAAGACATCGCTTCGATGGCGCCGCCGGTGGTGGAGGCGCCTGCAATCAGCGCTCCAGCCAAGACGCCGGCAGCGGTCGTGCAGGATGAAACGGAGGCGGCGCCCGCAGTCACCATCAAACGCCGGTTGGTCGAGCGGGTCGCCGTGCCCAGTACGGACAGCGCCCAGCTGGCGCAAAGCGTGGTGGGTGAAATCCGCGGCGAAATCAAGGCGATGCAGATGCGGCTGGAAAGCCAGCTGGCCGATCTGGCCTGGCGCGATCTGCCAGGGCGCGATCCGGCCGGCGCCGCCGTGATGCGCGACATGCTGGCGGCCGGCTTTTCCGCCACCCTGGCGCGCGAGCTGCTGGAAACGCTGCCGAAAGGCGATACGGAGCAAGCGCAGAGCTGGGCGAAAAACACCCTGATGAAGCGCCTGCAGGTGATGCAGAGCGAAACCGACATGCTCGACGGCGGCGGCGTGTTCGCCCTGATGGGCCCCACCGGCGCCGGCAAGACCACCACTACCGCCAAGCTCGCCGCCCGTTTCGTGGTGCGCCACGGCGCCGACAAGCTGGCCCTGCTGACCACCGACAGCTACCGCATCGGCGGCCACGAGCAACTGCGCATCTACGGCAAGATTCTCGGCGTCGCCGTGCATGCGGTGCGCGATGCGGCCGACTTGCGGCTGGCGCTGTCCGAACTGCGCAACAAGCACACGGTGCTGATCGATACCGTCGGCATGAGCCAGCGCGACCAGGCCGTCGCCGAGCAGGTCGAGATGCTGTGCCAGGCCGGCAAGCCGATCAAGCGCCTGCTGCTGCTGAACGCCACCAGCCACGGCGACACCCTGAACGAAGTGGTGCAGGCGTACCAGACGCGCGGGCTGGACGGCTGCATCCTGTCGAAGATCGACGAGGCGGCGAGCCTCGGCCCGGCGCTCGACTGCGCGATCCGTCACCAGTTGAGCGTGCACTATCTGGCGACCGGCCAGCGCGTGCCTGAAGATCTGCACCTGGCCAATCGCCAGTACCTCATTCACCGCGCCTTCAAGGCGCGCACGCAAGCCTCGCCGTGGCAGCTGGACGACAGCGAGCTGGCCTTCGCACTGTCCGGCATCCAGGCGGCGCATCACGAAAGCGCGGTGTCCCTTGGATAAGTTCGTCAGCGACCAGGCCGCCGGGCTGCGCCGCCTGCTGGGGCAGACCGGGTTTCAGGTCATTACCGTGATGTCGGGGCAGAAAGGGGCGGGCAAGACCGCCGCGACCGCCAACTTGGCGGTGGCATTGGCCCGTTCGGGGCGCGACGTGCTCATCGTCGACCAGGATCGGCACGGCCGCGGCGCCTGCGCCGCCCTGGGACTGACGCCGCGCTTCGACGTGTCGGACGTGCTCGAAAGGCGCTGCACCCTGGATGCGCTGATACTCGACGGCCCCGACAACGTGCAGGTGCTGCCGATCGGCGGCTGCTTCAACCGGCTGGGGCAGCTGTCCGAACGCGACCAGGAATGGCTGGCGCAGAGCTTCAACCGCCTGCAATGCGGCGTCGACGTGGTGCTGGTGGACATGGAAGAGGCCACCGACCCGGATGCGTTGCCGCTGGGGCTTGCCGCTTCCGAAATCATGGTGGTGCTGCCGCCCGGCAACACGGCGATCACCCAGGGCTATACCCTGGTCAAACGGCTGGCGCACAATTTCGGCAAGCGCCAATTCCGCCTGCTGCTCAATCGCATGGAATCGCCGGAGCAGGCGCAGGCGGTGGCGCGCAATTTCGCCCAAACCGCCGAGCGCTATCTGGGCGTGTCGGTCGATTATCTCGGCTATATCCCGCTGGACGAGCGTTTGAGCCGCGCGGGCCACCTGCGCACTTCCGTGGTGGACGCCTTTCCCGTCGCCCAGTCCACCTCGCAGTTCCGCAAGCTGGCCGATGGCCTGCTGCGCTGGCCGCAGCAGGCCGGCCTGGGCAACGTCGGCGGGTTCATGCAGCGCGTGATCCAGGGCAGTCGCATGATGGAAGCATGCAGGAGGTAGGGGGCATGTACACCGCAACCGGCAAAAGCGAAAAGAGCGACCTGCTGACGCAATACATGCCCATGGTCAAACGGCTGGCGCACCACATGATGGGCCGGCTGCCGCCCAGCGTGGAGGAGGACGACCTGGTGCAGGCCGGCATGATCGGCCTGCTCGACGCCGTCAGCCGCTACGACGAGGCGCAGAGCGCGCAGTTCGAAGCCTATGCCATCCAGCGCATCCGCGGCTCGATGATCGACGAGCTGCGCCAGTCCGACTGGCTGCCGCGCAGCGCGCGGCAGTCGATGCGCAAGATCGAACAGGCCATCGGCGCCTTGCAGCATCAGCTGGGACGGCAGCCCAGCGAAACCGAAATCGCCGAGTCGATGAAAATCCCGCTGGCCGAATACCAGGCCATGCTGGGCGACGCGCGCGGTCATCAACTGCTGTATTTCGAGGATTTCGGCGAATCCGACGAAGACGACTCCTTCCTCGACAAGCAGTCGGCGAACGAGACCAGCATGCCGCTGCCGCAATTGCTCGACGCCAGCCTGCGCGCCTGCATCATCGCCGGAATTGAAAACCTGCCCGAGCGCGAACAACTGCTGATGTCGCTGTATTACGAACAGGAACTCAACCTGCGCGAGATCAGCGAAGTGTTCGGCGTCAGCGAATCCCGCATCTGCCAGCTGCACGGCCAGGCCATCGCGCGGCTGCGCGCCAAGCTGAAGGAAGACGCATGGATCGCGGCAGTCTGATCGGGCTGGTCCTGGCCGTTGCCGCCATTCTCGGCGGCCAGGCGATGGAAGGCGGGCAGATCGGCCTGTTCCTGCAGCCGGCCGCTTTCGTCATCGTGATTGTCGGCACGCTGGCGGCCGTGTTGCTGCATCATCCATTGCCGGTATTCATGCGAGGCGTGCGCATGGCGAAGTGGGTGTTCCGCCCGCCCGAGCCGGAAGCGAGCGCGCTCATTCGCCGCGTCGTCCAGTGGTCGCATACCGCGCGCCAGGACGGGTTGCTGGCGCTGGAAAAACACCTCAACATCGCCCGCGATCCGTTCCAGAAAGCCGGGCTGCAATTGCTGATTGACGGCGCCGATGCGGCCAAACTGCGCGACACGCTCGACGTGCAGATCGTCGGCTTCGAGACCGCCGAGCGGCAGGCCGCGCGGGTATGGGAAGCGGCGGGCGGCTATGCGCCCACGCTCGGCATCCTGGGCGCGGTGATCGGGCTGATCCACGTCATGGAAAACCTGGCCGATCCCGGCAAGCTGGGTACCGGCATCGCGGTCGCCTTCGTCGCCACCATCTACGGCGTCGGCCTCGCCAACCTGGTGTTTTTGCCGATCGCCAACAAGATCAAGTTCACCATCGCCCGCCGGGTCACCGAGCGTGAAATCATTTGCGATGGCCTCATCGGCATTGCCCAGGGCGACAATCCGCGCATCATCGAGACGCGGCTCAAAGGTTATCTCTGATGCGCAGACGCCGGCGCATCGTCTCCGACCACGACAATCACGACCGCTGGCTGATTTCGTATGCTGATTTCATTACCCTGCTGTTTGCCTTCTTCGTGGTGATGTACGCGGTCTCGGCGGTCAACGAGAATAAATTCCGCGTCCTGGCCGGCTCACTCGGCGATGCCTTCGGCAAGATGCCGGCAAGCGAAGCGCTGGTGCCGCAACTGACAAAGGAGGCATTGCCTGCGGAAATCAGGCAGCGCAGCCTGAAACAGCAGCAGGCCATCGAGGAACAGGCGCACATGACCGAGGTGGCGAGCGGCTTGCTCGACGTGATGGCGCCGCTGGTGAAGGAGGGCAAGGTGCGGGTGACGCAGAGCCGCCGTGGTGTCAGCATCGAAATCAATGCCAACGTGCTGTTTGCCCCCGGCCGTGCCGAACTCGAGGCGAAATCGCTGGCGGTATTGCGGGCGGTAGCGGAACGCCTGCGGAACGAGCCGTTCAACCTGGAAATCACCGGACATACCGACGTCATGCCGATCAGCAATCCGGTTTTTGCCTCCAACTGGGAATTGTCGGCGGTACGCGCCACCAGCGTGGTGCGCCTGCTGGCTGACAACGGCATCGTCCCGGCGCGCCTGTCGGCCATCGGACGCGAGGCCAGCCAGCCGATTGCCCCCAACGACACGGCACAAGGGCGTGCGCGCAACCGCCGGGTCGAACTGATGATCCTGTCCGGCCTGCCGGATACGGTCGAGGAAATTCCGGTGCGGCCTGCTCCGCTCCGCCCTTGAAAACGGGCGGATAGGCACGATACTGGCTAGGGTGACGTGTTAACGTTGATTCCGCCACTGCGGTCAAATGTGTGTTGACATACCCCAACCTTGTCCCCGGATCAGATGCCCAAACCATGCCCAACGATTCAGCACTAGAAGGTGAAGTTCTTCCCGACAACAGGCAGTTGCCGACCACCCCGGCGCTGCCGCCCGAGTTGTATCTGCTGCCATTGACCGAAAAGCCGTTTTTCCCGGCGCAAACCCTGCCGCTGCTGATGAACGAGGCGCCGTGGCTGACGACGGTGGAGGCTATCGGCGAAACCGAGCACCACATGGTGGGGCTGGTCGTGGTCAAGCCCGACAATACCGACGACGTGAAGCGGGCGGATTTCAGCAGCGTCGGCACGGTGGTGCGCATTCACCATCCGGTGCGTTCCGACGGCAAGATGCAGTTCATCGCCGAGGGCGTGCGACGTTTCCGTATCGTCGAATGGCTGTCGGATACGGCACCCTACAAGGTCAGGGTCGAGTACCCGAACGAGACCGGCAGGCCTGATTCCTCGGAGATCCGCGCCTACTCCATCGCCATCATCAACACCATCAAGGAGTTGCTGCCGCTCAACCCGCTGTATTCCGAGGAGCTGAAGTTTTTCCTCAACCGCTTCGGTCCCAGCGAGCCTTCCCAGCTGACCGACTTTGCAGCCAGCTTGACCACCGCGTCGAAGCAGGAGTTGCAGGACGTGCTGGAAGCCTTTGCGCTGAAAAAGCGCATGGAAAAGGTGCTGGTGCTGCTGAAGAAGGAACTCGATGTGGCGCGGCTGCAGTCCGACATCCGCGAAAAAGTGGACGAGAAGATGAGTGAGCAGCAGCGCGAATTCTTCCTGCGCCAGCAGTTGAGGGCCATACAGAAAGAACTGGGCCTGGCCAAGGACGACAAGACCGCCGAACTCGACACCTTCAATGAACGGCTCGCCAAACTGACGCTGCCGGAGCAGGCAAAAAAGCGCATCGACGAGGAAATGCACAAGCTGTCGCTGCTGGAGACCGGCTCGCCGGAATACACCGTCACCCGCAACTATCTCGACTGGCTGACCGTGCTGCCGTGGGGGGTGCATACGCAGGACAAGATCGATCTCGAGCGCGCGCGCCGCATCCTCGACCGCGACCACGACGGGCTGGACGACGTCAAGGACCGCATCATCGAATTTCTTGCGGTCGGCGCGATGCGTGGCGAAATGGCCGGGTCGATCCTGCTGCTGGTCGGGCCGCCGGGCGTCGGCAAGACCTCGATCGGCAAGTCCGTCGCCGAGGCGCTGGGGCGCAAGTTCTACCGCTTTTCGGTCGGCGGCATGCGCGACGAGGCCGAGATCAAGGGCCACCGCCGCACCTACATCGGCGCCATGCCGGGCAAGTTCGTGCAGGCGCTGAAAGAGGTTGAGTCGGCCAACCCGGTCATCATGCTCGACGAGATCGACAAGATCGGCGCCAGCTATCAAGGCGATCCGGCGAGTGCGCTGCTGGAAGTGCTCGACCCCGAGCAGAACGCTGATTTCCTCGACCATTATCTCGACGTGCGCTTCGACCTGTCCAAGGCCTTGTTCATCTGCACCGCCAACGATTATTCGATCCCGTCGGCGCTGCTCGACCGCATGGAAGTCATCCGCCTGTCGGGCTACATCACCGAGGAAAAAATCGCGATCGCCCGGCATCATCTGTGGCCGCGGGTGCTGGAACGAGCCGGCCTGAAAAAGAACCAGCTCGTCATCAGCGAAGGCGCGCTGCGCCATGTGATCGAGGGCTATGCGCGCGAAGCCGGCGTGCGCAATCTGGAAAAACAGCTGGGGCGGGTGGCGAGGAAGGCTGTGGTGAAGATCCTCGGCGGTGCGGCCACGCCGATCAAGATCGGCATCAAGGAGGTCGAGGCCTATCTCGACAAACCCGTGTTCAGCCGCGAAAAACCGATGAGCGGGGTCGGGGTGGTCACAGGGCTTGCCTGGACCGCAATGGGTGGCGCGACGCTGCCGGTCGAGGCGTCGCGCATTCACACCCTGAATCGGGGCTTCAAGCTCACCGGCAAGCTGGGCGAGGTGATGCGGGAATCGGCCGAAATCGCCTACAGCTATGTCGCGTCGCACCTGAAGACTTACGGCGCGGACAGCACGTTCTTCGACAAGAGCTTCGTCCACCTGCACGTGCCGGAAGGCGCCACGCCCAAGGACGGCCCCAGCGCCGGCGTCACCATGGCGACGGCGCTGCTGTCGCTTGCGAAAAACGCAAAAATCAACCGGCCCCTGGCAATGACCGGCGAACTGACGCTGACGGGTCAGGTGTTGCCGGTAGGCGGCATCCGCGAGAAGGTCATCGCCGCGCGCCGTGTCGGGATCAGCGAACTGATCCTCCCCGAGGCCAACCGGCGCGACTTCGACAAGCTACCCGACCACATCCGCGCCGGGATGACCGTGCATTACGCCAGGCGGTATCAGGATGTGGCGGGGGTGGTGTTTGGGTGAGGGCGTCTCGGAAATGCTAGAGTGCTGACAAATCAAACAACTACAGCGCGTCACCTTGCCGTGTGCCGATTCAGGTGGTGCGCCATCTAAATAACGTTAGACCGCTAGCTCCATGAGTGACGAATTTGATCCGGAAGATGAAATTCGGTATCCGTTTTGGGATGCTTTAGATTTCAGCATTATCACTATGGGCATGAAAAAATTGCCCTTCTTTGAAGATGATTTATGGCTCGGAATGCAAGGAATGAACATAGGCATAGTCGATTCCGTAATTACCGAGTATGAATATGATCTTCTGCGTGAGTACAACGAAATAGAAAAAACTCCTCTTGAGTCTGCGCTTGCAGTGACAGCCATGTCTCAAATGTGGATCTTCGGACTGTATGAGGTCTTCCGTCTTTGGCGAGATAGACAGTTTCAGTTCAACAAGCTGTTAGATACTGGTGGCATAAATCCAAAACTAGAAAATTTACCTGACGACGATCCCCAAAATCTGACACTTGGAATTCGTCGTCGTCAATTGGAGAGATTCCGAGATGACGCTGCTTACCGTGGCGAGATAGAAGCTACTTGGCAGAAACTTGAACCGATATATAGGATGGTTGAACTTTTCAGGATGAATTTGGCAAAGCATTGCGCACCGGGTAAAGATGGCCTGCTTCCCCGCGCCCCTGGATATGGCCGGATTAATTGTTGGTGCGGTGCCATGGACTTTGAGCTAATTGATAAAGAAGGGTATTACCACTACATGAACAGAAGAGACATTGCAGATACCCTACGCAAAGTCCTTACATTGGTCTAACCAAAGCTTCGAGTGGGACGCTCCGCCAGTAAGCTTTGCTTTGGCTGTCTCCGCGCCCCACAAGCTGCACGTTCACAAACAATCGGGGACCAAACAATCGGAACAATCGGGGACAGACTGAGCTAACCCTCGCCAGGGAATAGTCGTCTGTACCTGGCGTTGATTGCGATTCCAACTGACGCCTGGACCGCACTCATGCATCGGGCACGACCCAGGTATTACACGGCTCAGATGAACAGGCAGACGTCCGACTTCTGCGCCTGCGGCAGGAAACTCGCCGCGCCGATCCAGCCGGCGATCTCCGGAATGAACTCGTCCTGCGAATAGCCGAACAGGTCGACCGTCATCTGACAGGCGTAGAGCTTGGCGTCGGCTTCGAGGCAGGCGCTGCGCAGTTCGTCGATGCTGGCTACCCCTTTGCTTTTCACCGTTTGCGCCATCAGCCCGGTTGCCACTTTTTCGAATCCCGGGATGCCGGCCATGACGACGTTCGGCACTTTCCAGTTGATGTCCTTGAGCCACTGCGGCCCGAAGGGCATTTTCATCGGCATGCTGGGGTTGCCGAGCGGACTGATCTCGAGGTGCAGATTCTTCTTCAGCAGTTCGAGGCCGTAGAAGGTGAAGAACACCGACACGTCCCAGCCCAGTGCGCCGGCGGTGGAGGCGAGGATGAAGGGCGGGTAGGCCCAGTCCATCGTGCCCTTGGTGGTGATGATCGACAGCGACGGCACGTGCGCGGCTTCGCGTTCGGCCATCTTGGCTTCGAAGCGCTGGTCGAACCACTGGTCGAGCTGGGCCGGGTCGAGGCTTTGGGCAAGCAGTTTGTCTGTGGCTCCCATGGTCGTCTCCTTATGACTTGCGAATGAGAAATTCGAACTCGCCCTGGTGCTCGCTCGACGAGACCAGTTCGTGGCCGGTCTGCTTGCAGAAGGCCTGCATGTCCTTGAGCGAGCCGGGGTCGGTCGCGGTGATGGCGAGCGTCTCGCCTTTGGCGAGGTCGGTCAGGGCCTTCTTGGTTCGCAGGATGGGCAGCGGGCAGTTCATGCCGCGGGCGTCCAGGGTCTGGGTTGCGTTCGTACTCATGGTGAAACCTCCTCTAGTAGATGACCGTCCGGTCAAGAAAATCGGCAAAAAAATTGCCGGGCGAAAAGGCGGATAGAAGTTGGCAAAGGCCGGTGAAGGGAGGGGTTGAAGCCATCGCTAGACCGGTCGGTTAACTGTGAGGCGAAAAAAAGGGTGGCCTGCATGGGGATCAGACGGCCGTCTCGACGCGCAGCGTCTTGATGGCGGGGCCGAGGCGGTAGATCACCTCGGGGTCGTTCTGCGACTTGGCCAGCAGGATGACGCCTTCGAGGTAGGCGAGCATGGCTTCGGCAGTCAGGTCCGAATCGAGCGGCGCGATCGTGCCGGCGGCGACGGCTTCCTCCAGCGTCTCCCTGAAGCGCGTCTTGGCGCGCGAAAAGATCGCCAGCAGCTTGGCGCGCAGGATGTCGTCCTGGGTGCTGACTTCGAGCGTCAGGTTGCCGAAGATGCAGCCGAGCATGCGGCCGTGGATCTGCTTGATCGACTTCTGCCAGAAGTAGGCGGCGTCGACGAGGTAGTCGATGCGCTCCATCGGCGGCAGGGCGGGGTCGAAGGCCTCGGCGACGAAGCCGTGGGCCCATTCGTCGGCGAACTCGTCGATCACGGCCATGACCAGGTCGTGCTTGGACGGGAAGAAGTGGTAGAAGCTGCCCTTCTGCACGCCGGCGCTCTCGCAGATTTCCTGGATGCCCACATTGGCGTAGCTGCGCGAGTGAAAGCGCGGCTTGGCGGCGGCGATGATGCGGGAGCGGGTATCGGTGGCAGCGTTCATGAACCGGATGCTAGTTGACCGTTCGGTAAAATGCAAGCGGAAGTCGCCAGATGGATTCAGGCCAGCCGGATGATCTGGTTCAGGCGCTCGCACACGTCGGCAAACACGGTATCAGGCAAGGTACCCAGGGGATGTGCCTTGGCGCCGCGCTGACGCCAGTCGAAGGATTTGGGCTGATGGCAGAGCACATAGCTGGTTTTGCCGGCCTTGCCACGTCCTTTGGCAAGGCCGGCCGCTACGGCGAAAGGATTGTCGGCGTTGTATTCGGCCGTGGTCATGGGCAGGCCGATCACCAGCGAGGTACGGGCATTGAAGATGCGCGGCGACAGCACCAGAAAAGGATGGGTGTCCTTCATCTCCCGGCCGGCCTGCGGATTACAGTCTATCCAGACGATGTCCTTGCGGTCGGGCACCCAGGCGGTGGTTTTCGATGCCGCTACCATTTCTCGGCTCCGACGGGTTCGCTGGCCATCGCCTCGCCGCCGTGCCGCTCCGGATCGAACTTCGCCAGGCGCTGTTCCAGCGTGAGCGAGGACGCATCGGCAGGACAAATCACGATTTGTCCGTCTTCCACCGACACGCGTACCCGCTGATCGGCGTGCAGATGGGCTGCGCGCGCCACGGCGGCCGGGAGTCGCACCCCCAGATTGTTGCCCCACTGCTTGATATCCAGATAGACCTCGGCCATGTCGCCTCCTTCGGAGAAAATGTTTAAACCAAGTATAAACATTGCGGCGGACGCTTGTCCATGCCGGCCTCGGGTAAAATGCCGTCATGAACGAAGCCGAGCTTCTCGATCCGCCACCTCTGGAAATACCGTCCGTCCCCGTCATCAAGGTGCGCGGCGAACCGCTCACCGAGCTGCCGCAGGATCTTTACATTCCCCCGGACGCGCTCGAGGTGTTTCTCGACGCCTTTGAAGGCCCGCTCGATCTGCTGCTCTACCTGATCCGCAAGCAGAACCTGGACGTGCTCGACATCCCGATGGCGGCCCTGACCAAGCAGTACATGGCCTATGTCGAGGCGGCGCGTGCGACGCGGCTGGAACTGGCAGCGGAATACCTGCTGATGGCGGCGATGCTGATCGACATCAAGTCGCGCATGCTGCTGCCGCGCCGCGAGCAGGCCGAGGAGGCGAGCGAGGGCGACGACCCGCGCGCGGAACTGGTACGTCGTCTGCTGGAATACGAACAGATGAAACTCGCCGGCCAGCATCTCGACACCCTGCCGCAGGCGGGGCGCGATTTCGACACCGTCAGCGTGTTCCTGCCGGCGGCGGCCAAGCGCCTGCCGAGTCTGCACCCGGAAGAACTCGCCGCCGCCTGGCTGGCCATCCTGTCGCGCGCGAAGAACCGCACCCACCACCGCATCGGCCGCCAGGAACTGTCGATCCGCGAGCACATGAGCCGCATCCTGAAGCGGCTGACGCCGGGCGAGTTCATGGAATTCAAGGACTTGTTCCCGGAATCCTCGACCGTACATGAACTCGTGGTCACCTTCCTGGGGGTGCTGGAACTGACCAAGGAAACCCTGCTCGACGTGACCCAGGCCGAGCCGTTTGCCCCTATCTACGTAAAGCTCCATGAATCTGCAACCGAGTGACAATCCCGAAGATCTGAAGGTCGTGCTGGAAGCGGCCCTGCTGGCGGCGGTCGAGCCGCTGACGCTGGCCGAGCTCAGGCGCATGTTTGAACAGGATGCGTCCGATCAAGCTTTGTCAAACGATGTGCTGCGCCGTGTGCTCGACGAATTGCGCGCGCAGTGGCACGGCCGCGGCGTCGAACTGATCCAGGTGGCCGACGGCTGGCGCTTCCAGACGCGCGCCGAGATGCAGCCCTGGCTGTCGCGGCTGAAGAACGAGAAGCCGCCGCGCTACTCGCGTGCGGTGTTGGAAACGCTTGCCATCATCGCCTACCGCCAGCCGGTGACGCGCGGCGACATCGAGGACATCCGCGGCGTGTCGGTCAATCCCAACATCATCAAGACGCTGGAAGAGCGCGGCTGGATCGAGGCTATTGGCCATCGCGACGTGCCCGGCCGCCCGGCGCTGTTCGGCACTACCGGCCATTTCCTCAGCGACCTCGGGCTGCGCACACTGTCCGAATTGCCGCCGCTGGAAGAGCTCGGGAATCTCGTCACCCCGGATGAAACGGCATTAATTCCTGAATTGCGCGAGGAATTGGCGGACAATGACGTCCCCCAGACGTTTGGCGCGGTGATCGAAACCGCCCGCGTCGCATCTGTCTCCGAGATTTCCTGAATATGGCCCGCCCCCCATCCCCC
>ERZ761609.730-NODE-730-length-35336-cov-9.591848_pt1 | contig 35336 bp, 27 predicted proteins | sample MGYA00511163_ERZ761609 | MGnify/ENA primary metagenome ERZ761609 (study PRJEB28899, sample SAMN02445070) | bioreactor sludge metagenome | biome: EBPR sludge | place: Australia: Brisbane, Thorneside Wastewater Treatment Plant | collected 2011-12-16 ...
TGGAGATAATAAATGAAAGTCGTTTACTATGTACCGTTGATGCTAGCTGTCCTGCTATTGTCAAGTGCGCCAAGCCTCGTTCAAGCCAAGTCGGCGCGAACGCAACCCGACCCTCAAGTGTTCGATCTCTCCGATCCGGCTGATCTCGCCCGACGCACCGCCAAAAACGCGACGCAACCGGCTTGCTACACCGAGCCAGTGGGATTTCACAGCCAGATCCGCTGGGACGGTGATTGCGTAAGGACGCAACAGCTCCGCCAAAGCGTTATGACCACCCCCGAGTCGACTCGTTTCGAGGCACCTCGTGGCTTCAAGAGTCAAATCCGCTGGGATTAACTCCTCCTATCAGAACAACCTCATGCTGAAATACATTCTCCACCTCCTCATTGTTCTAGCGATCCTGCTGACACCATGCGTCCATGCCACCGAGTTCGAGGGCACGGCTTCCAGTGTCGGCTTCAACGCGGGCATGATGGCCTCTCCTCCCGTAGATGGGCAAGAGCATCAAGGTAGAATGTTTCAGCCCGGTCATCACTGCTGGTATGAGCACACCGTGTTCGCCAGTTTCGAGACCGCCGGCCACGATATTGAGATCCGTCGCAGCCCGCCGCTTATCGCGGACGATGACATGCGAGTGTCAACTGTCGTAGCCCCGCTCTACGAGCCCCCTTCCGCATAATTTTTACGACCATCGATTTCGATCGCTGCAGCTTTGCGCCGCGACACCTTTGCGCGTGCGTCACGAAATTGAGGACGCCGTTAGATTTCAACTGGGAAACAACTATGCCGATATTGCCTGTTCTGCTGTTATTTTGCTGCCTCCTTTCGTCACCATTCAAGGCTCTTGCAACACCTGACCTGAGCCACGAAGCACTGATACCCTCATCCGTGGCACCTTCGGTAGCTCGCCCTGTCACGCTCGTCGAGGTTGTTGCTCAGGCGCTGGCACATTCGCCGCGACTACTAGCCGCCCACAAAGGCACACTCGCCGCTCGAGGTGAATTGGATCAGGCAGGCGCATGGCCCAATCCCGAGATCGGAACCGGCGTTGAAAATTTTGCCGGTAGCAGCAGTTATAGATCTTTCGACTCTGCCGAGATCAATTATGGCGTATCACAACAAATCCCTTTGACCGGAAAGATATCGGCGCGTGAGGCGATCGCATCGGCGGCGCTCGCAGCAGCTACGATCGAGGAAGAAGCCGTCCGGCAGGACATCATTCGCGACACGACGATCGCGTTCATGACAGCCGCTGCTGCAGAAGCGCAGGTCGAAATTGCCCGCGAGCAGAAGGATCTCGCAGCTGACATCTTACAAACTGTCAGCCGCCGCGTTAGCGCTGCCGCCGCGCCGTTGATCCAGAAAAGCCGCTCCGAAGTCGAGAATGCCAGCGCTGTACTCGCTCTCGACAAAGCACATCGCGAGCGCGATACGGCTCGCCAGGCCCTCGCAGCGGTCGTCGGAATAGAGCGCTTCGAAGCTCCCATCGCTCGGGACGCATTCTATGCCATTTCTAAACCAGACGCTCTGCCCGCCGTGAGACAAATCGATCACTCAATCGACAGTCAGCGTGAGAGTTACGCTCTCGCCCAGGCCAGAGCGCAGATCGAACTTGAGCAAGCCAATGCCCTTCCCGATCCCCGCTTCAGCCTCGGCGTCAGGGAGTTTCAGTCGACAGGGGATCGTGCCGTTCTCTTTTCCGTAGATCTGCCTATTCCGGTGCTCGATTCCAACAGTGGCAACATCGAAAAGGCGCGCCAGGGAGCACTTCGCACCGAATTCGATCACAAACAGGCAAGGCTTGATCGCACCACCGGTCTTGCGCGTGCACATGCACGCCTTATGCGTAGTTATGTCGAAGCCACGACACTCAAATCTTCCATACTGCCCTCAGCCAATCAGGCGTTTCGCTTGTCCCGCGATGGCTATGCTGCCGGACGCTTTCCCTATCTCGAAGTTCTCGATGCGCAGCGAAGCCTGTTTGTTGCCCGCCAACAGGAAATAGAGACGCTTAGAGACTTTCATATCGCCCAAGCAGAGGTGGCACGTTTGCTCTCCGAAGCCAAGCATGCACCCCTTCAAGTTGGAGAATACGATGCTGAATAAAACTGTCCTTGTCACTTTAACCACATGTGCTCTGATCGGCGGCTCCTACCTCCTCCTTAGCCGGCATACACCCTCACCATCCGTTCAGGCACCATTGAAAGAACATGGCGACGATCACGCTCATGATAGCCATGTTCAAGCAGGCCACAGCGAAGACGGCGCCAACACTGCTGAGGAGCACGATCACGACAAGAAGCATGTCGACGAAAATGCCACGTCACATGACGACGCTATCAAAATTGATCCTGCTGCAGTCCGCGATTTACAAATCGAGGTTCGTGAGGCCGCTGGCGCTACCATCAGTCAAACCATTGCTGTCACTGGTCGGATCGCGCTCGATCAGACGGTGACAGCACAGGTCAAGGCCCGCTTTCCTGGTATCATCCGTAGCGTGGTCAGGCAGCCTGGCGATACCGTACAGTCGGGCGACACGCTTGCAACGGTCGAAAGCAACGACAGTCTGCAGGTCTACCCTGTGCGTGCGCCGGTCGCCGGTACTGTTCTCTCGCGCACCGCCAATGTGGGAGAACTCGCCAGCGACAGCGCACTCTTTGTTGTGTCTGATCTGGGCAAGCTCTGGATTGAGCTCTTTGTGTTCGCGCGCGATGGCGAGAAGATTCGCGCGGGACAGTCCGTCCGTATTCGTCGGCTCGATGCGGCTTCAGAAGCGGAGGCTTCGCTGACGCTCGTCTCGCCAACAGCAGACCCCTCCAGTCAAACCATCGTTGCCCGCGCCGCACTCTTAAACGCCGATGGTCGGTGGCGCCCAGGCATGAGCGTGCATGCAGCCATTGCATATGCGGAGACCAGCGTCGCTATAGCGGTTTCATCCCAGGCAATCCAACGGGTTGAAGGAGCTGATGTAGTTTTCTTGCAGACTGGTGAGGACACTTACAAGGCCCAGCCAATTACCGTCGGCATCAGCGACGGCATGTGGACTGAAGTCCGCAGTGGGCTGGAACCTGGCCAGCGCTATGTCGCATCGAACAGCTTCATCCTCAAAGCCGAAATGGGCAAAGCCGGCGCCGAGCATGACCATTAATCTGAAAGGGCACCCCGCAATTGATTGATCGTATCATTTCATTTTCTCTTCACTACCGATTGTTGATCGTTCTGATTACCGCTGCCGTAGCCGCCGTGGGCATCGCCACCCTTCGGTCACTGCCGATCGACGCCGTGCCCGACATCACAAACAATCAGGTTCAGATCAACACGCTCGCGCCTGCTCTTTCACCAACAGATGTCGAGAAGCTCGTCACTTTTCCAATTGAAACCGCGTTATCCGGTATTCCGGGCCTTGAATCGACACGTTCCATTTCGCGAAACGGATTCAGCCAGATCACAGCCATCTTTCGCGATGATGTCGACATCTACTTCGCGCGCGCCCAGGTCAACGAGCGCTTAACAGAAGCCAAAGAAAGTCTACCGAATGGCGTAGACCCAGCCCTTGGTGCGATCTCGACGGGGCTTGGCGAAATCTACATGTGGACTGTCGAGTACGAGCACCCAGCAGGAAAAGGAGCGCCCCACGCGGACAACAGCCCCGGCTGGCAAACTGATGGCAGCTACCTCACACCCGAAGGCCAACAGCTCGTGGATTCTACCGCCCAGACCGCATACCTGCGAACAGTCCAAGACTGGATTATCCGCCCGCAGCTCAAGGGCGTCAAAGGCGTTGCAGGTGTCGATGCCATCGGCGGCTATGTCAAGCAATACCATGTCCAGCCAGACCCGGCCAAACTGGTGTCTCTCGATCTCAGTTTCAACGATATCGTGGCCGCCCTCGAGCGCAACAATGTCAGCATCGGAGCGGGATACGTCGAACGTCACGGCGAAGCCTATGTCGTTCGAGCTGACGGGCGCATCGCTAACGAGACACAGATCAGCGATGTTGTCGTTGCGACACGCGGCAACATCACGACACGGATTAAAGATGTAGCAACGGTCAATATCGGCACTGAACTTCGCACCGGCTCGGCTTCCGAGAACGGCCAGGAAGTTGTGGTTGGTACAGCTCTTATGTTGATCCGCGAAAATAGCCGCACCGTCTCCGAGGCCGTCGACGCAAGAATTTTGCAGATTGGCAAGACGCTCCCACCCGGCATCCGGATTAAGACTGTGCTCAATCGAACCAAACTGGTTGATCGTACGATTGCCACGGTCAAGACCAACCTCACGGAGGGCGCGTTGCTCGTTATCGTGGTTCTGTTTGCCCTTCTAGGGAATTTCCGGGCTGCCATGATCACGGCTTTGGTCATCCCGCTGTCGATGCTGATGACTGCCATCGGCATGGTCCACTGGGGAATCAGCGGCAATCTCATGAGCCTTGGTGCGCTCGATTTCGGGCTCATCGTCGACGGCGCCGTTATCATTACGGAAAATTGCCTACGCCGCCTAGCGCTTCGCCAACATCACGAGCAACGCATGTTGTCACTCAAGGAGCGCCTCGAAGAGGTCATGGCCGCCAGCAGCGAGATGGTCCGGCCGTCTCTGTTTGGTCAAGGCATCATCATCATGGTCTATATCCCGCTTCTTGCCTTCACAGGTGTTGAAGGCAAGATGTTCGCGCCGATGGCGCTCACCGTCATCTTGGCGCTTGTCGCTGCATTCGTTCTTTCACTGACCTTCGTGCCCGCGATGATCGCAATGCTCGTAACCGGTAAAATCGATGAAAAGGAAAATCTCGTTATTCACCATGCCAAGCTCGGCTACGAAAAAGCCCTTACGCAAATTGTTCGAGCGCCCGGCCCTCTTTTTCTCGTCGCAGTCGCGTGCGTCACTTTTGGCATATTTGTATTCTCTCGCATGGGCCAGGAATTTATCCCCACGCTCGACGAGAAGGATATTGCCATGCACGCCATGCGCATTCCTTCCACGTCTCTCTCCCAGTCGCAGAATATGCAGTTCGCTGTGGAGCGCGCTGTCAGCGCAATTCCGGAGGTTGCCTTCGTCTTTTCGAAGACCGGCACTGCCGAAATGGCGGCCGATCCCATGCCACCCAACGTATCTGACACGTTCATCATCCTGAAAGATCGAGACCAGTGGCCTGAACCGGCAATCGGCAAATCACAGATCATCGACAAACTTTCGAAAGCTGCGGCCACCGTCCCCGGCAACAACTATGAGTTCACGCAGCCGATCCAGATGCGCTTTAATGAACTCATATCGGGTGTCCGCTCTGATGTTGCCGTCAAAGTCTATGGCGATGACGCAGCGGTTCTCGAGACAACCGCCGCCAGCATCATGAAAGCCTTGAAGGGCGTTGCAGGCGCAGCAGACGTCAAAGCCGAGCAAACATCAGGCTTACCGGTACTCGACATCCAACTCGATCGTGCTGCCATCGCCCGCTTTGGGCTCAACGCGAGTGATGTACTCGATGTCATCGCCATTGCCGTTGGCGGTCGCGATGTAGGACTGGTCTTCGAAGGCGATCGTCGCTTCGCGATTGTTGTCCGTCTGCCAGATAATCAACGACAAGATTTGAGCGCGATCGAAAGCCTTCCCATCCTGCTGCCTCAGTCGGCCGTAGAGGCCTCTATCGACGGCCATACGAATGACCGGCCCAGCTACGTGCCGCTGAAGCAGCTCGCGCGGCTCGTCATCAGCGATGGTCCCAATCAGATCAGCCGTGAGAACGGCAAGCGCCGTATCGTCGTCCAAGCCAATGTGCGTGGCAGAGACATTGGTTCCTTCGTCGCGGATGCAAAAGCTGCGATCGAAAGACAGGTGAAAACTCCACCCGGCTATTGGCTCGACTGGGGCGGACAGTTCAAGAATCTGGAACAAGCCAAGGAACGATTGAGCGTCGTTGTACCCGCATGCTTCGCCATGATCATCTTGCTCTTGTTCGCGGCCCTTGGGTCAACCAAACAGGCTCTCCTCGTGTTCTCAGGTGTGCCGCTCGCACTGACTGGCGGGATCTTCACCCTGTGGCTCAGGGGCATGCCGTTTTCGATTTCCGCAGCTGTCGGCCTGATAGCGCTTTCCGGGGTGGCCGTCCTCAACGGTCTCGTCATGATCACCCGCATCAATCAACTAATCCAGGAAGGACGCGATGTGCATACCGCCGTCATAGAAGGCTGTCTTTCCAGACTACGCCCGGTGCTGATGACGGCTCTTGTCGCCAGCCTCGGATTTCTACCGATGGCAATGGCAACCGGTGCTGGGGCTGAGGTTCAGAAGCCATTGGCAACCGTTGTCATAGGAGGGCTGGTTACGGCCACGATACTCACCCTCTTCGTCCTGCCTGCAGCATACAAGCGCTTTGGCATGTCACCCCGCAGCATGGGATGAGGCTCTAATGCCGAGCAATCAAACAACGACTGAAGAAATCATTGGGATCGGCAGCAAGAAAATTCATCACGGCGCTCACAAGAAGAAACACTCACCTTCCTCGGACATTTTCAATACGCCTGCGTAAACAGTATGCTGATACCAAAAATAATTCATCAGACAACAACCTCGCGGCAAACACTTTCAGAGCCGTTCAGCGACAATCTCCGTCAGATGCAATCTTTGCATCCGGAATGGATCTTTTCATTTTACGATGGCGCGGCGCGCCTCGAGTTTATCCGTAAGCACTTCGACAAAGATATGGTTCGAACCTATCTCTCGATTAATCCCCGATACGGTCCGGCGCGCGCAGATTTGTTCCGATACTTGTTGATTTACCAATGTGGTGGCGTCTATCTCGACATAAAGTCATCGGCCACCATCTGCTTGAACACGGTCCTGCAAAGTTCGGATCAGTATTTACTTTCTTATTGGGACAATGCACGCGGCAGGCCGTTTGAAGGTTGGGGCGTACATGCAGAAACTCCGTATCCGGGAGAATTTCAACAATGGCATATTATTGCAATGCCTCGTCACCCTTTTCTTGAGCGTGTCATTCGCTCCGTTCAGATGAACATACACTGCTATAACCCATCGCTAGATGGTACGGGCAAGCGAGCGGTTCTGCGAATAACCGGACCGATTGCATACACGAAAGCCATCCGCCCCATGCTTGGGCACGCGAGATCGCGCTTGGTCAATAGTGGCGACCTCGGTCTTGTCTATTCTTTCTTCGATCCACTCAATGAAGAATTCAGAAGTACCGGCAGACTTGCACATGAGGCCCTGACGCCGAATCACTACCGAACTTTGTCCGAGCCACTCGTCCTCCGATAGTTCGGGCACGTGGGATCCATTAAGCTGCAGTCCAGCATAAATTCAACAAGAAGAGTAGTGCGGCGGGGCGTCCTTGTTGTAACTTCTTCGGCTCGCTCGTGCGTACACTCTGATACGTCTGGGCCAATACTTGTTTTCTCGACAATGTCAGAATAAGCGTATTATCAGTCATAGTTCTCCGACCAGATGAAGTTCCGGTTGGAAATGGCATTCACATCCGCCCTCGCATGAGCCGAGTGATCGCATCGGTCGAGGGCTTTAGTTCGGGGGCAATATCTAACGCGCGACGGTAGTCAGCGAGAGCGAGATCGACACGGCCTGCGCCCTCATGCTCGAACCCGCGATTGTGGTAGGCGATGGCGAGGTTGGGGTTCCTGCGGATTGCATCAGTATAGTCCGCGATCGCCTTTTCGCGAGCTCCGAGCTTAGCGTGGGCTAGACCGCGATTGAAGTAGAGATCGGGTGCGTCGGGTGCCAGCAAAAGCGCGGTTTCGAAATCTTTGAGCGCTCGAGCTGGATCGCCCGCAAGGAGCCAGACTGAGCCGCGATTTGACAACGCCTTCGAATTCGCCGGCTCGCTGGCAATGGCGTAATCGCAATCTGAGATGGCCTGCACCAATTCACGCTTCATCATGTGCGTCGCGCACCAGTCAATTGCGCGCACCGCATGCGCAGGGTCATGGGGCAGAAGGCGGTCGGAATCTTTCTGGGCGCGAGCAGGCGCCGCGATCCCAATCGCCGCGACACATAGCGCTCTGAATAGGGGCAGCCAAGGCGCGTAGCTGCGTGACATGCTGGCCTCTTCAATCGTTTGTTCACGGCGCACGCGACCCGCATGAGAAAGTCTCTTGCGGGTCGCGCTTCTGTCCGAATAAATCAAGTCAGGCTCACGCAAAGCGTACGGAAAAACCAGTACTCACTGCATTCATCCGCCGGTGGAGCCTCATTTCAACTTGAAGCGGCCCTGCGCCGCCGTGCCGCCCTTGTCGGTCAGCGTCAGGATGGCGGTGGCGCCCGGGGGGACCGTTGCCGCAGGACCTTCCATCTTATTGGCACCCGCCGGCTTGATTTCGATCGGCCCGATGCGCTGCTGACCGGCGGTCAGAAGCACGCTCGCTTTGAAACCCTCTGTAGCGGCGTCCTTAGCCTCATGATTGCGGATATAGAGCGTAATCTTGCCGTCCTTGGCGACGAACTCGACGTGATACTCCCCGACATCTTCGAGAATTCCGCCGTGCTGCACGGTCGGATGGTTATGCTTGTGGTCCGCGTGACCGTGGTCCTTCTTCTGTTGCGCCAGCGACGGCGCCGCCGGCACGCCGGTGACAGCGATGGCCGCACCGATCATCAGGATGCTAGTGAGCAGACGGACGTGCATGCGAACTCTCCATGGTTTCGAGGTTGAGGTCTTCTTCTTGCTTGAGATCGCCCTCCCTGTGGAACATCCTGTACAGGGCGGGCAGAACGAGCAGGGTCAGCAGCGTCGACGAGATGATGCCGCCGATGACGACCGTGGCGAGCGGGCGCTGCACCTCGGCACCGGCACCGACCGCGATGGCCATCGGTACGAAGCCGAGCGAGGCGACGAGCGCGGTCATCAGCACGGGGCGCAGCCGCTTCATGGCGCCCTCGTGGATCGCCTGGTCGAGCGACATTCCCTCGCGCCGCAGGTTGTTGATGAAGGCGATGATGACGAGACCGTTCAACACAGCGACGCCGGAGAGCGCGACGAAGCCGATCCCGGCCGAGATGGAGAGCGGGATGTCGCGCAGCGCGAGTGCGGCGACGCCGCCGGTCAGGGCGAGCGGCACGCCGGTGAAGACGATGGCCGCGTCCTTGGCCGAGCCAAGGCTGGTGAACAGCAGCAGCGCGATCAGGGCGAGCGCGATCGGCACCACGATGGCGAGGCGCTTGGAGGCGGAGATCAGTTGCTCGAACTGGCCGCCCCAGCCGAGCCAGTAGCCCGGTGGCAGCTTGACAGCCTTGTCGATGGCGGCTTGCGCGTCCTGCACGAAGGAGCCGAGATCGCGGCCGCGCACGTTGGCGGAGACGACGACGCGGCGCTTGCCGTTCTCGCGGCTGATCTGGTTGGGTCCGGGGGCAAAGCTGATCTCGGCGATCTCGCCGAGCGCGATGAAGCGCGGCATCTTGGCGCCGGGGGCGAAAAGCGCCGGGCGTGCCGTGGCTTCCTTGTCGCCCTCTTCTGCCGGCAGCGCGATCGGCAGGCGCTTCAGGCTCTCAATGTCAGCACGCCGCTCTTCGGGGAGGCGCACCAGGATCTTGAACTTGCGATCGCCTTCGTAAAGCGCGCCCGCGACCTTGCCGCCGATCGCGGTTTCGATCACCTCCTGCACGGCGGTCATGCTGAGCCCGAGCCGGGCGAGCTTGGCGCGATCTGGCTTGATGGAGAGGATCGGAAGACCTGTCACCTGCTCGACGCGCACATCAGCCGCGCCCGGGATCTCCTGCAGTACAGCTGAGACGCGATTGGCGATTTCAACCAAACGTTCCAGATCGTCGCCGAAGACCTTGACACCGATGTCGGCGCGCACGCCGGCGATCAACTCGTTGAAACGCAGCTGGATCGGCTGCGAGAGCTCGTAGTTGCTGCCCGGGATGTCTTCGATGGCCGCCTGGATCTCCTCGACCAGCTTGGCTTTCGGCTTCTTGGGATCGGGCCATTCCTGACGCGGCTTCAGCATGACGTAGCCGTCCGAGATGTTGGGCGGCATGGGGTCGGTTGCGATCTCGGCGGTGCCGATGCGGGCGAAGCTTTCCTTGACCTCGGGAATCGACTTCAGGCGAGCCTCGAGTTGGGCCTGCATGCGCACCGATTCAGTCAAGCTCGTGCCTGGCACGCGTAGCGCCTGGATGGCGACATCGCCTTCGTCGAGGCTTGGGATGAACTCGGTGCCTAGTTTCGTAACGCCAAGACCGGTGAGCAGTACGAGCACGGCGGCGGCGGCGGCAACGACACCACGCTGGGCAACAGCGAAACGCAGGCAGGGCTCATAGAGCGCCTTCGATGCACGGACGAGAATGTTCTCCTTCTCCGCAACCTTGCCGGTCACAAAGAGGGCGACACATGCCGGCACGAAGGTCAGCGAAAGCACCATAGCGGCCAGCAGTGCCATGATGACAGTCAGCGCCATGGGCGTGAACATCTTGCCTTCGACGCCGGTCAAGGTGAGGATCGGCAGATAGACGACCATGATGATGAACGTGCCGAATACACTCGGCGTTGCGACCTCCCGGGTCGCTGCGACCACAGTTTGAAAGCGTTCGCGCCGGGTTAGCAGGCGGCCAAGCGCGTGCTGTCGCTCCGCAAGCAGGCGGAGACAGTTCTCAACGATGATGACGGCACCGTCGATGATAATGCCGAAGTCGATGGCGCCGAGGCTCATGAGGTTGGCGCTGATCCTGCTCTCGACCATGCCGGTGACGGCGAGCAGCATGGATAACGGAATGATGAGGGCAGTGATCAGGGCAGCGCGAAAATTTCCAAGCAACAGGAACAAAACGACGATGACGAGCAGTGCGCCTTCGAGCAAATTGTTGCGCACAGTGTTGATGGTGGCGTTGACGAGCGTGGTGCGGTCATAGACCGTGCGGATGAACGTCCCCTCAGGCAGGCTCTTCTCGATGGCCTTGATCTTGTCGGCGACGCGCACCGAGACTGTGCGGCTGTTTTCGCCGATCAGCATGACGGCGGTGCCGAGCACCACCTCCTGACCATCGTGAGTTGCCGCCCCCGTTCGCAGCTCCTTTCCGACTTCGACGCGGGCCACATCCCTGATGCGGATCGGCACGCCGGAATGCGAGCCGACCGGAATGCTCAGGATGTCGTCGACGGTCAGCAGCTGGCCCGGGGCACGAACGAGATACTGCTCGCCATTTTTCTCAATGTAACCGGCGCCGACATTGGCATTGTTCTTGGCGATCGCCTCGACCAAGTCGTGCAGCGTGACGTTGAAGGCGGTCAGCCGTTCGGGATCGGGCACGACGTGCAGCTGGCGGTCGAAGCCGCCAATCGAGTTCACCTCGACGACGCCAGGCACCGTTCGCAGCTGGGGCTTCACCACCCAATCGTGCAGCACGCGCAGATCGACGGGCGAGTAGTCGCCGCCCTCGGGCTTCTTGGCGCCGGCCTTGGCCTCGACGGTGTAGAGGAAGATCTCGCCGAGGCCGGTGGCGATGGGCCCCATGGCGAGTTCGATACCTTGCGGCAGCTGATCTTTCACCTGCTGCAGGCGCTCGTTGACGAGTGTGCGCGCCCAATAGATATCGGTGCCGTCCTCGAATACTACGGTGACTTGCGACAGCCCATAGCGCGACAGTGATCGCGTGTAAGACAACTTTGGCAGGCCGCCGAGACCGGTCTCGATTGGGAACGTAATGCGCTGCTCGGCCTCGAGCGGCGAGTAACCCGGGGCGACGGCGTTGATCTGCACCTGCACATTGGTGATGTCGGGCACGGCATCGATCGGCAGGCGCAGAAAATTGTAAGCCCCAAAGCCAGCGAGCGCGGCTGTTATGAACACCACGAGCCAACGCTGCAGGACGGAGAATGAGACGATACGGCTGATCATGGGTTCACTCAGTGCTCGTGTGTGGCTTCGCCCTTGCCGACTTCGGCCTTGAGCACAAAACTATTGCCTGTGACGACCTTGTCTCCCGCGATCACGCCGAAGATGATCTCCACCATCTCATCGTCCTTTAGGCCGACTTCAACCTCGCGCGCCTCGAAGCCGTCCTTGGTCTCGACGAAGACGACTGGCTTGCCGGCGATGTATTGAACTGAGCTCTGCTTCACGGCGACGTCGACTTTTTGTTCGCCCAGCAGCACACGCCCAGTCACGTAGAGGCCCGGGCGAAAATTGCCGTCCTTGTTGTCGATGACAACCCTGGCCAGCATGCTTTGTGTATCGGTCATGCCGATCGGCGAGATGTAGCTGATCGGCGCTGTACGGGGTCCGCCGTTTTCAGCAAGCCGCGTGTCCACGATCTGCCCAAGTTTGAGGCGCGCAAAATCGGTCTGGTAAACACGGAAGTCGACCCAGAGCGTGGTGAGATCGGCGATCACCATCAGACGCTTGTCCTTGTCGGCATACTCGCCGAGCACACCCTTGCGCTCAATGACCGTTCCGCCAATCGGAGCGACAACGTCGTACTGCGTTAGGCTCTCGTTACTCTCGATCTTGGCCACGACCTCGCCCTTACGCACGGGCTCACCGAGCCGCTTGCTGACCGATCGCACCACGCCGCCGAAACGCGGCAGAACCGCCGCCACCTGCTCCTCGTTAGGCTGGATGATGCCGTTAAGCACGAGCGTTTCGCGTATCGTGCCCGCCCCTGCCGGCTCAATGACAAGGCCAGCGTTCTTCAGCTGCGCGGGCGTGAGCTTGATGACCTTCTTCTCCGCGCCGTGGCCGTGGCCATCATGCGCGCCATGTCCTTTGTCCTTCTCGCCGGCCCCCTCGCCGTGACCGTGGGCTGCGGCCGGCTTCTTGCGCTCTATGGCATTAATGTACTGGGCAGCGACGCCACCAATCGCCAGAACCGCGACGATGGCCAAGCCCTGCCTCACCCAACGTGCAAATGCTGATCTCGGCACGTTGGCGCTAGCCTTCGGCTCTGCCGGTTCTGCTTCATTGTCCTTTGACGCATCACGCATGTCATGGTCTCCTCGTCACGGCTTCCCAGCCGTGTTGAAACGGTTTGCGATTGTTGACGAGCGTTTCCACCTTGGCTGCCGCGGCATGGCAGCGAATGTCTGCATCGAGCTGCTGCACCTCGACATCGTACTGGTCACGAACCGCATCGAGCAGCTCCTTGACCGTCAGACGGCCCTGGTCGAAGCCGCTTTGCACATTGTCAGCGGCGCGCCGGGCGACCGGAATGGCTGAGTCGGCCAGACGGCGCGCCTCGACACACGCGACCTCAAGCTCGCCATAGGCATCGATGATCCGGCGCTTGAGCTGGCGACGGGCCGCTTCACGTTCGTGCTCCACCTTGGCGAGGCGCCGCTCGGCCTCCTGGATGCCCCCCTCGTTGCGGTCGTGAACCGGTAGAGGAATGGAGCCGCCGATTCGGAAGGCAGTGTCGTCGGTGTCGTAGATGCGCTTGACGCCGACGCTCGCCGTCAGATCGGGAACAGAGGTTGCCCGCTGCAGTCGAAGCTCTCCCTCGCGCTGCGCGTACACGGCACTCCACGCGCGGATAACAGGGTTGTCGTCAAGGCCAGCGAGGAGACCTTGCAGTGCTGCGAGCTGATGGCCGTTGTGACGCAGGCGCCCCGATACAGATCCAAATTCGCCGAGCGTCCCTGACCAATTGGAAACGAGCTGGCGACGGGCAGCCAGAAGCTCGGCACGGGCCTTGTCCACGGCGACCTTGGCTTTGCCGATTGCAAGCTCGCCGCGCGAAAGGTCCGCTGGAAGTGAGGCGCCAGCCTCGACGCGGCGCCTGAGCAAAGGCAAAAGGTCTTCGAAGCGTTTGGAGGAGCGCCCCAAAAGTTCGATGCGCTGCTGGGCTCCGAGCACCTGAATGTAGTCGATTTTGGTCTGCGTGATGATTTCGCGCATGACGACGGCAATCTCGGCGTTGGCAACCTCCTCCTTGCCAACGGCAACAGCGACGCGAGCGCCGCGCTTATCGCCGCGCTCGAACTTCTGCTGCAGGGAGATGGTGAGCACGGCCTTGTCGAAACCGCGGAAATCGCCGGTGCCGAGAAAGTCCTCGAGCTCAACCTGCAGCTCGGGATTCGGGCGCTTGCCGGCTTGGATGACGCCGCCTTGTGTCGCCTCTACCTCGACATAAGCGGCCGCGATGCGCGGGTCGGCGGCGAGCGCCTTTCGGATGGCGGTGGCGAGGTCATTGGCCGATGCCGGTGATGGCCCGGCCAGCCAAAACGACCCCGCGAGCCCAAGCACCGCAACGGCGGGAGCCAAACGTCTCAGAAAGTAAGGATGCATATCCGACCGCTCGATGTGGTTGCGCGCGTACGCAAAGGCCGCGCGCTCCAACGAGCGACGACCAGGCTACACGGCCCGCACCATCGGTGGGCGATGGTGCTCGAACAGCGGCGGAGCGCGTAGAGTGTCACGCCCGAGCACGAAGCGCTCTCGGTCGGCGGCGCGGGGCGTATCCGCTTGGGTCGAGCCGGGTGCGAGCATAAGGCTCAGCAACGCGCAAACTGGACAATCAACAGCTACGTGCCGGTCAGGAACGTCAGGAGCCTTGTCGGCGCCATGAGCGCCATCGTCGAGAGCAAGGCCGGCCGTGAGGCTGGCGTCCGGCATGGCAGCGGCATGTCCATGAACGTGGAATGTACTGAGCGCAAACACGACGAGAAGCACGAGTGCGAGCACCCGTGATATTCCTCGTCTTATGCTGCACCCTGTTCGCATGCCGTCTCGCTTCGCTTCTCACTGTAGCTAGAATCGCCCGCTCACGCTGCCAAATGACTGAACGGGGCGAGGACTGTCAACGCATTTGATGTCGCGTATGGCAGCTTTAGCGCAACGGGCAGGCTTGTCGGCCACAATGCCTTCATCTCATTGTCAAACTCGCGTGATCATCGCGCCTTCATCGCCGACTTTCAGCCAGTTGGAGCTGAACGGGTCTCCACTGTAGAAGCCTCAATGCGTTCATCGTAACAAGCACGGTTGCCCCTGTATCGGCTAGGATGGCTGGCCACAGCCCAGTGACACCCATCAGCGTCGTAACCAGGAATACAGCTTTAAGCCCGAGCGACGCCACGATATTCTGCCAAATGTTGCGCATCGTCTGACGCGACAGATCAATCATCGCAGCGACATCGGTCACGCGACCGTGAAGGATCGCTGCATCGCCGGTTTCCAGCGCCACGTCGGTGCCGCCGCCCATGGCGATCCCCACGTCGGCTGCGGCCAGCGCTGGCGCATCGTTGATGCCGTCGCCGACCTTGGCGACAATCTGCCCGGCCCGACGCAGGTCTTCCACGATCCGCAGCTTGTCTTCCGGTAGAAGCTCGGCGCGAACGTCCATCCCGAGAGAGCGGCCAATGGCGTCCGCCGTTCGCCGGTTGTCGCCTGTCAGCATGATGGCACCGATACCCTGCGCTGTAAGCGCCTCGATCCCAGCTTTGGCGTCGCCACGAGGCTCGTCGCGCATGGCGATCAGGCCAGCGATCTCAGCGCCCGCCACAAGAACCGAGACCGTCTTGCCATGGTCGTTCAGGGCGGCAATCTGATCCTGGATGCGCCCGAACTTGGCACCCCGCGCCTCGGCCGCCTTGGGCGAACCAAGGAAGTATTCGACACCATCGACAGTGCCGACAATGCCCTTGCCGCCGATCGCCGCGAGCCCGGTGGCCGCTGGTACAATAACCTTGTCAGCGGCCGCACGGTCGAGGATGGCCTTCGCCAGCGGATGGCTCGACCCAGTTTCAAGTGCCGAAGACAGGGCGAGAACGTCCCGATCGCTACGTCCAAGGGCTACAACATCGGTAACCTTTGGGCGACCCTCGGTGAGAGTGCCAGTCTTGTCGAAAGCGACCGTCGTCACCTTGCCGACCGTCTCCAGAACCGCGCCGCCCTTGAGAAGGAGGCCACGTCGCGCGCCTGCCGACAGGCCCGCAGCGATTGCCGCGGGCGTCGAGATGACAAGCGCGCACGGACAGCCGATCAGCAGGATCGCGAGGCCCTTGTAGATCCATGCGCTCCAAGAGGCGTCAAACAGAAGCGGCGGTACGATCGCGACAAGTGCGCCAACGGCCAGGACAGCGGGGGTATAGTATTTCGAGAAGCGGTCGATGAAGCGTTCGGTTGGCGCTTTCGATTCCTGGGCTTCCTCGACGAGGCGGATCACGCGGGCGATCGTGTTGTCGGCCGCCGTCGCCGTGACACGTACAGTCAGGACCGCATCGGTATTGATCGTCCCGGCAAAGACGAAATCGCCCGGCTGCTTACGCTTCGGTGTGGACTCCCCAGTTACAGGCGCCTCGTCGATCGCGCTTTCCCCGGTGAGGATCGTGCCGTCGGCAGGAACACGGTCTCCCGGCCGGACGAGGATCATCGCGCCAATCAAAAGGCTGTCGGCAGGGACCTCCCGCGTGGTCCCGTCGACGACCAACTGGGCAGTCTTGGGTACGAGCGTCGCAAGCCCTTGGATGCTCGCACGTGCGCGCCCTGCGGCAACGCCTTCGAGCAACTCGCCGATGAGAAACAACAACACGACCATCGCTGCTTCCTCGGCAGCGCCGATGAACACAGCGCCAATGGCCGCAATAGTCATCAACGTCTCTATCGTGAACGGTTGCCCGACACGTGCGGCCTGTATAGCGCGTGTCGCGATCGGCATGAGACCAACGGCCATCGCTGCCACGAACGCCGCAGGACCGATTGACGGAACGAGCTTTGCCAAAAGATAGGCAGTGGTGAGCGCGACCGCGCACGTCATCGTCAAGCGAGCCTTGGCTGACTGCCACCAAGCCCCGTGGAAAGACGCTCCGTGTCCATGCTCGTCAACGGTGCCAGCGTCATGAGTGGTGTCGGCACCACTGGTTTGCTGCTCTCTAACCGTGTCTGATACGGGAGTAATCCCATAGCCGAGTGCCTTGACGGCGACTTCGACCTCGCGCCTGACATCCCCGGTTGACGTACCGCGCAGCGTCCCAGCCGTCGCCGACACCGTAACGTCGGAGACGCCATCGACGCGGCGAACAGCTGCATCGATTTTAGCCGCACACCCCGCGCAATCCATCCCGGTAACGCGGAAACGAAAATGAGACGTGACCTCTTCCATCGACACCTCTTGTCATTGGCTCGTATTACGCTACATCCTCTAGCGACTAGAGGATCAAGAGGTAATTTCATGCGTCGAGACGAGCCTTCAGATGGCGTTTCCAGACTCTCGATCGGAGAGGCCGCTAAGCAGAGCGGTGTCAAGATCGCTACCATCCGCTACTACGAGCAGATCGGCCTGCTGGGGCGACCTGCGCGAGCTGCAAATAATCGTCGGACCTTCGACGCCGCGGACCTGCGGCGCCTCGGCTTCATTCGTCACGCCCGCGAGCTGGGTTTCGAGATCGATGCGATCCGTCAGCTACTCGCCCTTGCTGATCAACCCGAACAGCGCTGTTCCGAGGTAGACGCCATTGCTCAACGTCATCTTGCGGAAATCGAGAGCAGGATGAAGCGTCTGAAAGCGCTCAAGATTGAAGTCTCGCGCATGATCACGCAGTGCGCCAGGGGCTCGGTCGCCGACTGCCGCATCATCGACGTGCTAGCGCATCACGAACACTGCATGAACACGAAGCATTGATGACAGTTGACTTCAAGCAAACACCTGAACACTTGACTTCGCGTAATTGGGCAGCATGGTCGCTATTACTGCAGAATTTAAACTTCCGATCCCGAGCGATTCGGAGCCTCATTGAGACGACGATCAAACGCCGGTTTGCTGCTGTGGGACGTGACCAGTTACTCTCCTCCACCATGCAAAAAAATGCGCTTCAGATCATGCACTTACCTCGAACTGCGCGCCCCCGCTGAATCGTTGGTCGCGGGCCCCCGCAACCACTTGCAATCATCAAGACTGCACGGGCCGCTTAGTTCTAAAGGTGAACGATGCGTTTGACGGGCCAGATTCTGCCAATCGGCGTCGTAGTTCTTCCTGTTCGCGCTCATCGTCTTCACGCGCAGCGACGCGCACCAACTCTCTTGCCAGCCGAACGATCGATGCCCGATTTGCGATCTTCAATTTCAACTGAACGTCGCCGCTAGGTGTCGTGTGCTTGCCCACTTTCCACTCCGCAAGTGTCCTCATGTTGATGCACCATATTGTTGGTGGAAACCCGCAAGCAGAAAGCCAACAACTTGATGCCGTTCTACTCCGAGGCGATCTGCTGGAGACCTCTCGCCTGTTTGGCAAATACCCGAAGTCCTGTCCCACCCGCTTCAGGTCCCTCACAGGAAGGAGACGTATTTGACGAGGGCGGCAATTACCGGCGCGACGAGCACAACCACGACGATGTGCCCGAGGCCCATGCCCACATCCATCCGTCACTCATCATATCACGTGCTCCTCCACGATTGCTGCCGCTTGCTGAGGCGCCAGAGGTGCTGTCGGTTCAGCTAGGGGAAGACCAGCACCCTTCACCAATGCATAGATCGCCGGAATGACGACCAGCGTCAGCACAGTCGAGGACACCATGCCGCCGATCATCGGCACGGCGATGCGCTGCATCACCTCCGAGCCGGTGCCGTTGCTCCACAGGATCGGCACGAGGCCGGCCATGATCGCGATTACGGTCATCATCTTCGGTCGCACGCGTTCGACGGCGCCTTCCATGATGGCGGCGGTGAGATCGGCGCGCGTGACGGCGCGGCCTTCAGCCAGAGCCTTGCGCTTCTCATCCTCCAAGGCGTGATCGAGATAGATCAGCATGATGACGCCGGTCTCCGCCGCCACGCCCGCGAGCGCGATGAAACCGACGGCAACCGCGACCGACAGATTGAAGCCCATCCACCACATCAGCCACAGCCCGCCGATGAGTGCAAACGGCAGCGACAGCATGACGATCAACGTCTCCGTCATGCGGCGGAAGTTGAGGTAGAGCAGCAGCAGAATGATCAGCAGCGTCAGCGGCACCACAACCGCGAGCCGCTTCTTAGCCCGCTCGTAAAACTCGAACTGGCCGCTCCAGATGGCGTAATAACCCGGCGGGAACTTGACCGAGGCCGCGACCGCCTTCTTGGCGTCGGCAACGTAGCTGCCGAGATCGCGCTCACGCGCATCGACGAAGATGTAGGCGGCGAGTTGGGCATTTTCCGTGCGAATGCCACCCGGTCCTCGCACGAGCGACACCTTCGCCACCTGTCCCAACGGGATCGAGGCACCGTTGGGGAGCGGCACCAGCACCTCGCGTGCGATCGCCTGCGGGTCGGAGCGCACATCGCGGGGATAGCGAACGGAGACACCATATCGCTCGCGTCCTTCCACGGTCGTGGTCACTGTCTCCGCACCCAATGCCGATGACACCACCTGCTGCACGTCGCCCATCATCAGGCCGTAGCGGGCAAGCTCGCGCCGGTCCGGCTCGATGTCGAGATAGTAGCCGCCGATGATGCGCTCGGCGAAAGCACTCGACGTGCCGGGCACCGATTTGATCGCTGCTTCGATCTCGCGCGCGAGTTTCTCGATCACATTGAGATCCTGGCCGATCACCTTGACGCCGACCGGCGTGCGGATGCCGGTCGCCAGCATGTCGATGCGTGCCTTGATCGGCATCGTCCAGGCATTCGAGACGCCGGGGAACTGCAGAGCTTTGTCCATCTCCTGGATCAGGCTGTCGATGGTGATGCCGGGCCGCCATTCCTTGGGCGGCTTCAGGTTGATCACCGTCTCGAACATTTCCGTCGGCGCGGGATCGGTCGCCGTCGCCGCACGGCCCGCCTTGCCGAACACGCTCTCGACCTCGGGGAAGGTCTTGATGATGCGGTTCTGGACCTGCAGCAACTCGGCCGACTTCGTGATCGAGAGCCCCGGCAGCGTCGTCGGCATGTACATGATCGTGCCCTCGTTCAGACTGGGCATGAACTCCGAGCCGAGCTTGGTCGCCGGCCAGACGCTGCCGGCGAGAATGAACATGGCGACGGCAATCGTGAACACCTTGGCTTTCAGCACGCCACGGATGACCGGCCGATAGAGCCAGATCAGCGCGCGATTGACCGGGTTCTTGTGCTCCGGAACGATACGACCGCGCACGAAAAGCACCATCAGGGCCGGCACAACCGTGATCGAGAGCAGTGCGGCCGCCGCCATGGCGAATGTCTTTGTCCAGGCCAGTGGTTTGAACAGCAATCCTTCCTGCGCCTCCAATGCGAAGATCGGCAAGAAAGAGACGGTGATAATGAGCAACGAGAAAAACAGCGACGGTCCGACTTCGCTCGCTGCCTCGATCAGGACTTCGGTGCGTGGCTTCTCTGGCGGCGCGCGCTCCAGGTGCTTATGCGCGTTCTCGATCATGACGATGGCGGCGTCGATCATGGCACCGATGGCGATGGCGATTCCGCCGAGGCTCATGATGTTGGATGAGATGCCCAAGCCCCACATGCAGATGTAGGCGAGGAGGATGCCGAGCGGCAGCGTGATGATGGCGACGAGTGCGCTGCGCGCGTGCAGCAGAAACACGAAGCAGACCAGCGCGACGATCGCGCTTTCCTCCAGCAGCGTGATCTTGAGTGTGGTGATGGCGCGGTTGATCAGGTCGGAGCGATCGTAGACGGGCACGATCTCGGTACCCTTAGGCAGGCTGCCGCCGATTTCCGCCAATCGCTCCTTGATGCCGGCGATGACCGAGAGCGCATTCTGACCGTACCGCTGGATGGCGATGCCAGAGACGACCTCACCTTCGCCGTTGAGCTCAGTGACGCCGCGGCGCTCGTCCGGTGCCAACTCGACGCGCGCTACATCCTTGATCAGCACAGGCGTGCCGCCTTGCGCCCTGAGCACGATGCTTTCGATATCGGCGATGCTCTTGAGATAGCCGCGCCCGCGCACCATGAACTCGGTCTCGGCCAACTCGACCACCCGGCCCCCGACGTCCATATTGGACTCGCGGATGGCCTGGCGCACCTTGGAGAGTGGAATGTCGAACGCGCGAAGCCGGCGCGGATCGACCACGACGGAATATTGGCGCACAAAGCCTCCGACGCTCGCTACCTCGGCGACACCTTCCGCCTTGGCGACGGCGAAGCGCACCTGCCAATCTTGCGTGGTGCGCAGTTCCGCGAGGTTCCGCTCCTTGGCCATCACCGCATACTGGTAGACCCAGCCAACGCCGGTCGCGTCAGGCCCGAGCGTCGGCACGACGCCTTGCGGCAATGTTCGCGTGACGCCGGACAGGTACTCGAGCACGCGCGAACGCGCCCAGTAGATGTCGGTACCTTCCTCGAAGATCACGTAGACGAACGACACACCGAAGAACGAGAACCCACGCACCACCTTGGACCGTGGCACCGACAGCATCGCGGTCGAGACCGGGAAGGTGACCTGATCCTCGACCACTTGCGGCGCCTGGCCCGAGAACTCCGTGAACACGATGACCTGCGTGTCCGAGAGATCGGGAATGGCGTCGAGAGGGACCTTGGTCACGGCGTAGAGACCGGCTCCGGTCACGAAGACCATCGCGATCAGAACGAGAGTCAAATTGGTCGCCGACCAGCGGATGATGCGCGCGATCATGGCTGCTTCTCCGCTGGTGCTGCTGACGGTTCTGCGGTGAAGCTCGACAACGCTGCTTTCAGATTGCTCTCGGCGTCGATGAGGAAGTTGGCCGCAACGACGACGTTCTCTCCAGCCTTGATGCCCTCTGCGATCTCGATGAAGCCGTCGCCACGCACGCCGACCTTGACGGCACGAGGCTCGAAGCGCCCTTTGCCGCGATCGACGATCACCACCTGCCGGTTGCCGCTGTCGATCAAGGCCGAGACGGGCACGCTGAGACGCTCGGCCTCACCGTCACCGGCGTTGATCTCCACATCTGCAAACATCTCGTGCTTGATGCGGTGATCGGGATTGGCGACCTCGATGCGGACTTTGGCCGTCCGTGTCGCCATCTCCAGTTCGTGCAAGATGAACGTCACGCGACCGTCGAACATCTCGTTCGCGAACGCGCGGAACGACACCTTCGCTTTGGTCCCGACGCGGACCTGGGCGAAGTCCTGCTCGGGCACATCGGCGATGACCCAGATCGAGGAGAGATCGGCGAGGCGCAGCATCTCGTCGCCGGCCTTCATCATCATGCCCTCGATGGCCTTCTTCTGCATGACGACTCCCGAGACGGGTGACGGCCAATCGAACGAGATGACTGGCTCTCGCGTGCGCTTGAGTTCGGCCAACACAGCTTCGGGGATTTGCAGGTTTTGCAGCCGCTGCAGGGCGCCGCGATCATCGCGCGGGCCAGCGGCATTGGCAGATATCCGGTAGTCGACCTGCACCTTGACCATGTCCGGGCTGTAGACGCGGAACAGCGGCTCGCCCTTCTTCACATGGCGCCCGGTCTCGTTGACGTAGAGCTTCTCGATGAAGCTGTCGGCGCGCAGCGCGACCATCAGCAGCGTGCGCTCGTCCGGTTTGGCAACGCCGGGGGCACGGATGGGCCGCACGAGGCGGCGCATGGCTGCGGCCTCCGAGCGCACGCCGGCGTTCTGCAACTTGGCGACGCTGACCTTGACCGTGCCCGGTTCATCCTCCTCGCCTTCGTAGACGGGGATGTAGTCCATCCCCATCCAGTCTTTTTTCGGTATTGGCGAGGTATCGGGCAGGCCCATTGGATTGCGGTAGTAGAGCAGCTTTTTCGGCGCGCCGCCCGCGGCCAAAGGTGGCTCCTTCGGTTTGGCTTGCCCGAAGTCGGCCTCCTGGTCGTCGTAGACAGCGACATAGTCTCGGCCATCGCCGGTCTTCTTCGGCTCGGCGGCGAAATCCGCATCGTTGTCGGGGTGCTTCCAATACAGCACCTTGCGCTCTTTCGGCGCGGCGGCCGGCATGGCGATGGCCTCTGGAGCGGAGGTCGCGGACCATGTCCGTGGATCGGGCCACTTGCCAGCACCGAGGCGATAGCCGGCAAGGCTGGCCGTGAGGACCGCCGCGGTGGCGATCCCCCCGATGAGGAGCTTGCGCATGGGAGGCTCCTCAGTCCTTGGCCTGAAACACGACGATGCCTTGCACCGTGTCCTTCTCGCCGGGCACCTTGGCCATCACGCGGAATGCCCAGCCGCCGGCCATGGTGAGGTCGGCCTTGAAGCGATAGACGCCGGCCTCGGGCGACGGCATCGCCTCGTGCTTGGCCGTCATGTCGGCCATGTTGTCGGGCGCCATGTCGAGGCGCGTGCGAAACAGCACCGCACCTGTGACAGGCTTGCCGGAAGGCTTGTGAACGAGACGGACGGCAAACTCGCTGCCGTTGCCGTTTTTCACATCGACTTTAAGTGGCTGGAACTCGTAGTCGGCGGCGGCTGCCAAGGCCTGAACACTCGTCAGGGAGAGCGCCACGGCCACAAGGCCAGCGCGAAAAGTGAGCGGGAGCATCATAGTGTGATCCTGTCCATAAGAGATGCGTTCGCAGCGGCACCACGCCGGTTGCGAGCGGCGCTGGACGACATCCAAGCGCCAACGCCCGCGTTCGTGCGCGGGCTCTTCATCGATGGATCAGGTTCGCGGAGGTGGAGGCTGAGGCTGGTCCGACCAATCGGGCGGATGTGCAGTTGTTGTCGGCCGATAATGTGCCGTCACCAAGCGGACGACCGTGCGCGATTGCTGGGCGAGCCCCAGAAACTGGAAGCATTTGGCCATGCAGAACTGAGGCGGGCAGGCTTTATCTTCGTCACAGCACGGGCAATCGGCCGTGCCTGCCGCGCCTTTCATCATCGAGGCGCAGTCCTCCATGGGAGAAACGGCGACACTGTTCTCGCCTTCAATCGTATGGGCGGCAGTGTGCGACATCGCCACGTCCACCCCCTTGGCGCCGCCCGCCCATGCAGCTGTCATCGGCGCGAAAACAATCGCGACCGCGACGAGCGCAGAGAGAATGGCACGGTACAGGTGCAACGTTGGGACCTCCAGCATCCACTCTCGGAGTAGCGCCCTGAAGGGTCAAGGCAAATTGTCGTGTGTGCCTGCTTCGATGCCTCTTCTGCCCCGTGGCCCTTGATCACACCTTCTGCCGGATCGGAAAGCTTCTTGCCGTCAGGAAGCTGGTCATGACCTACGTCATCGAGCGGATGGCGATGGGGACCTGAACGTATTGGAATACCATTTTTGTGGGCGACGCGCGTAAGCCAAGCATGCTGGCCAAACTCCGCGGAAGTCGTTGGTTGATACCTAGCGAAAATCATGAGAGCAATGTGGCGCGGATACCTTGGACCCTGCGCCACAATAGTGTGCCACATCACTGTGCCACATTCAGTGACGTAGATGATCTAAGCGACTGAAACGACTGGTGGTTGTGTTCGGTGCGGTGCCCCTCGGCTCCACCAAGTCCATCAGGCCTAGTCGAGACATCAAACTGAACCCAGTGTCCCTGGCGAACGCATGGCAAACAGTGGCGATGCGAACCGACTCGCGCCGCTAACGCCGACTGTAACTTCCTGAGTGCGCGCTCCCGCCAGCGACTCTTGTGTTGAAGGATCGTCGAGCACTGCCGCGGCTTTGACAGCGACGTATCAGTAACTCTCAGTGATCTCGGCTGGATTATGCGCCGGTGAGAAAAGACGGCAGCGCGGGGAGATGCTGCCGACCTCACCCATCGCCGATCCGCATCTACGCGTCGCCTGGCGCTATGACGATGGTCATCACGGTCCGCTGGCAGTTACGCACCGTATACCCGCTTCCATGTCTAGAGCGTGTGGAACACCCGGATTCGCAGCGTGCCTCTGGCCCGGGTTCAGGGCGGCAGCACGGATGTGGCGACCATTTGAACATGACACGACCGTGCTTGTCGCTGGCGCGCAAGCAAGAGTCGCAACGAGGTCGATGTCACGACGTGCCGAAGGAGCACCAAATCTGCTCGCGCTCAATGCGACCCGAAAAGCGAAGCAACCTCGATCACGGGTACGTCATCCTCTCCAACCTCGTCTGAACTCTCGCGGGCTTGGCGACGAAGGTCATCGAGCGTGAAGTCCATGCGGTCGCCGATCGTGCGGACGGTCTGATTGCGAAGCCGTTGTTGCGCGTCGTACCAAGCGCGCTTCAACGCGCCATCGGGGCATGTCTTCAGTTCGTCCGGTGACACAGCCCCCCACCGACGCTCGACACAATGATGGGGATCGAACGACATCAAGAACAATCGATCCTTGATCTCGGCAAACGACAAGGTGCGTTTCGAACCGTCGGTTCTTGTGTAGGTGATCGTGCAGGCGCTGGTCTCGTTATCATAGGTCTGCTTGAGGTCGGCGCGCAGATCCGCTCCCGAGTAGCTGATGAGTCGGCTGGTGGCCGCGTGCATTGCAAGTAAGCGCTCGACGTCCTCGCGAAGGCGCACGAACAGGATCTTGAGTTGAGCGTCGCGTGACGGTGTCGCATACGCTTCCCAATCTCCGTGCGTCACGTAGATGTTCGGCGGCAGCCGGGCGGGCTGTGGTCGATTCGGCATGCCGGCCCGAACCGCTGCATCGACAGCGTCTACACGCTGGCGCAGTTCCTCGCACAGCGTCGAAACGCGCCGGCTCACCTCCATAATGGGATCGAAGCGATAGCCATTGGGCGCCAGCCTCAAGCGGACGTACGTGTAATAGTCGATCTCCTCGCCATCGACTTCGAAGCGGGCCTTTCGCCAGTCGCTGTGGCGCAATCGGCCAGTGCCGTAGTACTGCGCGTCGGACCAGTCAGGCAGTTGATCATTGCGCGCCAGCATGAGGGTGCCGCCGTGCAGACTTCCATTTTTGCCCTTGCGTGCGCCGACCAATGTCTGCGGCCTCCAGCGCAGGAAGCCACCACCCGAGGCCGGATCCGAACGCTCGATATCGCTGCCGAAAACACCGCGGGTCAGGGAATTGTCAGGATGGGCATCGATGTAATGCACAACGCCATCGTCGTCGACCTTGTAGACGATCGCCACGTGTCCGAGCGCATCGAAAATGACCGTTCCTGCTCGAACGCTGGCGCGCGAGATATCGACAGGATAGTGATCGGCCAGCATTCGCCCCTTATAGTTCGCCGGAACTCGGAAGTGTGACGTCGAGACACGCAGGGCCTCATTCAAAACGTGTCGGGGGTCTGCGCTGGGTGGTGCAATGTGATAGCGTCCGACGACCTGAAAAGAGGGCGAGCCGGTCTTCCCCGGGCCTGTCCGGGGATGGAGCCCCAACGCTGTCGAGAACGAAAACGGCAGTTCATTCATCCAGGCGAAGTAGGCGCGAAGTACGAACGGCAGATCGGCGCAGTCGGCGAAGAACTGCATTCCGGGTGGGTTCTTCGCGCTGTAGACCGGGTTGGCTGCAGGCGACGTCAGGCACTCGTGCGTCGTTTTGCAGCCGCTCTCGCCTATCCGGCGCAAGAACTCGGCATAGGCCTCCTCGTCAGAGGTCGACCATTTGAGCTTCGTGACCTTCCATGACCAACGGCCGTTGCTGGCTGGCGCAAAATGATTGCCAACTAGACTTTTTCGCTTCGCCTGCGCTTCGCTCTCGAGAGTATCGCCGACGAGTCGCGTGCGATCTTTGGCCCTTCCTTCTTTCGGGCCGAGCGACGCAATCGAGAATGCAACCGTTGGGTTCTTGCGCGCGAAGGCATTGGCAAGCCAATCACCCTCGGCTGCGTGTGTCGTATTAGAAAACAAGAACGCCAAGCAAACAACCGGCGCCGCTACCGCGGCCAAGCGACTGGACATGGTCGATCCCCCCCCAGGGTCTATCCCCACAGGGCATGTATGTACTCCGATACAAGGCGGGTTTGGCAAGCACCAAGCTTCGACGATTGCCGGCCTCGTCCTGTAGCTAACGAGCATCGGCCCATGTGCAGCACGACAGAATGTGTTGCCATGCCACTTGACTGGGCCAACGCGTGTGCCGTTTTGTGCACGCCCTCTCCAATGCAGAGTTCCAACGTCCTTTGAGGGACAATTATGCGGTCATCGAACTGCCATTTGTCAGTTCCGTGAAAGTCAAAGGCGCGAAAGGCAGACCCTTGGATATAGCAATGACCGAGTCGACCCGGCAGCTGATAGTCGGCGATGATCCGATCGAAGCCGGTATGGCAGGCGAACGGCTGGATAGCCTGTTCGAACGCCTCGCCGTTCGCTACGGCGAGCGCCCGGCCGTCCTCTGCAATGGTCGACAGTGGTCGTATGCAGACATCGACTCGAGTGCCAATCGGCTGGCTCGCCTTCTCATCGATCGCGGAGTGAGGCCGGGCGACCGGGTTGGTCTGATGCTTAACCGCTCGGCCGAAACCTATGTGGCGATGCTCGCTGTGATGAAAGCGAGGGCTGCGTATGTGCCTCTGGCGGCTGCGTTTCCCGACCAAAGACTGGCCTTTATCGCCGAGGACGCCGGTTTGCGGCTGGTGCTCTCGACCGTTGCCTATCGTGAGAGGGTAGAGCGGTTGCAGGTGGCATCGGTACTCCTCGACGATACCGCCACGCGGAACGGGTTGCAGGCATTTTCCGCTACGCCGCCCGAGCATCCTGAAACCGGCACGGACAGCGCAATCGAGGATGCCACATGCTACATCCTTTATACCTCTGGGACCACAGGCAAGCCCAAGGGCGTCGTCATTGAGCATCGCAGCATCTGCAATTTCGTCCGCGTTGCCGCGCACAGTTACGGGTATCGGCCCGGCGATCGCGTCTATCAGGGCATGACGATCGCCTTCGATTTTTCGGTCGAGGAAATCTGGGTGCCCTTCGTCGGGGGGGCGACGGTCGTGCCTGCACCCGGGGAACAGGCGCTGATAGGCGAGGAACTGGCCGATTTTCTTCGCGTCAACGCCATCACATGTATGGCGTGCAGCCCGACGTTGTTGTCATCCATCGAGAGTGATGTGCCCGGTTTGCGGCTCATTTTGGTCGGTGGAGAGGCTTGCTCTCACAACCTCGTGGTCCGCTGGTCGAGGCCCGGGCTGACGCTTCTGAACACCTATGGGCCGACCGAGGCGACGGTGACAGCTACCATGGGTCTGCTCGATCCTGGCCGGCCAGTCACCATCGGTCGGCCATTGCCTAGCTACTCGATCGCAATCCTCGACCCCGAGCGCCCGGCACTCGCCGAGCCTGGAGAACTTGGCGAGATCGGCATTGCAGGCATCGGTGTCGCGGTCGGCTACCTCAAACGACCCGAGTTGACCGCGAGTAAGTTTATCCCTGACTTCCTCGACCTGCCGAACAATCCTACGCGGCGGATCTACCGGTCCGGCGACCTCGGCAGGGTAAGCGCGGACGGCGAGATCGAGTACCATGGCCGCGTGGATACGCAGGTCAAGATCCGCGGCAACCGCATCGAGCTGGCAGAGATTGAGGCGGTGCTGCTCGACCATCCTTCGATCGGACAGGCTGTTGTGACCACCTGGCAGCCCGATCCGGATCGCCTGGAACTCGTAGCCTACTATACGCGGAAGAGCCATTCCGCACCGCTTGCACGCACTGAGCTTTTGCAGGAGCTGCGGCAGAGGCTGCCCGATTTCATGGTGCCGGCATACCTCGAGGAACTCGATGCACTGCCGATGACGGTTTCCGACAAGGTCGACCTCCGCAGCCTGCCGCCGCCTTCGGTTGCAAGTCGGGATGTCGCCATGCCGATGGTCCCCCCCCGTGACGATGCCGAACGCTTTGTCGCCGCTGCACTGTGCGCCGTTCTCAATCGCGAAGCGGTGTCCGTGGAGGGACACTTCTTCGACGATCTGGGCGCGAATTCGCTGATTATGGCCCGGCTATGCGCGCGCCTTCGCGTGCGACCGGGCTGGAGCACCGCGTCGATGCGGGACATTTATATGAACCCGACGATAGCCGGGCTCGCGGCGCACTTGCAGCGCCAGCGTGTCGAGACCTCGTCGATTGTCGAACAGCGGCCGGTACATCGCGCTTCCAACTTCGCCTTCTGGTCTTGTGGCGCGGCGCAGTTGGCATTCTACGTGCTCTACAATTTCGTCCTGCTGTGGAGCTTCAATCGCGGGTTGGCCTGGGTCAACGAAATGCTGGACGACCCGCTCATGCTTTACGTCAGAAGCTCGATCCTGGCGGTCGTCTACTTTTTCGGCTGGTCAGCGCTTGCCGTCTTGGGCAAGTGGCTGCTGGTCGGTCGATGGAAAGAGGAGAGCTTCCCCATCTGGAGCGCACGCTACTACCGTTTTTGGGTGGTGATGACGCTTATCCGCACCGCCCCGGTGGTGCTCTTCAAGGGAAGTCCGCTCTATAGCTTCTATCTTCAGCTTCTGGGGGCACGACTTGGGCACAACACGGTCATCGAGTGCCGCTCGGTACCGGTCTGCACGGATCTGATCGCAATTGGCGACAACACCATACTTCGCAAGGATTCGACACTGCTCGGCTATCGCGCCGAGGCCGGCTTCATCCACACCGGTAGCGTTCGGATCGGGCGCAAGTGTTTTGTCGGCGAGGGCAGCGTTCTCGACATCCGTACAGAGATGGGCGACCATTCGCAGCTCGGCCATTCCTCGTCTTTGCAGTCTGGTCAGACGATCCCTGCCTCGGAGAATTGGCACGGCTCGCCGGCAGTGCAGACCAGCGCCAACTATTGCAAGGTTGCCGAGGTGCCGACGACCTGGCTGAAACGCTTCGGCTACGAAGCGGTCCAGATCGTCGGGCTGCTGACGGTCGTGGTCCCGCTGCCGCTGCTGTTCCTCAGTTACTGGCAATGGGCGAGCGATGATCTCGAGGAGACGTTCAGTCTCCTGGCCGCTTCTTCGGCAATTGTCATGGTCGGCGGTCTCGTCCTGATGCTTCTGGCGGCTGTGTTGGTGCCGCGGCTCTTGCAGCCGTTCCTCCACGAAGGCAGGACCTACTCGATCTATTCCTTCAGTCATTGGCTGCAAAGAGTAGTGACCCGTGCCAGCAATAACCGGCTGCTTAATCTCATTTTCGGGGACAGTTCAGCGGTCGTGCACTACATTCGCGCACTGGGCTGGAACCTAAATACCGTCCACCAAACGGGCTCGAACTTCGGCACCAATCAACAGCACGACAATCCGCTGTTTTGCGATATCGGCTCTGGCACGATGGTGTCGGACGGCCTTTCGATGATCAACTTGCACAAGTCTGCGACCGCCTTCCGCCTCGAGCGAACCAAGGTCGGGGACCATAGCTTCCTTGGCAACAACATATTCTATCCGCCGGATTCTCGCGTCGGCGCCAACTGCCTGCTCGGCACCAAAGTAATGATCCCGATCGAGGGACCAATGCGCGACAACGTCGGTCTGCTCGGATCACCCGCCTTCGAGATTCCGCGCATGGTCGACCGTGACAAGGCGCTGCTGGATGCCATACCGCCAGCCGAAAAGCGTCGGCGCGTGGCGCGCAAGAACATACACAATACGGTGACGGCACTACTGTTTCTTGCAAGCCACTGGTTTGTCTTGTTCTTTGTCGTGGTTGTGTGGGATAGGGCGCTCAACTACTTCAGCGATTGGGGCGCATTCGCATTGCTCGTTGCCATGATGCTGACAATAGTATTGCCTGTGCTCTACTACGCGCTGATCGAACGGGCGAGCACCATGTTCCGGCGTCTCGAGCCGCGCGTGGCGACCATCTACGATCCCTACTTCTGGTTCCACGAGCGACACTGGAAACTGGCTGATACGCCGGTCATGGCCATCCTCACGGGCACTCCGTTCCGGCCGATGATCCTGCGCCTTCTCAATGTGAAGGTCGGCCGACGCGTTTTCGACGGTGGATGCATCATCACCGAGCGCTCTCTGGTCGAGATCGGGGACGACGCAGTACTCAACGAAGGTTGCGTATTGCAGCCACATTCGCTCGAGGAGGGTGCCTTCAAGTCAGATTGGATCAGGCTGGGCAAAGGCATCACACTTGGTCCCTCCGCCTTTATTCACTACGGTGTCGTGATTGGCGACGGCGCCACGGTTGATGCCGACTCCTTCATTATGAAGGGTGAACTGATCGAACCGCACACGGCATGGCGCGGCAATCCCGCCAAGCTGCATCGGGTGCTAAGCTCCGCGAACGGCGAGTGCGAAAAGAAGGCTGTCGGGTGATGATGACGAAATCTCCTGCCTCTGGCCCTGAGGGCAACCGTGCAAACAGCGATGTGCGACTGGAGCCGGCCTCTCCCGAGAATCGCAAGGCGATCCTCGCGCTCGAACTCGCCGAAGACCAGGTGGACCAATTGGCCACCAACCACGAATCGCTGGCGGAGGCGAAGCGCGACCGCAACGCCCGGCCGCGCGCGATACTGGCGGGCGATCGTGTCGTTGGATTTCTCATGTACGATGCCAGCGAGCAGGAAGAGGCGCTGCTCTATCGCTTCATGATCGACCATCGGGAGCAGGGGCGCGGCTACGGGCGCGCTGCATTGAACGCTTTGGTGCGTGAGGTTGAGGCGCTTGGGTCAGTTGAAGCTCTTGTTGTCTGCTACATGCCTGACAACGAGCCCGCGCGACGCCTCTACCTAAATTTTGGGTTCGCCGAGGAAGGCGAGGACGAGGATGGCGAAGTGCAGGCGCGGCTCCCATTGCCTCGTAATGAGCTATCTCCAGCACTGCGGACACTGAGTTGAGCTGACCGCTTTCGTTCCTAGTTGGCAACAGTGCTCAGATACCCGGGCGACGAATGCCGTCTTCGCGGCTTAAGAACCCCTCGACGTATTCGAACGCGTCCGCGCGTGCGGCGTCTCGTGTCCGGTAAGTATTCCGGGCCTTGCGCGCGGTCTGGAGCGTCAAGAAGCAGCCTTCCATTACCGCGTTGTCCCAGACGTTGCCGGCACGCGAGAGTGAGCAGACTATGCCGTGCCTGGCGATCAGGCGCTGGCATTGCTCGCTCGTATGCTGGCTGCCGCGACCGGCTTGATGCATGAACTCACGCGGATGACTGAGGCGCCACACCGCCATTATCAGGACGTTTGTCACGAGATCCGACGACATCGCAGCTCTCATCGACCAGCCGACCATCCGGCGCGAGCAGAGATCAATCACATCAATCAAGAAAAGCCATCCTTCCGCCGTCCAAGTATGCGCAGAGTTTGCGACTCAGGTCTGTTGGGCGCTTCGGCGTGAAACAGCCGGTAGAGGATGCTGGTCGCCAGTTCATGTCCGGACGCGTGTTGGTATCGGCAGAAATACGCCGCTGCCTCGGGCCGGGGATCTGGCAGGCATCCTGATCAGACGCGATCGGCCGGCGGTTCGGCTCGCATCACCGACGACTGCGGAAGGCTTCGACCGTCCTGCGCACGCCGTCTTCGAGCGAGACCGCCGGCCACGCGCCGAGGAGTTCGCGGAGCGGCGTATTGTCGATCTGCGTCGGCCCCGCCCGCCGCACCGGCGCGATTTCTATCCTCGCCTCGGGAACCACGGCCTTGATCGCAGCAACCAGATCTTCGGTCGAGCACACGTCCGTTGTGACGTCACTGACTACGGGACGCTCCGGAGCGGCGGCGAGGCACCGCATGAAGATGTCCGTTACTTCGTCGATGTGCTGGAAGCACATCTCGCCACCGAATGGCAGCGTGTAGGGTCGTCCGTCGGCCGCAGCTTTGATGGCAAGTGTTATAGCGGCCGTCTCCCCGTCCTCCCGCTCGGGTCCGTAGACGACGTTCGGACGCAGGCCGATCGAGTTCACGCCATGGTCCAGGAAATAGATCTTTGAAATGTTCTCACAACACTGCTTGTAGGCACCATAGAGGTTGAGCGGCGAATCCAGAGGCCCACGCGATCGCGCCGCCAGTGAACTAGTATAGACGATCTTGCTGATGCCGAGCTGGCGTGCGGCCTCCATGACGTTGATGTGTCCGATGACGTTGACCTCCGCACCGAGCACGGGCCTCGCGCGGCAGCCCGGAATGACCATGGCGGCGAGATGCACGATGGCGTTGACGCCATGACGTCGGGCGGCCGAGATCAGGCTGTCGAGATCGCGAATGTCCCCGGTCTCATGACGCAGAGAGGGGTGCTCGTTCCGCGCATCGGCCGTGCCGATGTCGTAGACGATGACCGTCTCGCCTCGTGCCGTCAGCGCCCGGCACAGCGCCTTGCCTATGAAGCCGGAGCCACCAGTGACGAGAACAGGTCCGACGAGTGTGTCAGCTTTCATGATGCTTATCCTTGTCCACCAGTGACATGAGCCGATCCGCAGATGCTGCCCTCGTCCGTCTCCACATCTTCGGCGCCAGCCCGAACAGAGAGTCGCGATTGCAATGGCATGCCGCAGGTCCGTTGCGGAACAATCTATCGGATTGCGGTCACGGCATCTTCCCACCCCCGAGAGTTCCGGTGTCTCGGGTGGCGCGGAAGGCTCTGAGGATCGACGTGCCCCGCGCGAGAGCACTCACCAAGCGACGGTCGTCGTAGAGCGCGGACGCACCCATGACGCGACGTGACCGCCCGTGCCGCTTCGCCGTTTTCGCGCCTTTCGCCATCGTCTGCATGCGCCGCCATTCCGTTCAGCGACAGCCGAGTGTCCGTTGTCATCGGCCGGACGTCTGTCGCCGCCCTTACTTGGGCAACGGCTGGCCGGGAAGTTCATTGTAATCGGAGCAGTCGCGATGGCTGGCGGTTGGATCGACCTTGACGTCGAGAACGACTGGCCCGCCGCGCTTGTGTGCTTCCCTAAGTGCATCTCCGATCTGATCGGCATCGCGCACCGTGATCCCGGAGCCACCGAGACCCTCCGCGACCTTGACGAAATCATGATCGCCAAAGTCAACACCGATCGCCTTGTTACCGAGGTTGTCCCTGACCATCCCGAGCCCGGCGTTGTTGGCGACCAGATAGACGACATCCAGGTTCTGCTCCGCAGCGGTCGCGATGGCGTCCATGGTCATGACGAAGCCGCCATCTCCGACGACACCCGTGACGCGTTTGTCAGGGCAGACGATCTTGGTCGCCGTCGCGGCCGGAGGGCTCCAGCCCATGCCGCCGATGCCGCCGGGCGCGACGAGCTGGTTCGGCGTGCGCAACGCGAGCCGCGAGGTCGCCCAGATCCGGTTCGTGCCGGCGTCGAGCGTCAGCATGTCGTTCGGCGTGAGGAAGTCGCCGAGTGCCTGCATGATGTCAGCGTAATGCACTGTTCCCGGCCGTGTCCGGTACTTCGGCAGAACGCCATAGTCATTGGCCTTCTTGATCGACGCAATATGAGCCTTGCGTTTGCCGACCGTTGCGCGGTCGTGAGCGGCAGTATCCGCGAGATAGCCGATGACATCTGCCACATCTGCGGTGACGGCCTGATCGACCGGCAAGACCCAGCCCGCCTGCAGCGGATCGATGTCGACCTGGATGATCTTCTGGTCTCCGGGGCGCATCATCTTCTCGTCGCGAAAGCGCGTGTATTCCGGTCCGAGGCTGCATCCGAGTACGAGGATCGTATCGGCCGATTGCACCATGCGATTGGCGGCCGCCGATGCCCATGTTCCCATCATCCCGACCGCGACGTCGGACGTCTCGTCGATGGTGCCTTTACCGTGGTAGCTGGAAGCGACGGCGATGCCATTCGTGTTTGCGAATTCGCTGAGCTTCGCGCCAGCCCGGCTCATGTAGACGCCGTTACCGGCGATGATGACCGGATGTTTTGCGTCTTTCAGCGCGGAGGCGATGCTTTCGAGGGCGGCACGATCCGGAACCATGGGGGTACGGCGCAGATACCCTTCGGTCGGATAGATGCGCGCCCGCAGCGTATCGGGGATCTCCTGCCGGATGATGTTGGTCCGCATGACAACCGCCGCAGGGCCCTGCCTCGGCGTCATCGCATGCTTCACCGCAAGCTGCGCGCCATAGACTGCTTCCGCCGGAGTGGTGGCGTAGGTTGCATACTTGGTCATCGTCTTGAGCACGGCGAACGCATTCCCCGCGCCATAGTCACCGGTCATCGTCTGGTAGACGCCGTATTGCGCAAACCCGTCGTAGCAGGACGTATCCGTCAGCACGACCATGGGTGACGAGGAGAAATATCCTTCGAGAATGCCAAAGGCCCCTGTCGTGGTCGAAAACGGCCCCTGCGCCATGAGCAGTCCGGGCCGGCCAGTGATTTTCCCGGCCACCTGCGCCATGACCGATGCCGATTGCTCCGAGCGCGCCAGGATGAGGTCGAATTCCGATTTCCGGTCGTGAAACGCCGGCAGCGACCAGGTTATCCCCAGTCCGGGCAGGGTGAACCCTCGCGTGATCCCGGCTTCAAGAAAGGTATTGATCACGCCTTCATTGGTTCTCATGTCGACCTCCGCTAGTGCGCCAGAACTTATGTCAGGCCAATAATTCCGCAAAACGGAAATTCATTTCATTCGCGGAGAGTCTGGGTCGGACGAAGGTCCTGCTATAAGTGGACGGCAGTCGCTGCTTGATCCATCCCCAATGAAGTGGTCCACCCTTATGTATCATTCTAGAAGGAGGACCACACGATA